>Ga0310810_10000995_pt1 | contig 28749 bp, 28 predicted proteins | sample NCmetagenome_FD_207641 | JGI IMG/M metagenome (GOLD analysis project Ga0310810, IMG submission 207641) | Soil microbial communities from experimental microcosm in Duke University, North Carolina, United States - NC | ecosystem: Engineered > Artificial ecosystem > Soil microcosm > Unclassified ... | reverse complement strand
TGGTACCGAGCGAAAGAAGGCGATGACGCCGGCAGCCGTGGCACCACACACCGGCAAGGCAAAACGCATCCACTGCGGAAGCCTGCGGACGGCGTCAACAACGTCGTCGGCTGCGAACAGCGCGCGATACAACCACGCGAGCGAACTGCGAAACGCGATCGCGAAGGCCGCTGCGCCGACTGCGACGAAGACCAGGCCGACAAGGAATCGAAGGCGATCTGTCATCAGTCAACGATCATGTCGAGGCTGCGTCCGCTGTCAAGGTGTGGATAGCAGCGCGGCGCGTTCGATCGTGTGCATCGCGGCGGCGTCATCGGGCTCTCCTCGGTCGCTTCGCTCATCTCGCGCCCCGCGTGCAGCACCTCCACAGTGAGCAGGCGTGGGCACAGGTAGGAATGACGGCGTCAGTTGTCACGTGCTCGACCACCAGCTTGTTCTCGACTCTTCTAGATGTGAATGTCAAAGAGGTTGTTCATCGCTAAGCAGCCTCTTGGAAACGCATCCACGGCGAGCGTCGGCCCAGGCTCGCGTGTGGACGACGGTGGTTGTAGAAGCGGAGATACGGACTGAGAGCGGCGGTCCGCCTCGCGGAGCTCCGATAGGGCCGGCGATAGGCCCATTCGCGCAGCAGCGTTTGAATGAAGCGCTCGGCTTTTCCATTCGTCTGGGGGCGATACGGTCGCGTGAAGCGCTGACGGACCGTCCAGCGTCGACAGACCGCGGTGAAGACACCGGCCCGATAGGCCATCGCGTTGTCCGTGAGGAGGCGGCGCACACCGATGCCGCGGCGACGAAACCACGCGAGCGTGCGTTGCAGAAAGGCCGCGCAGCTCGGGGCGTCATCAGCGGTGAGCACCTCTGCATACGTCAGCCGCGTCGCGTCATCGACGGCGACATGCAGATACTCCCAGCCCACCTTGCGGGCCCGCCGTCGGCGGTCGCCGTGGATGCGATGCCCCACGCCCGCGACGCGGCCGAGTCGTTTGAGATCGATGTGCAGGAGATCGCCGACGTGCGGCCATTCGTACCGCTGGACCGGTGGCCGCGGCTCGAGCAGCGCCACCCGATTGAGTCCGGCGCGCGCCAGCACCCGCGTCACCGTTGACCGTGGCAGCCGGAGCGCGGCGCTGATTTGCCAGGCCGTGGCGCGCGTCCGTCGGAGCGCGAGGATCGCAGCCTCGACCGGACTGGCGAGTCGGCGCGGCTGTCGATGCGGGCGTGACGACCCGTCGGCGAGGCCGTCCGGACGACGCGACCGCGCCATCCACTTCGCCACCGTCCGTACGCTGATGCCGAGCGCCGCGGCGATACGACCATACGTCCAGCCCTGCTGCGCTCGCGTCACGATCAGCTGTCGCATCTTCGGGTGGTCTTCGCGTTACGATGAGCTCTCATTCGGGAGCCCTCCAGAAACTGTGGGTTGGTGTGGTAACCCCCATTGTTTCCAGAGACTCCCGAATGAACAACGTGTGTAGCATTCACAGCTGGATGCTGGAGTGCAATAGAGGACTAGAGAGCGTGGCTGCTCGAGGAAGCACATCGACCGGATAGCCGCACGAGATCCACGCCTCGAGACCACCCTCGAGCGGAAAGATGCGCTCGATCCCGCGCCTCTTCAAAGCGAGCGCAACCCGGGCGCTGGTCGCCTCGTTGGGGCACGTGCAATACAGAACGACGTCGCAATGGCGCGGAATTTCGGCGTGGCGCGTGTCGAGATCCTCGGGGTCCATCCGAATCGCGCCTGGCACGATTTGTCGCGTCACGTCGTACTCGATCGCGGTCCGCAGATCGACGATCTGCACCGGATCGCCGGCCTCCAGACGCTGCCGCAGCGCCTGCGGCGTCACGCGCCTCCCGCGCAGCGCGCGAATCACGCGCCGCTTCCTGACGATCCGGCATACCCAGAAGACGACGATCGCCGCTCCGACAAGGGGAAACGCGGCGCTGCCAAGGACGCGAAACCACCCGGCGACACGATCGAGTTGATCGCGAAGCGCGAAACCAAGGCCAATCACGACCACGTTGTAGAAGAGAGCGCCGATGGCATCGAAGGTGAGAAACGGGGCGAACGGCATGCGCAGAGTCCCGGCCACCGGCGCCGCGAAGAGCGCCAGCCCGGGAACGAACTTCGCCACAACCAGCGCCTTCCACCCAAGTCGCTGAAACGAATCGGCTGTCTTCCTGATGCACGTATCAGGCGCGAGCGAGAACGAGCACAGGCCGCGCATGACGGGGCCGCCACGCCAGCGGCCAGCCTGGTAGAGGACGACATCTCCCGCCACGGTCCCCAGGAACGCAGCGGCAAGGACACCGATCACGGTGATCTGTCCCCGGCCCGCCACTGCGCCCGCCGCGAGCAGAACCGCGATCGACGGAATGGGAGCGCCGAATTGGTCCACGAAGGCCACGACGAGCACGATCCAGTAGCCATGCGCGGCGATCAGCCCAATGACATCCACAGACGATTCCTCACGATGACGTGGTCCGCGACGTTCGATGCTTTCCAGGTCACGAGGTTTCAGAAGCTGCCGTGCCTGCGCGCGAAACGTTTGACGCGCGGCGGCATCCAAGCGGCATGGAAGAAGAAGCGCGTCTGAACGAACCTGCAGAACGCGGGTGGAAGGTGTGGGGCCCGTATCTCAGCGAACGGCAGTGGGGCACGGTCCGCGAGGACTACAGTCCCGGGGGCACGGCCTGGGAAGCACTGAGCCACGATGCGGCCCGAAGCCGGGCGTATCGGTGGGGCGAGGACGGATTGCTCGGGATCAGCGACGACCAGCAATTACTGTGCTTTGCGCTGGCGCTCTGGAACGGCCGCGATCCGATTCTGAAAGAACGCCTGTTCGGCCTGACCAACAGCGAAGGGAATCACGGCGAGGACGTCAAGGAGTGCTACTACTACCTGGACGCGACGCCCACGCATTCCTACCTGAAGGCGCTCTACAAATATCCGCAACGGCCGTTTTCCTATTCGCAACTCGTCGAAGAGAACCGACGCCGCAGCAACCTCGATCCGGAATTCGAACTGATCGACGCCGGCGCCTTCGACCAGAACCGCTATTTCGATGTCGTTGCGGAATACGCGAAGCATTCGGCGTCGGACATCCTCATTCGCATCACGGTGCACAACCGCGGGCCGGAAGCCGCCGACCTTCATGTGCTCCCGCAGTTGTGGTTCCGCAACACATGGTCATGGGGTTACCCGGGTCGTAAGCCAGAACTGACACTCGACGACGATGTCGTGCTCGCGCAACAGGATGGCGTTGGCACGTACAGGCTGTACCGCGAATCGGACGCACCGTGGTTGTTCACGGAGAACGAGACCAACGGTCACCGCCTGTTTGCTACGCCCAACTCTGGCGGCCACTTCAAAGACGCGTTCCACGAGTTCGTCGTCAACGGCAACGATGCCGCGATCAACCCAGGGTGTCGCGGAACCAAAGTCGCGGCGCATCACCGACTCACCATCCCGACTGGCGCGCAGGCCGTGGTTCGACTCCGCCTCTCGTCGGCTGGACATGCCGCGCCGTTCAAGGGCTTCGATCGTCTCTTCGATCGCCGGCGTCACGAGGCGGACGGCTTCTACGACCGTTTGCAGCAGGGCCTCACCGACGAACAGCGACTCGTTCAACGGCAGGCGCTGGCGGGAATGATCTGGAGCAAGCAGTTCTTCTACTACGACGTGCCGCAGTGGCTGAAGGGCGATCCGGGACAGCCGGCGCCACCCGGGGAACGCGCACGAGGCCGCAATCACGAGTGGAAACACCTGAACAACGCCGACATCATCTCGATGCCGGACAAGTGGGAGTACCCGTGGTACGCCGCATGGGACCTGGCGTTCCACACGATTTCGCTGGCCCTGGTCGATCCCGACTTCGCGAAACAGCAGCTCGTGCTGCTCACGCGCGAGTGGTACATGCATCCGAATGGTCAACTCCCCGCATACGAGTGGGCGTTCGGCGATGTCAACCCGCCGGTGCATGGCTGGGCCACGTGGCGCGTCTTTCAGATGGATCGAAAGCGGCGCCGGATGACACAACCGGACGACCCGGGCGATCTCGAGTTCCTCGAGCGCGTCTTCCACAAGCTCACGCTCAACTTCACCTGGTGGGTGAATCGCAAGGATTCCGCGGGGCGGAACGTCTTTCAAGGCGGCTTCCTCGGCCTGGACAACATCGGCGTCTTCGATCGCAGCGCACCGCTGCCAACCGGCGGCTACATCGATCAGTCAGACGGCACCAGTTGGATGGCGATGTACAGCCTCAATCTGATGCGCATCGCACTCGAGCTCGCGCAGCACAATCACGTCTACGAGGACATCGCGACGAAGTTCTTCGAGCACTTCCTCCACATCGCCGAAGCCATGACAACGATGGGTGACGGCATGGGGCTGTGGAACCACGAAGACGGATTCTTCTACGACGTGCTCAACCTGCCGGACGGGCAGATGCTGCCGCTCAAGGTGCGGTCGATGGTCGGGCTGATCCCGCTGTTTGCGGTGGAAACGCTCGATCCGGAGCTCTGTGCGAACGTGCCGAAGTTCACGGAGCGTCTCGACTGGTTTCTCAACTACCGTCCCGATCTCGCCGGCCTCGTGTCGCGATGGAACGAGCCGGGCAAGGGCGAACGCCGGCTCCTGTCACTGCTTCGCGGCAGCCGGATGAAGAAGCTGCTTCGCCGCATGCTCGATGAATCAGAGTTCCTCTCTGACTACGGCGTCCGCGCGCTTTCGCGCCATCACCGCGAGCATCCGTACACGTTCGAGTGGAACAACCAGCGGTTCTCGGTCGAGTATCAGCCCGGCGAATCCACGTCGGGTCTGTTCGGCGGCAACTCGAACTGGCGCGGGCCGATCTGGATGCCGGTCAACTATCTGATCATCGAATCGCTTCAGAAGTTCCACCACTACTACGGCGACGATTTCCTGGTGGAGTGCCCGACCGGTTCAGGCCGTTACCAGACGATCGACGAGATAGCGTCGGACCTCAGTGCCCGTCTGGCCGGGATCTTCCTGCGCAATGAGCGTGGCGAACGGCCCGTGTTCGGCAGCAACCGTCTTCTCCAGGACGACCCACACTTTCGCGATCACGTGCTGTTCCATGAGTACTTCCACGGCGACTCCGGACGTGGCGTCGGTGCGTCGCACCAGACCGGATGGACCGGCTTGATCGCGAAGTTGCTGCAACCGAGACATCGTGCGGCTGAACGCACGGAGAAGAACACTGAAGCCGAGCATGGATCGCCCCTGGCCATAGCCCGCTGAACGTGAATGCTCGGGCCCAAGACCTGGAGCCCGAGCCCCGCGTCCCGAGGCCCGAACCCCGCGGCCCGAGCCCGTTATTGTTCTTGGTAGAAGACCATGAGTCCGCCGTCGATCAGGTAGGTCGTTCCAGTCACGTAGTCGCTGTCGGACGAGGCAAGGAACACGGCAAGACCAGCCACATCATTGGGCTTCCCCAGTCGGCCGAGCGGGATCTGGCCCACCAGCGACTTGAGTTTGACGGGGTCGTTCAGCAGCGCCGTGTTGATTGGCGTTTCGATCGCGCCAGGTGCGATGCTGTTGATCGTGATGCCCAGCGGCCCAAGTTCGACAGCCAACGTACGCGTCAGCATCCGAACGCCACCCTTGCTGGCGCAATAGGCAGCGAAGTTCGGGAACGCCAGCTCCTCATGAACCGAGCTGACGTTCACGATCTTGCCCGGACGGCGCGTGGCGACGCACTGGCGAACGAACGCCTGCGTCGCGAAGAACACGCCTTTGAGGTTGACATCCATCACCGCGTCGAAGTCGTTCTCCGTGACATCCCAAAACGCCGCGTGCTTTTCGATTCCCGCGTTGTTGACGAGTACATCCAGGCCACCGAGCGCACCGGCGCTACGGGCAACCAGGTCACGCACCTCTGCGACGCTGGCGAGGTTGGCTTTGATCATGACGCCACGTCGGCCGAGGGCCTCGATTTGGGCGAGCGCCTCTTCGGCGCCCGTCGGATCGCTGTTGTAGTTGATCGCGACGTCGGCCCCTTCCTGTGCGAGCCGGATCGCAATGCCACGGCCGATGCCTTTGCTGCTGCCGGTCACGAGAACCTTTCGGCCGAGCAGGCGCTCGCTGCCCTTGCTGACCGGTGCGCTGAGAGTGGAACTACTCATATGCATCCTTTCGAAATGAAACCTGTTTCGGTTGAACGTCATCGGTTCGCGCCGTCACCGGCCGCAATCGACCAGCGGGCGGTCGCGAGAAATCGCTGTGGCCCACGCGCGAGCAACGTACCGTGGATGGTGAGCGGGCGGCCTGCAACGGTCTCCAGTGATCCGGTGAATGGCCGGCCAGCGGGATCGACGAGCGCAAGCCGCCCTGTCGCGCGGTCGTGCCCACTCGGCACGAACATCGGCGTGACGCTCCCGAGAAGACAACGGACCGCACAATCGCGGTGCGCCGGACCCTCGCCTGGTTTCATCACACCCAGATGACACTTGCTGTCGACGATCTCTCCGCGCAGCACCACCGGCCCAATCGAACGGATCGGCTCGACAGGCGGCGCCTGGGTATCGATCGCAACCACATGCCCTGGCACAACCTCGATCATCGAGTCGGCGTCGCGCGCGATGAGCGAGCCGGTAACGCGCACCGCGTGGCCGTCCAATCCCCGCACGATGTCCGCGGCTCCGTGCTTGCCAGGACCAACGAGCCAGTAGGTCATCGCCGCGTGCGCCGGCGTTTCAGCAACGAGCACGGCTGGATACGGCGTCTCGATCAGCCGTCCTTCAATCGTCCGTTCTCGTCCGTACTCGAAGATCCCCGACGAGAACCGGCTTTGCGCGACGACGAACACGGCGGGGAGCGTCAGGGCGAGGGCGATCAATCCGATGGCGGCAGGTCGAATCCGCTTCGCGATCCCCTCTGGCATCTGCGGTTCGTAGCCGATGTAGAACTCGTCGTTCACGACGCCATGCCTCGCTCGGTCGCATCGGCAACAAGAGCCGGTTCGACGTATGTGCCCGGCGGATGTGGCCGCGGATCGACGAGGACTCTCCCACCGGCGACGCGCACCGAGAACGTCGGGAGCTTTTCGGTGAACGGGGCGGGCGCACGGCCGGACGCCGGCTCGTACTCATACCCATGCCATGGGCACACGAGACAGCCACCGACAACCTTGCCCTCTCCAAGCGGACCGTTCTGGTGACGGCAGACATTCGACACGGCGGAGATTCGGTTGTCGTAGCGAACAACAGCGACGCGCTCACCAGCAAGACAGACGGTCCGTGCGCGACTGTCTGGAATCTCGTCCACTGCGCAGACGTCCACAAACGGTTGTGGTGCGCCATGGTCACGCTCATCGTCGTGACGACGCTCACGGGTCGCGGCAACGAGATGCAGCCCGAGGACGGTCACCATCCCTGCAAACAAGAGAAGTGGGAAGACCGGGTGGCGTTCCGCCTGAAGCGCGCCGAGAGCCACGTGGGCAACGACTAGCGCATAGGCAAGGTAGACGAGCATGTGCAGCGTCTTCCACACCGGGGCTGACAACGAGCGCAGCCAGAAGTCGTGGCTGGTAGCTGCCATCAGAAACAGAATGACGAGCGCGAGCATCCCAAGCTGTTGAAACGGGAAGTCAACGAGGCTGCGATAGTCGCGGCTCGTGACGAGAACGCTGACGATGGGATTCACGTCGCCAAGCGCGTGGAACTGAACGAGCCCGAACACCCCGTGGATCGCGCCGAGCAGAAAGGTTGTCACTCCGAGATGGCGGCGGTTGTACAGCAGTGGCAGAAAGCGTCGATCGAGACGGCACAGCGGACCGATCGCCAGGACAACGTGGAGGAGGAGAAGGGCGCAGGTGCCGCAGGCGCGGATGATGAGCGTCTCAATCGTGGCGTTCGTGTCGACGAACGATCCACCAAGTATGAAGATCGTGAGATACGCGAGCACGCCCGCCAGGATCGTCACGTCATATCGCGCCTTCTGACGATTCCAGCCAACTGCGCGATATGCGGTGCTCATGAGCTCACCACGGCCGTCGCGCGGCGAGCGCCGCGCCGAGCAGAAGCGGCAGAATGATCGCGAGTCCGATCACGACAATCCGATGAACGCGGCGGAGAGGGCGGATCATCATGCCCTCTCGATCCGCCCGGCGCGGCGCCGGGCCGCCGCACGATGCGCGGTCCACTCATCGGGCGGCCCCGGCACTCGGCGCACGAGGCGTGTCGCAAAGAGTGGCCAGAAGACCGTCACTCCCGGAAAGACGAGCACGCGGAACCCCAGCGTTCCTTCCGCGGCAAGCGGATCAAGGCGACCCACCCAGCGCCACAGAAACGCGAGAGCGAAGATCGCGCCGGAGGCCAGATACAGGGCCATGGCCGTTACAAGAAGCTGCGCAGAGGCTACGCTCATGCCGCTTCGATGCTCCCGCGGGCGCACGGTTACGGTAGGCTCGCGCTGAAACCGGATGAAGGCATTGGCATCAGAGGGCGAGAGGATTCATGGATCTCAAAGGCAAGGTTGTCATCGTGACCGGCGGCAAGCGGATCGGACGCATCGTCGCCCAGGAGGTTGCCGCGCGCGGAGCCGATCTCGTGCTGTCGTATCGCGGTTCCAGACAGGAAGCGGAAGACACGGTTCGAGACGTGCAGGCACGCGGACGCCGGGCGATTGCCGTGGTTGCCGACGTCTCGAAGGCGGCCGACTGTGCGGCGCTCGTGAACGCAGGACGCGAGGCGCTCGGGCGCATCGATGTGCTCGTCAACATGGCGTCTGTGTATGGCAGCACGCCGTTCGACGAGCTCACCGAAGCTGGCTGGGATCGCGACCTGGCGATCAACCTGAAGTCAGCGTTTCTCTGCGCCAAAGCGGCGGTCCCGCCGATGCGCGCTGCCGGTGGCGGACGCATCGTCAACTTCGCTGACTGGCTGGCGCGAAGCGGGCGTCCGGCCTACAAAGGGTTCGTCTCGTACTACGTCGCCAAGGCGGGCATCATCGCGCTTACCGAGAGCCTGGCACTCGAGCTCGCGGCCGATCAGATTCTCGTCAATGCGATCGCACCCGGCCCGATTCTCGCCCCGCCGGATATGGATCCCGAGGAAGTCGCCGCCGTGGCGAAGGCAACACCTGTGGGCCGCTGGGGCGGCGAGATCGAGATCGCGAAGGCGGTGCTCGCGTTGATCGAGACCGACTTCATCACCGGCGAGACCATCCGTGTAGACGGCGGCCGTCACCTGGCATAACGACATGGCCGTCGACAGCGCTCGTCGCAGCGTGTTCGTCCCGCCTCGCCTTCGTTCCGAGCATGGAATCGAGAAGGGGAGAAAAGTCACGTGGCTCGAGCTCTTCTTCGATCTGGTCTTCGTGGCCGCCGTGGCGCAGGTCGGCACACACCTGCGTGACGACTATTCCCTTCCTGGCCTGCTGCGCTTCTCGTTTCTCTTCGTCCTCATCTGGTGGGCGTGGCTCGGACACACGACGTTCTCGACGCGCTTCGATACCGACGACCTCGTCCAGCGCGCGCTGACGGGTCTCCAGATGTTCCTTGTCGCCGTGATGGCCATCAACGCGACGGGAGCGCTTGACGGCCGCGATTCAGCCGGATTCGCCGCAGCATATTCGGTGATGCGATTCATCCTCGTCGGGCAGTATCTGCGAGTACGGCACGTGCGTCAGGCCCGTGCGCTGACGACTCGCTACGCCGCTGGCTGCGGCACTGCGGCGCTGATGTGGCTGGTGTCCACGGTGGTTCCGGCGCCGGGGCGATTCGCGATCTGGGCGCTCGCCTTGATCGTCGACGTGCTCACGCCGCTGCTGACGACCAGACATCTGGTCAACGTTCCACACGACGGCGCGCATCTCCCCGAGCGTTACGGCCTGTTCAGCATCATCCTGCTCGGAGAGTCGATGGTGGCTGTCATGACAGGGATGGGCCGACAGGAATACTGGAGCCTGGACGCCGCGGCATCCGCCATTCTCGGGATGACGCTCGTGTTCGCCGTGTGGTGGTGGTACTTCGACGGCGTCGATGCGGTTGCCGAACGGGTGATGCGTTCGAACAGCGACGCGATCCGGTTTCACATCTGGAGTTACGCGCACCTGCCTCTTTATCTGGGAATCGCCGTCGCCGGCGTCGGCGTTGAACACGTGATCGTGACAGCGACCACCGCACCGTTGACGGCCACAGAAGGTTGGATTCTGTGCTCAGCGATCGCAGCGCTGATGGTGGCGATGATGGTGATTGGCCGCACGCATCATCGCGCCAGAACGGACCACGGCGTCACTCGCCTCGCCGTTCCTGGTGTCGTTATTGTGCTCGTCCTGCTCCTGGGAATCAGCGCCAATCGGCTCATGCCATCGATGCTGCTTGCGGGCGTGACGATCCTCTGCCTGACGCAGTTGATTCACACGGTGCGATCGGCTGCGGCGTAACAGTTGCGTCGAGCAGGTGGCCTCGAGATTCTTCCTGGTAGTGCGCGATCAACCGGACCAGCTCGAGCAGCGATGACACCCGTGCGCCCCGTGCCGCATTCTCCGCGCCAATGGCAAACGCCAGCCGCCACTGCTCGAAGAGCACCCGATAGGCTTCGAACAGCCCCACGCCAGGATCGTAGATGTGCGTCGCCTCTGACGTGACGCCGTTCAACTCGATGATCTTGAAGCCACGCCCTTCCTGCAGCTCGTTGACGGAAGGCACGCGAACATCGAATCGCCCGAAATAGAAGCCTTCGTAGGCCTGGGCGATCCGATCGAACCCGTCTTCCAGCGCGGAGGTGAATATCGCGTGGGCATCAAGGAAGGTTGCGCCGCGGCAATGACTGCCACAGTCGCCGAGCGGCACGCGCTCTCCCTTCGCGGGGACCTCGTGTAGTCGTGCGGCATGACGCTCAAGATGGAAGCGCGCCATGCCTCGAGTGCGCTCGCCCTCCAGAATGAGCTGTTCGAGCGCGCGACGGCCATCGCCAACAACGACGGGCAAGTGCTTTTCGGTGATCGAGAGAATGTGCCCCCGCGCTTCCGACGGGCGCCGGTAGTAGAACACGCCGAACTCGAGCCCGGGCACGTACTCCTGAAGGATCGTATCGACCGTCGATCGCGCGAGGCATCCAATCAGCGCCTCCCGCGTCCTGGCCACGACAACGCCCGACCCGCGCTGGCCCTCGTTCGGCTTGAGCACGATAGGTAGTGACAGTTGTTCCTGCTCGAGAAACGTCAAGGCCGCGGCGATCCTGGCTTCGACAGACAGTCTTCTGCTGATGAACGCACTGCGCGCCACAGAGCTGTGCGAGGCGGAGAGGCCCTGCAGGATGTCGATCTTCGATTCGCCGATGAAACCACCGGCAAGGATGGCGGGATTCGCGGCCGTGAAAACCGTGGGGCTGCCGTGCGTTACCGCCAGCTTTGCGATGTAAGCCGCCACCGGCAGATACGTCAGCCACGGCGGCCAGTACTCCCACCTGCTGAGCCTGAGCCACGACGATCGGAGCAGCAGCGGCTTCACGATGACGGCACCCTTTGACTCTTTGATGCCCGCAGCCGTTCACGGTTTCACCGCCCTCCGGGGTCGCGCAGCCGTAACGTCACCTCGCGACACGACATCCAATCCCGCAGCGTGCCGGACAGCAGCCGGCCACTGGAGGTTGGGTCATGAAGTCGCTGAACACATCGGTCGTCGTCAGTTGGGTGCTGCAAATCGTGGTCTCGGTCATCCTCTTGCAGACGCTCTTCTTCAAGTTCACCGGCGCTCCCGAGTCGGTCTACATCTTCTCGACGCTGGGCGCGGAGCCCTGGGGACGCATCGGGTCCGGGGTCGTCGAGCTGATCGCGGCAATTCTGCTGCTCGTCCCCGCGACAATCACGATCGGCGCCGTGCTCTCACTGGGCGTGATGGTCGGCGCCATCATGAGCCATCTCACGGTGCTCGGCATCGAAGTCCAGGGCGACGGCGGACTGCTGTTCGCCCTGGCGCTCACGGTCTTCATCGGAAGCGCCGTTGTGCTCGTGCTGCGCCGCCGCGACATCCCGCTCGTCGGCATGTGGCTGGTCACGCACTCGCTCGCGTCGCGGTAACCGTCATGGCGCCGGTCGCCTCATCACCAGTCGCACCACTCATCGAGCTGCTGCATCAGATGGCGGTGCTCATCGAGAGGCTGGACGATATCGACTACGAGCAGCCGGCGCCGGGCCGGTCGTCGGGCGGGGTGGGTGGTCATGTGCGTCACTGCCTTGACCACGTCATGGCCTTGCTCGCGAGCACACACACGGGCGTCTGTGCCTACGATCGGCGGGCCCGTGGCACCGATATCGAGAGCTGCCGTCGCGCCGCGCTGCGCGCGATTTCCACGCTGACGTCAGCCTTGTCGGACTTCGGCCCCGAGCTTCTCGACTGCACTGTTTCAGTGGAAACGCAGATCGATCACAGTGGCGCGATGATCACGACGCGATCGAGCATCGGGCGCGAATTGGCCTTCGTCATCAGCCATACGATTCATCATCACGCGATCGTCGGGCAGATGCTCCTTGCTCGAGGTATCACTCTGGGCCCGCGGTTTGGTCTGGCCCCGGCGACACCGAGCGAGCACGAATCACTCGCATGTGCACGGTAACGGCGCTTCCCCGCTCGCTTCTATCTCGCAGTCGGCCTGCCGAGCCGCTGGTGCTGCGGGTCGCGTGCAACCGCGATGAGCTCGTCACACGCGCCGCGGCACTGCCGCCCGTTCGCCTGACGGCGGGGAATCGACAAGCGGTGATGCCCCTCGATCCACAGAGCGGCGGAACCTGGATCGCCGTAAACGACGCGGGGATCGTCTTTGCGCTCCTCAATGCCACACCAGTCACCCCCTCGAGCCTGACCCCGAGCCCGGTCAGCCGCGGGACCATCATTCCTGGGCTGGTCGGATGCGCCACAGTAGCCGAAGCACTCGCGCGGGCTGCGGCCCTGCGGGCCGATCGCTTCCAGCCGTTCAAGCTTCTGCTCTTCGATCGGTATCAACTGGTTGAATGCTGGCCAGACGCCGGCCGTCTCCGCCACCGCCGATCCTTCTTGTCTGGCGCCGTGATGCGGACGTCGTCGGGACTTGGCGACGCAATCGTCGCCGGCCCACGGCGGACGTTGTTCCGGCGCGTCTTCGAGGAGCCTATTGATCCCAGGTGCGCCCAGGATCTCTTTCATCAACATCGCTGGCCTGGTCATGAAGCGATCAGCGTCAACATGGATCGTTCAGGCGCACGCACCGTGAGCCACACTGTCATCGAAATCGGGCTCGAGACTATCGCTGTGTCGTATCGCGCGACAGAGGCCGCTCAGCCGGTGGTTGTCCAGGTGGCTGCAGCCGCTCTCCTGAACCAGACCACGCGACCACGCGCCGATGCCATCGCATCGGCGCGTATTCTCAGGAGCGCTGGGGCCGCCGATCAGCGCTCCGATCCAAGGAGACCAGGCCCGACGCCTGGGATCTTCAAACGGATGCGGTAGAGACCGGTTTGCGCCGTCAGAAACAGCGTGCGGCCATCGTCGCCGCCCCACGCGAGGTTGTGTGGATGTTCGGGACCGGCGATCGTACCGAGATGCTTACCTTCGGGCGAGAGGATCCAGAGACCGCCAGGGCCCGAGACGTACAGATTGCCGCGCACGTCGACCTTGATCCCATCGAGCGCGTCTTCGCCCGGAGCCGCCGTCATGTCGAAGAACACGTCGCCCCTCTCGAGCGTCGCATCAGCGTTGACGCGATAGCGCATCACGACCTTCCTCTTCTCATCCCAGTTCGCCACATAGAGAAAGCGCTCGTCGGGTGAGAACGCGATGCCGTTGGGTCCAGTCAGATCCTTCGATACCAGGCGCAGCATCCCGTCCTTCAGCGAGTAGACACCGCTGAACGGCAGCTCCTTGCGACGGTCATCGAACGCCTTGGGCAGGCCAAACGGCGGATCGGTGAAGAACAGGGTCCCGTCCGAGCGATAGACCAGATCGTTCGGGCTGTTGAGCCGTTTGCCCTCGAAGCGGTCGGCCAAAACGGTCACTGCACCGGTCTTCTCGATGCGAACGACACGACGATTGCCGTGCTCGTCAATCGTCACGCGCCCTTCGGGATCGAGCGTGATGCCGTTGGACCCAGGCTGACCGTACTCCGCGACATCGAAGCCGGAGTATCCACTCTTGGTCCGGAAGACCGAGACCTGTCCGTCCGGCGTCCACCGATAGATCGTGTTGGCGTTCGGATCGCTGAAGAGCAGGTAGCCGTCGGGAACCCAGACCGGGCCCTCAGTGAAGATGAAACCACCGGCGAGTTTCTCGACCATCAGGCCGTCGGGCACGATTGCATCGAGCGCCGGATCGACGCGCGTCACTGCGGCCTTCGTCGCGCCAAGCAGGCCGAGACGGCCTCGCTTGTAGAAATCGAGCGTCGCCGATCGCACCCACACGAAATTGCCAGGTGGATTCGAGAGAGGCCCGTTGGCACCGAAGACGGCGATCTGAATGCGCTGGCCAGGAACGGCCTCACGCGCAATGACGACGCGATTTGGCGCGTTGAAGCCCTTGACGAACTGACCGCCTGTCTGCCCGAGCGCGATCGGCAGCTTGCCGTCGACCCAGACCTCCGCGTAGTCGTCGACGACCACCTCGAACACCACCGTCGATCCGGCGGTGTCGAAACCACCGACTCGTTCGGGGACGGTGACGGCAATGCGATACCACCCGAACGACAGCCGGCCCGATGTGCGTCGCGCGTCAAGAGCGCGCGGCTCGATCGACTCCCACGCGGAATCATTGAAATCGGCCGCACCGGCGTGCGGCGCGATGTCAAACGTCCGGTTTGGCGGACCGTACGGCCGCAGATCGGGGCCAGGGGCGTGATGTTCGACCGGCACGATGGCCGCGTCGCTGTAGCGCCACTGGCCGTGGACAAGGGCTGCCCCTTCGTCAGACGCGAGGTTGACGATGGCGTCGGGACGCACGAGGGGGACATCCGTCGTGATCTGCGCGCGGGCGGCTGTCGCGAGGAGAGAGAGCGCGGCGAGCGCTCCCACCGCGGAACGGGACAATTGGCGTGTCATAACGTCCCCCCTACCGAACCTTGACGACGTAGTAGTTCAGCGGACCGGTGACGTCCTTGAACCAATGCGGCGTGCCACTCGGAACGATGAGGACGTCACCCTCGGCGATGCGACGAACCTCGCCGTTGGTGATCGACGCGCCGCGGATCTCATTCGGAGCGGTTTCCCGACCACCCTCGACGATGCCGCCAGTCACAAAGGTCGCCGCCCCTTCGAGCACGTAGATGATGTCGGCGTCGAGCGTGTGCACTTCGGCCATGCCGGCACCGTCACGATGACTCGCATGCACCATGTAATTGCGGCCGTCTTCGCCGCCAAAGAGCACGCTGCCTTTCGCGAATGCCGCAATCACGTCCTGGCTCTTCCAGTACGACACAGCCGGCGGCGCCTCGCCTCCGCTGAGCAACGCCGTGAACGCCGCAGCACCTGCCTTGGCGATGTCCTCATCCTCTTGCGGCGTGTTGCCACTCACGCCGATAGCGCCGACCACGTGGCCCCCGACGGTCAGCGGAATGCCACCCTGCAAAGGGGTCGCTCCCGGCAGCGCCAATGCCGCCACGCGGCCGTCTCGGATCTGATCCTCGAAGACCTTGCTCGGTCGCCTGAAGATCGCCGCGGTCCGCGCCTTGCCGATGCCGACATCGACACTGGCGACCTGTGTGTCGTTCAATCGCTCGAGCCACAACACACTGCCGCCATCGTCGACCACCACAATCACCACCGTCGCGCCGCGCTTGTTCGCCTCGGCTTCTGCCGCTGCGCCTATGCGCTTGGCGGCTTCCAGCGTCAGTACCGCCTTCGTCGGGAGCTCCGCGGCAAACGACGCGCGCGTAGCTCCCATGATCGCCAGCACCGCGACCATCGGTTTCAACCAACTGGCTCCCATGACTCCTCCTTTAGCGGGGTCAGGCCCCGAACACCCCTCGGATGCAGAGGACCGAGCCGCGGTTACCGTGGGAGTCGCAAATGAATCTGATATCGTGATCGCGTACTGAGGCAGACGGCTCGGCCCAATGGATCAATCGGACCCACCCAAGCCCGCGCGCGCCAGCGACATGATCTGGTCGGTGATGGACGGCACCGGCCGTGTGGCCGGCGCCGACTTCTTCGCAGAACTCGTTCGCCAACTGGCCACGGCGCTCGATGTCCCCTACGCGTTCGTCGCGGAGTGCACGGACACGACCAGGACCCGGGTCCGCACGCTGGCGTTCTGGAGTAGAGGCGCGCTCGTCGACAACGTCGAGTGGTCTCTCGCCGGCACGCCCTGTGAGTTCGTGATCGCCGATGGGTCCGTGGCGTATCACGCCAGCGACTTGCAGACGAAGTTTCCTGAGGACCGACCGCTCGTCGCCATGGGCGCGGAGAGCTACCTCGGTGTTCCGCTGCTCGATGGGGCCGGCGAGGTACTGGGCCATCTCGCGGTCATGGGCGACAAGCCCATGGACGGCGCGGAGATCAATGGCAGCGTGCTCCGCACGTGTGCGGCCCGGGCGTGCATGGAGCTGCAGCGCCAGCGCTCCACCTCACAGATCGCCGCGCTCAACCAGAAACTCCAGGCCGCTGCGGATCGGTCGCGGACGCTGCTCGCGATCAACAACGCCGTGGTTCTCAACCTCACGCGCGACGCGCTTTTTCAGGCGATCACCACCGCACTTCGACCGGTGATTCAATTCGATCGCAGCACGATCTTCCTCTACGACGAGCAGAAGAAGAACCTGCGCCTGGTCGCCGCTGAAAGCAGCATCCCCTCGGACCATTTCGTGCCGGGCCTCGAACTTGGTCTCGAGAGCAGCCACGCCGGCTGGACGTTCCTCCACCAGCGCCCGTTCTTCAGGCCCGACCTCGCCAAGGAACGCCAGTATCCCGGCGAAGACATCCTCTTCCACGAAGGCTTCCGCTCGCTCATCGTGGTGCCACTGATCGTGCGCGGCACAAGCATCGGCACGCTGAATCTTGGCAGCGAGCATGCGATGCAGTACGGCGAGCCGGAAGCGGAGCTCCTGCAGGAGGTCGCCAACCAGCTGGCGCTATCGATCGAGAACATGCGCGAGTACGAGGAGATCGGCCGGCTCAAGGCGCAGCTCGAACGCGAGAACATCTATCTGCGCGAAGAGATCCTCGGCGAGCACAACTTCGAGGAGATCGTCGGCAGCAGCACACAGCTGACGGCTGTGCTGCACACGATCGACCGCGTGGCCCCGACTGACACGACGGTCCTCGTGCTCGGTGAAACCGGCACCGGCAAAGAGCTCGTCGCACGCGCGATTCACAGTCGCAGTCCGCGCCACAAACATCCCCTCGTCAAGGTGAACTGCGGCGCGATCGCGGCCGGACTGATCGAAAGCGAGCTCTTCGGACACGTGAAAGGGGCATTCACCGGCGCGCTCGAGCGACGCACCGGACGTTTCGAGCTTGCTGACAAGGGCACGATCTTCCTCGACGAGGTCGGTGAGCTGCCGCTCGATATGCAGGTGAAACTCCTGCGCGTGCTGCAAGAGCAGGAATTCGAGCCAGTCGGCAGCAGCCGCACGGTCAAGGTCGACGTCCGCGTGATCGCGGCCACCAATCGCCATCTCGAGCAGGAAGTCGCAGCGGGACGATTCCGGGCAGATCTGTACTACCGCCTGAATGTGCTGCCGATTCGAGTGCCCTCGTTACGCGAACGGCGCTCTGACGTACCGCAGCTCGTGATGTTCTTCATCCAGCGTCATGCGAAACGCATCGGCCGGACGATCGAAGGCGTCTCGCGTGAAAGCATGGAGCGGCTCACTCAGTACGCGTGGCCCGGCAATGTTCGCGAGTTGGAGAACGTGATCGAGCGCGCACTCGTGCTGTCGCAAGGGGGCGTCCTCGACATCGGCCGCGACTTCCTGCCGGCGGTGGAGCCGCCGCCCGTCACGCGACCGGCGGTCGCACCCGTCGGACCTGTCGCAACGCCGTTTGGCACCACTGCGCCTTCGGGCTCCGGCACGCTCGAGGGCGTCGAGCGGGCGCATATCCTCGCCACTCTCGCCCAGACGAACTGGGTCATCGAAGGCCCCCGCGGCGCCGCTCGGATTCTCGCGATGCACCCCAACACGCTTCGCAGCCGGATGAAGAAACTCGGGGTCGAACGAGGGCGCCACGAAATATCGTTGCCCCCTGAAGCCGAGGGGGCCTGAGCTACGAAATCTCGTAGCCACCCCACGACGGCGCCTGCGACTGGGCTCGAGTCATCAAGTCAACCCATTGTTTCCGAAGGCCTTACCGTCCTTTTCTCCGCCTAGTTGATCACCGCGCAGAGCTGGCAGTCCGCTTGCCCTTAGAGGGCGACGGAAGCACATGCTGCGAATCGAACTCACCAGGAACGAGTCGGGCGCCACCACGGTTCGAGCGACAGGCCGCCTGTCGGGACCGTGGGTCGCGGAACTCGAACGCTCGCTCACCGATCGCGATCCCGAACACGTCGTTGTGCTCGACCTGACCGACGTGACGTTCGTGGATCGCGATGGCATCGAGTACCTCCGGATGCTGCGTCGCCTGGCGCTGGTCGATTTGCGGTGCTCGGCGTTTGTCGCCGAGCAGATCAACTGAAAAAGGCCACATCAATGATGACAACCGCACTCAGTTCCGCCTCCTCGTCGACAGTGCCTATGGCCGCGTTCACATCCAAGGACGACGCCTCTCTCGTCGCGAGACTTCAGCGAGGCGATCCGGCGGCCTTCGAGCTGATCGTGCGCACACATGGCGGCCGCCTGCTTTCCGTCGCCCGGCGATTTCTCGGCACCAACGAGGATGCCGAGGATGCCGTGCAGGAGGCGTTCATCAAGGCGTTCAAAGCGATCCACACGTTCGAGGAGCGCGCGCAGCTCCACACCTGGCTGCATCGCATTGTCGTCAATACCGCGTTGATGAAGCTGCGCGAACGGCGCCGGAAGCCCGAGCAGCCCATCGACGATCTGCTTCCGTCGTATGCGGCCGATGGCCATCAGACGACTGATTCGCGTGAATGGAGCGACGCGGTGTTCGAGCGCAAGGAGACGGCGTCACTGGTGCGCCAGGCAATAGCGATGCTACCCGACGCGTATCGCGTCGTCCTGGTCCTGCGCGATATCGAGGAACACGACACCGCCGAAACCGCCGCGATTCTGGGCACGACAACGACCGTCGTGAAAGTCCGCCTCCACCGCGCACGCCAGGCGCTGCGCACACTCATCGATCGCGAATTTCGACATAGCGCCTAGCCTCTTCCTTCCCCATATAGCGAGACAGAATCGCCGGCGCCACGTCGCAGAGGTCAACAAGCACCAGTCCGTCGAGAACATTCCCGAATGTCTCGTCGACAGTAAAACCAAGCAACTTCGCATTGAGCTTCAGGTACTGCCGCAGCAGCACAGGAATGTCTTTGCCATCCGGCTCGATACGGCGCACGAGCGCCGACACGTCCTCGATGCGCTCTACCGTCGTACTCTCGACGAAGCCGGCACGCGGCGGCGGTGGAGGGTTCCTCGCTTTCACCAGGCGTCCAAGGTCCTTGTCGAACCTTGTCGTCTGCAGGAACTTCACGAGCAACTGCCGCGAGGACGACGCATAGCGATCGCTGATGCTGACGACGCCAAAGAGACGACGGTAGCGAGGCTCTTGTGCGACGAGGCGGGAAATTCCCTTCCACAACAACAGCAGCGGACTGAAGTCCCGCTGGTAATCGGGTCGGATGAACGACCGGCCGAGCTCGAGTGCCGGACCAATCTGCTTCAGCAGCGACTCGTCGTAATCGAAGAGCGTGCGAGTGTAGAGGCCGTCGACCGCCGCAATCTCGTCGGTCGCGCCGACGCGATACGCGCCGGCGATCTCCTTGCGCGTGCGATCCCACACAAAGAGGTGCCGATAGGTCTCATCGAAGCGATCGAGATCCCGCGATAGCCCTGTGCCTTCACCGGCGTGGCGGAACGTCAGCTCGCGCAGCCGCCCGATCTCCGGGAGCACCGCAGGCAGATCCGCGGCGCGAGCACAGAACACCTGGAAGCCACCGCTCTCCAGCAGCACAGCGTGCTGAATCGCGTCGATGTTTGCGTCGATCGCCATGGCAAAGCCTCGCTGAGCGATCGGCTGCTGGCGCGCAAGAGGAATCCACACTTCCGCAGGCGATGGCGCGACGGCCAACGCCTCAATGCCCGATCGAAGCGAAGCCGTACGCTCATGCGAGCCGGGCACCCGGGCAAGCGTGCCGCTGTCAATCGCCGCACCGACGCGCATCTCGATCTGGCTGTGACGCTTCGTCCAGAGCTCGCGCGGCAGCAGCGCGGTTCGGAGCAAAGGATGGATGCGACCCGCGGCGCGAAAGAGCCGGCTGTTGCGACCTTCGATGAAGACCGGCACGATCTTGGCGCCGGTACGAATCGCGAGGTCCGCCGCCGTGTGTTGCCACGCGGCATCGAGAATCCGTCCATCAGGTGTCTCGTCGTGCGCGACCTCGCCTGCCGGAAACATCCCGAGGCATCCGCCGCGTTCGAGCCACTTGATCGCCGATCGCAGCGCGACGCCATTGCGCCGGACCGCCGCCGACGTGCGGCCGAACACATCGACCGGTAGCAGGCGATCGGCGAGCGGTTCGATCGAGCGCAGCAGCGAGTTGCCGACAATCTTCATGTCGTCCCGCACCCTGCTGACGAGAGCCAGGAGCAGGAGGCCGTCCAGCGCGCCAAGGGGATGGTTGGCAACAATGATGAGCGGCGCGGACGACGGAATCTTGTGGAGGTCCTCGCCAGTAATGGCGATCGACACGTCGAGCTCGGCTAGGGCGCGCGTGCTGAATTCAGTACCGGGATCTCCCGACGCGGCCCGTGCATACGCGCGGCCGAGCGGAGTGACGTGAACGGCACGGGCCAGAAGCGATGCGACTGCGTGCATGATGACCGTTTCCGCGGAGGCTGAAGCCTCCGCTTTCCGAGACCAACCGGTCGCGCGCAGGCCTTCGCCTGCGCGTCCGTGAGTGCGGCTGGTCTCGCGGGGGCGACAGCGTTAGTTGGTTGAGTTGGGGTGGCCGAACGAGGCTTCGCCGAGGACGACCTCGGCATAGGCGCAGTAGAACTGCACCTTGGCCACGTCGCTGATGTAGGCCGGCAACGTGATCGAGCGATTCATCTTGTCGCCGACGAGTCCCTTCACCGTCAACTTCTGCAGCAGGTACACCCGCCCGTGTGAATCGACCACCTGCCAATGCGGATCCGGCGCGTCGGGCGCCTTGAAGTCATCCGACAGTGTCAACACCTGACTCTTCCCATTGGTCGTGAGCGACACGGTTCCAGTGTTGGCCTTTGGACCGGCGAACGGCGTGCTCGTCCGCGCCTGTGCGGCCGATGCCGGCGACGACAGTGCTAGGGTGATCGCCATGGTTACTCCGATTGCCTCCGTCAAGAAACTTCGTCGTGCGTGCATTGCTGTGTCCTCCTATAAGTGAGCGCCGTGGGCTGGCGCGTCCGCTAACTGCCTCCTTCGATGAGCCCGCGCTCAAAAGGTTTCAACAGGGTTTCAGCAGGCTCGAGTGAAACCGCACGGACAGAGCCGTCATCTCAAGACTCGGCAGGCCGTACCCGGCCGTCCACATCAATCAAAGGACTGCGATGACATCGACTGGCGAGCATGATGAGTGGCTGGAACCCGATGGACTCGGCGGCTTCGCCTCGGGGACGGCATGTGGGATTCGCACGCGCCGCTACCACGCGCTGTTGCTGACGGCGACAACGCCGCCAACGGGACGTGTGGTCCTGGTGAACGGCTTCGACGCGTGGGTCGAGACCGACGCAGGCACGTTCGCACTGTCGTCGCAGCGCTACCACCCCGGCGTCCTGCATCCAAACGGCGCGAATCGCATCACCGCTTTCACGATCGATCCGTGGCCGCAATGGACCTACACGCTCGACGACAGCACGACAATCGAACAGTCCATCGTCGCGCAACACGGCGCACCGCTCGTCAGCGTGTGCTGGCGCGTGACGACGCCGACGAGCCGCGCGATTCTGAGGCTGCGACCGTTCTTCTCTGGACGCGACTACCACTCGATGCACCACGAGAACAACGCGTTCGGCTTCGAGCCGGAGCGGCGAAGCGATCGCCTCGTGTGGCATCCCTACGCCGGAATCCCGGCTGTCCACGTTGTGTCGAACGCCGACTATCAGCACCGTCCGGAGTGGTACCGCAACTTCCGCTACGACGAGGAGCTCGCGCGAGGGCTCGACGCGATGGAGGACCTCGCCTCACCAGGGATCTTTCGCTGGGACCTCGGGCAGGCAGATGCCTCGCTGATCGTCGCCGCGGGGCCGGATGCAGAGGAGGCGCTCCCTCCAGGCACGAACCCTCATGAATTCACGGCCAGGCTGCACGCGCGCGAGAACGTGCGCCGCTCACGGTTCACCTCGTCGCTGCATCGCGCAGCGGACGCGTATCTCGTAACACGCGGGAGCGGCAAAACAATCGTCGCCGGCTATCCCTGGTTTACCGACTGGGGCCGCGACACGTTCATCGCTCTCCGGGGGATCTGCCTCGCCACGGATCGCATCGACGAAGCCAGGAGGATCCTCCTCGAATGGTCAGGCGCGATCTCTGAAGGGATGCTGCCGAATCGCTTTCTCGATCGCGGTGACGCGCCCGAGTTCAACTCGGTCGACGCCTCGCTCTGGTTCGTCATCGCCATCTACGACCTCTTCGACGCTGCAGTGCGCGCTGGCGTCGACATTGCCGAAAGCGATCGACGCACGCTCGAGGGCGCTGTTGACGCGATCCTCACCGGCTACGCGCGCGGGACACGGTTCGGTATTCATCTCGACGACGACGGATTGCTTGCGGCCGGTGTCCCGGGCGTGCAGCTCACGTGGATGGACGCCAAGGTCGGCGACCAGGTCATCACGCCTCGAATCGGCAAACCCGTCGAAATCGAAGCGTTATGGCTCAACGCCCTCTGGCTCGCCGGGCGGCGGCAGCCGAAATGGCGTGCCCTGTTCACGCGCGGCGAAGCGGCGTTCCAGCAGCGCTTCTGGAACGAAGCCGCCGGCGCCCTCTACGACGTCGTTGACGTCGATCATGAACGGGGCACTGTCGATCCATTGTTCCGTCCAAATCAGATCTTCGCGCTCGGCGGTCTTCCTGTCGTCCTGGTCAGTGCGGCTCGAGCGCAGCAGGCCATCAACGCGGTCGAAGCGCGCCTCTGGACGCCGATTGGTCTGCGCTCGCTCGCGCCCGACGAGCCCGGCTACATCGGCACCTATGGTGGCGGCGTGGTGTCGCGCGACGGTGCGTATCACCAGGGCACCGTTTGGCCGTGGCTGCTCACCGCCTTTGTCGACGCGTGGGTCCGCGTGCGAGGCGGCGGCGCAACGGTCAAGGAGCAGGCACGAAAGCGTTTCCTCGCGCCGCTCCTTCGGCATCTCGAGGAGCACGGACTCGGACACATCGCCGAGATCGCCGACGGCGACTTACCCCACTCCCCCAACGGCTGTCCGTTCCAGGCCTGGTCGGTCGGCGAAGCACTTCGCCTCGACCGGATCGTGCTGGTGGACATGAAATCCCCTCGTAACCGCGGGCGCAAATCGGCATCGAAGGCGGTGGAGGATGCAACCAATGCGATGGGGGCTCGATGATCCGGCGACGGTTCTTCAGAGAATCCGTGCCGAGTTCCGGGAGATGCCAGGGCTGAAGCTGACGGCCGCACAGGCAACGCGGCTCTGGCATCTCGATCCGAGTCATAGCGAGGCATTGCTCAACACGCTTGTCATGGACGGCGTGCTGCGCAAGCGGGCTGACGGCGCATATCTGGTCTCGTCCTCCGAACCCGCCCGCGTCCGTTCCCTGAAAGCCTAAGACCATGAACGCCTCTGCGCGCCACTGGCCGGAGTACCTGATCGAAGTGGTCGGCCTCGGCATCTTCATGATGTCGGCAGCGACCATGACCGCGATCCTCGAGCATCCGGCGTCACCAGTTCACGTCCTGGTCCCAAGCCCCGTGATGCGCCGCGTGCTGATGGGCACCGCCATGGGGCTCACCGCGATGGCGATCGTGTATTCCCCGTGGGGACGACGATCGGGCGCGCACATCAATCCGGCCGTGACATTGACGTACTTCCGTCTCGGCAAGATCTCCGGACACGACGCCGCCTGGTACGCCTGCGCACAATTCATCGGCGGCCTAGTTGGCATCGCAACCGCGGCCGTTCTGCTGCGTCACTGGATCGCCCATCCGCACGTGAACTTCGTGGCCACGCTCCCAGGGGAGCGGGGTATCGAGGTGGCCTTCGTTGCCGAGACGGCGATCTCGTTCTTGTTGATGCTCGTCATCCTGTCGGCGTCGAACCAGCCGCGCCTCGCGCCCTTTACGGGGGTCATTGTCGGCCTGCTCATCGCGAGCTTCATCACGTTCGAAGCGCCGCTCTCGGGCATGAGCATGAATCCGGCACGCACGTTTGGTCCTGACCTCGTTGGCCAGGTCTGGCGCGGACTCTGGATCTATTTCGTCGCGCCCCCGCTCGGCATGCTCGCAGCGGCGGAACTCTACGTAAGCATCCGGGGGCGATTGGCGGTCCACTGCGCGAAGCTTCATCACGATACCGGTCCGTGCATTTTTTGTGGCACCCCAGGCGTCGCGGCGCCGGAAGCCGCCGCGTTGCGGTGAACTCTTTCAAGGAACGCGTCATGGTCAGTCAGAACCAGTTCGACGTCATCATCATCGGCACCGGGGCCGGTGGAGGCACGCTGGCGCATCGCCTCGCGCCGACGGGTAAACGCATTCTCATCCTCGAGCGGGGAGACTACGTGCCGCGCGAGAAGGCGAACTGGGACTCGCGCGCCGTCAACGTCAACGCGCGGTACCACACGAGAGAAGTGTGGCGCGACAAAGAAGGGAAGCCACTGCACCCGCACACGAACTACTACGTGGGCGGCAACACAAAATTCTATGGCGCTGCACTCTTCCGGCTTCGCGAGCGCGACTTCGAGCGGATCGAGCATCACGGCGGCGTATCGCCCGCCTGGCCAATCAGCTACAACGATCTCGAGCCGTACTACACGCAAGCCGAACGCCTGTACGAAGTGCGCGGCATGCGGCGTGAGGATCCGACCGATCCGCGTGCGAGCAGCGACTATCCCTTTCCCGCGATCAGTCACGAACCGCGCATTCAGCAGCTCCATGACGACTTCACGCGGCTCGGGCTCTCGCCGTTCCATGTCCCCCTCGGCATACGGCTCGACGAGAAGACTCCGAACGACAGCCCGTGCATTCGCTGCGATACGTGCGACGGATTCCCGTGCCTCGTGCACGCGAAGTCCGACGCGCAGGTGCTGTGCATCGATCCCGCATTGAAGCATCCCAACGTCACGTTACTGACCAATGCGTACGTCTCGCGGCTGGAGACGAGCGCGAGCGGACGCGAGGTCACTACCGTCCGCGTACGACGCAACGGCGTCGAGGACAGCTACTCTGCAGGCATCGTCGTGGTCTCGTGTGGCGCGATCAATTCGGCAGCGCTGCTCCTGCGCTCCGCCGGCGCCAGGCATCCCCGCGGCCTCGCCAACTGTTCGGACGTGGTCGGCCGCCACTACATGGGACACATCAACTCGGTTCTGATGGCCGTCTCGAAGTGCCCGAACCCGACGGTCTTTCAGAAGACGCTCGGCGTGAACGATTTCTACTTCGGTTCGAAGGAGTTTGCGTTCCCGATGGGGCACATCTCATTTGTCGGAAAGCTCGACGCCGCAGCGCTTTCCGCCGGCGCGCCGCCGCTGACGCCAGGATTCACGCTCGACCTCATGGCGAAGCATTCGCTCGACTTCTGGCTGACGTCCGAGGATCTGCCTCACGCTGACAACCGGGTGACGCTCGATCGCGACGGCAACATCGAACTGCTTTACACGCCAAATAACGAGGAAGGACACCGGCGCCTCACCGCGAAGCTCGAACACCTGATGCAGCAGCAGACGGTGTGTCACGAGCACGGCCACAGCTGCCACCAGGGGCTCTTCTCACGAAGCCTATTCGTCGGCCAGCGCATTCCGCTGGCTGGCGTCGCGCATCAAAACGGCACGATTCGCTTCGGCCACGACCCGAAGACCTCGGCGCTCGATCCGATGTGCAAGGCTCACGACCTCGACAATCTCTACGTTGTCGACGGGAGCTTCTTCCCGTCGAGCGGCGCCGTGAACCCCGCGCTGACCATCATCGCCAACGCGTTGCGGGTCGGCGACCACCTCGCGGAAAGGCTGGCCTGACATGCGCGTATCAGCCTTCCCTCGCCGGGCATTCCTGACAATCAGCGCCGCTGCTGTCCTGTGGTGCGTGCCCGTTGCGCGCACACTCACGGCTTCCTCGCAGTCGCTCGTTCAGTCGGTCGAGGCCGTCGGCATGACCGTCTCGAACATGGAACGGTCGGTCGCATTCTTTTCGGATGTTCTGACCTTCGAGAAGACGTTGGATGTCGAGGTGGCCGGTGGCGAGTACGAACGTCTTCAAGGCCTCTTCGGCATCCGGATGCGCATCGTCCGGATGCGGCTGGGCAGCGAACAGATCGAGCTCACGGAGTATCTGGCCCCGCGCGGCAGGCGCATCGCCGAGGATTCACGCAGTAACGATCGCTGGTTCCAACACGTGGCGATCATCGTCTCCGATATGGACACCGCGTACGCCAGGCTGCGCCAGCATCACGTCGAGCATGCGTCGCCCGAGCCGCAACGATTACCCGATTGGAACCCCAACGCCGGCGGCATCAAAGCCTTCTACTTCAAGGACCCCGACGGCCACCCGCTCGAAATTCTCGAATTCCCTGCCGGCAAGGGCGATCCGAAATGGCACGTGCCATCGAATCGCCTGTTTCTGGGCATCGATCACACGGCGATCGTCGTGAGCAATACGGAGACGAGCCTGGCGTTCTATCGGGATCTGCTGGGCCTGCGGGTCGCCGGTGAGAGCACCAACTACGGGCCCGAGCAGGAGCGCCTCAACAACGTGTTCGGGGCTCGGCTCCACATCACGGGCCTCCGGGCCGCCACCGGTCCCGGCATCGAATTCCTTGAATATCTGACGCCCGGTAACGGGCGGCCAGCCTCCGGCATCCAATCGAATGACATGGCGCATTGGGAGACCACGCTGACGACCGGCGACAGCCATCAGGCCTTCGAACGGTTTCGCTCCGCGCCGGCCATCCTCGTCTCGCCTGGCGTAGCCGAGCTGCGGGGCGATCCCCGGTTCGGGAGAGCCATTCTGGTGCACGACCCGGATGATCACGCAGTAAAGGTGGTTCAGCAATGAAAGCGATTGCCGTATTTCCCGGCAGACGCGACACCCTCCATCTGGCCGATTTGCCGAAGCCCTCCCTCGAGAGCGTCCCGAATGGACGCGGCGTTCTGGTCCGCGTGCTGCGCGTCGGCGTCGACGGGACAGACAAGGAGATCAACGCCGCCGAATACGGCGCCGCACCAGAAGGCGACGACTTCCTCGTTATCGGTCACGAAGGTTTCGGTCAGGTCGAAGCCGTCGGATCTGCGGTCAGCGAGTTGAAGATCGGCGACTTCGTGGTGGCCACTGTGCGCCGCCCCGGCACAAGCGTCTATGACCGTATCGGCACCTCGGACATGACGACAGACGATGTGTACTTCGAGCGCGGGATCAACCTGCGTCACGGCTACCTCACCGAGTACTACGTCGACGATGCGGATTTCATCGTGAAGGTTCCGCAGGGCTTGCGCGACGTCGGCGTGCTCCTCGAGCCGCTCACCGTCGTCGAGAAGGGCATCACCCAAGCGTACGAGATTCAGCGGCGGCTGCGCGTGTGGCGCCCGAAGCGCGCGGCCGTAACCGGCGCCGGAACCATCGGCCTTCTGGCTGCTCTTGTGCTGCGGCTTCGCGGCTTAGACGTCACCGTGTTCGGGCTGCAGCCGGGTCCTTATCGCAACTCCGAGTTGCTCGAACAGATCGACGCGCGATACGTCTCCACGAAGTCGGTTTCGATCGCAGCGGGCGCAGCGAAGTACGGTCCGTTCGATCTGATCTTCGAAGCCACCGGGTTCTCGCCGATGGTGTTCGAGGCGATGCAGGCGCTGGGCAAGAACGGCGTGCTCGTGCTGTCGAGCGTGACGGGTGGCGATCGCCACGTCGAGGTGCCGTCGGACAAGATCAATCTCGACTTTGTGCTCGGCAACAAGGTCCTCGTCGGGACGGTCAACGCGAATCGCGAGTATTTCGAGCGCGGCGTGCAGGACATGGCACTCGCGGAAGCCGAGTACACAGGGTGGCTGCATCAATTGTTGACACATTCGATCGCGGGCCTCGAGAACTACGAGCGGTTGCTCGCCACGCTCACGAATGCCAGGGATGCGATCAAGGTGTATTGTGAAGTGGCGCCGATCCCGGCGCCGACACGTCGCGCTTCCTGGGATGCGAGCGCAGCCGCAGTAGAGATGTCGGTCAGCGCTCCACGTTGAGCGGGAGGATCCCCTGACGGCCCAACCCTATATCACCTGCCAGCAGCTGATCGACTTCATCGGCCGCTATCGCGATGATGAACTCGATGCGCAGACGCGCAGCGAGTTCGATCGCCATCTCAACGTCTGCCCTTCATGCGTGGCGTATCTCAAGACCTTCGAGCAGACCGTGCTACTGGCGAAGGCATCGGCAGAGGACCCGGCGCCGCCTGACGTCCCCGAGTCGCTCGTGAAAGCCATCCTCGAAGCCAAGCCGAACGCGACCTGAGACGACC
>Ga0310810_10000994_pt1 | contig 28766 bp, 28 predicted proteins | sample NCmetagenome_FD_207641 | JGI IMG/M metagenome (GOLD analysis project Ga0310810, IMG submission 207641) | Soil microbial communities from experimental microcosm in Duke University, North Carolina, United States - NC | ecosystem: Engineered > Artificial ecosystem > Soil microcosm > Unclassified ... | reverse complement strand
ACCCGGCGGCTGTCGATCCGCCCGCTCACCTCCGCCGCGCGCGCCCCGGCGCCCACGGCCCGGAGCATGAAGCCCCATCGGGTCCGGGCGAAGAGATACCACAGCACGCCGGCGCACCCGAGCGCGAGGAACAGCCCGACGTGGAGGCGGGTGCCGGGAACGAGGGGGAGTCGGGCCGAAAGCGCGATCGGGTCGCTCTGCGGATAGATCCCCTGCCGCTCCTGCAGCGGACCCTGTACCACGTAGCTCACCAGCGCTTCGGCGACGAAATTGAGCAGCAGCGTGCTGATGACCTCGAGCACGCCGTAGCGCATTCGGAGGCCGACCGGCACCGCGACCCAGAGCGCGCCCGCCAGGAGCGCCGCGCACCACACGGCGGGGATCGCGACCGCGGCCGGCAACGCGGCGACGTGCAGACCGACCCAGGTGGCCGCGATCGCGCCGGCGTAGAACTGTCCCTCCGCGCCGATGTTGAACACGCCTGCCCGAAAGCCCAGCGCGATGCCGAGCCCGATCAGGATGAGCGGCACGGCGCGGACCAGGGTCGTCGAGGTGAAGGCGTACCAGGAGCCGAACGCCCCGCTCCAGAGCGCGGTCAGCGCAGCCCCGGCGTCGTAACCGGCCAGCGTGAGACCGGCGGCGAGCACGGCGAGCCCCAGTCCCAAGGCGGCCGCGGCGATTCCCCAGGCGCGGCGGGGCACCTCAGGCTCCGGCCAGCATCATCGCTCCGATCTCCTCGCGGCCCGCGGCCGCGCCCGGCTCCGCCACCACGCCGCGACTCACCACCAGCACCCGCCCCGCGAGCTCGAGCACCTCGTCGAGATCGCTCGAGTGCACCAGCACGGCCGCACCGGCCTCCGCCGCCTCCCGGAGCCGGGCGTGCACGGCCGCGGTGGCACGCAGGTCGAGCCCGCGGGTGGGATTCTCGGCCACCACCACCCGGGGCCGCCGGGAGAGCTCGCGCGCGATGACCACCTTCTGCTGGTTGCCTCCGCTCAGGCTCGAGGCAGGCGCGCGGGGCCCCGCCGCCACGACGTCGTAGGCCCGAAGCAGCTCGGCCGTGTGCCGCTCGGCCGCACGCCAGTCGATCCGGCCTCCGCGTGTCCAGGGCGCATCCGTCCCCGAGCCGAGCACCACGTTCTCGGTCAGGGTCAGCTCGGGGATCAGTCCCTCGCTGGTCCGGTCCTCCGGGATGAATGCCACCGGGCGCGCCACCTCGAGCCGCCCGCGCAACGGGTGTACCCGCCCGGCCACCGCCCGGAGCAGCTCGCGCTGCCCGTTCCCCTCCACCGCCGCGACGCCGACGATCTCGCCCGGACGCACCTCGAGCGATCCCTGCCGGAGCGCGAGCCCGTATCCGCTCTCCCGGGCCACCTCCAGCGCCTCGGCGCGGATCGCCGGCGGACCGTCGGTCCGGCTCGGAACGGCGCCCGGAGACCGCGGGACCGGCTCCCCGCCGATCATCGCCGCGGCCAGCCCGGCCGGGTCGAGCTCACCTCGGAGCGCCTGCACCACGACCGCACCGCGTCGAAGCACCGTGACCCGGTCGGCCGCCGCGAGCGCCTCGTCGAGCTTGTGGGTGATCAGCACCGCGGCCCCGCCGGACGCGGTGAAGCGCCGGATGACATCCAGCAGCTCGGCCACTTCGGCGGGCGCGAGCACCGCGGTCGGCTCGTCCAGCAGGAGGATGCGCGCGTCGGCCGCCACCGCCTTTACGATCTCCAGCCGCTGCTTGAGCCCGACGCTCAGTCGTCCGGTCCGGACGTCGGGGTCGAGCGGCAGGCCGATCCGCTCGCCGGCCTGCCGGACCCGTTCCCTGAGCGCGCCGGGCGTCACCGGCCATCCGGTGGCGAGCGCCACGTTCTCCGCGACGGTGAAGGCGGGGATCCCGGTGAAATGCTGGTGCACCATCCCGATCCCCAGACGCCGTGCCTCGCTCGGCGTGAGCGCGGAGCGGTCGGCGTCGCCCACGCGGATCCTCCCGGCGTCGGGACGCACCAGGCCGTCCGCCACCTGCATGAGCGTCGTTTTCCCCGCGCCGTTCTCGCCCAGCAGCGCATGCACCTCGCCGGGGTAGAGCGTGAAATCGGCCCCGCGCAGCGCGTGCACGGGGCCGTAGCGCTTCTCGATCCCCTCCAGCCGGAGCACCGGCGCGGGCGGTGCGCTCACAGGCCGGTCGGGTGGTCGTGGAACTCCCAGTCCAGGCCGAATCGCTCCCCCAGATGCGAGGCCAGCGCCTGCACCCCCAGGGTCTCGGTGGCGTAGTGGCCGGCGTAGATCACGTTGAGCCCCCACTCCACGGCGTCGAAGTAGGTGTGGTGCGCTCCCTCGCCGGTGATGTAGGTGTCGAGCCCCGCGTCGCGGGCGGCTCCGATCATGCCGCCGGCGCCGCCCGTGATGATGCCGATTCGGGAGACCCGCTCCGGCCCGCCGGGAATCAGTCGCGCCCCGGGCGTGAACGTCCCCAGGGCCCGGTTCACCTCGTCCACCAGTCCCTCGCGGGTGGGATAGCGGGCGCCGCCGATCCCCCACACCCCGATCGGGCTGCCCCGGTACTCGCCAAACCACCCGCCGACCTCGATCCCCAGCCGCTCCGCCAGCACCACGTTATTGCCCACCTCCGGGTGGAGATCGAGGGGGATGTGCGCCGCGTACAGGGCGGCATCCTGCTCCAGGAGCGCGGCCACGCGGCGGTACCGGCGTCCGGTGAGCGGCACGTTGCCGTCCCACAACAGTCCATGGTGGACCAGCAGGAGCGCGCCGGCCGGGCCGGCGGAGAGGCCGTCGATCGTCGCCTGCGACGCGTCCACCGCGGCGACGACGCGGGTGATGGTCCCGGAGTTCTCGACCTGCAGGCCGTTGACGGCGTTCCTCTCGTCCGGCACGTCGCGGATGCGGAGGTACTCGTCGAGGTAGGAGACCAGCTCGCCGAGCGGGACGCCCGCCATGCTAGGCCGGCCGCCGATGGAGCGGCCTCAGCGCCTGCATGGAAGCCGGGCGTGGCGCGGCGATCAGGGTGCCTGCGGCGATCGAATCGGCGGCGGCCCGTAGGCGCGCCGTCAGGCCGGCGGGGATCAAGGAGTCGAGGGCGGGATTCGGCACGTACCGCACCACGCCGCTCTCGAGGCCGAAGGATTCGACCTTGGGCGTGAAGCGGCCGTCCTTGAGCTCCCGGGCCACCAGCAGAAAGGCCCGGGGCAGATCGATCACGGCGCTCCCCACGACCCGCTCGGGGGCGAGGTGGGCCTGGTCCGCGTTGGAGCCGAACAGGTACACCCCCGGGCTTTCCTTCACCGCCTGGAAGACCCCCAGCGCCGCCGCGTCGGCGTTGTGGTGGAACATGTCGGCGCCCGCGCGGATGAGCGCGAGTGCCGCTTCACGCCCCGCCGCGGCGTCGTCGAAGCTGTTGAGGTAGACCTTGCGCGACCGGACCCGGCGATTCACCGCGGTGGCCCCGTTCACCCATCCCTGGTACGCCGCCTCGATCGGCGGTAGCTCGATCCCGCCCACGAAGCCGATCACGTTGCTTCGGGTGAGTGTCCCGGCCACCATCCCGGCGAGGTAGCTCGCCTCCTCGAGCCGGAAGATCAGCGGCGCCACCCGGCCGTGGACCCGGCGCCCGGAGGTGATGATGAAGGTCGTCGCCGGGTACTCGGCGGACACCCGCTCCGCGGCATCCTGGAACTCGAACCCGTGGGCGAAGACGAGGGCATACCCCTGGGCGGCGTAGGCGCGCAGGGCCTCGTCCTGCTCCGCTGGGGTCCTGGCCTCGACGTGACTCACCGCCAGGCCGAGGGAGTCGTGGATCCAGGTCAGGCCCTGATACGCACCGGAGTTCCACGCTGCATCGGCCACGGAGCCGGGCGTGATCAGGCCGACTCGCAGCCCGGCTTCCTTGGTCCCGGCTCCGCATGCCGATAGCGCCAGTAAGGCACCACCAATGAGCCACTTCCACGACAGCTCGGTAACCAAATGGCCCATGGACGTACCAAAACGGCTTGATATCCACACACTTAGCGACATTGTCAACTATTTGTGGGTATCCGACGGGGCCGCCACGTCCATCTTGACCTCACCGGTCACCTTGGCCCCTTCGACGATCGCGATCCGGGGAGTATGGATGTCGCCGGTGACCACGGCGGAGCCTTGGAGCTCTACCCGGTCGGTCGCCCGGATGCCGCCGGACACCTGGCCGGCGATGACGGCTTCCTGGGTATGCAGGTCCCCCTCGATCACGGCCCCGCTGGCGACCAGAACCTGCGAGCCGACCCGGACGGTCCCTTTGACCCGGCCTTCGATCCGGACGACGCCCTCGGTCTCGAGGTCGCCGATGACCGTCATGTCGCTGGCGATGATGGAGAACGGGATCTGGTCGGTCTTGCGCCGCCGCAGCTCATTGCCCTGTTCGTCCTTCGCCGGGTTGGAGAAGAGGCCCATCACTCCCCCTGTTTGACCATGGTCCGTGGATCCAGCGAGGTCCCTCGTTGCCGGATCTCGAAATGAAGGTGCGGGGCGGTAGATCTCCCGCTGTTTCCGCTCAAGCCAATCACCTGTCCCGCTTCGACTTCCTGCCCAGCTGTCACGATGATGCGCGAAAGATGTCCGTACATCGTCTGGTACTCCTCCGGATGGTTCAGGAGGACGTACTGCCCGTACTCCGGATCCTCACCCACCTGGGCCACCGTTGCTCCGCCCGCCGCCCGAACCAGCGTCCCCAGCGGGACCGCGATGTCGAGGCCGGGGTGAGCCTCCTCCTGGGTGCCCGCCCCCACCTGCCCCCGGGTGACATAGCCGGCCTCGTCGAGCGGCCATTCCCGCGGAACCGTCGGGCCGGGACCGGGGGGACGCGGGGCATCGGTCACCCGGGCCAACACGGGCGGAGCGAGCGGAAGGATGGAGGACAGCGCCAGCGGATCGCGGACGATGTCGGCCCCGATCATCTGGCGGAGCTGGGCGTACCGCATCTCCACGCTGTCGAGCTCGAGCGAGAGCTGCCGCACCTTGGCGTTGTCCGAGGTGAGTCGGGCCACCTGGCGCTCGAGGCCCGGCACTCGGGCGGCGGCACGGACGATGGGAAGGTAGAGCACCGCCAGCAGTCCCAGACCGGCGAGGAGACAGACCCCGCCCAGGAGCACGAGCCTGATCGTCCAGAGGGAGAAGCGGATCGACTGCGACCGCGTCACCCCGTCCCGCTGAATGACGACGGTAATGCCGCGTGAGCGGCGGGTCATCCCTCGAACGGGCTGCCGAGGATCAGCTCGAGCAGTCGGGCGAGATCGTCGTTGGAGTAGTAGCTGATGGTGACGAGTCCACGGCCGCGACGTCGGGCGGTGACCCGGACGTCGGTGCCGAGGCGCTTGCGAAGCGCGTCTTCCACCCGTTTCACGTCGGCGGTGGCCGGCTTGGTCGTGGGCGCGCCGCGGCGTCCCGCCTTGGTGGTCGCGCGGGGACGCTGCCCGGCCACGACCGCCTCGACCTCGCGCACCGACCAGCCCTGCTCGACCGCCTCGCGCGCGAGCGCCAGCTGACGCTCGGCGTCGCTCACGCCCAGGAGCGCGCGCGCGTGCCCCTCGCTCAGCCGGCCGTCGTGCAGCATGGCCTGCACCTCGTCCGGCAGCTGCAGCAGGCGAAGGAGGTTGGCGACGGTCGAGCGGTTCCGCCCCACCGCTCGCGCGATCTCGGCGTGTCCGAGGTGGAACTCCTCACCCAGGCGACGGTAGCCGGCGGCCTCGTCGACCGGCGAGAGATCGTCGCGTTGGAGGTTCTCGATCAGGGCCAGCGTCAGCAGGGTCCGATCGTCCACGTCCTTCACGACCGCGGGAATCTTGGTCCAGCCCAGGCGCTGGGCCGCGCGCCAGCGCCGCTCGCCGGCGATCAGCTCGTAGGTGCCGCCCTGGGATCGGACGACGACCGGCTGCAGCAGACCCGACGCCTCCATGGACTCGGCGAGCTCGGCGAGCGCCGGCTCGTCGAGCCGGGTGCGCGGCTGGTAGGGATTGGGACGCACCTGGGCGATCGGCAGCTCGCGCAGCGTGCCCGACGCTTCGGCCTGCTCCCGGGAGACCGGCCCGAGCAGGGCTTCGAGTCCACGACCCAACCTCTTAGTCTCGGTCACGTGGTCACCTCGGGTAGCGGTTCAGGCGACGTTTCGATCGAGGCGGGCGACTCCAGACGCCGCACCAGATCCTGGGCGACGGAGATATAGCTCTTGGCGCCGACCGACTGGACGTCATAGAGCAGGATCGGCTTGCCGAAGCTGGGCGCCTCGGCGAGGCGAACGTTTCGGGGGATCGGGGTGCTGAACACCTTGGGCCCGAAATACTCCTTGGCATCCTCCGCGACCTGACGGCAGAGGTTGAGCCGACTGTCGTACATCGTGAGCAGCACGCCGCTGATCGCGAGTCCGGGATTGAAATTCTGCTGCACCAGGCGGACCGTGTTCAGGAGCTGGGAGATCCCCTCGAGTCCGTAGTACTCGCACTGGATGGGAATGATGAGCCCCTGCACAGCGGCGAGGACATTGAGTGTCAGCAGTCCGAGGGAGGGCGGGCAATCGACGACGATGAAATCGTATTCGCCCTCGAACTGCTCGAGCACATGCCGCAACGCGGCTTCTCGTCCTTCGCGCTCGACCAGCTGCAGTTCGGCACCGACCAGATCCTGGGTCGCAGGTACCGTGCTGAGGAAGGGAAGTCCGGGCACCGGGAGCACGACCTCGCGAGCCGGCCGCCCCTCGACCAGGGCCTCGTAGAGGGAGCTCTGGAGCTCGAGCTTGGCGATTCCGAGTCCACTGGTGGCGTTCCCCTGCGGATCGGCATCGACGAGCAGCGTCCGACGCTCGGCGATCGCGAGGGAAGCTGCGAGGTTGACGGCGGTTGTGGTCTTTCCGACGCCGCCCTTTTGGTTGGCGATGGCGACAGTGTAGGTCATCGTGTAGTTAAGTCGTTGTGTAGTAATTACTTACACAACAAACTGTAGAGGTGTGCGTCAAGGGGGCGAGACGCAGACAATATAGGAATCTGTCCCAGAAGCGCCACTGTACCAAGGTTTCACGTGAAACGTCGAGCCATAGTATGCGGCTAAATGACAGATCTACAACGGTATACGCGGCCATCATCAGCCATGATGCTCCGGCGGCACCAAGACGTATTGCCTGATTTCAAGGACCGGAAGACACAGGGTGAACCGAACCCTGAGCAGTTCGTGGCCAGGATGCTCGAGCAATGGGCAACGTTGCTGCACCCCTTCCTCCCTGCGAATTCTGTCGCATTCCCCTCATCACCACAGAGCTCTGTCACGCTCGGCCAGCTCAGGTACCCCGGCACCCCGGCCAGGTACATACCCCAAGCGTCGCGAGTCGACAGTCCCGCACAGGTTCGCCCATCAACGAAGGTGAGGCGGAGCCGGCAACCAACCTTCAACTGGGACCGACACGGGCCAAGCAGGGCGAGTTCTCCGAACGCACAGAAGGCAGCGGGGTTGCACCGATCGAACGAAGACCGGAGTCACCAATCCCATCCCGGCCGCCATGCTGCGTCACGGACGCCGAACGGCGTCGGACGGGACTCGAGTCGCAGTAAAGGAATAGGCCTCCGCAGCTACCGGAGGCCCATTGGCGTATCGACGGCTGTTTCACGTGAAACAGGGACCTATTTCCTGGATTTCACCACCGCGACAACCAGGTTCTGAAGATCACTGGGCGAGACTCCCGGAATTCTCCCGGCTTGACCAAGGGTCGCCGGCCTCGCCCGGGAGAGCTTCTGACGGGCCTCATAGGACAGCGTCTGAAGCCCCTCGTAGTGTAGATCGCCCGGAATCAGGAGGCTGTCCATCTCCGCCATGCGCTGGGCCGATCTCCGCTCCCGGTCGAGATACCCGCCGTACTTCAGCTCGATATCGGCCCACTCAGTGGCCAACTCGTCCTCCAGACCACCCGCACGCAGCAGGTCAGTCAGGGCGACCCCGGGGCGGCGCGCCAGCTCCGACACTCGCTGACTCGAGACAACCGACGTCGCCCCGGCCGCGGCGAGAATTGGGTTGGCCTGTTCCGGAGTCAGCACGGTGACATCCGCCAATCCGAGAGTCCGCTCCTCCGCCTCGAGTCGCATTTCCGCTGCACGCATCTCGTCGCTCCCCAGCAATCCAAGGCGCTGCGCCAGCGGAAACAGCCGGCGTAGCGCGTTGTCCTGCCGTAGGAGCAGCCTGAACTCGGACCGCGACGTGAACAGTCGGTACGGCTCGTCCACCCCCCGGCTCACCAGATCGTCGACCAGGACGCCTACAAAGGCGGTGTCCCGCGAGAGGACCACCGGCTCCAACTCCATCGCGCGCGCGGCAGCGTTGATCCCCGCCAAAACACCCTGGCCGGCAGCCTCCTCATAACCGGTCGTGCCGTTGATCTGCCCGGCCAGAAAGAGGCCCGGAACGCTGCGTAGCTCGAGCGAGGCACGAAGCTGCAACGGGGGGACATAGTCGTATTCGATCGCGTAACCCAGGCGAGTCATCCGGACTTGGTGGAGACCAGGCACCGTCCGGAGAAACGCGAGCTGTACCTCCGCTGGCAACGAAGTGCTCAGACCGTTCACGTACATCTCGGAGGTCTCGAGCCCCTCGGGCTCCAGAAAGACCTGATGCCGCTCCGCGTCCGGGAACTTGACGATCTTGTCCTCGATCGACGGACAGTACCTCGGCCCTCGGCTGCTGATCACGCCGCCGTAGAGGGCGGAGTCTTCCAGGTGCCGCCTGATGATCTCACGCAGCTCCGACCCGGTCCACGTGAGATAGCACGGCCGTTGCTCCGGATGGGTCGGCTGGGCGAAATGGGAAAACCAATACCCACCCAAGTCCCCGTCCTGCCGCTCTATACGACTGAAATCAATCGTCCTCCCATCCACCCTCGGCGGCGTGCCAGTCTTGAAGCGTTCTAGCGTAACTCCATGCTGTTCAAGAGCTTGGGCAAGCTCGACAGAGGGCTGGTCTCCTGCCCGGCCTGCCGCGATCCCAGTGTCGCGTCCCACGTGGATTCGGCCACGCAGGAATGTCCCTGTGGTCACCACGATCGACTGGGCCAGGAACGTCCGGCCGTCGCTCGTGACCACTCCGGCCACGGCCTCACCCTGCATCCGAAGCCCCGCCACCGTGCCTTGCACCAGGTCGAGCCGTGGCAGCTGCTCCAGCAGCCTCCGCACCGCCCGTCGATAGAGCCCGCGATCGCATTGCGCCCGCGGCGACCACACGGCCGGGCCCTTGGAGCGGTTCAGCATCCGGAACTGGATCCGGGCGAGATCGGTCGCCCGGCCCATGATCCCGCCCAGGGCATCCACCTCGCGCACGACCGTCCCCTTCGCGATCCCGCCGATCGCGGGATTGCACGACATCTGGCCGATCGTCTCGAGGTTCTGGGTCAGCAGGAGGGTGCGCGCGCCCATCCGCGAGGAGAGCGCGGCCGCTTCGGCGCCGGCGTGGCCGGCCCCGATCACGATGACGTCGTACCGCTCGGGCATGAGAGGAATCTAAGAACAATCCGCGCCGAGGCTCGGTTGGCCGGCGGCTCGGCGCGGAGGTCCGGCAGGGAAGCCGCTAGAGCTCGAGTTGGCCCAGCGGGATGACCCGGGCGACGTCGGAGGTGGGGACGGTGAGCTCCGGACGATCCACCCGGATCCCGAACTGCACGCTGCGCCGCAGGTAGGCTTCCCGCGTGCCGGTCGCCGGATCGAACACCCCGACGTCGAACAAGTGCACCCCGTGCTCGTCCTGCGAGTCGAACCGCCCGATGTAGGTGGCGTCGCCCCGGGTGTCGAGCACCACCGTGACCCCGTGCAGCTCGTGCCGGTCGGTATGCAGCGGCCGCCCCGAGAGTCGGTGGCTCACACCGCCACCCCGTAGTACTTGTCGAAGGCCTTGGTGAGCTCGCCCGCGATGAGCTGCGGAGAGCGCCCCTCGATCATGTGGCGATGCACGAAGTGCACGACTTCGCCGTCGCGCAACAGCGCGATGGACGGGCTGCTCGGCTGATACTCGGCAAAGTACTGCCGGGCACGCGAGGTGGCCTCGACGTCCTGCCCCGCGAACACCGTGACCACCTGCTGCGGCTTGACCCCATGCTGCAGGGCAAGCCGGAGCGCCGGCCGAGCATTGCCCGCGGCGCAGCCGCAGACCGAGTTGATGAAGACCAGCATCGAGCCCTTCTGGTCTCCCAGCGCGGCGTCCACGGCGGCGCCGGTGGTGAGCTCCTGGGCGCCCATGTGAACCATCTCTTCACGCATCGGCGCGACGAGGGCGGGATTGTACGGCATCAGCGAGTTCCTCGAGTCGTTAAAGGTCTGGTGAGTCCAGCGCTGCCTTCATGGTATGCCAGGGCAGGCTGGCGCACTTCACCCGAATTGGGTAGGCCGACACACCGGAGAACACCGCGAGCTTGCCCAGGGTTTCCGGGTTGCCCGCTTCCGGATGCCCGGTGACCAGACGGTGGAACCGGTGGAAGAGTTCGGCGGCTTCCTCGGGCGTCCGGCCTTTGATGGCGGCGGTCATGATCGAGGCCGACGCGCGGGAGATCGCGCACCCCATGCCCTGAAACGCGGCATCCCGGATCCGGCCGTCCTCGACCCGCAGGCGGACGGTCACCTGGTCCCCGCACAACGGATTGTGGCCCTGCGCCTCGCGGTTCGCGTCGGGCATCGCCCGGTAGTTCCGGGGCGACCGATTGTGCTCCAGGATCACGTTCTGGTACAGCTCGCTCAGGCCCGCCATTAGCCGAACACCTCGCGCACCCGGCCGAGTCCCCGCGCCAGCGCCTCGACCTCCTCCAGCGTGTTGTAGAAGGAGAACGACGCGCGGAGCGTCGCCGGAATGCCGAAGTGACGCATGACCGGCTGGGCGCAATGGTGGCCGGCCCGAACCGCGATGCCCTCGTCGTCGAGCACCGCGCCGACATCGTGCGGATGGATACCCTCCACAACGAAGGAAAGCACGGCGGCCCGGCGCGACGCGGTGCCGACCAGGCGGACTCCGGGGATGGCCCCGACCAGCTCGACGGCGCGGTGGAGCAACGCGTCCTCCCAGGCGGTGATCGCCTGGAAGCCGATCCCGTCCACGTAGTCCAGCGCGACCGCGAGCCCGATCGCCTCGGCGATCGGCGGGGTCCCGGCCTCGAACCGGGCCGGAGGCTCGGCCCAGGTGGAGCGCTCGAGCGTCACGCTCGCGATCATCCCTCCCCCGCCCTGCCATGGCGGCATCCGTTCCAGCAGCTCGGCCCGGCCGTACAACACCCCCACCCCGGTGGGCCCGTACAGCTTGTGCCCCGAGCAGGCGAAGAAGTCGCAGCCCAGCGCATGGACATCGATCGGGAGGTGGGGAGCCGACTGCGCCCCGTCCACCAGGACCACCGCGCCCCGCGCCCGCGCCGCCTCGGCGAGCTCGCGCACCGGGTTCAGCGTGCCCAGGGCGTTCGAGATGTGGGTGACGGCGACGAGCCGGGTCCGGTCGCTCAGCAGACGGTGCCACGCGTCCAGGTCCAGCTCCCCCTGCCCGGTGATCGGAGCGGCCCGCAGCACCGCTCCGGTCTGCTCGGCGATCAGCTGCCAGGGGATCAGGTTGGAGTGGTGCTCCATGGCCGTGACGAGGATCTCGTCGCCCCGCCGAAGCTGCGCGCGGCCCCAGCTCTGAGCCACCAGGTTGATCGCCTCGGTCGTCCCGCGGGTGAAGACGATCTCCGCCGGACTCGATGCGCCGAGGAAGCGCGCTACTCGCAGGCGGGCCTGGTCGTACGCCACGGTGGCCTGCTCGCTCAGGGCGTAGACGCCGCGATGAATATTCGCGTTGCCCGTCGCGTAGAACCGGCTGATGGCGTCAATGACAGTCTGGGGCTTCTGGCTGGTGGCCGCGTTGTCGAGGTAGACCAGCGGCCGACCCCGTACCGTCGTCCCGAGGATCGGAAAGTCCCGGCGGATCGCGTCCACCGAAAACAGCCGGCCGGGAGCCGCCGAGGACGCCGAGGACGCCGGCTCGAGCAGGCCGGACCCGCCGCGCACCGACTCACCGGTTTCCGGCATCAGCCCCCCAGGCGCTCGAGCACGAGACGGTCGAGCTCGAGCCGCACCGGCTCCAACGCCACTTCGTCGATCACCTCGGCAGCGAAGGCATAGGTCAGGAGCCGCTCGGCGGCCGCCGCGGGGATGCCCCGGCTCCGCGCGTAGAACAGGCCGACGTCGTCCAGCCGGCCCACCGTGGCGCCGTGGGTGCACTTCACGTCGTCGGCGAAGATCTCGAGCTGCGGCTTGGTATCGACCTTGGCCAGGTCGCTCCGCAGCAGGTTTCGGTTGGTCTGCTTGGCGTCGGTCTTCTGGGCCTCCGGCTGGACGAAGACCTTGCCGTTGAAGACCGCCCGCGAGCGGTCGTCCAACACGCCCTTGTAGACCTCCCAGCTCCGGCAGTTGGGTCGGTCGTGATAGATGGCGGTGTGATTGTCGGCCACCTGTTCGCCCCGCGTGAGATAGAGCCCGTACATCAGGGTCTCGATGTTCTCGTCGTTGAGCCGGACGTGCAGGTTGTGCCGGGAAAGCGCCGCCCCCATCGCCAGCGTGAACGAGCGGTAGTGGCTGTCGCGCTGCTGGTCCACGTGGGTGAGGCCGACGTGGTAGGCGCGCTCGCTCTCGCGCTGGATCCGGGTGTGCTCCAGCCACGATCCGGCCGCCGCCGCGACCTCGGTGACCGGGTTGGCCCAGTACGCCTCACCCTCGGCCAGGGTCACGTAGCTCTCGATCACCGACGCCCGTGCCCCGCGCTCCACCACGATCAGGTTGCGCGGATGAATGGCCGTCCCTGCGGCCTCGGGAGTGGTGACGAACATGAGATGCACCGGACCCGCCAGCTCGTGCCCGGCCGGCACGTGCACCAGGCCGCCGTCGCGGAATGCCGCGGCGTTGAAGGCGGTGAACGGGCTCCCCTCGACCGGCGCATGCCGGCTCAGGTGCGCCCGAAGCAGCGGCAGGTCGGTCCGAAGCGCCTCGGCCAGACTGGTGACCGTCACGCCCGGCGGCAGCGTCCTGATGGACCCGAGTGCCGGGCTGTACATCCCGTTGACGAAGACCAGCGTGCTCCACTCGGGATGGCCGAAGACGAACGGCGCCAGGCTCCCGGCGTCGATGTCGTCGAGCTGGGCCGGCGCCGGCCGCCAGCTGGTCTTGGCGATGGGCCGGATCGGCGTGAATCGCCACTCTTCGTCCCGGCCGGCCGGGAATCCGGTCTGCCCGAACCGCGCAGCGGCCGCCCGCCGTACCCGTTCCAGCCACTCGGGGCTTTCGATCAGCGCCCCGCCGGCGTGGAGCTCCAAGTCGGAGATCGCGACACCGCTCACGCCGACGCTCCCGCCGCGGCGCCGGCCGCCGCCTCGACCCACTCGTAGCCCTTGGCCTCGAGCTCGAGGGCCAGCTCCTTGCCGCCGGACATCACGATCCGGCCGCCGGAGAGCACGTGGACGTGGTCGGGGACGATGTAGTTCAGCAGGCGCTGGTAGTGGGTGACCACGATGAACGACCGGTCCTTGGCCCGCAGCTTGTTGACGCCGCCGGCCACGATCCGGAGCGCGTCGATGTCGAGCCCCGAGTCGGTCTCGTCGAGAATCGCCAGCTTGGGTTCGAGCACGGCCAGCTGGAGGATCTCGTTGCGCTTCTTCTCGCCGCCGGAGAACCCCGAGTTGACCGCCCGGCTCATGATCTCAGGGCCCCAGTCGACCAGCTTGAGCTTCGCCTCGAGCAGGTCGAGGAAATCGATGGAATCGATTTCCTCCTCGCCCCGGGCTTTCCGGATCTCGTTGTAGGCCGCGCGCAGGAAGTAGGCGTTGGTGACGCCGGGGATTTCCACCGGGTACTGGAAGGCGAGGAAGACGCCCGCCTGGGCCCGCTCCTCCGGATCCAGATCGAGGAGGTCCCGTCCCTCGTACGTAACCGAGCCCCCGGTCACCTCGTAGGCCGGATGCCCGGCGAGGACCTGGGCCAGCGTGCTCTTACCCGAGCCGTTCGGCCCCATGACGGCATGCACCTCTCCCGGACGCACCGTCAGGGTGATGCCCTTGAGAATCTCCTTGTCGCCGGCCGCTGCCCGTAGGTCCTTGATTTCCAGCACTATCCGAATCTCCTCAGTGTTTTTGCCCGTTACCCGACGCTGCCCTCGAGACTGATCCCCAACAGCTTCTGCGCCTCGACAGCGAACTCCATCGGCAGCTCCTGGAAGACCTCCTTGCAGAACCCGTTCACGATCATCGAGATCGCGTTCTCGGTATTGAGGCCCCGCTGTTTCAGATAGAAGATCTGGTCCTCGCCGATCTTGGAGGTCGACGCCTCGTGCTCGGTGGAGCTGGAGGCGTTCTGCACGTCGATGTAGGGGAAGGTGTGCGCGCCGCATCGGTTCCCGATCAGCATCGAGTCGCACTGGGTGTAGTTGCGCGCGCCCGTGGCGCGGGGCAGCACCTTCACCTGTCCGCGGTAGCTGTTCTGTCCCTGACCGGCGCTGATCCCCTTGCTGACGATCGTGCTGCGGGTGTTCCGCCCCATGTGGATCATCTTGGTCCCGGTGTCCGCCTGCTGATGCCCGTTCACCACGGCCACCGAGTAGAACTCACCCACCGAGTCGTCACCCTGGAGAATGACGCTGGGATACTTCCAGGTGATGGCCGAGCCGGTCTCCACCTGGGTCCAGCTGATCTTCGACCGGGCCCCCGCGCACTTGCCCCGCTTGGTGACGAAGTTGTAGATGCCGCCCCGCCCTTCCTCGTCCCCGGCATACCAGTTCTGGACGGTCGAGTACTTGATCGTGGCGCCTTCCAGCGCCACCAGCTCGACCACGGCCGCGTGCAGCTGGTTCTCGTCCCGTTTGGGCGCGGTGCAGCCCTCGAGATAGCTCACGTGCGCGCCCTCGTCGGCGATGATGAGGGTCCGCTCGAACTGGCCGGTCTGCGCGGTGTTGATTCGGAAATAGGTGGACAGCTCCATGGGACAGCGCACGCCCTTGGGCACGTAGACGAAGGAGCCGTCGCTGAAGACCGCCGCGTTGAGCGCGGCGAAGAAATTGTCGCTCGCCGGCACCACCGAGCCCAGGTACTGGCGCACCAGCTCGGGGTGCTCCTGCACCGCCTCGCCGAAGGAGCAGAAGATGATCCCCTGCTCGGCGAGCTTGGCCTTGTAGGTGGTACCGACCGACACCGAGTCGAAGATCGCGTCCACCGCCACGCCGGCCAGCACCTTCTGCTCGGACAGAGGAATACCCAGCTTGGCGTAGGTCTCCAGCAGCTTCGGATCGACCTCGTCCAGGCTGCCCAGCGGCTTCGTGGTCCGCGGAGCCGAGTAGTAGCTGATGGCCTGGTAGTCGACCGGGGTGTAGCGGATGTTGGCCCAGTGGTGGGGCTCCTGCATCTTGAGCCAGCCGCGATAGGCCTTGAGCCGCCACTCGAGCAGCCACTCGGGCTCCCGCTTTTTGGCGGAGATGAGCCGGATGACGTCTTCGCTCAGCCCCTTGGGCGCGACATCCGAGTCGATGTCGGTGACGAAGCCGTACTTGTACTGCTGGTTGACCAGATGCTCGACGGACGAACTCATGACTGCTCCTGGGTCTCGTCTTCGGCGCCGAAGCGCACGTGATACTCGCAGGCCGGACAGCCGCTCATGATATGCTCCCGACGGTTGACCCGGCCGCCCAGCACCTCGGCGAGGAACCGCGCCTCCGCCGCGCAGATCTCGGGAAACCGCTCGGCCACCGCCGGAAGGGCGCAGTTGTGCTCGACCAGGACGCCGCTCCCTGCCTGTGCCGTGCCCTCGGCCATGTATCCCTCTTCCGAGAGCGCCTTGGCGACGGCCTGCAGGCGCTCCTCCGGTTCGGCGGCGGCCAGGTCGCCCCGGAGCCGGCGGGCAAGGGTACCGAAATAGGATTCGAGCAGCGCGACCGCGGCGCCGCGCCCCTCGTGCTCGACCACATGATCCAGCATTGCGGTGAGGGCCTGTCCGTAGCGCCGAGGGAAGAGCGCCTCGCCGCCCGCGCTGAGCCGATACACGAATACCGGCGCGCCGACCCCACGGTGCAGCCGTTGGTGACCGACCAGCCCCTCCAGCTCGAGCTCCTTGAGGTGGTGCCGCACCGCGTTGAGCGAGAGACCCAGCCGGCTCGCCAGATCCTTGGCTGTCAACTCGCGCCCACGTTTAAGCTGAAGCAGGACGGCTCCACGCTGACCGCGCTGGCCCAGCGGGAGGTCCGGATCGATCAGAGGGAGGGCACTCGCCATACGGGAATAGTATGGTCGGAAAGGTCGATTGTCAAATCGTTCAGTACTATTGGTGTGAATTGTCTATCCATTTTTACTGCAATGGCTTGTATCGGCAGACTAGGAGCCGTCAGCAGGCGTTCGACGGGTCCGCGAGAAGAGCACGAAGCGTTAGGAGTTGTGATCACTACTATCTTCGTCCAACCTCTGTCCCTAGACCACATAACCGGCATTTCCCATATTGGGATCGCCGCTTTCGCCCGTTTGCACCAGCCTGGAGGCTTGTCCCGATGACCATCCACCGCATCCGCCTCCTGGGTGACCCGATCCTGCGCGCGAAGTGCGAGCCCATTACCCGGCCCGGTTCTACCGCGGTCCGCGTGATCATGGATGACATGCGGGAGACGCTGCGCGACTGGCAGTCCCGATTCGGGTCCGGCCGCGCCATCGCGGCACCCCAGATCGGCGCCCCGGTTCGGATGATCTACCTGGAGATGGATAAGTCCTGGCCGATGATCAATCCCGAAATCGTGGATATCGGCAACGAGGACTTCGAGGTGTGGGACGACTGCTTTTCCTTTCCCAACCTGCTCGTCCGGGTCAGCCGCGCCTATCGCATCCGGGTCAAGTACCAGGATTTCAAGGGCGCCTGGCAGGAGGTAGATCTGGAGGGTGACCGCGCCGAGCTGCTGCAGCACGAGATCGACCACCTCGACGGAGTGCTCGCGGTCGATCGGCCCCACGGGCTCGACCCCTTCTGCCTTCGGGAGGAATGGCACCGGCTCTACGGTCCGAGCCGGCGATACGGCCAGCCGGAGGCCCGCAACGAGAGCTATGCCTCTCCGATCTCGGAGTCGCTCTAGCACCCGTACAGGTCAGAACCAGCGTCCCAGCCGCACGTAGATGGCGCCCCGATCTTCGGTGCCATAGCCGTACTCGAACCGCACCGGTCCCACCGGTGTCTCCGCTCCGACCCCAACCCGTGCTCCGCCCACCCAGCCGTCATCGCCCAGGAGCGTCCCGTCTGCCGTCGTTCGGCCGACCGCCAGCTCCAGGCGGGCGAGAACCGGACCGAGCACGGGCGTCGAGAGCGCGGCCCCGAGCATCGCTTCCCGATTGCCCCGGCGCTCCCCGATGTGCAGTCCGGGAAAGCCCTCGTCGCCTCCCAGAGGGAACTGGAGATGGATCGGCAGATCCTTGCCCCAGCCCAGGCGTAGCCTGGGGACGAGGCGCACGACGCCGAGCCGGACGCTGGGTTCGGCTTCGAGCGCGGCCCGCTGGTACACGCCGGTCCAGGTGATCTCGGCGAGAGCCTCGCGTCCGCGATCGGCGGTGGCCCGCTCGGCGCGGATTGTCGCCCCGGCCGTCGAGATATCGGAGCGGTCGGGCTCGTCCCATACGTGGCCCACCAGTCCCGCCCCGGCCTCCCACCCGTTCGGCAGCGCCCGCTCGAAGCCGGCGAAGCCCACGGCCTCGCGCACGTCCGCCTCGTCGAGCTCCTCGCCCGCCGCGTCGAACTGGCGGACGTGCTCGTCGGCCAGCCGCGCGGTGAGCGTGGGCTCGATGAGCTGGCGGCCGACCTGGTAGTTCCGCCGGATCCCCGCGTACAGCTCCTTGCGCAGCTCGCCGAGAAGGAGCGCTCCGCTTCCCTCCAGTGCGAGTCCGAACAGCCGGCGATCGACGGCCCCGGCCCACATCCGGCCGCCGAGCTCGTTGTCGTAAGCGAGGCCCAGGCCGGCGACGCGGCGAGCGGCTCGCCGGAGCTTGAGATCGAACTCGACCGAGTCGCCCGTTCCCCGCGGTGAGAGCCAGACCGCTCGGTAGTCTTCGGACGCGACGCCCAGGCCACGGAGCCGGGAGCGCAACAGCGACGGGTCGAGCGAGTCGCTGAGGCCGAGTCCTAGGAGCCGCTCGAGGGCGAGCTGCTCGGAACGGTTCCCGTCGGGCACCCGGACGCCGCCGATCCGGGTCGGCAGGGCTCGCGCCGGCGCGCGCTCCTCCCGGCAGGCCGGCGGCCTGAGCGTGGTATCCGCGGCCTCCCGGCCGACCTCGAGCAGTCGAGCGATGTTCCCCTGCGAGAAGTTGAGGCTGGTGAACCGGTCGACGTCGGGCCGGACCAGCACATCGGCATCGGTCAGCGTGTCGGCCGCCTGGAGGAAGAGGAACCGCACCAGGCGATCCGCCACGAGCAGCGGGGAATACGGGTCGAACTCGGGCGGCAGGTGGTCGGTGGCGTCGGACACGATCACCCGCTGGGCTCCCGCCGCCCGCGCGATCGCCACCGGCACGTTGGCGGAGAGCCCGCCATCGACGAGGTAGCGGCCGTCGCGCAGCTCCGGGTCGAAGAGGAGCGGCACGGCGATGCTGGCGCGCACCGCCTGGGCCAGGTCGCCGGACGACATGACCACGGGAGTCCGGTCGGACAGATCGGTCGCGACGGCGCGGAACGGAATCGGCAGCGAGTCGAAATTCCCGCGCGCGAGCAGATTGCCGCGGAGGAGGGCCGCGTTCACCAGCGCGTTGACCTCGGACTCGACGATTGCGGCGCTCTGCAGATTGAAGCGGCGCTCGCCCTGCTCCCACACGACGAGCGGCTGGAGCACGCCCAGGCTGCGGGGCGCCCGCGGCTGGTAGGTGCGGAACAGCTGCGCGAGCGGTACCACCCGGGCGAGGGAATCGAGCTCTCGGCCGGAGTATCCGCTGGCATAGAGCGCGCCCACCGCGGCGCCCATGCTGGTGCCCACGATGAGGTCGGGGCGGATTCCCAGGCTGTCGAGCACCCGGAGCACGCCGACGTGGGCCAGCCCCTTGGCGCCGCCACCCGAAAGCACGAGCGCGGTTCGCGGCGGAGGACAGCTTTGGCCGGAGAGGGATGGCGGCTGCGCCAGGATGAGACAGAGCGCGAGCACGAGAGCCGGGCGGCCCGGACAAGGCATGACGGGGTAAGATATCATGCCCCTTGCGCCGGTCCGCGGGGTTCCCTATAACTTTGCCACGAGACGCGACGCGATCGGCACATCCAGGGAGGACGCGCGGCAATGACTTACGTGATCGTCGAGGCCTGCATCGGGGTCAAGGACCGGGCCTGCGTCGATGTCTGTCCGGTGGACTGCATCTACGAGGGCGAGGACCAGCTCTACATCCACCCCGACGAGTGCATCGACTGCGGCGCCTGTGAGCCGGAGTGCCCGGTCACGGCCATCTTCCCCGAGGAGGATGTCCCGGCGAACATGACCTCCTATATCGAGAAGAATAAAGAAGTCTTCAACTCCGACGCCCCGCCGGGCCGGCCCAAGCGCTGACCTCGTCGGCACCATTTCGCGACCCTCCGGCCCGGCCCCGGAGGGTCGCTGCTTTTTTGGGGACCGGACAGGAGAGCGGCCCCGCACTCGAACTGCATGGCCGCGAGCACGGAGCCGTCGTTGGTAGGAACGGGAGCCGGATCGGACCAGTAGGCCCGTCGACCACCCCGTCACAGTGACTAACGCCCCGTCGGCGGAAAAGGTTTCAGCGAAGGGAGCGGAGGAATTCCACCAGCGCGCGAGTGGTCTCGACCGGGCGCTCGACGGGCGGCAGGTGTCCGCTGCCGGGCACGGTAACCAGTCGGGCGCCGGGAATCCGGTCGGCCAGGGCCCGCGCCGTGTCGGGCGGCGTGAGCTCGTCCTCCTCGCCGACCAGAACCAGGGTGGGGAGGCCGGCCAGCTCGGGCAGCAGCGGGGAGCTGTCCGGCCGGTCGCGCATGGCGGCCAGCGCGCCGACCAGCCCGGGAACCGGCGTGGACGACATCATGCCGCGGACCCGCTCGGCGGTGATGCTGGCACCGGTCCGGGTGGTTCGCCCGAGGACGCGCGGCAGCAGCGACTCGGTGACCGCCTCCGCGCCGCGCTCCCGGGCCAAGGCCGCGGCGGCGTCCCGCGCCTTCCGGGCTTCCGCCGAGTCGGCTTCGGCCCGGGTGTCCATGAGCACCAGGCCGCGAACCCGGGATCGCCAGCGTCGCAGGAATTCGAAGGCGATGTACCCGCCCATCGACAGCCCGCACAGCACGACCTCGTCCGCCCCGAGCACGTCGAGCAGCGCCGCCAGGTCCGCGGCGTAGATCTCCATGCTGTATCCCAGATCGGGCGCGTCGGACGTCCCCATGCCCCGAAGGTCGGGTGCGATGCGGCGGTAGCCGTCCAGGGCGGCGATCTGGTGCGACCAGATCGAGCGGTCGAAGGGGTAGCCGTGCACGAAGAGCACGGCCGGCCCCTCGCCCCGCACCTCGACGGCGAGGGTCACGCCGTTCACCGTGAAGCGGCGGGCGTCACCGGTCTGCTCGCCCCCGCTGCCCATATGGCCGGAAAATTCCGCCGGCACCGGAGTGGGGCGGCCGTCCCGGTTGATGCAGACGAAGACGAACTCCGCGGTGGCGATGAGGACGTCGTCCTTCACCCGGCGGGCCGTCTGGCGCATGGTGAAGCTGGTGCGGCCCAGGTGGGTCAGCGACTGGTGAAAGCGCAGCACGTCGCCGGGAAATGCGGCGGCGTGATAGTCGATGACCGACTTCCGCACCGCGGGCCACGCGCCCGATCGGCTGAAGACATCCATGCCCGGGCCGCGCATGAGCATCTCCCACCGGGCGCGCTCGAACAGGCTGAGGAACGACGCCTGGTTGAGGTGCCCGAAGGCGTCGCACTCGTCGGGGTAGACGGGAAGATCGATCTCGGGTGTCATGGGCGCCGTGGCTCCTGGGGGAGATATACTACAGCATTCGACCCTCGGTGAGGCCCTCGACCACCTCTACCCGGCGCCGCCATGAAGCCAGCCACCGACTACATCCGCCACGCCGCGCGTCTCGCGCGCAAGCTTCAGATGGACGCCGCCATGGGCGGCACGCCGCAGCCCGACGCGGAGTTCTACAAGACGCTCTCCAAGGCTCTCGACGAGATCGCGGCCGGCCTCGAGCTGGTGAGCAAGCCCCGCGAGTGAGCCAGTGCAGCTGATCCAGACCGCGGCCGACCTGGCCTCCCTGGTCGAGCGGCTTCGGCGGGCGCCGCTCGTCGCGGTGGACACCGAGGCGGCGAGCTTTCACCGCTACCAGGACCGGATCTACCTGCTCCAGCTCTCCTCGCGTCAGGAGACGGCGGTGGTGGACCCCCTGGCGGCGGGGACGCTCGCGCCGGTCGGGGAGCTGCTGGCCGATCCCGCCGTCGAGATCGTCTTCCATGACGCCGACTACGACCTCCGGCTGCTCGACCGCGAATACGGTCTCCACGCCGAGGCGCTGTTCGACACCCGCGTCGCGGCCCAGCTGTTGAACGAGCCGGGGATCGGCCTGGCGGCGCTGCTGGAGAAGTATCTGGGTGTCCGCCTGGACAAGCGTTTCCAGCGAGCCGACTGGTCGGCCCGGCCGTTGTCCGCCGACATGCTGGCCTACGCCGCTTCGGACACCCGCTACCTGCCGGAGCTGCGTGACATCCTGGCTCGTCAGCTGGAAGCGCGGGGCCGGATGGAATGGGCCCGGGAGGAATTCGGTCTGCTGACCGGCATCCGCGCCGCCGATCCCAACGGCGCCGAGCCGGGGTGGCTTCGTCTCAAAGGCGCGAAGGCGCTTCGAGGACGCGAGCTGGCGGTACTGCGGGAAGTCTGGGAGTGGCGCGAGGGTGTGGCGCGGCGGGCGGACCGGGCGACTTTCCGCATTCTCAACAACGAGCCGATGCTCGCGATCGCCAAGTCGCCGCCGGGCGACCTTGCGGGCCTCAAGGCGATCCCGGGCATCAGCGGCGACCAGGCCGAGCGGCGCGGCCGGGAGATCCTGGCTGCGGTGCGTCGGGGAGTCGAGCTTCCCGAGGATCAGCTACCCCGGATCGTGCGTCCGCCTCGGCGGCAGCCCGACCTGGCGTTCGAAGCCCGGATGGAGCGGCTCAAGGCCCGGCGCAACGCCCTGGCGGTGGAGCTCGACCTGGCACCCGGGGTTCTCTGTCCCAACGGAACCCTCGAGGCGATCGCGCGGGCCAATCCCGCCCGGGTGGAAGCGCTGCAGGCCGTCCCCGAGCTTCACCGGTGGCAGGCCCGGGTGATCGGTCCGTCGCTGTTCGAGGCGCTGCAGGAGGAGCAGCCCGCGGCGGGCTAGCGGGCTCTGTGGGTCAGAATCCGAGGAAGGCGCGAACCCGGGGGTCCATCCGCTCCGGTGTCCAGTAGGGGTCCCACACCAGCTCCACTTCCGCGCTTTTCACCCCTTCGAGATCACCCACGACGCGCCTGACGTCCTCGATGATCTCGCCGCCGGCGGGGCATCCGGGCGAGGTGAGGGTCATCCGCACCACGACGTCGCCGGTCTCGCCCACCTCCACGTCGTACACCAGCCCGATATCGATGATGTTGAGATTGAGCTCGGGGTCCTTCACCGCCCGCAGCGCCTTGCGGATGGTCTCGGCCGCCGGAGGTGTCGGGACGGACGCGGGGACGGGGGAGGCGTTGGCATCCATGGCTCCAATCTAACCTCAATCCCGGTTGCCGGGTTCGGGATTACCGGAGGCCGCAGCTGTCACCGCAACCGAATCGGTGGCGGCGGGCGGAGATCCAGGCATACAGACGATCGGCGATCAGCTGGACCCCGGGAATCCGGAAGAAGAGAGCGAGCGGACGTCCGCCGGGCAGGTAGGGAAGCAGGACCGGCAAGGCCCGGGCGCCGGGAAAGACTCGTCCGTCCGGGGTGACGAACTGCATGGCCCGGTCGAGTGACGCGTCCGCAATTGCGGGCAAGCCGGGCAGGTTCCCCCGCTCGGCCCCGGGAAGTGTCTGGATCGCACCCCGCCGGTCCCATCGCCGGAGCCGGGCCACCCACTGCCGACAGAACCCGCACTGCCCATCGAACAACAACACCGGGCGGCTCAACAATTCGAGATCAGCTCCTGGCCGCACGCGTGCGGCACCAGGCGGATCGCCGCGTCGGAGAGAGAGGTGCGGATCGCCTTGAGCCCCTTGAGGGAGTCGGGGGCCTTGGGATCGAACGCGCGATTGGTGAGGAACACCAGGAAGAGATCGTTGGTCGGGTCGATCCAGACCTGGGTGCCGGTGAAGCCGGTGTGCCCGTACGCCGCCGTGCTGATCAGCGTCCCGAAGATGCTCGGCTCCTCGCCGTCGAACTCCGGCGTATCCCAGCCGAGCAGGCGGGAGCCGCTGTGGGGACTCTTGCTGAGGAAGGTCCGCACGGTGGCGGGCCGGACCCAGACGCCGTCGGGCCCCATGCCGTCCCTGAGCCACACCTGCGCGAACCGGGAGAGGTCTCGGGCCGTGGTGAAGACGCCGGCGTGGCCGGCCACTCCCCCCATGGCGGCGGCGTTCTGGTCGTTGACGTCTCCCGGCACGGGCTGTCCTCGCCAGATGCCGCTGGGAACCGTGCGCGGCTTGAGCCGGGCCGGCATCCTGAACCGGGTCTGCTCCATGCCCAACGGACCCCAGACCTCACGCCGGGCGACCTTATCGAGGGAGGCGCCGGCTACGCGCTCGACCACCATGCCCAGCAGCATGGCGTTCAGGTCGCTGTATTCGGCGGAGTCGCCGGGCGCGCGCACCAGCGGCTGCGCGTAGAGCAGGTCGATCATCCGGCTGCGGCTGCCACGCGCCTTGCGGTAGAGCGGCACATAGCTCTTGAGGCCGCTGGTATGATCCAGCAGCATGCGGACCGTGACCTGATTCTTGAGTCCGCCGGAGAAGCGGGAAAGGTAGCGGCGGACCGGCGCGTCCAGATCGAGCTTGCCCTGGTCCACCATGCGCATGGCGGAGGCCGCGGTCGCGACCACCTTGGTAATGGAAGCGATGTCCCAGTAGGTGGAGTCGGGGTCCGGCGCCCGCGAGGACGGGTTCCAGGTGAAGTGTCCGTAGCCCCGGGTATAGAGGATGGAATCCCGCCGGCCGATCATGACGACCGCACCGGGATACAATCCCTCCCGGATGCCGGCCTGGACCGCGTCGTCCACCATGGTGAAGGACTGCGCCGCGGCCGGGGCGGCTGCAGCCAGCATCGCAACCATCGTCATGAAACGAACCCGACCTCTCCACCGTCGCATGTGCTGCACCGCCTCCCGGGCGTGGCCCGCTGAACCGCCGGACGTCAACGGCGGACGGGGAACTCCGAGACCGGGCCGGTGGGAAGGCGGTAGAGCGCCTCGACCGTGCGCCGATCCCGCTCGGTGAGCACGCCGGTCCGTGTGGCGGGGAACATGACGTCGCTGGTGTCCGCCGAATGGGGCAGGCCGATAGCGTGACCGGCCTCGTGGACCGCCACCGAGAGGAGGGCGCCATCGGGCAGCGGCACGCCGGTGTGGCTCCGGATCGCGAGCGAGATCGCGGCGCGGCGGACCCGGCCGGTCTGGTCCCAGGTCAGATCGGTCTGCCCGGCCCGGTCGAAGTCGAAGTGGTCGATCCACCGCACCACGATGTCGGCGCTGGCGGAATCGGGAACCATGCGGAACCGGACCCCGATCGCGGTCGCCTCCCACCGGTCGAACGCGTCGCGCACGTAGTCCCCCATCTTCGGCAAATATCCCGGCACCTCGCCTTCCACCAGATTGACCGTGATCGGAGTGCCCCACCGGTCGGGCCAGCGGCGGACCACCGAGTCGGTGCTCACGATCAGGGAGTCGAGGTAGGTGCCGTCGGACAGCCGGCTCAGCCGGTCCCGGACAGATAGGCGGGCGAGTCGGGCCTCGTCGGCAGTCGGAACCCTGCCAGCTTTTGCACCCAGGCGACTATCCTCTTTGCCCGCATCGGGATGAGCGGACCCAGACTGGGTAGCGCTCGCTCCCTGCACGGTGGGCGCGGCCTCGTTCATCCGCTGCGCCAGGTCGCCGACCCGGTCCAGCAGGACCAGGGTGAGGAGGGCCAGAGTGGTCAAGGGGAGTACGAGACGGCGCATGGTCCGGTGAATATGGGCAAAGGCCGCGCCACCCCGCCAGCAGCGCTGGCGCAAGGTCGCACGGATGCCTAACATACCGCCGCCCGCGCGGTCGTGCGCGGCCCGACCGCGCGGAGGAGCGACTGAGGCTGATGGAGCGTTTTGCCCGCGTGCTGGTACGCTGGCGATGGGTGGTGCTGGCCGTTTGGGTGGTGATCGGCGCGGTGGCCATCGTGCGCGCTCCGGCCACCCCGGGCCTCCTCAACATCCGCGGCGGCAGCGCGCGGGAGACCGAGGCGTCGCGGGCGGAGAAGCTGCTCAACGCCCGGTTCAGCCGGCCGATCAGCGAGTTCTTCGCGGTCACCCTCGAGGGCCCCGGGCCCATGGACGAGGGGCCCGGCCGGGTGGTGCTCGATTCCCTGCTCGACGGCCTGAGCCACGAGCCGTACGTGCGGGGCGTGGTGTCCTACCCCAGCACCAACGACAGCACGTTCCTCAGCCGCGACCGCCGGTCCACCTTCGTCATCGTCGCCCTCAATCTGCCCACCAGCGACAGCGCGGGCGCGCTGGTGCCGGTGGCCCGTCGAGCGGTGCGTCAGATCCTGGCCCGCATTCCCGACGGCCCGCGCTACACCGCCCTGGTCACCGGACGAGCCCCGCTCGACCTGGACGTGCGCTCGGTCGTCACCGACGACAGCGCCCGGGGCGAGAAGGCGCTCCTGCCGCTCACCCTCATCATCCTGGTGCTCGCCTTCGGGGCGCTGGTCGCGGCGGCGCTGCCGCTGGTGGTGGGGGTCCTCGCCATCGCCATCTCGCTCACGCTCATCGGGCTGATCGCGCGGATTACGCCGATGTCGGTCTTCGTGCTCAATATGACGACGATGATCGGGCTGGGTGTCGGCATCGACTACTCGCTGCTGGTGGTGACCCGGTTCCGGGAGGAGCTGGGGCGCGGCCTGCCGCGCCGAGAGGCCGCGATCGCCACGATGGTGACGGCGGGCGAGGCGGTCGTTACCTCCGGCCTCACCGTCGTGGTGGGATTCGGCGCCCTCCTCCTCACCCCGGCGATCGAGACCCGCAGCGTCGGCCTCGGCGGCCTCATCGTGGTGGCCGTCGCGGTGCTCCTGTCGGTCACGCTGCTCCCTGCCCTGCTCGCGCTGCTCGGCCGGGAGATCGACCGCCCCCGGTGGATGGCCCGCCGGCTGGCGTGGTACCACGCGCCGCAGATCTGGGAGAAGTGGGCCCGGACGCTGAGCCGGCACCCGATCCGCGCCATGGCCTACGGCGGGTTCACCATCGCGCTGCTCACCCTGCCGGTGTTCTGGATCCGCATCGGGTTGCCGTCGCGCCACTGGTGGCCCAGCGGCACCGAGGCCGGGCGAGGTCTCGACGTACTCAGCCGCATGGGGGTGGCGGGGTACATCCAGCCCATTCGGATCCTGGTCGAGGCCCCGGAGCGGCGCACCATGGTGCAGGCGCAATCGCTGCGGGGGTTGCGTGCGCTCAGTGACTCGCTGCGCGCCGACCCGCGCGTGCGGGAAGTCCGCAGCCTGGTGGACCTGGAGCCGGGCCAGTCGCTGCTCGCCTACTCGGTCCTTTACAGCGACCTCGAGTCGGCCCGGCGCGAGTATCCCGATTTCCTCGACGCCTATCTCAGCCGCGATCGACGGCTCACCCTGATGGACGTGATCCTGGCCGATACCACGTCGCTCACCTCCGCGCAGAGCGTAGTGGTGCGCGCGCGGGAGCTGGCTCGAACGCCGCTCCGGAGCACCCGAGGGCTCGACATCAAGGTCGGCGGCTACGCCGCGGCGGCATACGACTTCCAGGAGGACCTGCTGGAGCTCTTTCCGGAGCTGGTGGGTCTGATCCTTTCGGCCACGGTCATCATGCTGGCGCTGGCGTTCCGATCGGTGCTGGTCCCGATCAAGGCCATCATCATGAACACCCTCTCGGTGAGCGCCACGTTCGGTCTCATCGTGCTGGTGTTCCAGCTCGGCTTCGGCTCGTCGGCCTTCGGGCTGGACGGGCCCACCTCGGCGGTGTTCGTGGTGGTGCCGGTCCTGGTGTTCGCGGTGGTGTTCGGGCTGAGCATGGACTACGAGGTGTTCCTGCTGAGCCGGATCAAGGAGGCGTACGACCGCTCGGGACGGAACACCCAGGCCACCATGGAAGGACTCAGCGCCACCGCCTCGGTGATCACCTCGGCCGCCCTGGTGATGATCCTGGTGTTCGGCATCTTCGCCTTTGCCCGGGTGCTGGCGATGCAGCTCCTCGGGTTCGGACTCGCGGTGGCAGTGCTGCTCGACGCCACGGTGATCCGGATGGTCCTGGTGCCGGCCTTCATGCAGGCGATGGGACGGTGGAACTGGTGGCCGGGGGTCGGAGCGGGGGGACCGGTCAAGCGGCGCGCCCGGGGCACGCCGGTGGGGTAGCTCAGCGACCGAGCTCGCTGCGAACCATCGTCTGCCCCACCCGCGACAGCTCGCCCGCCAGCGTCACCAGCCCCCAGCCCAGCAGCACGATCAGCAACAGCAGACCCGCCACCGCGAGCGCGCCGACCCCGCGCCGACGCTCCTCGACCTCAACGACCGGCTCCGCCAGCGGCACCCGATTCCCCTGCTTCATCATCTCCCAGGCGCGGCGCCGGAGCTCGGGCTCGCCGGGGTCGTCCGGATCGGGTGGCAGCACCGTGTGTCCGGTGCCGGGAGGCAGGTACCGGACGCGCTCGGCCCAGGCGGCCCGAACCTCCGGGTGGCGGCCCACCGGCTGCCAGCTCTGCCGCGCGGCGTCGAACACCGGGGTGTCCGGCGTGACGACCGCGGCCTCGAGGGCGTCCAGCACCGCCGCGACGTCGGGCAGCTCGAAGTCGTCGGCGGGCGGGTTGGCGAAGCGGAACCGGCCGATCAATGCTTGGCCTCCAGCCAGTTGGGGCCGACGCCAAGATCCACGACCAGCGGCACGGCCAGCTCCGCCGCCCCCTCCATGTGGGTGCGCACCAGCGCGCGCATGGCATCCAGCTCGGCGGGCGGCACCTCGAAGACCAGCTCGTCGTGCACCTGCAGCAACATCCGGCTCGCCAGCCCTTCCTCGCGGATCGCGTCGTGGATGTGGATCATGGCGAGCTTGATGAGATCGGCGGCGCTGCCCTGCAGGGGCGAGTTCTGCGCGGTGCGCTCGCCGTAGGCCCGCAGGTTGAAGTTGCGATCGCGGATCTCGGGGATATACCGCCGGCGCTTGAAGATCGTCTCCACGTAGCCCTGTTCCCGCGCCAGCTTGACCTGTCGGTCGAGAAAGGCGCGCACTCCCGCGAAACGCTCGAAGTACCGGGCGATGAACGCCTTCGCGTCTTCCTGGCTGATGCCGAGCTGCCGGCTGAGCGCGAAGGGGCCCTGCCCGTAGATGGTGGCGAAGTTGATGGTCTTGGCCCGGGCCCGCATCTCCGAGGTCACCTGCTCGACCGGCACGCCGAAGATGAGCGCCGCGGTCTGCCGATGGATGTCCCCACCCTGGTGAAAGGCCTCGATGAACGCCGGATCTCCGGAGAGATGCGCCATCAGGCGCAGCTCGATCTGGGAGTAGTCCGCCACCAGGAAGACGCAGCCCTCCCGCGGCACGAAGCCCCGCCGGATCTCTTCG
>Ga0310810_10000993_pt1 | contig 28767 bp, 22 predicted proteins | sample NCmetagenome_FD_207641 | JGI IMG/M metagenome (GOLD analysis project Ga0310810, IMG submission 207641) | Soil microbial communities from experimental microcosm in Duke University, North Carolina, United States - NC | ecosystem: Engineered > Artificial ecosystem > Soil microcosm > Unclassified ... | reverse complement strand
CGGTCTCCGATGTGGCGAACTCTCTCGACTGGGACGAAAACATTTCGGCGCGTGATCCGCGCATCCGCGAAAAGGCGCTGCACCACGTCGAGCGCCAGATTGAGACGGCGCAGCTTCTGGGCACTGATTCCACGCTGGTGGTGGCGGGCCTGGTCACCGCCGAGATTCCGTACAACGAAGTTTATGGCCGCACCATCGAATCGCTCAAAGGGCTGGGCGAAAAGGCCGCCAAGGCGCGCGTCAAAATCGGCTGCGAGAATTGCTGCGCCGAGCAACGGTTTCTGATCACGCCGCGCGAGTTCTGGCAGTTCCTGAACGAGGTGAACAACCCCTGGGTGGGGATTCATCTGGACGTCGGCAACATTCACGAGACGGGCTTCGCCGAGCAGTGGATCGAAATGCACGGGCCGCGCATCACGCGCGTGCACCTGAAAGATGTCCTCAGGCACCGTGGCCGCTGCGGCGATCAGAGCGTTTACACCAACATTTTTCTGGGCGACAACAACTGGCCGGCGATTCGCGCGGCGCTGGATAAGGTCGGCTATGACGGCTGGCTGATCGCCGAGATGGAGTCGCGCTACCGTTTTGCGCCGGATCAGCAGTTCTGGGATACGGCGGCGGCCATCGACCGGTTTATCGCGGCGAGGTTCTAGCGTGCTTTCGCGCCGGGCGTTTGTGGGGGCGATGGGTGCTACGGTGGTCGCGGGTGTATCGGCGGCGCCGCCAGGCCGGCCCGAGTGGCGCGTGCTTGATCTTGGCCCCGATTGCATTCTCCGCGAGTCTCTGGCGGGTTTTTCGAGGGCGGGCGTTCCTGCCTGTCCGCTGCCGATGGAGGGGCAGGAAAGCCGGTCCTACGTTGTTCCCGCCGCGGCGCGTTTAACGGATGGACTGTTGACGCGCCTGTCCGATCACGTCCAAAAAGGCGGCTGGCTCATCTTCGAATCCGCAGCCGGCTTCGGCGGCTTCGAGGTACAGCACGAGCAACTGGCAAGACACTTTCGTCTGACCATCGAGCCTCCAGTCGATCTGTGGGCCGGCGGTGCGTCCGTGCCCTATGTCGACTATCATTGGCCCGTTTGCACAAAAGTGCGCGACTTCTCGATCGTGGTCCCGATCCGAGCCGGGGCAGCAGAAATCATTGGCACGATCGGCCAGATTCCGGTGGCGGCCCGCCTCGGCAGTCTCGTTTTTCTCGGCTCACCGATCGGACCGTCGCTGCTGGCGGGCGATCGCGAAGCGCTCCTTTGGTTCAACGCCCTGCTGCAACAGAGGCCTGCCCCTCTGTAAGCCGGATGACGCGATTCGCGGCCACGCGCTTCCACTCCTGCCTCGCCCCGCTCGGCCAGCGCACTTCGATGCGGTCCACCGTATCCGCCTTGCCGAGACCAAAAAACAGGGCCATATCGTTTTGCGAGTAGAAGCTCGATCCGCTCATTACTTCGTCCATCTGCCTGCGCCCGGCGGCCTCGATGGACACGCGTGCGCCAATCGCGCTGCGGTTTGATTTCGTGCCGGTGAGCCGGATGGAGATGAAGTTCTGGTGCGGACCGGCGTTCTTGAGCAGACTGGGAGTCTGGTTCATGTTCACAATGACGACCTCCGGGCGGCCATCGCCATCCAGATCGCCCACAGCGAGGCCGCGCGCCGGTCGCCATGGCTTGAATGCCGGCCCCGCCTGCGCCGTGATATCGGCAAAGCGGCCATTGCCCAGGTTGCGGTATACCAGCGTCTGCTGGGCGTACGTCTCGCCGCTTTGGATGCGCCGCACTTCCGGGTACACATGGCCGTTCGCAATAATGAGGTCCTTCCAGCCGTCCTCATCGACGTCCAGGAAAGCAATGCCCCATCCCAGCAGCTGATGGAATCCAAGACCTCCGGGCTTAGCGATATCGGTGAAGAACTTACCGTTCTCATTCTTGTAAAGCGAAGGCACATCGCCCGAAAAGTTGGTCTTGGCAATATCGAGCAGTCCGTCGCCATCGAAGTCCGCGACAGCCACGCCCATGCTGGCCTGCAGCGCGCCATCGAAGCTGTAAGCCACCCCGGCCTCGACCCCGCGCTCTTCGAACGTGCCATCTCCCCGGTTGTGATAGAGCAGGCTGGGAGTCATGTCGCAGGCCACGTAGATATCGGGCCAGCCATCGTTGTCGAAATCGACGGCCACAGCGCTCAGCCCATACCGGCCGCCGGGGTTGAGGATGCCCGCCTTCCTCGACACATCGGTAAAAGTGCCGTCGCCATTGTTGTGATAGAGCGCGTTGTGCGCGGTCGGTAATCCCTGCGGACCGCACATGACTGCCGTGCCCTTCCAGAAGCATGTCGGGTTATCACCGGCTTTTGGCGCCCGGCTCAGGTCCAGATCGACGTAGTTGGAGACGAAGATGTCGAGCTTGCCGTCACGGTCGTAATCCAGGAACGTGCAGCCGCTGCCCCAGCGCATCCCGTCCATCGGCAATCCGGCCGCGCGGGTGACGTCCACAAATTTTCCGTTTCCCAAGTTGCGATAGAAGCTGTTGTGACCGTAGAAGGTAACGAACAGGTCAGGGTGGCCGTCGTTATCGTAATCTCCGACGCACACGCCCTGCGCCCAGCCATGGCGCGTCAATCCGGCCTGCGCCGACACTTCGGTGAAGTGGCCGTTATGGTCATTCCGGTATAACTGCGCATGCGTGCCGCGTGATGCATCATCGAGCGTGGTCCCGTTGGCGATATAAATATCGTTAAAGCCATCGCCATCGTAGTCGAAAATTGCGGCGCCGTTACCCGTGGTCTCGAGAATGTATTCTTTGTGCGTGCGTCCGCCATAGGTATTGGGGATGGTGAGGCCCGACGTCGCGGCGATATCGACGAAGTGGATCGTGCCCGTGTAGACGGCGCAGATAGCGGACAGAGACACAAAGGCGGCTACCCAACGAGCGACCCGTAAGGACACGATTTCCAGATTTTACTGCACGGCACTCCGGGTTCCACGCCAGATAATACATTTGTGGCCACCTTTATCTACGACCTGCCTTTCGGGACAGGTAAACGATATCTGACTAACGCGGGTCCGGCGAACCGGATCATTGGCAACTGGCAGTTGCACGGCATCGTGATCGTCTGTACCGGGCCCCCGCAAGACCCGCCCTTCGCGTTTACAATAACTCCTAGTGGCGGTTTTTCCGATTGGGCGCCGCGAATTTCTCGCAGCGCTCGCTTCACTAGGGCTGGTTCCCTCCAAAGGTCTTGGCTCAACCCGGTATCCGGTACATCTCCGCAAATCGAATCCGTATGACGGCGTTCTGGCTTACGTGGAAGCCGGAACGGACGAATTTCCATTCGAGAAAGAAGCAGGGGAGATCGAGGGGCAGCTCACCGCGATGCTGCGCGGCGCGGAATTGCCTCTGGCGAACGATTTCACGGGGGCTTCACCCTTGCCGCTTCGGTACCGAACGGTCGCGCCAGGAGTTTCGGAAGCGGAATTCGGAGCCCAGAGCGGGTTCCAGGATGGCCTCGCGCAGTGGATCCAATCCCTCGGGAATATCCGCCGTGCCGGCTTCTTCGTCCTTCCCGAAAACGTCGTGCGCTACGAAATTGCAAGCGACGGCGCGTATCGCGTCGGTTTCTGGAAACAAATCTGGACAGGCGGCAAGCTGCGCGCGTTTCACCCGCTGAGCGAGACGCTGGTTGCAGCCCAGGAGCCTCTGTTTCACGACATCACGGGCCATTCGTTTCGCGGCGTGGACTCCTTCAGCCAGCAGTTGCTGAAGGGAAATGTCTGGTGGCGGTCGCGGCTCGACTCCGCCACCGGCATCGATATCTACGGAAACAACGGCATCGCGGTGGGCGACATCGATAACGACGGCTGGGACGAGATTTATGTCTGCCAGCCCGGCGGGTTGCCGAACCGCCTCTACAAGCGGCGCGAGGATGGCACGCTCGCCGACATCACCGAGCATGCTGGCGTCGGCGTGCTCGACGACACGACGTGCGCGCTGTTTGTGGACTTCCGCAATGCCGGGCATCAGGATCTGGTGGTGTTGCGCGGCTCGGGACCGCTGCTGTTCGTCAACAAAGGCGACGGCACTTTCACTTACATGCCCGATGCGTTCCACTTCCGCACAGCCCCGCAGGGATCGTTCACCGGCATGGCCGCCGCGGATTACGACCGCGATGGGCGTGTCGATCTCTATCTTTGCTGCTACGTCTACTTCCAGAGCGAAGACCAATATCGATATCCGGCGCCCTATCATGACGCGCAGAACGGCCCGCCCAATTTTCTCTTCCGCAACCGGCTTTCCGAGACCAGTGGCTACTTTGAGGACGTGACCGCGGAAACCGGCATGACTCACAACAACAATCGCTACAGTTTTGCGCCGGCCTGGTGCGACTTCGATGGCGACGGCTGGCCGGACCTGTACGTGGCTAACGATTTCGGCAAGAGCAATCTCTACCGGAACCGCGGCGGCAAGTTTCGCGATGAAGCCGCCGAGTCGGGCGTGCAGAACATCGGACCGGGCATGAGCGCCGCGTGGTTCGACTACGATGGCGACGGACGTCCCGATCTCTATGTGTCCAATATGTGGACCGAAGCCGGGCAGCGCGTAGTCCACGATGCCGCGTTCGTGCCCGGCCGCGACTTGAAAGAAGCCTACCACGGCCACACCAAGGGCAATTCGCTTTATCGCAATCTGGGGGACGGCAAGTTCGAGGAAACCAGTGCGCAGGAACGCGTTGCCATGGGCCGGTGGGCGTGGTGCGCGGATGCCTTGGACTTCGACAACGACGGCGCGCCCGAGATCTTCGTGACGGCGGGGATGCTGACCAATCCCTCGGAAAAGGACCTGAACAGCTTCTTTTGGCGGCATGTGGTGGCAAAGTCCCCGGTGACAGAGACGCCGGCTCCTGATTACGAAAACGGATGGAACGCCATCAATCAACTCATCCGCCAGGACTATAGCTGGTGCGGGCGCGAGCCCAATGTCTTTTATAAACGGGTGACGCCCGTGGCTGGGGGACCGCCGCGCTTCTATGACTTTTCGGGCGTCAGCGGTCTCGACTTCGCCGATGATTCGCGCGCGTTCGCGGTTATCGATATCGACGGCGACGGCAACCTCGACATCGTCTTGAAAAGCCGCCGCGCGCCGCAGCTGCGAATCTTGCAGAATAATTGCGGCCTCCGGCGGCATTCCATCGCGCTGCGCCTGCGTGGAGTGAAGTCGAACCGCGATGCCATTGGCGCGCGCGTAGAGGTGAACGGCCGGGTCCAGTATCTCAGCGCGGGCAGCGGGTATCTCTCGCAGCATTCCAAGCAAATGCATTTCGGTCTGGGTGACGCGGACGCCGCGGACGCCGTGGCCGTCACGATCACATGGCCATCCGGCGTGCGGCAGAACTTTGCGGGATTACGCGCGGGCTTCAGATATGAGATCGAGGAGGGATCGGACAAAGTCAGATCGACGCCGTTCCGCGCGCGCACCAATTTTGCCTCGGCGCCCGTTGAAGCCATTAACGAACCGGCATTCGCCGCGACTTGGCTCCTCGATCCCGTGCCGCTGCCGGATACGCGCAAAGGGCCGGGCTTCGTGCTGCTCACCACGGGAGATCCACCGGCGATTCCGCCGTCTCTGCCATTCGAAACCCTGGATGTCGCACGCGCGTCGCCAGACCTCGCGGCCCAGTATTCCATCTTTCGCAGATATTTGTTCGAGTTGCGCACGGACCTCGAGCTGCCGCTGCTCGTACTCATCGACGACCGTAGCCGCGCTCACAAAATCTACGCCGAAGTGCCGGCGCCGGAGGTGCTTCACGCGGATTTGAAAGCGCTACAGGCGGGGCGCGGGCCGGAACTGGCGCTGCCATTCCCCGGGCAATATTACACGCCACCGACCCGAAACTATTTCAAACTGGGTTCCGCGTTTTATTGGGCGGGCTATCCCGACCAGGCCATTCCCTATCTGGAGGAGGCCGCCCGCCAGACACCCGACAACTGGAAGGCACTCTATGCGCTGGGCCAGATTCATTACGAGGCCGAGCGCTGGAAGCCGGCACTGGAGAATTACCAGCGCGTTCTGGCGATTCGCCCGAATCATGCCGGTTCCCTGCTTGGCGCGGGCGAAGTCTGCGTAAAGTTGAATGACCTGCCGGCAGCGGAGAAATTTCTGCGCCAGGCCGTCGAAGCCGATCCCAAAGCCGCCGATGCGGCCAACCAGCTGGGTCTCGTATTCACGAAGCAGAACCGCTCTACCGAGGCCAAACACTGGTTCGAGCAGGCCATTTCCATGCGCCGCGATCACACCGGCGCGATCAATAATCTAGCCGTGCTCTATGCGCAACTCGGCCAGCAAAATGACGCCATCGCCGCGTTTCGATACGGAATCGAGGTAGCACCCGAGAACGACGAGCTTTACCTGAACCTCGGCCGCCTGTATGTGCAAATGGGTGATCGGGAGAAGGCGCGCGCATTGATGCAGCAGCTTTTGGGGAAAAAGCCGGACGACCCGGTGGCTCTGAAGGCGCTGCGCGAACTGGAATCGCGCTGATGCGGCCGTGGCCTTGGATGCCCGGCTACTTGACTTCCGTCACCGTCAAAATCTGGTCGGCCTTCACATTCTCCAATTTCTGCACGGTTCCGCTCGGCCATGTGATCTCGACCAATCGTGCCGTCTTGTCCTTCCCCAGCCCGAAATGCGCACGCTTGTCGCTCGCCGATAAATAACTCGAAGCCGTCGATACCATGATGAATTGCTGCGCTCCCGATTCGCCCACCAGACGGATGCGCGCACCGATGCCGTCGCGATTGCTCGCCGTCCCTACCGTATTGATCACGAGCCAGTGATTGCCGTTGCCCCCCTGATTGCGCAAGACCACCGCCGGCTGATTATTGCAGTTGATGGCCAGGTCGATGAAGCCGTCGTTGTCCAGGTCGCCAAATGCCACGCCGCGCGCGGGCCGGGCGGTCAGCATCGCTTCTCCGCTCTGCCGGGTCACATCCTGGAATTTTCCGCCCGTATTCCGCATCAGCAGAAACGGCTCGGTGTAACGCAGGCTGGGCTGTGTCAACTCGATGTTATCCATCACGTGACCCTGACCCACGAACAGGTCTTTCCATCCATCGTTGTCGTAATCAAGAAATTTCGCACCCCAGCCGGAATGCTGCATGGTGATGCCACCCACGCCGCTGGGCGACGTTACATATTCGAAGCTGCCCTTGACGTTGTGAAACAGAGCATACTTCTGATTGCCCAGCGCGTCGATAAACACGTCGGGCAGGCCATCGTTATCGTAGTCCTCGAAATCCAGGCCCATGCCGGCGAAAGTGCTGCCGTCTTCGTCGTACGCGACGCCGGACTTCAAGCCGATCTCCGTAAACGTGCCGTCGTGATTGTTGCGAAACAGTTGCTGTGGAAACGAATCGTTGGCAATCAAAATGTCGGGCCAGCCATCCAGATCGAAATCGTTGATGGCGATGCCCAGACCTTTTCCCGGCGAGAGGCCAATGCGCGATGCCTTCGAAACGTCGGTGAACGTTCCATCGCCGTTGTTATGAAACAACAGATGAGAAGCGGGGGGGAACTGGTCGGGGTGGCAATATGCGCGATAGCCCGGTTTGCGCGCGCCGCACCAGATATTTTTCTCGAAACTCCAGTCGAGGTAGCGCGCCACGATCAGGTCGAGCCGCCCGTCGCGGTCGTAATCCACCCAGCAGGCGCTGGTTGACCACCCGCCCGCCGCCACGCCGGCCTTCTCGGTCACATCGGTGAACGTGCCATCGCCATTGTTGTGATACAGAATGTTCCGGCCGAAGTTGGTGACGTACAAGTCGGGCCGGCCATCGTTGTCGAAATCGCCCACCGCGACTCCCATCCCATAGGAGTGTCCGCGCACTCCCGCGGCTTGTGTCACCTCCGTGAACGTGCCATCTCGATTGTTGCGGTAGAGGCGGTTCCAGTAGCGGGGATCGCTCTTGTCCGGCATCTTACCCGCGGGCATCGGATCTTCGATGGCTGCGCCGTTGACGAAAAACAGGTCAAGCCAGCCGTCGGCATCGTAATCCAGCATGGCGACCCCGCCACACATCGATTCAAGCAGATACTTCTGCGCTGTCAGGCTGGCTTCGTTCTTGAATTTCACACCGGAGCGCGCGGTAACGTCGGCGAAGGTCGGAAGAGGAGGTGATGCGCCAAACAGACGCCGACTCGCGAGGGCGCCAAGCAAGAGCGAGCGGCGGCTGAAGAGAGGGTCTGGCAAGCGGAAGGCTTCATTCTAGCGTGCGGCGGGAACGGGTTGGGCCGCGCGCTATTTCGGCGCTGGCATCATCCGGTCGGGCGGACGGCTCGCCAGCTCGATGATGGCGCGCAACGCGGCGCTCGCCTGCTCCGGCGTTGCCGTCAGATATTGGTGCCGCCCTTGTGGGTTCGCGGCGAAGTGCGTGCGGCCCGTGTCGTCCACGGTGATCGTGCCGCGCGGCGAAAGGCTAAACGAAGACGCGCGCACGGCGTAAAGCGTCGCCGTCGGGTCCCACATGGGCCTGTCGTAAGGCATTTTCTGGTATTCGCGATAAGACTCAGCCAAAGGATGGTCCGCAACGTAGCCGTAATCTTTGAGGATGCTGCTTGCCGGATACACAACCTTGTTGCCGATTTCATATCCGCTCGCGACGAGGGGCGTGGGCCATTCGGAAAGGAGTTTCTTGGCCGACGGAACATCGGTCTCGATGTTGTACTCGGGCTTACCCTCAGGGAACGCGCCGCCCATGATCGAGAGCAGGTGCACTTTGCGCTTTACCAGCGCGCGTCCGGCGAGCGGGCTCGCGTCATCTGCCGGGGAATCGAGTAGTCGCGCGAGATTCGTGCTGAAGCCGACCTGCACCACGACGACGGCGCCGTCCTTCTCTTTCGACAGCACGCGGCGCAGCAGACCGGTGGCTTCGGGCGCGTCCTTGCCATCTGTCAGATCGTGCGGATAGACGAACGAGCCGTCGGAGTTCGTGCGGGCGGCGGGCACGCGGATCATGTTGGCGTCGTCGGGCGTCTTGCCGTTGCGCACCACGCCAATGGGAATGTCACCGCGGCCATAAAACGTGTTCATGACATCAATGAATGGCGCCGCCCACCGATTGTCCTTGGTGACAGTCACCGCCAGCAGTTTCGCCTCGCCGCGGCTTTCGAGCGCGTGGATCATCGCCAGAGCCACGGCGTCATCCACGTCATTGCCCATATCGGTGTCAAAGATCAGACGAACGGAAGCGGCCCCGAGCGGAGTCATCGCGGAAAAAAGCACGCACGCGGCGGCAATCCACACAATCTTTTTCGGCAATCGCATGTCCTATCGAATTTACCGCGGTTGGGCAGGTTGCAGAATCTCGCCCCAGATCACCTAGTACGCCTCAAGCTGGTCTTCGAAATTTTTGCCGGCACGAACGAACACGCGCGTGTTGGGCTTCAGGTCCGCGGCCTCTACCATGGTCCCGCCTTCCAGGTAGCGCGTGTCGAGACGCAGCAGAATGGTCTTCTCGCCTTCCTGCCGCGTGTGCAGCACCAGGCGGTCGGCTGTAAGCCGGGCAATCACGCCGGAGTATGTCAGATTGCCGCGCGGCGCCAACAGATCGATGGGGCTCGCGCGGTAGATACGCGACCTTCCTGACAAAGCGGCCGCATGGGGCGGGCGCGCTGCGTCGATAAGGTGAACCGTGCGGGCGTAGTGCACCGCCACGCTTTCGTCGCGATCCGCAACCACTTCAATCGTGTCGCCTTTTTGCAAACCACTCATGGAGACGCGCTGCTCCTCGCGCTCCACATAGGTCTTGGCATCGAAGCGGAAGCGATAAACCTGGCTGCTACTCTTGGCGCGAAGGCTGAACTCCCCCGCCGGTCCTGGCTCGTGATATTCGATCAACACGCCGCGGATGACGCCGGAGAACGCCGGCTGCTGCGCGCGCAAAGCGCCGCCCGCACTGAAGCACAGCATCGCCGGCACAAGCGGAAACAGGCGGATTCTCACGGCCTACCTCTCTTCTCACCGTAACACCAGTAACGCCGGCAGCCGGAAATGGCGCCGGAAACGCGGTCCGCGGGCCTTCGGATGCTACGATAAATAAATCCCTGATATGGCGTTGCGTTTCTATAATACCCTCTCCTTGCAAGTGGAGAACTTTCAGCCGCAGGCAGACAATCTGGTGCGCATGTACACGTGCGGCCCCACCGTCTACGACTACGCGCACATCGGCAACTTCCGCACGTTTGCATTTTACGACCTGCTGCGGCGGTGGCTGCGGGCGCGCGGCTACAAGCTCGATCACGTCATGAATATCACCGACGTGGAAGACAAAATCATCCGCAATGCTTTGGCGGCTCAAAAATCGCTGGCCGATTATACGGCCACGTATGAAAAAGCGTTTCTCGAAGACTGCGAAACATTGCGTCTAGAGCATCCCGAGCAGATCGCGCGCGCCACCGAACACATTCCGGAGATGGCAGCGGCAATCCAGAAGTTGAGCGAATCGGGGCACACCTACGCCAGCGACGGCTCGGTGTATTTCCGCATTGCCACTTTTCCCGATTACGGCAGGCTTTCCCATAACGATTTCGGCGGAATACGCGCCGGCGCCCGCGTGGACATGGACACCTACGAAAAAGCCGACGCGCGCGATTTCGCTCTCTGGAAGGCGCCCAAAGACGGCGAGCCGTTCTGGGAAACACCCATCGGTCCGGGGCGGCCCGGCTGGCACATCGAGTGCTCCGTCATGGCCATCCGCTATCTGGGTGACACGCTCGACATCCACGCCGGCGGCGTCGATCTGATTTTTCCACACCATGAAAACGAGATCGCGCAATCGGTAGCGCTCACTGGAAAACCATTTGCGCGTTACTGGCTGCACTCCGAGTTTCTGCTGGTGGACGGCCAGAAGATGTCGAAGTCGCTGGGCAACTACTACACCCTGCGCGACGTACTGGTGCGGGGATATCCGCCCGAAACGGTGCGCTACCTATTGGCTTCGGCGCACTATCGTAAGCAGTTGAATTTTACATTCGAAGGCTTGAAGTCGGCAGCAACCGCTGTCGACCGTCTGCGGAATTTCAAGCTGCGCCTCGACAAGGAGAGATTTCCAGCCGGCCAAAATGAAAAGCTCCTGGACCGCACCGCCCAGGCGGATACGCAGTTTGCCGACAGCCTGGACGACGATCTCAACACTGCCGAGGCACTGGCCGCGGTGTTCGAATACCTCCGCGATGCCAACATCGCCATGGATGCCGGCGAATTTCGCGAAGAAAACGTGACGCCCGCGTTGGCATTTCTCGACCGATTCGATTCGGTCTTTGATGTTCTGCGGCCCAGCACAAAGCAGGAGTCGCTTTCGGACGCGGAAGTGGAAGCCAGGATCGCAGCCCGCACGCAGGCCAAGAAGGCGCGCAATTTCGCCGAAGCGGATCGTCTGCGCGACGAACTGCTGGCCGAGGGCATCATTCTCGAAGACACCAAGGACGGAGTCCGATGGAAAAGAAAGTAAAGCCGCACACCACCGCCGTGCATGCGGGCGATCGCAAGCGCACGGGCCGCCACATTCCTGTCACCACGCCGATCAATACCGCAGTGAGCTTCTTCTACGAAAACATGGAGCAGCTCGATCGCGTTTTCGGGCGCGAGGAACCGGGCTTCAGCTATTCGCGCTACGACAATCCGACGAACCAGGCGCTCGAGGAGCTCTGCGCTTCACTCGAAAGCGGTCACGGTGCGTTGGCCTGCAGTTCGGGTATGGCGGCGATCCACGTCGCACTGCTTACGGCGCTGACAGACCGCCGCAAGTCGGTAGTTGCGGCAAATGCGCTCTATGGCGCGACGGTCAACCTGTTGATGAACGTGCTGGAGCCGCTGGGCGTCGAAGTGCGCTTCGTGGATATCTGCGATCTGGCGGAAACCGGGAAGGCCATTCAGGAAGCCAAGCCTGGCTGCGTGCTGATGGAGACAATTTCGAATCCGCTGCTGCGCGTTGGCCAGATTGATAAAATTGCCGCGCTGACCAAATCCGCGGGCGCCGCGCTGCTGGTGGACAACACGTTTGCCACGCCCCTTCTCGCGCGTCCCTTGGAGATGGGCGCAAATCTGGTGGTGCACAGCCTCACGAAATTTCTGGCGGGCCATGGCGATGTGCTGGGGGGCGTCGTGATCTCCGATGAGGCGCACTACGAAACCCTACGCACGCTCTCACGGACATTCGGGCCGGTGCTGGGGCCGTTCGAAAGCTATCTCGCCATGCGCGGGATCAAAACCTTCGCCGTGCGCGTGGAGCGGCAGTGCACCAATGCGTGCCGCGTGGCGTCGTGGCTGGCAGCGCGGCCGGAAATTGCGCGCGTGCACTTCCCCGCCGATCCCGCGCACCCCGACGCCGCAGCTATTCGCCGCATGCTGCCCGACGGCCTCTACGGCGCGATCGTGACTTTTGAAGTAAGAGGCGCGGGCCGCGACGACGTCTTCCGCTTCATGAATGCGCTGAAGCTGATTGTGCCCGCAACCTCGCTAGGCGACGTGCACAGCATGATGCTTTACCCCGCGATGAGCTCGCACCGCGAGTTGTCCCCCAAGCACCGCGAGCGCATGGGCATTAGCGACGGCATGGTGCGCCTCTCCGTCGGTATCGAAGCAGTCGAGGACATCATCGCCGACCTCGATCAGGCGCTGGCACAGTCTACGGAATGCGACTAGCCGAGAACCTGCTCTACGAACGGTTGAACGGATCGGTAGAATCGTAGCGCAGGGCTGCCGCGTTGTTGGCGGAAGACGGCTTTTCCTTTGCGACGTGAAAGGCCGCAGATCCCGCCAAGATCGGACGCTGCTCTGCGCTGCGAGCCTTGGAAGTGCGCGTCAGTCGGCGCCGCGCCGCCCTACTTCAGCGCCCCCACCTGATAACTCAGCACTGCCCGTTGCAAATCGTACTCGTACTTCGCGCTCGCACTCGCGATCTCGGCCGACGTCTTATTTAATTGCGCCTGGCTCAGCTCCACAATGGAACTGAGTCCCAGATCGTAGCGCGTCTGCGCCAAGTCAAGCGCCTGCGCGGCCTGATTCAGCAACTGCGCCGTCAGATCCAGCCGCTGGTATGCCGTGCTGGCGTTAAGCCACGCCACTTGCACATCGCGCGAAATCCGATTCTCCAGATCGCGCAGGTTCTGTTCGGCGGCCCGCGCGCGCAGTTCGGCTTCGGTGCGGCGCGCCGAAAACAGGTGCCCGTTTAAAATCGGAATGTTCACGTTCACCCCAGCCGCGGCGTAGCGGCTGTGCAGAGCGTCTTCATGCGCCGGAAGGACGCCGGAAGTGGCGATCCCGCTGATCGACGGGAAACTCAGCGCGCGCTCGGCGCGGGCCAGTCGCAGCGCGGAGTCGTGCTCATCGCGGTAGCTGGCCAGCTCGGGCCGCGCCTGCATCGCATCGGCAACCAGTTGTACGGCATTGTCGGGCAGAGTGCCCGGCATGGATGGCTCCGCCAGGTCGAATGTCCTCTGGTCACGAAATCCGAGCGCGGTGGAAAGCTCGGCGAACGAGGATTTCAGATCATTTTGGGCGTTGGCCAGCAAAAGTTTGGCCTCGCCCAGGTTCACGTTGGCGAAGCTGACGTCGAGGCCCGATCGCAGCTTGCTGTTGGCTAGTGCAGTAATTTGATCCACGATGAGCTGCCGCGCGGCCACCGTTTGTTCCGCCACCACCAGCACCGTTTGTGCCCGCAGCGCTCCTAGGTACGCGCGGTTCACCTGTAGCAGCACGTCCGCGCGCGTAGCCGTAGCACTCTCCTGCTGCGCCTGCGCGTGCAGACGCGAGCTTTCCACCAGATTCGAAGTCCGGCCAAAATCGGTGATCATCTGGCCAACCGTAAACCCGGTGGCCAGCCGGTCGTAGATAATCGAGTTGCTCAAGGCACCCGCGGCGATGCGGCTATTATTCAGTGCGCCCGCTCCGGTGACGCTGCCGAAAAAGGTCGGGTAGAAATTGGAGCGTACCTCGGTAGTCACCTGGTTGGCGGCCGCGGCGTTCAGCAGCGCCGCACTCACCTGCGGGTGATTCTTGAGCGCGATGCCTTCCGCCTCGTCAAGCGTCAGACGCATCGGCGTCTGTGCCCTGGCGGCGCACGCGCTGCACACCAAAATCCAGATCGCCCGCTTCATCGCGCCGGCTCCAGGCTTGCAGTCTGCGATACGCGCTTGTTCCGGTACACCATGAGATAAGCCGCCGGAACGATAAATACCGTCAGCACCACCGACACCGTGAGGCCGCCGATGATGGCCCGCGCCAGCGGCGCATACGCCTCGCTGCCCTCGCCAAACTTCAGCGCCATCGGCAGCAGGCCGAAGATCGTGGCGAGCGACGTCATCAGAACCGGCCGCAATCGCACCCGGCACGCGCGCGCCACGGCCTGCTCGACGGGCATGCCTTCTTCCTCCAGGCGATGCGTGAATTCCACAATCAGGATGCTGTTCGAGACTACGATTCCCACCAGCATGATCACGCCCATCAGAGACATAACGTTCATCGTAGTGTCGGAAAGATATAGCGTCACCAGCACACCCGTGAGCCCCGTCGGCACCGCCAGCAGAATCAGGAACGGATCGACAAACGATCGGAATTGCGCCACAAGAATCAGATACAGCAGGACGATCGACAGGATCAGCCCGATCCCAAAACTCTTGAACGAGGCGCGCATACCCTGCACCATGCCGCGCAAATCCACCGCCACACCCGGAGGAATGTGGGTCTCCTGAATGATCTGGTCGATGGCGTTGGCCATCTTGCCCAGGTCCTCGCCGGATGGCCGCACGAAAACATCGATGATCCGGCGAAGCTGATAGTGATCGACTTCCGTGGGCGATTGAATCCGTGTGATCTTGCTGATCATGTCCAATTGCGTAGGATTCTTTTCCATCGAGGACCGCAGCGGAATGGACTTCAGGTCGGTGAGGCTTTTCACCTGTGACTCTGAATATTGCACCGTCAACATGTAGTCATTGCCCGTCTTCGGATCGATCCAGAAGCTGGGAGCAATCATGGTGTTGGAGGTGAGCGCCGTGATGACGTTGCCCACAACCTCCCTTTGGCTGAGTCCCAGTTGACTGGCGCGCACGCGGTCGACGTCCAGTTTGAGCGCCGGATAATCCAGGTCCTGCGGAATATAAACATTGCCCGCTCCCGGGATGGCGCGGATCCGGCCGGCAATAGCGGAGGCGGTGGCGTACGCCGCGTCCATGTTGGAGCCCGATACCTGCACATCGATAGGCGCCGGCATGCCCATGTTCAACACCGCGTCCACCAGGCCCCCTGACTGGAAGAAAGTGCTCAACTGCGGCATCTCCCGCGCGAGCCGTTCCTTCACTTCGTGCATGTACTCATAGCTGCCCACCTTGTGGCCATCCTTCAGACTCACCTGCATGAAGGCGGTGTGTTGCGCTGAATTGGGCGTATAGATCGCCGAGAAGTCGGGCGTGCTGCCAATATTTGAAACCACCATGCCGAGATCGTCGGGGGAAACCACGTGCCGAATCTCCTGCTCGACCTGCCTGACGTACTGATTGGTCACCTCAATGCGCGTGCCCGACGGCGCTTTCAGGTTGATCATGAACTGCCCGGCATCGGTCCTGGGAAAGAAAGAAACGCCCAGCAGGGGATAAATCCCAAGGCTCGCTACGAAAACCGCGGTGATCCCGGCCACCGTAAGCAGCGGCCGCCTCAGCGCCGCTCGCACCATGCGATCGTAACTCTCCAGCATCGCGTTGAACCCGCCGTTGAACCAGTTGTTGAATCGTGCGCCTAAGCTTAACCGCCGCGTTTTCGCCGGCCGGCTTTCAGGAAGAGCCCTGCGTTCGATCGCCGCTTCCTCCTCCGCCGCTTCCATCTCCACTCCCTCCATGGGCTGATGATGTCCCTTGATGAACATCGCGCAGAACAGCGGCACCACCGTCATCGCCACAGCGTAAGAAGCGAACAGCGACAGCACTACGGCGAGCGCCAGCGCGGAGAACAGAAACTTGCTGACGCCGTAAAGGAATGTCACCGGGAAGAAGACCACCGCCGTCGTCAGCGTCGCCGACAGAACCGGCAGCGCCACTTCGCTTCCGCCCTTTTCCGCCGCCACGCGCGGAGTCTCCCCCATCTCCAGATGCCGGTAAATGTTTTCCAGAACCACCACCGAGTTGTCGATCAGCCGCGAAAACGCCAGCGCCAGCCCGCCCAGCACCATGCTGTTGATCGAGCTGCCGCCCATCTGTAAGGCGATGAAGGTCGCCAGCGCCGAAAGCGGAATCGAGAAAAACACGGCCACGGTGGCGCGCATGCTCCCCAGAAACACCAGGATCATCAGCGCCGTCAGGAACAGGCCCATGCTGCCCTCATGCACCAGCGTCTGGATCGCCGTCTTCACGAACTGGGATTGATCGAAAACCACTTTGGCGATCAATTGCTTGGGAACGTCAAACAGATTGCTGATGGCTTTGCGCACGCCATCCACCACCGCGATGGTATTGGTGTCGCCGCCTTGCTTGAGGATCGACAGGTAGACCGAGCGCTGGCCATCCACGCGCACCACGTTGGTTTGAATCATGGCGGCGTCTTCCGCCTTACCCACGTCCGCCACCCTCACGCTGGCCTCGCCCACGGTCTTGAGCGGCAATGCGTCGATGGTTTTCAGGTCGGGAAGCTGGCTGTTGGTGTAGATGTTGTAGTCGTACGGCCCTATGCGCACATCGCCCGCCGGCAAGATCAAGTTGGAATCGTTCACCGAGCGCACCACGTCCATCAGGCTGAGCTGGTGCGCCTCCAGTTTGTACGGATCCACGTAGACCATGATCTGCCGGTACTTGCCACCGAACGGCTGCGGCACCGAAGCGCCCGGCACGCTCGCAATCTGGTTGCGCACCTGAAATTGCGCCAGGTCATGCAGGGCGGTCTCGTCCAGACCCTGCCCGTTTACCGTGACCAGACAAACCGGCAGACTGGAGGCGTCGGATTTCAGCACCACCGGCGGCAGCGTGCCCGGCGGCAGCCTTCGCAGTTGCGCCATGGCCAGGTTGGAGATCGTTGTCACCGCTGAATCGGAATTCGTCCCCGGCTGGAAGTACACGCGAATGATGCTTACTCCCGGCAGCGAGCGCGATTCAATATGCTCGATGCCACTCCCCAATGTGAAAAATCGCTCGAAGCGGCTAGTGATGTCGGTCTCAATCTGCTCAGGCGGCATCCCCGAATAGAAAGTAGCCACCACGACCACCGGAATATTCATCACCGGGAACATGTCCACCGGCATGCGCAGCACGCTCGTCAATCCGACGACCATGATGACCAGGCAAACCACAACGATGAAGTAGGGATTGCGAATAGCGAATTTGGGCATTTATTCGCCTCCCTTGAGCGCCGCCAGATCCACAATCTTGGGCTCGACGCGCTCGCCGGGCCGGGCGCTGCCGCGCCCGCTCACCACCACCAGATCGTTCTCGGCGATCCCGGAGAGCACCTCGACTTTGGTCGGCGTCTCGATCCCCAGCTTCACCGGCCGCTCTTCAATCTGGTTATCCGGCGTCACCAGGAACACCGTGCTCTTTTTCTGATCGCCAAGGTTGACCGCCTGAATGGGAATGGCCAGCGCATCGTCACGCTGTTCGAGGACTAGCGAAGCCTCCGCGTACATGCCCGGCTTCAGCATTAGCGCAGGATTCGGCACATCCACCTCGGTGTCCATGGTGCGCGTCGAAAGCTGCACCTGGCTGGTGAAGCGCGCCACTTTGCCTTCAAACGTGCGGTTGAGCGAGGGCACGCGCACCGCGACCGGCGTACCCACGCGCACGCGCGGCACCACCGATTCCGGAACCGGAAGCACCAGCCGCAGCAGGTGATCCTCCGCCAGCCTCACCACCGGCATGGCCTGCGTCTGCGAAGCCGTGCCCGCCTGGATCATGGCGCCGGTATCCGCGTACCGCTTGCTGATAACGCCGGCGAATGGCGCCGTGATGCGCGCGTACGCCGACATCGTCTTGACCTTTTCCTCATCCGCGGTGGCAACCTGCACGCCTTGCTCGGCCGCCGAAAGGGCTTCTCTGGCCGCACTGACCTGCGCCTCCGACACCCGATCGCGCGCCAGCGCGTCGTCGATTTCCTGCTGCGCCACCAGATTGGGACGCTTCTTGATCACCTCTGCCAGCCGCGCGTAGGAAAGGTGCGACGCCTCGTGTGACGATTGCGACCGGAGCAGCTCATCGCGCGCCCGCTCCAGTTCCGCGCTGCTGCGCCGCTTGGCCGCCAGCGCCCGCGTCAGGTCGTCCTGCATCTCCGGAATCTCCAGCACCGTGAGCAGCTGCCCCTCTTTCACGCGGTCGCCGACGTCCACGTAGATTTTCTTCACGAACCCCGCCACTTTGGCGTGAACATCGATTTCCTGAAATGGCCGAAATTCCGCCGTCAGCACCAGCTCGCGGGAAAGATCTTCATGTTTTGCCTTGACGACCGCAACGGCGACCGCGCGCGGCGGATCGCTCTTGGCCTCGGCTGCATCCTTCCGGCCGCAGCCGCCCAGACACACGATGGCCGTCGCAGCAAGCCCAACAACCCAATGTTTCAAAGTGGCGTCTCCTTTACTTCGGACCGGTATTCTCGTCGGCCCGTTCTTTCGCCCGAAAACTACAGGGCTAGCTGTAAAGAAGTAGTTGCGGAGGGGGACGGACGTCTACCCGGCGCGTGCGCGGGCATAGCCGCGGTTCGCCGAGCGTCCAAGTGCCGCCATCGAAGACCGGCTGCGTCTCGACAACAACCGTCTCGGTGGTGGCAACCTGCACCGGTGGCGCAACTTTCTGCGCCTGCCCCTTCTCCATCTTGACGGCCTTGTTCAAGTAATGGATCGAGCCGGGTTGAGAGTGATACTGGCTATGTTTGGCTTCAGCGCCAAGCGCCACAATGCAGACCACCAGCGCACAAATCAGCGCCGTGAGACGGGCCCGCCCACTGGATAAGCCGTAGAACACTCTTACAAACACCGTAACAATGGCGGTGGACAAGTGTCAAATACAGTCGGGTTCTATTGGCTGGTCACGGGGCGGTCAAAATGGTGGTGGTCAAAATAGTCACGCGGCTCGAAACAGCAGCAGATCCAAACTGAACGTCACACGCATGGCTTCGGCCGGCTTTGCCCGCATCGGCCGATAAATCGAAACCAGGACGTCGTGAACCGCGGCAGCGTCGAGGTCGGCTGCGGCGGTGACGCGGCGCTGATCCACGAGCGTGAATTCGGCTGCGAATGTCTCGACGGTTCGTGCCGCCCGATCGCGGCCCGCGCCGCGAAGCTCTATGAGATCGTCAGGCGCTGGAAGGGCGACCAGAAGGCGTCCGTCGTCGCGCAGGACACGCCGGAACTCGCCCGCATTCATCCGTGCTGTGATTGATAGGACGATCGAGAACGAGCGGTCGGCGTACGGCACGAAGCGATCGGCATTGGCCACGATCCACTCGCATCCGCGGTAGCGCCGCGCCGCGGCATCAACGGCCGCGGTTGAGATATCGACGCCATGCGCATCGAAGCCGGTCTGGCGAGCGAGACTGCCAAGGTAGAAACCGTCGCCGCAGCCGGCATCGAGAACGATGTCGTTGGGGCGTGCGGCCATCATCTCCTCCATGGCATGCAGCAGCGGCTCAGTCACGCCGCGATCGTGCAATCGCCGCCGCGCTCGGACGGCTGCCACCGTGTCGCCCGGCTGCTTGGATCGCCGCTCCTGCGGCTGGAGCAGGTTGATGTACCCGCTACGCGCAACATCGAACGAATGTCCGCGCGGACAGAGCAGTCGCCGTTCCACACGCCCGAGCGCCATGTGGCAGTCGCGGACCGGGCAAAGGAGCATGGATCGATTGTAACGGCTGGTGGGCGGAGGATCCTGCACTTACGGTGGTTAGCACAGGTCATCCTGACATGCCGCCACTAAGGATGTTGATACCAGCGAACGTGCATCCGTCCAGGGACAACAAAGTTCGAAAATACCAACGCGTCTCCGTCGGCGCCCTCCAGCCAGCCGCTCGGAGGCGCTTCCACCGCTTGCCAAGTCGAGGAAGCCCGGTCCAACGTGTATAGCCGGTGAGCCTTTGTTTTCGAGTCTTTGTTCTGAACAAACAGGTGGCCGTCCGTTGTGAAGGCTATTCTTGTGTCCCAATAGAACTGATCGAGCCTCCATCGGCCCAATAGATTTCCATTTGAGTCCAGTTCCACCCACTCCGTTTGGTCGCCACTCTCGCCCGAGTAGGCCCAGAGTCCGACCCGATCGTGCGCGACGGTGATACTGCTCGATCTTTGCCAGCTAACATCGCCTGGTTCCTGTCCCGGCGGGAACAAAGACCGAGGCAGATAGGCTCCAGCCTCTTTCCCATTCGGCAGATACTTCCGTACCGTCAAATAGTCCTGCCGATCCGGCTGTGCCGGGTTAGCCGCATCGAGTTGGCACCCAAAGCTCCAGAGCGAATGATCTTCGGCGAACGCAATGTGACTGGGGAGATACCTCCCCGTCTGTATAGTTCTCGTCAACGTGCCGGAACTGTCGTGAAAATCAATACCGCCGCCCTTTGTTGACCACCGGCCCCAGGCCATGGCCACGATGCCGTCGGTGTCGACAGCGATGCTGTCGACAGGTCCGCTTTGCGTTACAAAACTCAGGGCCAGGTGACCGTCAGGCGCATACATCGTGACGTAGCTGTCACCTCCCGCAAGACCGACCCAGTAGATATACCCTTTGTAAAAAGCGGGAACCAACTGGTTTCCGACCCGCGTTGCCTGGGACGTTACTTCACGAATCGGATCGTTCGCGGCGAAAGTGCATTGGCCTAAAACAGCGAGAAATGCAATCACTCTGAGCACGGGCAACTCCTTCGCGATATCCTTGTCAAAAGTTGACGACGGGCCGACTCAATCCGTGGAGTTCCGGATGTAAGAAAGAGCCGCGATTAATCCCCATAAACGCCATCCGTCCGATCGCCCTCTGACTACTCCAAACCCAGCGCTTTGCTCGCCCTGCGCACATCCTTCGCTTTGACCCACAGCATCCCGCCGTAACGGCCGGCGCCGCCGCAGAAGGCTTGCACCGAAGTGATGTTGATCTTGGATTGCGCCAACTTGCCGGCAACATCCGCCACCGCGCCGGGCCGGTCTTCACCCTGGATCAGAAAGCCGCTCTTCTTCCTGCTCAACTTGAGCCCCGCGCGCTTCGCCGCTTGTGTGAAGGCGCCGTTGTCTTCCGGGATGAGGTCCACTTGGGATTTGCGCGCGCCATGCGGAAAGGCCGACACGCCCAACAGGTTGATCCCTGCCCTGCGGAGGGCCGCCAGCACACGCGCCATTTCTCCGGGTTTGTCGGGCACGGTCGCGTAATAGTAGTCGATTCTCCTGATAGCCTCTGGCATGGTCGGTTCCTTTCAAGTCACTGTGCTTGCGAGAGATCATACCCCCGTGAACGTCCTAGTTCAAGGTGCCTGGGCAGGCCGTGCAAGTTCTGCCCGGATGTGAGCTTGAGGCCACACGTTTCGCAATTTCATGCGTCTGATAATAAAGGGATTTGATTTTGGAGAGCAGATTGCTCGGTTGAGCCTGTGGGCGGATTGCGAGCCATGCCGGTTATGAAGATCACGCGCCAGGGATTGTGCTCCATCGCCGTGTTGACGGCCCTGCTGTGGGGCTGCGTCGTGGTCGAAAGACTGACCGTCTCCCGCGCCCGCGCGAACGCCTACCACGCACTCGACCAGATCCACAGGCTGCAATTGAAGAGGCACCTCATCCCGGTCACCGCGCCGGAATCGCGGCCCGATTCGCAACGCCCCGCCATGGGGTAGCGTTCCCGCCTATCCATCTGGCTAACCCCTGAAGCCAGCGCAGTATCCCCGTGCTACAACTAATTGCATGCGTATCGCCACCCTTGCGATGATGGCTTTGCTCCTCGTGGAAAATGTATTTTGCAAAACGAAGCCAATTTTCTCCGCGCTCGAAGATGAGTTCATCTACACAACCCTTTCGTTTTCACCGGTTTCCGCGACGTCGGCCGGGTACCACCGGCATCAGGGCGTAAATCTCGACCGGCAGCTGGATGATTTCAGCGCGCCGTCGCTCGGCCGGCAGAAGAAATTTTATGAGAACATTCGCGGACGCCTGCACGCCGCCGCGAGCAGCACGAAACTCTCGCCCGAAGATCGCGCCGATCTCGACATCATGATGGGCCAGATCGAGCTGGCGCTGCTCGATCTCGATATCATCCAGAGTTACCGGCACAACCCCACGGTCTACGTTGAGCTAATTGGCAATGCGCTGTTCAATCCCCTGAGTCTGGAATACGCGCCCAAACCGGAGCGCATCCGGGACATCATCGCGCGGACAGAGAAGCTCCCGGCGTTTATCGACCAGGCCAAGGCCAATCTCACCGACTCGCCGGAAATCTGGACCAAGGTGGCAGGCGAAGAAAATCAGGGAAACATCGATCTGCTGGAGCGGATCATCCCAGCTGAAGTACCGAAGGAATTGCGCACTGATTTTGACCGCGCCGCCAAGAGCGCTCTCGCGGCGTTACACGGGTTTCAGGACTATTTGAAAAGCGATCTCTCCAAGCGAAACCACGCGGACTGGCGGCTGGGACCTGAAAAATATAAGAGCAAATTTCGTTACGCGTTATCGACGGACCTCACGCCGGAACAGGTGCTGCATGCCGCTGAGGCTGATCTGAAAAAGGTTCGCGCGCAAATGCTGGAGCTGGCGCGGCCGCTCTACTCGAAAATACCCGCGGCACGCAATATCGCCGGGGACTTCTCCCCCCACGATCTCGAAAACCTCGTCATCTCGCGGGTGCTGGACCACATCGCCCAGCGCCACGCCACCCCTGAGACTTACATGCCCGATGCGAAACGCGATCTCGCCGAAGCACGCGCGTTCATCAAGTCCAAGAACCTGCTGACGCTGCCCTCGCGCGACAACCTGCAGGTGATCGACACGCCGGAATTCATGCGCGGCATTTACTCCGTGGGTGGATTCAATCAGGCGCCCGCGCTAGAGCCGCAGCTCGGCGCATTTTATTGGGTGACGCCGATCCCTAAAACCTGGCCCGAAAAACGCATTGAATCCAAGCTGCGCGAATACAACTTCTACAAGCTGAAGCTGCTCACGATTCACGAAGCCATGCCCGGCCACTACGTGCAGATCGAAGTTTCCAACGACGTCGAACCGAAATCGCGCCGTGTGCTGCGCGCTGTGTGGGGCAGCGGGACCTATGTGGAAGGGTGGGCGCAATACGCGGAGCAGATGCTGCTCGATGAGGGCTATCTAAACAGTCCGCCCGAGCTCAGGCTGACCTGGCTCAAAGAGCTATTGCGTTTGTTCGCCAACGCCATTATCGACGTCCGCTTGCACACCATGGGCATGACCGACCAGGAGGCGCTCGACCTGATGGAGAAGGAGACCTTCCAGGAAACCGAGGAGGCCACGGCAAAACTACAGCGCGCCAAGCTCTCTTCCTGCCAGTTGCCCATGTATTTTGTCGGCTGGCGCGACTGGCTGCGCATGCGCGACCTATACCGGCAGACCCAAGGTCCAGCTTTCAGTCTGCACGATTTCCACGACCGCGCGCTCAAAGAAGGCGCCGTGCCATTGCCCGTGCTGGCGCATTTGCTTACTGGGAAACCGCTAGCCGCAACACCGTCCAAATAATCTTGAATCCGGCCGCGATACTTGCGCGCCAGTTGCCGGAAATCTTGCTCACGCCCACGCGCTTACGATATGACACCGGCGCTTCCAACACACGTAGTTTGTGCCGCAAGGCCTTGATCTGCATTTCGATGGTCCAGCCATAGTTGCGGTCCCGCATACCGAGCTGGCGGAGCGCATCGGCGCGGATGGCGCGAAACGGGCCCAGGTCGCTGTAGCGATGGCCGAAGGCAATACGGATCAGCCAGGTTGCCAGGCGGTTCCCGAATATCTGATGCGGCTGCAGCGAGCCCTCTTCCGCGCGGCCGAGCGTGCGGGAACCAATCACCAGGTCCGCGCGTCCCTGGTAAATGGGTTCCAGTAGCAGGACCGCCTCGGCAGGGTCGTCGCTGCCATCGGCATCCATGAATACCACGGCCTCTACGCCGGGCGGCAATGCCGCGATGGCGCGCAAACAGGCCGCTCCGTATCCACGCTCCGGCTCGCACACGACGGTGGCGCCGCGCGTCTGGGCGATCTCGGCGGTGCGGTCTCGCGAGCCATTGTCCGCCACGATGATCTCGCGATACAGGCTGCGCGGAACTTGGTCGAGCGTCCGGCCAATCACCGGCTCTTCGTCCAGGGCCGGGATAATCAGCGCCGCACGGTTAGCTGCCGCGCAGTTCGCCATGGATAACGTCGCCATTGCTTTATAATGCGGAGACAGGGACAGTGAACACGGCACCAGAAGGAAAGGCGATGGACGAACAGTCGCAGGAAGAGCAATCGCCGAAGCATTCCGCGCGCTCCGGGCTATTCACGGCGCTTTCATGGATCCGTGATTTAGCGTTCTCGGTGTTGCTGGCGGTGATTCTGATCGTATTCATCTATCAGCCGGTCAAGGTCGAAGGCACCAGCATGATGCCGGCGCTTACGGACCAGGAACGAATCTTCATCAACAAGTTTACTTACCGGTTCGGCACGGGCAACATCGAGCGCGGCGATATGGTGGTCTTCTTCTTTCCTCTGGACCACACCAAGTCTTATATCAAGCGCGTCATCGGCCTGCCGGGAGACACGGTGCAGATCGATAAGGGCACGGTCTACGTCAATGGAGAGCGTCTGGCGGAGCCATACGTTCCCGATGCGTACCGCGATCATCAGGCGCTCCAACTCGAGACGGTTCCTCCCGATAACTACTTCGTGCTCGGCGATCATCGCAGTTCGTCCAACGATAGCCGCGCTTGGGGCATGGTACCGCGCAGCAGTATTTACGGCAAGGCGGTTTTTGTTTACTGGCCGCTGGATAAAATGGGCCGCCTCAAGTAATCACCGCCGGTCGACGATCCATAGCACCAGCGTCAGCACCACACTAACCAGGATGCACGTGACAATCGGGAAATAAAAAGTCGCGTTGCCTCTGTGGAAGTAGATGTCGCCGGGCAGGCGACCGATCCGGAAGGGGAGCCGCGGGGCAAACTCCAGCGCAAGCCCGGCGATCACCAACAGGACACCCAGAACGATTAGCGTGCGCCCCATATTGTCAGGATACCCGCGGCGGCAAATTGGTGCGCGCATTCATCCCCCGAAGGTGATGGATCGTATGGCTCACTCATGAGGATCGCGGCCGAGTCTCGCTACCTGGAGGCGGTTCCGGCGTCGAGAGCCTTCACGATCGCGTCCGCATCGAACACGCAGCCGCCCCACGTGCCGCCGCTGGCGTTTTGGAGCGCCGCCCACAGCCGCGAGTCGAGGGGAAGTTGAGGATCGGGTGCCAGATCGGGGCGCGGCGGGCGTGCTGCCAGCACGCGCGTGCCTTCCTCGACGCCGAACTTGCGCCCGCCGGCGCCCACGAGATTCACCGATCCGTGCAGGTTCACGCGATCGATGACGATCTCGATCATGTCACCGTCCAGGACCTTGCCGATGGGCCCGCCGGCGAGCGCTTCCGGCGTGACATGCCCGATACACGCGCCCGTTGACACGCCGCTGAAACGCGCATCGGTGAGCACGGCGATGTGCTTGCCGAAATCCAGATGCTTGAGCGCCGAAGTGATCTGAAAAATCTCTTCCATGCCGGAGCCCATAGGCCCGCGGCACATCAGGATGACGATATCGCCGGGCTGGATGCGCTCCGGTCCATGGCTCTTGATCGCCCCGATGGCGGCGATCTCGGTGTGGAACACGCGCGCCGGACCGATCTTGCGGTAGACGCCATCGGCATCCACGACGCTGGGATCGATCGAGGTGCTCTTGATCACCGAGCCGCCCGGGGCCAGATTGCCGAGCGGAAAAGTGACGGTCGAGGTCAGGCCGCGTTTGCTGGCGCTGGCGGGATCCATGATGACGTCGTCCGGATCGACTCCGTCGCGCTCCCGCAGTACATGGCGAAGCCGCGCGCGCCGCTCGGATTTCTCCCACCAGTCGAGCATGCGTCCCAGCGTTTCGCCGCTGGCGGTAAGGACATCCAGCTCGAGTAAGCCGGCGCGCCGCAGGTGCAGCATGACTTCAGGGACACCTCCGGCGAGAAACACCTGGACCGTGGGATGCGAGCGCGGACCGTTGGGGAGAACGTCGACCAGGCGCGGAATCTTGCGGTTCACTGTGGTCCAGTCGTCGACCGTAGGCCGCCTGAGCCCCGCCGCGTGCGCGATGGCCGGAATGTGAAGAATCAGGTTGGTCGAGCCGCCGAAAGCCGCATGCACCGTCATGGCATTGCGCAGGGAAGCGTCGGTGAGAATGTGCTTCATAGTCATGCCGCGCGATTCGAGCGACAGCACGGCCCGCGCCGAGCGCCGCGCCATGTCGCGCCAGATGGGATGGCCGGAGGGCGAAAGCGCCGAATGCGTGAGCGCGAGGCCGAGCGCTTCACCAACCACTTGCGACGTTGCGGCGGTGCCGAGGAACTGGCATCCGCCGCCCGGCGTGGCGCAGGCGCGACACAAGTTCTCGGCGGCATCTTCGAGCGAAATTTGATTGTGGGCAAAGCGCGCGCCTACCGATTGCACGCGCCCGGCGTCTTCGCCTTCTTCGGCCAGCAGCGTCACCCCACCTGGAATGAGCACGCACGGCAGGTCATGCATGGCGGCCAGCGCCATCATCATCGCGGGCAGCCCTTTGTCGCAGGTGGCGACGCCGAGCACGCCGCTGCGCGTGGGCAGCGAGCGGATCAATCGCCGGAACACGCTGGCGGCGTCATTGCGATACGGCAGACTGTCGAACATGCCTGTGGTGCCCTGCGTGCGTCCATCGCATGGATCGGTGCACGAAGCCGCGAAGGGCACAGCGCCGTGAGCCTTCAACTCGTGCGCCGCGGCCTCCATCAGAAGCCCGACTTCCCAGTGTCCCGTGTGATATCCGAGCGCCACCGGCGTGCCGTCAGGACTGCGAATGCCGCCGTGCGTGCTGAGGATCAGGATCTCCTTGCCCCCGAGCGCGCGCGGGTTCCACCCCATACCCGCATCCTGCGCCCAGCCGAACAAATCACCCGATGGGCGAGCCAGTAACATTTCGGGCGTGATCGGCAGCGAGCCTTGCGGGCCAGGTGCTTTGGAGTGCACATCGTAGAGCGAGGCGTCTCCGGAATCGGTGATATTCTCGAAAGCTATGGGCATAGGAAATTCTGATGCTACCACCCGCCGGACTTTCCTCACAGCGCTCAGCGCGGCCTCTTATACGCGCATCGCAGGCGCAAACGACCGCGTGCAAGTCGGCTTCATCGGGTACGGCTTGATCGGCGGCGAGCACGTCCGCGATTTCAAGAACCAAAGGGATGCCGACCTGGTGGCGTTATGCGACGTTTACCAGCCGCGCCTGGAGCAGGGCGTCGCCGCGTGCGGCAGCCGTGCCCGGAGCTACAGCGATTTTCGCAAGCTGCTCGACGACAAAGACATTCAGGCGGTCGTCGTGTCCACGCCCGATCACTGGCACGCGCTCATGACCATCATGGCGTGCGCGGCGGGTAAAGATGTCTACGTCGAGAAGCCGCTGACGCTGTTCATCCGGGAAGGGCGATGGATGGTGGAGGCCGCGCGGCGGTACAAGCGCATCGTGCAGGTGGGCACGCAGCAGCGCTCGGGCAAGCACTATCAAAAAGCGGTCGAGATGCTGCGCGCGGGATATATCGGCAAGATTGTCAGCGCACGCATGGGATCGTTCCGAAACGTCATGCCCGGTTTCGGCGCGCCGACCGATGCCACACCGCCCAACGATCTGGATTACGACATGTGGCTTGGACCGGCGCCCAAGCGGGCGTACAATCCAAAACGTTCGCTGTATCATTTCCGCTGGTTCTGGGACTACTCGGGCGGCCAGATGACCAACCTGGGCGCGCATGAAATTGACGTGGTGCAATGGGCCATGCAGGTGAAAGGTCCGGCAGCAGTGTCGTCGAGTGGCGGCCGGTTTGCGCTCGAGGACAATGGCGAGACGCCGGATACGCAGGACGCGCTGTTCGAATACCCCGGGTTCACGTCGCTGTTCTCCTGCCGCGAGGCGAGTCTTGGCCATCGCGGCGAAGGCGTTCTGGATTTTTATGGCACGAAAGGCTCGCTCAGCATCGAACGCGGCGGTTTCGAGGTGCATCCGGATATGGAAATCGATCCGGCGAACGCCATTCCCGTGTTCACCGGGCATCCGGCGGGCGGGCCGAAGCGATCGAGCGCGCCGCCGGGGCCCTGGATCCAGCCCTACAAAATGGCGGGCTCATCGCAGGAACAGTTCGATCTGCACGTACGCAATTTTCTGGATTGCGTCAAATCGCGCGCGCGGCCCATCGCCGACGTCGAGCAAGGACACCAGGTCACCACCTCCTGCCATCTCGCCAACATCTCGCTGCGTACCGGGCGGAAGATCCGATGGAATCCGGAGACCGAGGAGATCATCGGTGACGCCGAGGCGTCGAAGTGGCTGGAGCGGCCGTATCGCAAGCCATGGGACGAGGTGTTGCGGAGTTTCCGTTTATGACGCGCAGAGAACTCTTATTAGGCGCGGGGGCCGCGGCTACGCCTGTGTTCGCGGTACCGCGCACCAGCATGGGCATCGCGACGACGTCGTTAATGACGGCGCGGCCCATTCACGATACCTACGAATTCCTGGAATACTGCCACGCGCTCGGCGCG
>Ga0310810_10000992_pt1 | contig 28773 bp, 20 predicted proteins | sample NCmetagenome_FD_207641 | JGI IMG/M metagenome (GOLD analysis project Ga0310810, IMG submission 207641) | Soil microbial communities from experimental microcosm in Duke University, North Carolina, United States - NC | ecosystem: Engineered > Artificial ecosystem > Soil microcosm > Unclassified ... | reverse complement strand
TTCTCCAGCTCCTTGAGCGCGTGGCGCAGGTCGACGGTGCGCTGATCGACCTTCTCCTCCAGGTGCTCGTTGAGCACCTGGAGCTCCTTCGCGAGGCGGCGCCGCTCCTCGACCTCGCGGAGGGCCTCTTCGGCGCTCCGTTTCGCGTCGCCCGTGGCCCGCTTCATCAGGCACGTGAGCCAGGCGATCGCGGAGGACGCGAAGATGAAGGAGCCGGTTTCGATGAGCTCGGCCGCGTCGGTGATGAGCAAGGTGTGGCGGGGCGGCACGAAGAACCACTCGGCCAGCAGCGTGCTCAGGAGGATCGCCAGGGCCGAGGGGGCGGCGCCCCCGTACCAGGCGCTGATCGCGATCGCCGCGACGAAGAAGTCCTGCGCCGAATGGTTGCCGAGCAACGGATCGGCCGCATAGCGCAGCACGAAGGCGGCGACCACGGACAGGATCGCGACACCGTAGCGGACGAGGGCGGCGCGGCGGCTCAGGACGAGCAACAGCATGGATGTTCGGCAGCAGGCCGGCTGCGTCTCTCTCCAAGGTTCAAAAAACTACTTTAGGCATTCCCCGCCCTGCCTTCAAGGTCATACGGACGATTCCGGGTAATTGTGAGGCAGGCGCGGCGCGGGCCGATTCCAAATGGAGCGACTCCTCTTGACGCGGAGGGGGCCCGGACCTACCTTCTGTCGGCATGAAGAGACTCATCCGGGGGATCGTGGACTTCCGTAAGAAGGTGCGGCCCGGGTACCGCGAGACCTTCGCGCGCCTGGCGCTGGGACAGTCGCCGGACGCGCTGCTGATCGCGTGCTCCGACAGCCGCGTGGCGCCGAACCTCTTCGCCTCCACTGAGCCGGGGGACCTCTTCGTCATCCGGAACCCAGGCAACATCATCGCGCCCTGCGGCGAGGACGGCCGCTCGATGGCCGACGAGTCCGAAGGGGCGGCGATCGAGTTCTCGGTCCTCGCCCTGAACGTCTCGGACATCATCGTGTGCGGCCACTCCGAGTGCGGCGCGATGAGGATTCTCGCGGACGGGAAGCCGCCCGAGTTCCCCGCGCCGCACCTGCAGGCCTGGCTCCGCCATGCCGAGGGGGCGGCGCAGGTGAAGGCCGGCGCGAGACTGAAGGCGGACCTGGCGCCGCACAACCGCGTGTCGCAGGTCAACGTGCTCCAGCAACTGGAGAACCTCAAGACCTACCCGATGGTGCGCGACCGCCTGGCGGCGGGCCGCCTGCGCCTGCACGCGTGGTGGTTCGACATCGCGCAGGCCGAAGTGCTGGCCTACGAGGCGCAGTCGGGGGAGTTCATCATCATCGACGACGACGAGGCGGAGCGCATCATGGCGAGGCTCGACGGGAAATAGGCCGGATGCTGGTCCTCGCGCTGCTCGTCCTTCTCGGCGCCGCGCAGGAAGCGAAGAACGCCGTGCCCTCCGAGGACGCGCAGCGCGCGGCGGAGAAGACGGTCCGCGCCGCCCACAAGGACGAGGTCAACGACCCCAAGCTCGGCCGACGGCTGCTCGACCAGGCCGTCGACACCAAGGAGGACCTCGCGCTGCGCTTCGTCCTCTTCCGCGAGGCCTGCGAGGCCGCGACCCGCGCGGGCGATCTGGAGACGCTGCTCCGCGCCGTCGACGAAGTGCACGGCGGCTTCCACGTCTCGGGGCTCTCCCTCAAGGAGCCGTACCTGCTGAAGATGGAGCCCCTCCTCAGCAAGCCGGAGGAACTCAAGCGTCTGGGAGACGTCCTCCTCCGCCTGCTGCAGGAAGCCCTCGAGCTGGACCAGTTCGACGTGGCGGCGAAGTCCGCCCAGTCCGCGCTCGCCTCGGGGCGGAAGGCGAAGGACGGCCCCCTGACGGCGCGGGCCGACGCGGCGACCAAGTCCGTGATCGAAATGAAGGCGTCGTTCGAGAAGGCCCGGAAGGCGGAGGAGCTGCTGGCGTCCGCGCCGGAGGATCCGAACGCCAACCTGATCTGGGGCGAGTGGCTCTGCTTCCAGAAGGGCCGCTGGGACCGCGGCCTGGGCTTCCTCACCAAGGCTCCGAACTCGCCCGTGAAGACGATGGCCCTGAAGGAATTCTCGAGCTCCGCCGAGCTGGGCGCCCTCATGGAAGTGGCCGACGGCTGGTGGGAGCTGGCGGAGCGCGAAACGCGCCCCGCGCGGCGGGCGCAGCTGACCGCCCACGCGCGCAGCATCTACACGGCGGCGCTTCCCAAGTCGGGCGGCGAGATCCGCGCGAAGATCGGGAAGCGGCTGGAATTCGATCCGACCCCGCCGGGCAAGAAGTGACCCGATGGGCGCGGTGCTTCTGCTCCTGCTGCTCCAGGTCCAGGACGACCCGGCGTCGCTCATCGAAGGGCTTCGATCGGAGAAGCCCGAGGAGCGGATCCGGGCCGAGCAGGGCCTGAAGAAGCTGGGGAAGAAGGCCCTTCCGTCCCTGGAGCAGGCCCGGAAGGACCGAGACCCCGAAGTCTCGCAACGCGCCGAGCGCCTCCTCAAGATCATTCCGGTCCAGGAGAAGCTCACCCCGGCGTTGATGAAGGAGCTTCCGGGCATCGAAGAACGTCTGGCGCTCGGGGAGCCTCACGCGTGGACGGAGGCCCTGGTCGCGGCCGCCGACGGGGACGAGAACGGCCGCCGCAAGCTTCCGAAGCTCCAGCGGGCCGACTTCGACGTGCTGGTCCCGCAGGCCTTTCAGGCCATGAAGGACGACGACCTGACGACGCTTTGCGGCATCGTCGAGGAGGAGGGGCTCCGCTCGGCCATCCCCGGCCTCGTGAATCTCCTCCGGCAGGGAAAAGGATTCCGGCTGGCGCAGCAGGCCCTGGAAACACTGGATGCCCAGGAAGCGGTCCCCGATCTGGTGGCGCTGCTCTCCAGCCGGGAGGCGGGCGCGCGCTGGAACGCCCTCTGGGGATTGATCCTGCTGGACGCGGCGACGGCGGCTCCGTCCGTGCGGCCCCTGCTCAAGGATGAGATTGCGACCGTCCGCCGGGACGCCGCGCACGCGCTCGGAGTGTTCGGGGACAGGGCATCGCTGAGCGCGCTGCGTCCGCTGCTGCAGGATGAGGACGAGCAGGTCTGCTGCGCGGCTGCCACCGCGCTGGGCTTGCTGGAGTCCAAGGAGGTCGTCCCCGACCTCGTGAAGCTCCTGAAGTCGGACAGCAATCAGCTTCGCAGCGCGGCCGCCGGGGCGCTGGTGGAGCTCCGGGCGCTCGACGCGCTGCCCGAAATCCTGAAGCTCACGCGGGACCGGGATCAGAGCGTCCAGATCCGCGTCGTCTACGCCCTGGGCAACCTGGACGCCAAGGAGTCGGTTCGCGATCTTCAAGCGCTCCTGACGGACGAGAACCTTCGACATACCGCCAGCGTGGCGTTGGTCCGTCTGGGCTCGCGCGAGGGGGTCCCGGGCGTGCTGGAGGGGGCGGAGAAGGGGGGCGACTTCTATTCTCTCGTCTACCTCAACGCGCTGCGTCGTCCGGAGCTCTGGTCCGGGCTTCGGACGAAGAAGCTACGTCGCGACCTCCGCGGGAGCCCGAAGGTCCTCGCGGCCGCGTGGGCCAAGGAAGCGGGGATCGCCGTGGACCCGATCCGGGGCGAGGAACGGCTGATGCTCCGAAGCTACAGGGGCAGGACGTCCCTCTGGGACGCCCTGTGGGAGCTGTCGATGCATGAGAACAACGGCCTGATCTTCGAGACGGACAAGATCCGCAACGTCCTCCAGCCGGAGGCCCTGAAGTTCTGGAAGGACTGGTGGGCCTCGGAGCAGAAGAAGTAGGACAGCCGCGCCCGGCCGACGTTGTTCATGATCCCCAAGGCCCGTCGATTCGTCGGCTTCGGTTTTCTCGTCGTCGCGGCCGCCCTGACGGTGGGGAGCGCGATCGTGATCCGGCGGGAAGTTGGGTCCCGGATGGGGCCGAAGCAGACGACGCAGCACCCCGGGGTCGGCACGACGATCGCCGCGTTCCCCGTCGGGACCCGCATGGCCGACGTGAAGGCCCGGCTGGGCGTCCCCGACGGGCAGCAGAGCGACGGCACGTACACGTCCTGGAGCTACGTCGAGTCGCATCAACGCGAAGGCTGGACCCGCGAGGGGCTGACGTTCTCCCACTACCGGAGCGGGACCCAGATCGAGCACAAGCTCCTGTTCCGGGGCGACGAGCTCTTCTTCGCGCGGGGAAGCGACGTCGAGGTCGGCACGTGGAATCGCGAAGTCCTCTGGGCCCAGCGGCGCCTGGCCGGCCCGATCCGCTACCCCGCCGTTCCGCTGGCGAACGGAACTACGCTCGACGCGGCCCTGAGCTCGATCGTGGACGGGACGACGACGCTCGCGCAGGTGGAAGCGCTTCTCGGGGCGCCCGAGAAGAAACGGCAGATCGGCGGCCTTCTGAATCTGGTCTATCGCGTGACGGCGTCCTCGGGCGGGTTCACCTTCGTCATCAATCTTCGCGACGGCATCGTCGCCGAGACCCCGTATTCTCCGGCAGGGACGCTGGAGGATGAGGAGCGGCGCGAACTTTTTCGCGAGGCGCACACGTGGCCGGAGCTGCCCGCCTCTTCCCAGGGCCGATAGTCCCGGTTCGCGCGGCGTTGAACTTCTGAAAAAGTCCGCTTGCGGTCAACTCTCCGTCACGTTAGATTCCGCGGCCCAAAGAGAGAGTTTTCGGCAGCTCCGTTGTCCGGGTCGCCGAGAGGGGTGTAGTGGGGTGTCACCAGGGTAGTTTGTAGTCCGGGCCGGCTCCCGGCCCGCGGATGCGTTCACCCTTCGCGCGGACGTCCACTCCGCCATCGACCCGGTGTTTCCCTGTTCGCGACAAGGAGGTTGGTATGTTCTTGCCACGAATCCTGGGCCTGATCGCGGCGCTCGGCGTCATCGCAACGACCGGCGCCGCGCAAGAAACCGAACACGTCCCCATGACCGGCCGCGCCTTCACCACGAGCGACGCGGACCTTCCGAATCCCGAGCGCGGCTTCTACAAGTGGATCGATCTCGTCAATGGGCGGGATTTCCGCTATCTGCGGAGCCAGGGCATGCAGCTGGGCTTCTGCTCGCTGTCGCTGGCGCCGTACCGGAATTCCGAGCTTCCGCAGGATTATCTCGAGCGCCTGAACGCCGGCTTTGCCGCGGTGCGGCGCTCCGGCATCAAGACGATCGTGCGCTTCAAGTACGCGGAGTGGTACGGGGACGAGGACGCGTCGAAGGAGCGGATCCTGGGCCACATCGCGCAGCTCACCCCCGTGCTGCAGGCCAACGGCGACGTCATCGCGGTCCTGCAGGCCGGCTTCATCGGCGCCTGGGGCGAATGGCACGGGTCGACCCACGGGCTGGACAATCCCGCGGACCGCTGCGAGATCCTGAACGCGCTGCTCCGGGTGATGCCCCCCGAGCGCTTCATCCAGGTCCGGCGGCCGTCGTTCAAGGAGGCGGCCCTGGGCAGCGCGCCCCTGAGCCCTGACGAGGGCTGGTGCTGCAGCGCGCGGGCGCGGGTCGGCCACCACAACGACGCGTTTCTGGGCAGCTCGACCGACAAGGGGACCTACGACTACCCCGTCGAGTCCGGCAAGAACTACGTCGCGGCCGAGAGCCGCTTCGTGCCGGTCGGCGGAGAGTGCAATACCGTCAATCCGCCGCAGACCGACGGATGGAACGCGGTGGCGGAGATGATGCGGCTCCGCTTCTCGTTCCTGAGCGGGGAGTACCGACGGGAGGTGCTGGACGGCTGGGCCGGCGAAGGGTACCTGGCGGAGATCCGGAAGCACCTGGGGTACCGCCTTTCGCTGATGGATGCCGCGTGGAACTCGTCGGTGAAGCCGGGCGGGATCCTGCAGTTCTCGCTGCACCTGCGCAACAGCGGCTACGCGGCGCCGTTCAACGGGCGGCCGCTCTACGTGGTGCTCTCGAACGACGCGACCTGGCACGCCGCCCGGATCGATTCGACGGACGTGCGCCGCTGGGACGGCGGCCAGGACATCTGGGTGAACATGAAGCTGCGCGTGCCGAGCTCGCTGGCGAAGGGCAGCTACCGCTTGAGCCTCTGGCTCCCGGACGCGGCTCTCTCGCTGCAGTACCGGCCCGAGTATGCGATCCAGCTGGCGAACGAGGGGACCTGGGATGCGGCGTCCGGCTACAACCGGGTGACCGACTGGCTCTCGGTCGATCCCGCCGCGCCGGGCTCCGTGAACGCGTCGGCGTCGACCTTCGAGGAACTGCGCTAGGGCGCGGTCGAGAAGAGGTACACGTAGGGCTTCGCCTTCTGGATGCTGCCGGCCTTCGCCGGGAGCAAGGCGGTCAGCGCCTCGCGATTCTCCTTCTCGGCCTGGAGCAGCCGGAGGTAGCCCTCGCGGAGCTCGCTTTCCCACGCCGGGTGGGTGGCCTTGTAGTCCTGAATCGTGTCGGCGGGCAGCTTTGTTCCGTTCCGCACCTGCTCCAGGAGGGCGTCCACGTCCTGCGTGCGGGCGGTGGCCCGGAGCGTGTCCGAGAAGAAGCGGATGTACGGGTCGCCGAATTTCGCCTGGAGCTCGGCCTGCGCGTTCCAGAGGCGCTCGGCGTGGGCCGAGGCGGCCGTCGTCAGTTGCGCCCGCTCGGCCTCGTCCAGTTCCACGATCTGTTTCGACCACGCGTTGAGGACGTAGGAGGCGGCCTGCCCGGGGCCGGGCGGCGCCAGGACGACGCCCGCGGGGCGCGCTTCCGAGAGTCCCACGAATCCTGACTGTTCCAGGGTGCGGGCGAACGGCTGCTGCTGCGGGGTCAGGATGGAGGTCACGGCCTGGAAGAGCGCGGCGTGCTCGCGCAGCTCGAGGATCCGCTTCTCGACCTTCGACGAGTAGCGGTCGAGAGGGGAGTCCTCCACGCGGGCATAATCCGCGAGTGCTTTCCGGATGGACTCCGCCTGGTCGGCGTTCGCGGCGGGGAAGCCCATCTCCTCGAGGTACGCGAGCGTGAACTCGGTCTTCTCGTCCACGCTCCACGAGCGGCTCGTCAGACTATCTCGTAGCTCCGGGTCCATGAACAGCTTGGCCGACACGGCCTCGATCTTGGCTTGTTCTTCCTTGGTCGGATTGCGGCGGTCCTTGCAACTGGCCCACGCCCGTTCCTCCTCCGCGAAGTTGGCCGCGAGCTTGCGGATCCGAGACGGCGCCGCCGCTCCAGTCGAGGCGGCGGCGGCCTTCGCCGGGGATGCTGCAGGGGACGTGCGGGCGACGTTGGTCGCGGGGATGGCGGCGCTCGACCGCCGCTCGTCGCTCGCGCGCTCCGGGCCCTTGGCTGCGGCGCGAGCCGAAGCGGCGTCGGCGGGCGCTTCCGCGGCCAGGCGGGTCCCGCGCACCTGGTAGCCGACGATGCCGCCGGCGGCGAGACACAGGATCGCGGTCGTGATCAGGATTCCGGTCTTGGTGTTCACGGCTCCTCCGACGGTGATCACTGCGGCGGCTCCGGCGACGGCCGGAACGGCCCGGGCCGCTTCCGCGGCCACGATCGTGAGAATGGATTTCGGCGCGGCCAGCACCTTGGGACTCCGGAGCACCTGTTCGAGGGCCAAGGCTTCGATGGCCCGGAATCGCGAGCGCAGGGACTGAAGGCCCTGGTGGATTCGCGTGGCGGCCGTCCCGGCCGGAACCCTGAGCGCGTCGGCGACTTCGGCGTGGGAGAGCCCCTGCGAGTAGTGCAGCGTCAGGGCTTCCTTCTGGTCGTCCGGAAGCTCGCGCAGCGCGGCGTGGACTTCCTCGTGCAGGGCGTTTTCGGCAGGATCCACGGCCGTTCTTCTCCCGTTCGACGCGGCGGACGCTTCCTGCTCCTTGCGGGCCCTCACGCGGCCCTGCTCCACGAGCGTCCGTCCCGCGTTCAGGGCGATCCGGTAGAGCCAGGGGCGGAAGGGGAGCTCGGCGCGATACCCCGGCAGTCCCCGGAGCATGCGGAGGAAGGTCTCCTGGGCGGCCTCCTCGGCCCGCTGGGGACTGCCCAGGCGGCCCAGGAGAAAGGTGTAGATGGGTCCCTGGTAGCGGGACACCAGCTCCAGGAGGGCCTTCCGGTCCCCCCGGTCCCGGAAGCGCGCGATCAGGTCCTCGTCCGCGTGATGATCCATCGTCTGCGGATAATACCGGGAAGGAAGGCGTCTTCTTTTGACGGATTGAAAAAAAGTTGGCCGGGATTACTTCTTCTTGCCCTGGAGGTTGTGTGCGACGGCCTCGCGGACGAGCTTCTTCAGGGCGCCCTCGTCGATCGCCTCGCCCTCGTGGAGATCGATGGCGCGGCGGACGTTTCCTTCCAGGCTGGAGTTGAACAGTTTGGAGGGATCCTTCAGCGCCGCCCCCTTCGCGAAGGTCATCTTGACGACGCTCTTATAGGTTTCGCCGGTGCAGATCAGCCCGCCGCGGGACCAGACGGGCCCGCTCCACTTCCACTCTTCGACGATCTCGGGGTCCGCCTCGAGGATGAGCCGGCGCACCCGGGCGAGCGTCGTCCCGCGCCAGTCCGCCAGCGACTGGATTCGCTGATCGATCAGCGCGGCGGCGGATCCTGCGCTCTTCTTCATCGATAGCTGATTCTAGCGGTGCCGGGGTCTTCGTCCAGCAGAAGTAGGGGACGCCGTTACCGTTCGGTCTCAGCAACCCGATCGGCAATGGAGCGCAAGAGAACGGCGATTGTGTCCCGATCGTCCCCGGCCTCGCCCAGCCGCTCCAGGATATCCCGGACCACCCGCTCAGTCTTGTCGCCGGCAGGCTCCGAAATCACCCGATGATATATTCCGCGATGGCGATCCGGGATCGGGGCCAATCCCCTTGGGGTCGTCGCCCGGGCCGGCACCAGCAGTTCCGGATGGTAGTACGCATGACCGATCGATCGATCCAGCAGGATCAGATACTCGTAGATGTCGCGCACGCTCACCGCATCGCCCTTCTTGAACGGAAGCGTCCAGGCAGCATCTTGCAGGTGTCCCTTGACGCGGCCGCGGTTGGTGAAGGCACGACCGAGCGCATCGGCGATTCCGCGAGCGATGGGACCCTGACACGCGAGCTTCAGAGCTTGAGCACCCGTCTTAGGAGGCTCGAAGGGCGGGAGAGTCGCTCGACGGCGAATCTGCACGAGAAGACGAACCGCGGTCTGCAGGTCCTCAGGGGCCCAACGCTCCCAGTCCGGCAGTGAGACGTGGACCTCCAGCGAGAGGAGCGTGCCGTAGACCTCCTCGAACGAGACCTCATCCGGCTCTGCCCGCAGAACCAGGGGGAGGAAATCGTGCGCGACGATTAGAGGCTCTAATCCTCCCCCGTTCAATTCAAGATCCGGTCCGTCGACGCCGACCCGCCAGGCCAGCTGGCGCAATGCTTGAAAGGCACCCCATTCGAGCTCTACCAGAATCTCATCCGCGGTGTGCGGCGGGGTATCTCTTTGTGCATGGGGCTCCCGTTGCGTGCGGTCCATCTCCAGCCAGACCTCCTTGGGAATGGCTCGTTTCCAGATCACCGCGTCGATGACGGCATTCCAGCGCCGCTGGAACGTGGGAAAGTGCGGGTGGTTCAAGAATTGGCGGAGGGCGTAGTCGGGGATGCGATCGAGGAGGCTCGCCACACGGCCCCGTACTTCGATCGACGGGTGGCTGCGAGCTCGTTCCAGGTCCGGAATGATGCTCGACCCCATCTTGTGGAGTGCCTCCGTGGCCGCGTTGCGCACGGCGGGATCATCGTGATCGAGTTGGCGGAGCAGATCCGACGGGCTGTCCGCCTGCAAGAGGATGCACGCGAACGCGATCGCCAGGCTCACATCCCCTCAAACCGACAAAGGGGAACAAAGGTTCACGCCGCCGAATCGAGGGGCTGACGGCTAAGAGGGTTTGGAGCGGGCGGCCCGCCTTCGCTCCTGCGGAGCTCCGGCGAGGTCTCGGTTGCTCCACCACCTTCGGGGATTGTGGTGGAGCGGGCGACCGAGTTCGAAGCGGCGACGTCCACCTTGGGGGAAACTCTCAGGGGGGGGCCGCGCTGCGGTCGATTCGTCATCATCGACGGGTGGTATAGTTCTAGGCGATGGGGCATCCTCCGCCTTCCGAAGAGTGGCTCGACCGCGTCCGTGAAGGCCTCGCCGAGCTCGAACAACAGAGACTGACTCTTCCGCCTCCGGGGGGCGGTACCACCCCGCTCGACCTGCTGTTTTCCCGGCTCCCGCGCTACTTGCGTGAAAAGACCCTCGGGGAAGGGACCAGCGCCATCGTCTACGGCGCCCAGGATCTCGAGCTCCACCGCCCCGTGGCGATCAAACTCCTGCGCGAGGCCGTCGGGTTCAGCGAGGTCGCGCGGGAGCGTTTCCGACGCGAGGCCCAGGCCGCGGCAGGACTCTCTCATCCGAACGTCGTCACGGTCTACGACGCCGGCGAGGTCCAGGGACAACTTTATCTGGTCATGGAGCGGATCGAGGGCCGATCCTTCGCCGACCTCCTCAAGCAAGGAGAACGCGACGAGCGCCGGATCGTCACCTTCCTTCAGAAAGCCGCCCGAGGCGTCGCTGCAGCCCACGCGCAGGGCATTGTCCACCGGGATCTCAAGCCCGCCAACATCCTGATCAGTTCCACCGGCGAGCCCAAGGTGGGGGACTTCGGCCTGGCGCACCTCATGAGTTCGAACGCGGAGCTCACCAAGTCCGGAGCCGCCCTGGGCACCCCCCTCTACATGGCTCCCGAACAGGTCATGGGACGCGCCGAGGGGATCACTCCGAGGACCGACGTCTACGGCTTGGGCGCGATTCTCTACGAAGCCATGACCGGCCGGCCGGTTCACACCGGCTCGACGATCCATGAACTTTACGCGGCCATTCTGAAAGAAGACCCGCTGCGGCCTCGCAAGGTCAATCCCAAGATATCCAGCCAGCTCGAAACCGTCATCCTGAAGGCCCTCGAACGGGATCCCTCCCGACGCTACGCCTCGGCGGGCGAGCTCGCCGACGACCTCGGGCGCTACCTGGAGGGCGTGCCGGTGCTGGCCCGGCCGCCGGGCGCGGGGTACCGGATTCGGCGACACCTGGCTCGCAATCGCTGGGGATACCTGGTGGGAGCGAGCATCCTGGCGGGGGTCGCGGCGGCGGGGGGCATCTGGGTCGGGGCGTCGGCGAAAGCAGAGCGGCTGAGTCGGGAGCGGGCCGTCGAGCGCGACGAAGCGGTCCGGCAGCTTCGGGAGACGTCGCGGATCCTCCTGGACGCCGTGCTGCGGCTCAGCCGGAAGGGCGAGAGCATGGACAATCTGATTCCGTACGTGGAGAAGATGCGGCAGGCGCATGCCGCGGCTCTGAAGCGCGCCCCGGACGCGGCGGAAGTCGACTATCTCATGGGACGCATGTACCGGGCCAGCCTCAAGAACGGGCCGAGTTGGGAGTGTCAGCAGCAGGCGCTCCGGAAGGATCCGGAGTTTGCCCCGGCGCTCTACGAAGCCATGATCATCGGGTACCACTTCTTTCAGTCCGAGCGCACGGCGCTCGCCCCCTCCTCGCGCCCCCTTCCGCCAGAGAAGGCGAAGGAGCATGCCCGGAACTGCGAATGGTGGGTCACGACGCTGCCGGGCTACTGCAAGACCCTGGAACGGGTCAGCGACGGCGGGACCCGGGCCGCCGCGGGCGTCAGCCGCGCGCAGGTATTTTCCGCCCAAGCGAGACGCGCGCTCGTGGAGGAGCGGCTGGACGAGGCGAAAGCGAATCTCGAAGCAGCGGTGCGGGAGGATCCCATGCTCGAGGAGGCGTGGGATTCGTACGCGCAGCTGGTGGGCGGATGGGGGAAGTTCGGCCCGCCGGTCTCGGAACGGGAGCGGGAGCAAAAGCTGGAGGCGGGGGAGGCCATCTATACGCGGGCCATCGCCCACGACCAGGGATACGTTCTGTACCGGTTTCATCGCGGCATCATGAGAGCCGACATCGCCCGATGCCGGTTCCGACGGGGCGAGGACCCCTTCGACTACATCGCGAAGGCGGATCAGGATTTCGAGCAGGCCTCCCAGATCAGCAGCAGGATGCCCCCGCCCTGGTGCTTGCGAGGGGCGGCTTGGGAGCAGGCGGCGCAGTTCCGCCTCGCGCGAAACGAGGATCCCTCGAAGGAGATTGCCGCCGCGATCGATCATTCGGAGACGGCGCTCCGAGTGTGCAACGGGGAATACGTCGAAGCGCGGATGACGATCGCCACTGCCCGGATCGTGGCCGGGGACTACAAGAGGAGCCGAGGACAGGACCCGACGGCGGATTTCGCCGAGGCGGAAAAGGTTCTGAACACCGCCCTGGAGCGGGAGCCCAAGTACATCCCCGCCCTGACCCAATTCGGAAGACTGCACACACGACGCGGTCTCTTTCGGCATGGGCAGTCGCAGGACCCCGGGCCCGACTGGGAAGCCGCACAGACCGCTCTGGCGAAAGCCCTCGAGATGAATCCCCGGGAATCGGAGGCGATCGCTGCCCGCGCCTGGCTGCAGTACCACCGGGCCGCCTTCCACGAAAAGAAGGGCGAGCGGCCGGAGGTCCAAAGGCTGCTGGCCGGGTCCGTCAACGACTTCCGCGAGGCGATCCGACTCGATCCGGGGCTGGCCGGGGAGTTCGGCCGGACCTTGGCGGAAGCGGAATCGAGATTGGCCGCGTTGGGGAAGCCGTAGACTTCAGTCGACCGCGGTTCCTTCCCCGGAAGAATGCGATCCCCGCAAGCAGGATCCAGATCTCCGCCCCCGTGGCGCCGCATTTCTGCGCTGAATCACCGCCGGCTCGGGTGCCGGCCGCGGTCTTCGCCGCCTCGGTCGTCGACACGTCCAGGGGGACGAGTTGCCACTGCTGATTCTCAGCTCCATTGGGCGTCCACTGGATGACCGGCGTCCCGTCGTCCGTCAACGCCCCGCTCACATCGAGGGCCTTCCCGCTGTGGCGGGCGAGGAGTCGGTAGTATCCGCCCCCCATGGCCTCGATCTTCCACTGCTGATTCCCGCCGCCCCACCAGTCCCACTGGATGACCTGCGCCCCGTCGTCCATCGAGGCCCCGAGAACGTCGAGCACCTTCCCACTGTGAAGCGCCGTGAGGCGGTAGTAGCCGCTGTCGCTCGGCTCGATCTTCCACTTCTGGTTGTCGCCACCCACCCACGTCCACTGGTGGACGATCGCGCCGTTGTCCTTCGAGATCCCCGACACGTCGAGCACTTTCCCGCTGTGACGGGCCACGAGACGGTACGTCCCCGTCAGGTCTCCGGTCGTCCCGGTAGGGGCGGGCGGAGGCGGCGGAGGGGCCGAGCTGACGACGGCAATAGAAAGGCTTGGACTGTACTGACCGAACCACATGACGAGCTCCTGCAGCATCCGCCACTGGAAGGCGTAGGTCCCGGCGCTCGAGGGGGCGGTGACGTTGAACGTGAAGGTCTTGGATTGTCCTGGCGCGACCGACTCGTTCGCGCCCAGCATGACCCGGACGACGCCCCACGTCTGATTGTCCTGCGGATTCTGAGACCCGAGCCGGTATTCCGAGCCCGCCGTCCACGTGCTCGTGCCGGTGTTGGACATGGTCACCGAGACGGCGTACGTGCCCCCCGCCGCCATCGTTGAAGGCACCGATTGGCTCACGAACGTCGCGCCGTTCGTTGGCGACGGGGGTGGAGGGGGGGCCATGAGACTGAAATTCAGCGGCGCCGACCACGGGCCATCTCCAGCCGCGGCCGTCCTCGACCTCATGAGCCACCGGTACGCTCCCGGCGCGCCCAGCGTGATCGTCCCTTGGGACACCCCTTGAAACCAGGGCTCGACGTGCGTGCCGTCGGGAAAGTCCACCCAGGCCTGGTACAAGGTCGACGCGTCCGCGCCCGATGGAGGGGTCCAGGTGAAATTCACGCCGGGTCCCGTCACGCTCGATCCCTGGGCCGGGGAGACCAGAGTGGGAGGCGGCAACGGATTGACGGTGGGCCCGACCTGGATCGGCCCGATGTAGCTGCGAGCGACGACGACATGATCGATCCGGAGCGAGCCGGGCGGGGTTCGATCGGCCACGTCGTTCTGGATCCACATGAAGTTGAGTTTCAGGTCGAGGGTGTTCCTCCACTGAAATCCGGGGAATGGGGTGCCCTGGCTATCGATCCACCAGTTCCCGCCGCTGCGGGTCACCTTCGGGAACCCGGGCCCGAAGTGCATGACTTTGGTTCCGTTGATCCAGTACGCCAGCTCGCCGTTGGACGCGGAAACGGGATTGTTGAGCTTGACCATGACCTCGACGCAAAACCACGTGTTCACCATCAGGCTCGGGGCTTGATGGAAGATGTTGCCCCAATAGTCGCCGTGTCCGTCGGGGGACATGCCCATCCAGTAGCTGTAGAAGCCGAATTCGTTGTTGCTGAAAGGCTCCGTGTTGATCTGGAAATGATCCGATCCGGTCGGTTTCACGCCGGCGATCCCCTGGGGCCACGGGGTCGGCGGGTTGTAGCCTCCGAAATGACATCCCGCGTGGTGGTAGGACGGGCCGCTGTTCAAGTACTTGATGTAGTACCGGATATAGGCCGTGTCGCCGACCTCGGGCGTGAAGCTCTTGTAGAGGTACGACGTGTTATAGCCCGCCCGGACCACATTGCCGTTCATCTCCAGCGACCGGCCGCCGGGACTTTCGGGGGGACGATCCGTGCTCAGAGACAAGGCGCCGGGGTTCACGGAGTCCTGCCATCGGGAGAAGACCGTGTTCATGCCGGCGTCGTCGAACTTCTCGACGAAGACCACGGCGGAGTCGTTCTCGATGCCCTGATCCCCGGGGTACTTGGCCGAGATGCCCTGCGCCTCGGCGCTGCGGGAGGCCAAGGCCAGAACGAGGCCGACGACGAGTCCCTTACCCATGAGCGTCTCCCTTCTCGCAGGCAACCGTTCGGCTCGCCCCCGACCCCAAACCCCTTGCCGAAGCGGGCGCTCGGGCTTCGACCCCCGGCGCCGCCTGATTTCGAAAAGGCTGCTCTATTCGTGGTTCCCATTTTCATTGGAAAAGTTGACGAGAAAACGACGACGGGGGAGGAAATCGGGAGGGGACCGTCAGGCCTTAAAGAAGGCGTCCCATTCTGCCTTCAGGTCGTCCGGCCCGGCACAGGTCCGGGCGAGCTCGTTCAGGATTTCGGAGCGGATCTCCGAGCGGATCATGAACAGGTAGCTTCGGACCTCGTCCTCCTGAATGCCGAGGCGGCGACCCAGTTCCGCGTAGGTCGGCCGGCTTCCGGAGCCCATGTCGTACTCTTCGTAAATCCGGAACCGCTCCGTCCACCCTTTGGCGTGGTAGCGCTGACGAACAGCCTCGACCGCGTGCACGACCAGCGTGGCCATCCACGCGTGATCGAAGGCCCGGTCGGGATCCTGGGTGTGGGGGTCGATGAGCGCGTCCCCCTTGGGACCGTTCTCGCCGTCGAGGTCCAGCAAGCGCACCGCTCCCCCCCGCTTCAGGCTGTGATCCGCTTTGTCCTGGTGTTGGACGAAATGCCGCAGGAGGCTCTGGATGTACCCGCGAAAGCTCCCGCGCTCGGGGTCGTATCGCTTGAGCGGTTCCCGCTCCATCAACCAGAGAAAGAACGCCTGGGTCAGGTCCTTGGCGTCGTCGTTCGACTTGGACCGGGCCACGCGGAGGTAGTGGTAGAGCGGTTTCCAGTACCGTTGGCAAAGTTCCTCGAGGCTGGCGCGACGGAGCTGAGTCGAACCGGCCGCCGCCCCGTGGACCACGTCCCATGCCGTTTCGGGAAAGCCCGGTTGGGATCCTCCTTGACTCGTATCTCCCGGCCGCATGGTCCTCCGCAAGTCCTCCTCTCCATCATACTCTCTCGGCGCGCCGAAGCAGTCGGGGCGCTGCATCACCACTACGGGACTGGATGGCGATGGCTCTTCCAGCGATGGGAGGTCGCGGTTTTCGGAGCCAGACTCCATCGGCCGTACTCTTCGCGCGTGGAGTGAGGAGAATCGCCGATGTTCACCTTCTTCAACGGTCCTGAGCGTTCTGTCTCGCGCTCCTTCCGGTGCCGGGGCAGGGCGGGAGCCTTCGGATTGCAGACGAGGTTGACTTGAATTCGAAGCGGCCTATGATGGTGCCATTCAATGTAGCACAGACCGCCTGACGTTGTGTCCCGCCATTCCGCAGTATGGCTAGACCACCGACCACCGTCTTCCAAAGGATTCCGAGATCGCCGAGCATTCTCCACCGGCTGGCCGGCTGGGCCGGATCGCTCTACTTGCACTTTGTCGGAGCGACCTCGTACATCCAGAAGGTGGACGATCCGGACTATTTGGCCTGCCGCCGGGGGAAGAAATCCCTGATCTTCGCCTTGTGGCACAACACCCAGGTCTTCCTGGCCTACGCGCACCGGGGCGAGAACGCGTCCGTCATGGTGAGCCAGAGCAAGGACGGCGAGTACATCGCGCAGATCATGAAGCGGCTGAAGCTCCACGCCGTGAGGGGCTCCACGTCGCGGGGAGGCGGCGCGGCGCTTCGGGAAATGATCCATCTGGTCCAGGAGGGGGGGCGAGTGGGATTCACTCCCGACGGCCCGAAAGGCCCTCTACAGACGATCCACGGCGGGGTGGTGGAAGCGGCGCGCGCCACCGGGCGGCCGATCGTCCCCACCTCCATCTCCTCCCGGCGGAAGATCGTCTTCAAGAAAAGCTGGGACCAGTTCTTCGTCCCGCTTCCCTTCAGCCACATCGCGGTGGCTCACGGGAAGCCCCTGTTCATCGCCAACGACATGCCGCTGGAGCAGGCTAAGACGCTGATCCGGGAGGAACTGAACCGGATCCGCGACTGCGCCCTCCGGGCGGTGGAGGAAGCGCCTTCGTATCTATCGACCCTTCTGGCCAACCTCCTCGTGCCTGCGACCGGACTGGCCGCCGCGCTGACGGCTCTCTGGAGCCGGAGGCCCCCTCGGGCCTGAGGGCGGATGGAGCGGGCGACCGGGGTAGGACCCTCCGAACGCGGTATAATGGGTTCAACTTTCTCAAGGCGGAAGGTGCGGCCGCATGAGCAACGACCCCGCCCCCCACAACCCGGGGGCGTCTCCCGAGCCGGGCGCCCCCTCCGGGACCTCACCCTCGGACTCCGACCTCACCTCTTACGAAGACCGAATCTTCGCGCAGATCCTTCTCGATTGGCGGCTCGTCCGCTCCGGGCAAGTGGACGAGGGCCTTCGCGCCCAGGCGGCGGCCCGAGCCCAGGGGAAGGACTCCCCCCTGGGGGAATTCCTCGTGGACCAGGGATCCATCACGGTCAGCGACGTCTTCCGCGTGCTCAAGGAGCAGAACCGGCGCGCCGAGTCGGTGCCGGACGTCCCGCGCTACGAAATCCGGGACCGGATCGGCGAAGGAGCGTCGTCCGTGGTGTACCGCGCGTGGGACCGGGAACTTCGTCGCACCGTGGCCCTCAAGGTCTTGCGCGACTCGGCCGGGCTGAGCGACGTGGCCCGCGAACGCTTCCGCCGCGAAGCTCGGACGACGGCGGGAATCACTCACCCGAATGTCGTCACCGTCCATGACGCCGGAGAATCGAAGGGACAGTTCTACCTGGTGATGGAGTACGTCGACGGAAAGGCTCTCGGAACCGTTCTCCACGGGCCGGGACCGAAGGATCGCGATGGAATTCTCGTCCTTCTTGAAAAGGCGGCCCGCGGCGTCGGTGCGGTGCATGCCAAAGGAATCGTCCACCGCGACTTGAAGCCCGACAACATCCTCGTCACTCCGCTGGGCGAGCCCAAGGTCGCCGACTTCGGCCTGGCCCACGTCGCAGACTCGACCCTCGCGCTCACCCGCACCGGTGCCACGCTGGGGACGCCGCTCTACATGTCGCCCGAACAGGTCCAGGGTCGGCCGGCGGACCTCACCCCGCGGACGGACGTCTACGCTCTCGGGGCGATTCTCTACGAAGCGCTCACGGACCGACCGCCCTTCCAGGGACAGACGCTGCAGGACATCTACGCCAAGATTGCCAACGAGGAGCCTCAGCCTCCCCGCCAGCTCCTTCCGAATCTGGAGCCCGCGCTGGAGTCCATCGTCCTCAAAGCCCTCGAGAAGGATCCGCGGATGAGGTATCCGGACGCCACGGCCTTCGCCGAGGACCTGCGGCGCTTCCGCGAGGGTCAGGACGTCCACGCCAAACCCGCCGGCGTGCTCCTGCGCGTCCGGAAGAAAATCTCGAGACATCCCGGCACGGCGGCCGTCGGAGTCGCCGGGCTCGTGGTCGCCGCCGTGCTTCTGGCGAATCAGGGGAGGGCGGAGTCCCTTTCGAGCCCGTTTCTGGAGCGCCTGGAGGGAGAGGCGTTCGTCTTCACGGGGCAGGACCGCAAGCCGGCCGTCGCGGGTTCGCGGCTCGACCCGGGACAAGGGATCGAGACGGTGAGATCCTACACCCGAGCCCTCCTCCGGTTTCCGGACCGGAGCCTCCTTGAACTCGGCACCTTGTCCACCTTGAGCGACCTGCGTCCCCAGCCCGGGGGAGGCTTGCGCGCCCAATTGGCCCGCGGCACGTTCGCGGCGGAGGTCCAGCGCCGTCCCCGAAGCGGCTCCTGGACCCTCCACACGCCCCACGGAACCCTAGAGACCAGCGAGGGCGTCTTCAAAGTCGTCGTCACGACCGGGGAACAGGCGGTGACGCAGGTCCAGGCGCAGACCGGGAGCCTCCGATTGACGCGGCACCCGGACGGGGCATCGATCGAACTGGCGACCGGTCACGGAGCGGTGATCTCCTCCCGGGACGACCTGGTCGCCGCACCTGTTCCTCAGGGGACCAGCCGGGCCACCTGGAGTCCCTACTCCAAAGGCGGCTGGCGTCTCGTCGGCAACCCCGATTCAGAACGCTTCGAGCTCATTGGTGCGCCCGAGACGGACGAATGGGAATGGATCAACCTGGCGGCGTCCCTGGAATTCGACATCGTCCGGAGTCCGCTGCGCGTGCAGACGCGCTTCATCTGCCCGACTCAAGACCCTCACAGCGCCGTCAAGATCGGATTTGGGGTGCGGCACGCGCAGGAACTTCAGCTGCCTTACGAGCTCAAGGTGGAGGTCATCGACGGACGCATTACGATCGGCTACCAGATGTTGGAAACGAAAGCCATCATCGGTACCGTCGAAGGGCTCGTGAGAGCCGGGGAGCTTCTGGATCTGGAAGTCCTCCTGGACCCGGCACAAATTGAGGTTCGAGTGGCCGACCGGTCGGTCTTCAGGACCCTGCATGGGTTTGTCGGTCTCCGGAACATCATCCCGGGCGTGTCCGGGCTCAGCTCCAAGGCCGCCCGGCACTACAGCGTCAAGTTCGAGCGGCTCAACGCCGTGGGGACCGCGAACTGAGCGTCGCCGTCGCCCAAGCAGATCGGGCCACCTTCGTGGCTATCGGAGCCTCAAGAGGATTGGAGCGGGCGATCCTCCTTTGCGCGTTCGATCCGGCGCTTCGGGGCAAATCCCCATTGTCCGAGCGGATTTCCAAGGAACGCGGAAAAGACGGGTAGGGACTCCCGCTGCTTCAACGGGAACCACGCGAGCGCGGCTGAACGCATCACGCGTCGGGGCAGCGCGGGAATCGTTGAAGCGTCGGAAAAGAGGGAAAAAGAGAGGGTCCACGATTGTCTTGTTTACCGGGCCGAGAATGACGAACGATCCCGAAAATAGTGGGGAAGATTCAGGGGAAACTACTCCTGTAGCGGCGCAGGTGCTGTTGAAAGGCTGTCAGGATCAAGTCTACAACCTGTGTTTCCAGGTTCTGCGTCACCGGCAGGACGCGGAGGATGCCGCCCAGGAGGCGCTCTCCAAGGTATTGGACGGCAATCCCTCGCTCCTCGACATCCGGCATTTCGACCGTTGGATGTACCGGGTCGCCCTGAATACGGCGCTGAACTTCAGGAAGCGGCGAGCGACCCGGCGGGCCCACGAGAAACGGAGTGCCCTCCTGGACGAAACGGCGCGTCCCCCCGAGGAGGCGATCGAGAGGCTGCAGGAGGCCATGGCCTCCCTCGACGATGACTCCCGACGCCTGGTTATCCAGCACTTCTTTGAACGCCGTTCCCTGGAAGAACTCGCCCAGGCGAATCACTGCGCCGTTGTCACCATCTGGAAGAGAATCGACAAGGCCAAAGCGGAACTCGTCAGGATGCTCCAGCGGATCGGGATGGGGGCGGCGCTGCCGGACGTGACCCGGTTCCTCCAATCGATCGAGCCGGTCCGGGCGCCTTCGGGTCTCGCAGGCAAGGCGCTGGGTCTGAAGGGAGGATTGGCGATGGCGGCCAAAGGCGGCAGCACGATGGCAATCATGGCACCCCTGGTGCTGCTCGCCGTGGCGAGCACCGTGGTTTACGTCCGCCGGGGAGAGTCTTCTCCGGTGACCCCTGCTGTCCAGAAGTCGACGGCGGCCATTCCGACTCCGCTGCCGTCTCCTTCCGCACGCGCCGATGTCCCGTTGCCCCCCCAGCCCACGCCGACGCGTCAAGCCGCGCCGCGCAAACCCTATCCTTACACGACGGCGTCCCTTGCCGCATCCAACACCGTCCCCGCCCATACCTGGGGGATCTTGACCTCGACGATGATGGCTCTCAACGAGCGGCATGTCTCCATCGCCGAGATCCTGGAAAAGGTCGGGAAAGAGACGGGTCTCTCCTTCCGCCTCGAGCCGACCTTGAAACCTGCAGAGCGTATCTCGATCCAGGTCGCTCCGCCGTGCAGCGCGAACGAATGCCTTCAGATGGTGCTGGACTACTGGTCCATCGACTTCGAGATCCTTCCGGACGGAACAATCCACGTCGGTCCGAAGAGCAGCATCGCCGGAGGGTTCGAGAGAGAGGCGCGAAAGATGGAGGCGATCGCTCAGGAGCTTCGGGATGCCCGCAAGCTGGTGGACGGCGGATGGGACGGAATCCGAGACCTCCACGATCCTTCGGGAACGAAAGCGAGGAAGATCTCCCTCCCTCAAGGGGAGACGAGCCTGCTGGAAGAAGTGCACCGGCTGTGCGAGGACCAAGTGTTCGTCCGGATCGATGTGCCGGTGCGCGACGCGAAGGCCCAGGAAGCCCATAACGACATGATGAGCCGGCGTTTCCTGCAGGCCGTGGAAGAGAAGACCGTCGCCGAGCATGTCGAAGAGCTGGCCAGAATGAGCGGACTGGTTGCCGTGGTGGTGGACTGGAATCTGCTCTGCCTGACCACCGAGGAAAAGGCCCCGGGATATCGGCAAGCGGAGGATAAGCGGACACGCGCCTACGAAGAGAGCTCAACGACTCTGGAAAAGCCCGTTCGGGAGTCCGGCTCGTTCCTGGTGCAGGATTTTCTCGATTCGATTCCCCGATCCGGCGGACTTCCGGTCGTTCCCAGCGAAGAAGTCTGGGACAGCAACGCGACGATTACGCTGCCGCCCGGAGCGACGTTGCGCGATGGCCTGGACCTCCTGAAAGCGCAGGGGTATCGCTGGGCGCTGCGCCACGGGAAGATCTTTGTATTCAAGTAGATCATCGGGGGGTCCCGGCTGCACATCCGACCGTTCGCAACGTCGAATCTCCATCTCATGATGCTGATCTTCGCCACGCTGGCGCTTTCCGCCTTCCTCCAGGCGCAGGACGACCCCGCAGGCCGGGCGCGGGAGTTCGTCGGGAAGCTTCGGTCTGACAAGCTCGAGGAACGCGAGGAAGCGGCGCGGAAGCTCAAGGATCTGGGAAACGCCGCCCTTCCGGAAGTGGAGAAGGCAGCGCAGAGCGCGGATGCCGAGGTCGCTGAACGAGCGCGCTCCCTTCTCAAGGTGATCCGTCTTCGCCTGCGCCTGACCCCGAACCTCGTCGCTCGGATTCCGAACGTCGTTGAACGGCTTGCTTCCGGAGACGAGCATTCCTGGACGGCGCTCTTTCTGGAGATTGCGCCGGATGTCACGGTGGAGGACGACCTTCCGGGCACCCGAGCTCGCCCGTCCAGTCGGGAGTGCCTGAGGTTACACACCTACACGTATTCCCATCCCGTCCACAGCTCCACCCACCCCGACAAGGGTAAGAATCTCCCCTTGAAGGCGGAGGACGTGAAGGTTTTGATCGTGCCGGCCATTCGAGCGGCAACTCCCGAGGAGCGCCAGGAGGTCTTCTCGGTGATTCACGAAAGGAATCTCCACCCGCCCCTCTCTGAAGTTCTCCGGCTCTTGAAAGATCCGGATCATGAGCTCCGCGCGGGAAGTGTCATGATCCTGGCCGGATTCGGTGCCAAAGAAGCCGGAGTGGAGGTCCGGCGCGTCCTCAAAGATCCTATGACCGACGTCCGAGCCGCGGCGACCCGCGCGCTCGGAATTCTCGGAGGCCGGGAAGTCGTTCCGGACCTCCTCACGATGCTGGAAGATGCGTCGCCGGACGTTCGTGAAACCGCTATGGATGTCCTCGGGGAATGGGATGCCAAAGAGGCGGTACCGGCGCTCGTCCGGCACCTGGAAGATCCTTCGGGGAGCGTTCGTTCGAGGGCGGCTTTCGTCCTTGGGGAAATGGAAGCTAAAGAGGCGGCGCCGGCACTCTTCCAGTATCTGGAAGATCAGGACGAGCAGGTCCGCGGGCAAGTCGTCATGGCCTTGGCGTCGCTGGATGCCAAGGAGGCGGTACCGGCGATCGTGAAGCATCTGGAAGATCCGGACCCGGGGGTTCGTGGCATTACGGTGTGGGCTCTGGGGATGCTCAGGGCCACGGAAGCAGCCCCCGCGGTGGCCAGGCTCCTGAAGGACCAATCGAGTAACGTCCGGACCAACTCCGTCGTGGTGCTTTCCCGACTGAAGGGAAAGGATGCCGTTCCGGATCTGATGAAGGCGCTCGAGGATGAGGACAGCAACGTTCAGAAGACGGCCCTGCAAGAGCTTGGGAAGCACCGGGCTCGAGAGGCGATTCCGGCCTTCCTGAAATTTCTGTCGTCCCCCACAAGCTTAGTTCAGACCGAGGCCGCCATCGGTCTTTGCAAGGTGGGAGATCGGACCGGAGTTCCCACGATTCTGAAGTTTTGGCCCGATCTGGAGGTCCTGAACCGTCTCCGGCGGCCGGAGGTCTGTGATCAGCTTGAAGGAAGGACGTGCTCGGGGGATTTGGCGGGCTCCACACGGAAGATCGTCGAGCGCGTGGCGCAAGAATCCGGCATGACCGTCGATTGGCCCAAGGACACGTCCGGAGCGGAACTTCCCTGGGCCTCCGAGACCTGCAATCTCTATATCTTCAGAGAGTCGGCGCTTGCCTGTCTCTTCCGGGCCGCTCAAGATTCCGGGTTTCAGATCGTGCTCGAGGAAAAGCGGGTTCGAATTCTGTCTCCGGAAGAGGCGCTCGCGTTCTGGAAAGCCTGGTGGGCCGAGGAGGAAAAGAAGAAGTAGCGCCGATCCGGCGTTTGGTGCGGGCGACCCGCCTTCGCTCCCTGGGGGTTGGCCCAAGCAATGTTTCCTAGCGAATTCTAGTGGTGTGTCGTGTGTTTTGTTGCTTTTAGACCCGTGCCGCTTGGTCCGTCTTATGGTTCTTTTTCAGAACACCCGCGCCTGTCAGCAGGATGAGCTGCGACATGATCCATACAAAGCAGCCGATGGCAGGTGAGAAATCTGTCGCGTTGGGCATATGGTAGCAGATCAACGCTCCCGCCGACATGAAGCTGGAGACTAAGAGAAATTTATAGGCCACTCTGAACCCATGGTGCTGACTGGAGAACAGCAGCACAATCAATCCGATGGCGAAGGGCAGGTTGGAGAGCCAGGAAACCAAGGGGAAAGGGTTGAGGTCGTCCCTGATGAACACACCCGTGAAAGCACCCAACACAAGGCATCGCAGTCCGTCCTGGCGCTCTCCACCGTAGTCATAAGATGTGAGGAACAGTGCGAACACATACAGGAGCAGGGATGCGCCAACAAACACCAGCTTGAGAATGCGCCGATGCACGTTAAGTTGATTACTCGTGGCCTCCGAGGTTGTGGGGGGATGCGCCATTTCGCCTCAATCACCTACTCTACCAGAGTTCGAATTGCGCTTTCCCATCTGCACCGCGGCCGTTTACGCTCTCCCGACAGCGCTAAGAGCGCGGGCCGTCCTGTGGAGTAGATTCGGGGAACCGACGGAGCCGCCGCCCTGGGACTTGAGGGCCCCGACGGAGCTGGCGTCCACCGAGTTGTCGAGCCTTCGCTTGCGCCAATGCGTTCTCTCGGACATTTCGCCTTCTTGCGCGAATCCGGACAACCCATATCAGAAGAAACAGGCCGATCGAAAACGCGAGCAGCCCTGCGATAAGTGCGAAGATACCGGCTCCATAGCCGTCCATACCCATTCCTTCAGGTCCCCTCCCTTGGAAGGGACCGACCGCTTCCAGGGAGAGGGTCAGGGACAACAATATTGGGTTGATGGAGTCACCTCGATGGCACGAACGGCCAAGTTTGGAACTACCCTAATCCTGCTCATCCGTCGCGTTAATGGAATCAGCAAGCCTGATGCCAGAGCCATCAACGCCGAATAGTCGCCGAATCAAAGGAGGGCTGTGAAGGCGCTTGCACGGTTTCGCCACCCTGTTGCTCGTTCCCATGCCCCGGTCGAGGGATGGCCTGTTCAATAATGATGCTATGGCATGAAGCTGAAGGGAGCAAATGAATTATTGAACACTCCGCCCTTTGAGCCTAAGAAGTCCTGGTTGCCCACTGCCTTGATCGCTGACTCCGTCGCCTTTGGGGATTGCGCCTTCGCTCACCACACTTCGACTCCTCGCCCTGCGGGAATGAGAGTCTTGCTACGGAACGATGCTTGCACTGAGCGACGAGTCCTTTCCGGCGAAGCCGGAAAGGAGAGGAGTCGAAGTGGAGCGGGCGACCGGGTTCGAACCGGCGACGTCCACCTTGGGAAGGTGGCATTCTACCGCTGAATTACGCCCGCCTGTGCCGAGCTTGTTGAAACGCCAGAGGTATTAGTACAATCCGCCCCTGTGGCGTTCAAGCAGAACCTCCCGATTCCCGCGCTCCTCCTCGGCGCCGTCATCCTGGGACTTCTAGGCCTCGTCTTTTTTCACCAGCCCCCCGAAGAAGACCAGATCCGCCAGGCCGTCGACAAATACGTCGCCACCCTGGGGCCCGTCAAACAGATGGAGATCCATAAGAACGTCGCCGACATCCTCACCGAGTCGGGCCGCCTCGTCTACGCCGAGTTCGAGAAGAAGGACGGCGCCTGGACCTTCAGCCGCAACCTCGCCGACGAGTTCTCCCGCAGCATGAAGGACCCCGAGACCCAGAGGACCGTCGTCCAGCACCTCGGCGAGCGCGTCAGCCAGCGCTTCCAGGCCTCCGTCACCTTTAAGGAAGGCTTCGGCGACTTCCGCTACGACCTTGTCCGCGACCGCGAGCTCGACCAGCTCGTCGGCCGCTGCAGCGTCAGCTTCGCCTACCCCAACCAGGAGAAGCGCGGGCAGTACGTCGAGAACTTCCAGTGGAAGGACGGCCGCTGGCAGAGCTGGGGCCCGGGCGCCCTCTACGACAAGGTCGGGCCATGACCGAGATTCGCGAGCTCCTGGCCCGCTACCACGCCGAGCGGGGGGGCTCCGTGGGGGAGACCGAGAAGGGCGTCCGCGAGCTCTCCGCGATGTTCAACGGCGTCACCCCGCGGCGGCCGGGCTACATGGCCGCCGGCAATCTGCGCCGCCCCTACGTCCACTACTACCTGCCCGTGAACGCCGAGAAGGTCGCCCGCGTGCTCCGCGAGCTCGACGCCTACGCGCCCCCGAAAAAGAAGCCGCGCGTGCTGGACTTCGGCTGCGGTCCCGGCACCGCCGCCATCGCGGCGCTGCTCCACGGACCGGTGGAGGATCTCTGCCTGGTCGACGTGGTCGACGAGGCTCTCGACGACGCCCGCTTCTTCTGCCGCGAGCTCGGCGTCGAGCCCCGCACGATGCACGAGGTGCCGGACGAGAAGTTCGACCTCATCCTCGCGGCCAACGTGTTCTCCGAGCAGCTCGCGCCGCTCGAGGATCGCCTCACGGACGAGGGCCACCTGGTCGTGATCGAGCCGGCCCTGAAAGAGGCGACGCGGCGGCTGATGAAGTGGCGCGACGACGCCGTCGCGCGCGGCTTCAGGATCGCCGCGCCGTGCATCGGGACGGCAAAATGCCCGATGCTCGAGCGAGACGACCTCTGGTGCCACCAGGACGTTCCCTGGCCGCGGCCCGCGGGCGTGGCCGAGATCGACCGCCGTGTCGGCCTGACGAAGGAGACCCTGAAGTACTCTTACGCGGTCATCACGAAGAAGGGGAGGACCCTGGCCGACCTGGCGGGCGACGTCCGGGTCGTTTCAAATTTGCACAAGGAGAAGGGCAAGGCCTGGGCCTGGCTCTGCGGTCGCCAGGGGCCCCTCTGCCGCGGCGAGGTCCTGAGCCGCCACCGCTCCGACGCCACGGCGGCCTTCTTCCACGCCGACCGGGGACACGTGCTCTCGATGAAGGTCGAGGGGGAGTTCGCCCGCTCCGAGGGCCCGATCGAGCGGGTGGTCTGATTGGCCACAGAGCCCTCTGAGCCCGCAGAGGGGGGCTTCTCTGAGGGCTCGGCGGGCTCCGTGGCCAATCCGGTCCGGAGGCTGCCCGCTCTTTCTTGAGCTACAGGTGGATTTTGATATAATCCACCTTGTTCCAAACTGATCGAGGGTGGGGATACCGTAGGCCGAAACAGCGCCGGGGGATCGCCGATGAAGGTCAAGTGCTCGCGGGGTCAGTTGCACGAGGCGTTTTCCATCGCCTCGATGGTCGTCCCGCAGCGGACCACCATCCCCGCCATTACCAGCGTCAAGCTCACCGCGCATAAAGAGAAGGGCGGCGGCTTCCTCGAGATCGCCTGCACGGACCTCGAGTTCGGGCTGAAGCTCAGCATCCCGGCCACCGAGGTCAAGGAGGAGGGCACCCTGGTGCTCCCCGCGGCCCGCATGGCGGGCATCCTCCGCGAGGCCGGCGATCAGGACGTCGCGATCGACTCCGACGGCAACCTCGCCCACATCAAGCTGCCCGACGCGTCCTTCAAGGTCGTCGGCATCGACCCGTCGGACTTCCCGACCGTCCCGACCTTCGAGGACAAGTCTTCCGTCAAGATCGCCACGGAGGACCTGGGGACCATGATCCGTAAGACTCAGTTCGCGGTCTCGACGGAGGTGGTCCGCTACGCGCTGACGGGCCAGCTCTTCGAGATCAAGGGCAAGGAAGTCCGGATGGTGGCGAGCGACGGCAAGAGGCTCGCGTACATCAAGAGCAAGTCGTCGGGCAAGGTCGACGGGCAGAAGGACGTCCGCGTCATCGTCCCGACCAAGACCATGAACCTGCTCGACAAGGTCCTGGGCGAGGAGGACGAGCAGGTCTCCCTGGCGGTCGAGGAGACGCAGATCAAGCTGAAGACCCAGCGGGCGCTGATCTTCTCGCGCCTGATCGAGGGGCATTTCCCGGACTACGAGGCGGTGGTGCCGTCGAACCTGGACAAGAAGGTGACGTTCCAGCGCGAGGCGCTGCTGGGCGCGGTGCGCAAGAGCGCGCTCATGACGACCGACAAGACGCGCGCGGTGAAGTTCAGCCTGGGGAAGGGCAAGCTGGTGCTCTTCACGCGGACGCAGGACGTCGGGGAGGCGAAGGTCGAGATCCCCGTCGAGTACAAGGGCGAGGAGCTCGACATCGTCTTCAACCCCGACTACGTGGCGGACTATCTCAAGGTGCTGGTCGACGACACGGTCGAGCTGCACCTGAAGGACAAGAACGCCGCCGGCGTGTTTAAGGCCGGCAAGGACTACGTCTACGTGCTGATGCCGCTGACCATCAACATCTAGAAACAGACGGAACCTTCAGGAGCGAGGGGGCGTGAGAGAGGAACGGAAGCCGAGCGGACCGCGGTCCATCGGCGAGCTGATGGCCGAGGTGATCAAGGCCACGGCGGGGCCGAAGCGGCGGGAGCTGCTGGCGCTGTCGGAGGCCTGGGCCCGCGCCGCGGGGGCCGACGTGGCCCGGCGCTCGCGCCCGCTGAGCCTCGGCAAGGGCGGCCAGCTGACGGTCAGCTTCGACTCGTCGGCGCTCCGGCAGGAGGTGCAGTCCTTCCGGAGGGCGGAGATCCTGGCGCGGCTGCAGCAGGAGTACCCGGAGCGCCGGATCGCGGCGCTGAAGTGCGTTCTAGGAGAGTGACGGCGTTCTAAGGATGCCCGGGGACAGAGAGGGCATCCTTTTTTGTTTCAGGCGCAACACATGACGGAAACGGCAAAACCGGCCGGGCAGTACGGAGCGTCGGAGATCAAGGTTCTCGAGGGCCTGGAGGCCGTCCGCCAGCGCCCCGGCATGTTCATCGGCGACACCGGGCCGCGCGGTCTTCACCATCTCGTCTACGAAGTCGTCGACAACTCGATCGACGAGGCGATGGCGGGCCACGCGAAGACCATCCAGGTCCGCATCCATCCCGACGGCTCCCTCTCGGTGACGGACGACGGCCGAGGCATCCCGGTGGACATCCACCAGGAAGAGGGCAAGTCCGCGCTCGAGGTCGTGCTCTGCACGCTCCACGCGGGCGGCAAGTTCGACAACAAGTCCTACAGCGTCTCGGCGGGCCTGCACGGCGTCGGCGTCTCGGCGGTGAACGCCGTGTCCGACTTCCTGGAGGCGACCGTCTGGCGCGACGGCGGCGAGTTCTTCTTCCGCTGCGAGAAGGGCATCCCGAAGGCGCCCGTCGACAAGAAGGGCGCGGCGACCAAGCGGGGCACGAAGATCCACTTCAAGCCCGACCCCACGATCTTCAAGGACACGGTCGAGTTCGTCTTCGAGACGCTGGCCAAGCGCCTGCGCGAGCTGGCCTTCCTCAACAAGGGCGTGCACATCACGCTCGT
>Ga0310810_10000991_pt1 | contig 28778 bp, 30 predicted proteins | sample NCmetagenome_FD_207641 | JGI IMG/M metagenome (GOLD analysis project Ga0310810, IMG submission 207641) | Soil microbial communities from experimental microcosm in Duke University, North Carolina, United States - NC | ecosystem: Engineered > Artificial ecosystem > Soil microcosm > Unclassified ... | reverse complement strand
GAGCTGGGCGGTGCCCTTGTCGATGGTCGTCACCCGCACCACCGCGTCGAGCTTCATCCCCAGGGCCAGCGCCTGGTACGCCGGGTCGGTGCCGAGGGCGACGCCGTACTTCTGCGCCTCCTCCTGGAGCCGGTTGTCGGGGACGGTCACGCCCTTCAGCGCGCTCACCGCGGCCTTTCCCGCCACCGCCGCGCTCGGGCCGGTGGCCAGGACGCCGTAGCGGCGGGCGCTCTTCGAGGACGACGAGGACTTGGGCTTCTTCGACGCCGCGAGCGCCGGCGAGGTGACCAGCGCGGCCAGGAGCAGCACGACGAGGGAGCTCCTCACTCCTGGCCTCCCGCGGCGAGGTTCCGGGTCCACTCGACGATGCAGCTGATCTCCCCGTTGGTGAGACCGCCGCCAGGGGGCATCGAGGCTCCGCAGGACGGCATCGACTGGGAGATCTTGTCCTGGAGCGTCCCTCCATCGACGGCGTCCACCCGGTGCCGCGGCGGACAGACGGTGGTGCTCACGTCGACCAGCCGCGAGCCGGCGTTGACGGACTCGAGGTCCAGGCCGCTCTCGACCACCGCCGCCGAGTGACAACCGGAGACGCACTTCTTGAGGATGACCTCGGACTTCGCCGGCTTGCCGAGGCTCTGACAGACGAATCCCGTCACGTTGGATCCGCCGTCTCCGAAGCGATCAGGATTGTCGAGAGAGCCCGCGCACCCTGCCAGCGCCCAGAGGCAGGCAGCGACGACCACGCGTATATGGGGCACGAGGGAGACGGTAGACGACCGTCACCCGAGCGGACAATGTGCTCGTGACGCCCACCCGCTCGGGGAAGGTGCCGCGGTCAGCGCACCACCGGCAACTTGAAGGCGGCGGGCTTCGGAACCGGCGCGCGGCTCAGCTCGGCGGCGCCCATTCCTGCGCGCTGTCCCTCGAAGGTCGCCCGCGGATCTCGGGCCGAGCGCTTCCCGGCATGAACCACCGCCAGACGCGTGGCCAGCGCTCCGGCCAGGGTGAGCACCGCCGCGATGCGCTCGCGCCTCCGGGATCCGTTGCCGAGGCCCGAGGCGAACAGCCCCGCGGCGGTGAGTGCCAGACCCGCCCGCCACAGGGCGCCGGTGGCCCCGCTGCGCAGTGGCTCCGTCACCCGGGGTGCCCGCGGCGCGGAGCGCTCCATCGCGACCATCGCCCCGAGCGCGACCACCTTGCCGATGCTCCCGTACCAGTGCGTCAGCTTCCGCGAGGCGCCCGAATCGGGGAAGAGCTCGAGCACCGCCCCGGCACTCGCCATTCCCGACCCGACGAAGAGCACCGGCAGCTCCCGGCGCGCCGCCTGCCAGAGCGGCACGGCGGTGTTGGCGAGGAGCACGCCGGTGTAGCCGGCCAGCAAGGCACCGAGGCCCCCACCCGCCGCGGTGCCCACCCTGCCCGCGGCGCCGAGCACGCCCCGCCTGCCCCCGAGGAGAACACCCGCGCCGTTGGCCGCGCCGGAGAGCGCGAGGATCCACGAGCCGATGCTCATCGGCGACGTCGGCCGGAACACGCGCAGCATCTTGAAGAACCGGCCGGGCCTTCCGAGGTCGGCGATGAGCAGGCCCGAGCCGAGAACATCGCCGACGAGGCCCAGGGTTCGGCAGCGATTCTCCAGCCGCTCGAGCGTGGGGCCACCGGCAATGAGCGACGCCGCACCGAGCGCGCTCGCAGCACCGGCCAGGCCACCGACGAAGAGATAGACCGGGACGGTCCAGATCCACACCGGCTCCTGGAGAACGGGAAGCCCGTAGTAGGTCGGCGTCCGCGCGTCGGCGTCGAGGCGCGTCGGCGCGAGGTGACCGGGATGGGGCTCGGGCGTCCGCACCCGCTGCGCGGCGCCCTCGCCCTGAAGAAGGCCCAGCGACGGATCCACCTCGCGCCCGTCCGTGTCCCGTCCGAGCTCCCGCGGCCCGAGGAAGGGGATGGGATTGACGGGCACGGTGGTCATCGGATGCTCCGGCTCCGGGCCAGCACCGCTCCCGCCACCGCGGTGAGGAACATCCCGGCCGCGGCGATCCCGGCGAAGGTCCAGCTCTCCCGGCCCTTGACGGTGGGGACCACCGGATCGGGAGGGAGGTTGTAGACCTCGGGCTCGTCCAGGAGGAGGAAGAAGGCGTTGAGGCCGCCGGTCCCGGGCTGGCTGCGCGCGTCTTGCCCGTAGAGCTGCGCTCCCCGGACGCCGCGCTGCTCCAGCTGGGCGAGCCGTCGCTCGGCGCGGACGCGGAGCTCCTCCACGTCGCCGAACTGGATGCTCTCGGTGGGGCAGCTCTTGGCGCAGGCGGGCGTCATCCCGTCCGAGAGCCGGTCGTAGCAGAGGGTGCACTTCCAGGCCCGACCGTCGTCGTCCCGCCGGTCGATGACACCGAAGGGGCAGGCCGCGACGCAGTAGCCGCAGCCGTTGCACACGTCCGGCTGCACGTAGACCGAGTCGAACTCGGTGCGGATGATGGCACCGGTTGGACAGGCCTCGAGGCACCCGGCGCGCTGGCAGTGCTTGCAGACGTCGGACTCCATCAGCCAGCGCATCCCGACGCTCGAGTCGTTCTCCGCGCCCAGCGCGGCCGGCAACGTCTGCTCGACGAAGGCGACGTGCCGCCAGGTGCTGGCCCCGAGGTGCCCGGTGTTGTCGTAGGAGTTCCCGCTGAAGTGGAGCCCGTCCGCCGGGAGCTGGTTCCACTGCTTGCACGCGACCTCGCACGCCTTGCAGCCGATGCAGAGCGAGGTGTCGGTGAAGAATCCCTTCGCGGCGGTCATCGGAGAGGCTCCTGGCTGGGCATCTCGTGCTGCCCGACCTGCGGCAGATCCCGGCGGGGATCGCTCTCCAGCGGCAGCGCCGCCCCGCGCCGGAGCGCCCCGAGCCGGCCAGGCCGGATGTCCGCGGTCAGCGCCTTGCTCTCCATGATGGAGACGTTCGGGTCGGCCACGAAGGCGAGGAGCTCGTTGGCGCTGCTCCCGGTGGTCCGCCCGACGCTGCCCCAGTGCCAGGGCACGCCGATGGTATGCACGCTCTTCCCGCTCACCTCGAGCGGGCGAAGTCGCCGCGTGACCAGCGCGCGTGCCTCGATGCTGCCGCGGGCGGTACTCACGGTGGCCCACGCCCCGTGGTCGATGCCCCGGAGCCGGGCGAGCTCGGGGGAGATCTCGACGAACATCTGCGGTTGCAGCTCGGACAGCCACCAGAGCCAGCGGCTCATCCCGCCGGCGGTGTGATGCTCGGTCAGCCGGAAGGTGGTGAGGATGAAGGGGTACGTCGGATCGTCCCAGGCCCGGTGGTAGCGGTTGTCGCGCCGCGGGTACTCCAGCCGCGCGGGGTTGCACTGCTGGCCGTAGAGCGCGTTCTTCGCCACGGACTCCGGCGGCTCGTAGTGAGTGGGGAGCGGTCCGTCGATGAGGCCGGTCGGCGCGTAGATCCAGCCGAGCCCGTCCGACTGCATGAGGAACGCGGTGTTGCCGCCGATGCTCGCCAGGCCCTCGACGCCGGGCGGCGCACGGTAGGACGGATCGCGGTCGGCGATGATGTCCGGGACGTCCTCGCCGGTCCAGGTGCGCCTCGCCGCATCCCACCACACGAGGCGCTTGCGCTCGCTCCACGGCCTTCCCTCGAGGTCCGCCGAGGCGCGGTTGTAGAGGGTGCGGCGATTGGCGGGCCAGGCCCAGCCCCACTCCGGGGCGACCCAGCTCTGCTCGCGCCCCGGCTTTCGCCGCGCGGTCTGGTTCACGCCACCGGCGAAGCACCCCGAGTAGATCCAGCAGCCGCACGCGGTGGTGCCGTCGTTCTTCAGCTCGGTGTAGCCCTTGACCGGCTTCCGCTCCGGCCAGGTGTAGCCGTTGATCTCGGTGAGCACGGCCTCGGCGCTCGGTTCCTCGACCTCCCCTTGCGTCGGGTAGTCCCAGACCAGCGAGCGGAGCAGGAGGTCCCGCTCCTTCCCCGAGGCCCGGGCCTTCTCGATGAGGCGGCGGCCGAGGTGGAAGACGAAGTGCAGCTCGCTCCGCGCATCTCCCGGCGCCTCGACGGCCTTCTCCCTCCACTGGAGGAGCCGCTGGGTGTTGGTGAAGGTGCCCTCCTTCTCGGTGTGGGCGGCGGCGGGGAAGAAGAACACCTCGGTCTGGATGTCCTCGGGGCGGACCTCGCCGGACTGGACCTCGGGGGCGTTCTTCCAGAACTCGGCGGTCTCGATCATCGCCAGGTCCCGGACCACCACCCACTTCGCGTTCCGCAGCCCCTTGCGCTGCAGCGCCGCGTTGGGCGAACCCACCGCCGGGTTCTCACCCATCACCAGGTACCCGGGCACCTTCCCGTCGGCCATGTCCACCACCGTGGTCAGGTGCGAGTGGTCGCCGGTGAGCCGCGGCAGGGCCGCCCAGAGGTAGTCGTTCTGCTTCGTCGCCGCGTCGCCGAACCACGCCTTGAGCAGGGAGACGATGTACTTCGGGAACTCGCTCCACCACCCGGTGGGCGAGGTGTTGCCCTGGATGTACCTGTCCAGCGTCGCGCCGTGCTCGGTGGTCGGCATCGGCAGGTAGCCGGGGAAGAGGTTGAAGAGCGTGGGGATGTCGGTGCTGCCCTGGATGGAGGTGTGTCCCCGCAGCGCGATGATTCCCCCACCCGGTCGCCCGATGTTCCCGAGCAGCAGCTGGAGGATGGCCGCGGTGCGGATGTACTGCACCCCCACCGAATGGTGCGTCCAGCCGACGGCGTAGCAGAAGGCGCTGGTGCGCTCGCGGCCCGAGTTCCGGATCAGCGTCTCGGCCACCTTCTCGAAGAGGGGCCGGGGCACGCCGCAGATCTGCTCGACCATCTCCGGGGTGTAGCGGGAGAAGTGCCGCCGGAGGACCTGGAACACGCAGCGCGGGTGCTGCAGCGTCTCGTCACGCTGCTGGAGCGTGGCAGGGCGCTTGTCGGGAGCGTCCGCCCCCGCGGTGGAACCCGCCGGGAGGTGCTTGTGCCCCGCCGCGGGGACGGTGCCGGCGCCCTCGTACTGCCAGGAGTCGACCTGGTACTCGCCGTCCTTCGCGCTCCAGCCGCTGAAGAGCCCGTCGAGATCCTCGGTGTCGCGGAAGTCCTCCCGCAGGATGACCGGAGCGTTGGTGAAGGCGACGACGTACTCCTTGAAGTACGCCTCCTTCTCCAGGACGTACCGGATGAGGCCACCGAGCCAGGCGATGTCCGAGCCCGGCCGGATCGGCACGTGGATGTCCGCCATCGCGGAGGTGCGGGTGAAGCGCGGGTCGACGTGGATCAGCGTCGCTCCGCGCTCGCGGGCCTCCATCACCCACTGGAAGCCGACCGGGTGGTTCTCGGCCATGTTCGAGCCTTCGATGACGATGCAGTCCGACTTCGCAAGATCCTGCTGGAAGTCGGTGGCACCGCCGCGTCCGAAGGAGATCCCCAGACCGGGGACCGTGGAGCTGTGTCATATCCGGGCCTGGTTCTCGACCTGGAGGATCCCCAGCGCGGTGTAGAGCTTCTTGAGGAGATAGTTCTCCTCGTTGTCCAGGGTGGCGCCGCCGAGGTGAGCGATGCCCAGGGTACGCTTCACCGGCTTGCCGTCGCGCGAGGTCTCCTCCCAGGTCTCCTCGCGGGTCCGCCACATCCGGTCGGCCACCATCTCCACCGCCTTCTCCAGCGACAGCGCCTCCCACTCGGTTCCACCGGGCCGGCGGTAGAGCACCTGCTGGACCCGGTGGTCGCCGGTCACCAGCTGGAAGGACGCCGCGCCCTTGGGGCAGAGACGGCCGCGGGAGATGGGTGAGTCCTCGTCGCCCTCGATGTCGGTGATCTTCCCGTCCTTGACGTACACCTTCTGTCCGCAGCCCACCGCGCAGTACGGGCAGATGGACCGCACCGGCTTGCCGGCGTCGTGGATCCGGGCGCGAAGGGCGCGGGTACGCTCCGTCGCCGCCGTGTCACCCACTGCACACGGGTCGCTCTCCCTCAGCTGGCGGAGCAGCGGCCACGACTCGAGCCGGCCGATGAGCGTGGACACACCACGAGGGTGTGCAGTCGCCCCGCAGGTCGCAACGGATCCGTTAGTGCTCCTTCGGCGAAGGTTCGATGGCCGGTGGAGCGAGGGTGCCCGCAGCGTCGGCGAGGGACCAGGTCAGCCAGGTGGTGGCCGCCGACGACTCGGCCAGCGTGACGGGGTCGATCTTGTCGACGGTGTCTGCCGCGGAGTGGTGGATGTCGAAGTAGCGGGTGGCGTCCTGGATCAGGTGAACTGTTGGGAGCCCACGCTTTCGTGCCAGGGCATGCAGGTCGGCCCCGAAGTGGTCCTGCCGCGCCGGTGCCGGGTCGGCCCCGAGCGCGGCGAGCGGCTGGAGCAACGGGGCGAGGAAGGCCTCGCCGCCCTCCCCGCCGCGGAAGACCACCCGCAGCGGTCGTCCGGCACCCGAATCGGACTCGAGGGCGGCGACGTGCACCTCGGTGGCGTGCGCCTCGGCGTAGGCCTTTGCCCCCGCGCTGCCGTTCTCCTCGTTCATGAAGAGCACGAAGCGGATGGTGCGCCGGGGGCGCATCCGAGCGAGGAGCCTCGCCGCCTCGACCACCATCGCCACCCCGGTCCCGTCGTCCTGCGCTCCCACCGCGAGGTCCCAGCTGTCGAGGTGCGCGCCGAGGAGCACCACCTCCGCGGGCTTCTCCCGCCCACGGATCTCCCCCACCACGTTGGCCGAGTCCACGTCCGGCTCGGTGTGGCAGCCCAGCTGGAGGCGAACTCGCACCGGTCCCGCCCGCAGCCAGCGGTGGATGACCTCCGCGTCCTCGGTGGCCAGCGCCACCGCGGGAATCGGCCGTTCGCCGGCCTTGAACACCACCGTGCCGGTGTGCGGCGTGCGCAGCGAGGCGGTCGCCGCCGAGCGGACCATCGTCGCCACTGCTCCGCGGGCGGCGGCCTTCGCGGGTCCGAAGCTGCGGAGCTCGGAGGCCTCGCCGTACCCCTCGGCGGTGGACATGGAGTGATGGAAGTAGACGATGCGCCCCTCCACCGGCGTCGTGGCCAGAGCCTCCATGCTGGAGATCTCCACCACCTCGGCCTCCACTCCACCGGACGGCGTGGCCGGACTTCCGCCCAGCGCTGTGAGCGCCAGGCTCCAGCCGTGATGGCCCGGGCCGGGGAGAATCTCGCCGCGCTCCTCCCCGCGGACCCAGTGCGGCGCCTTGAGCCGCTCGGTGTGCACCGCCACGCCCGCGGCCTGGAACTGCGCGACGGCCCAGCGGATGCCCTCCGCGGCGCCGTCGGAGCCGCTGAGCCGCTGGCCCACCCTGTCGGCGAGGTCGGTGGCCGCGGCCAGCGTGGCGCCGTCGGTCAGTGCGCGACCGGCGATCGTCTCGAACGGCGACGGCCCGGGGGGCGGAGCCGCGGCGAGGAGGAGGAGCACGAACGGAGAGAGCATGGGAGCGTGCATGCCATAGAATGGGCAGCACAGTGCTGATCTCCGCCCTGCTCGTTCCGGTCGCCCTCGCCGCGGCTCCGTCCGAGCTCCGCTGGGCCGCGGACGCGGAGGGAGGCGCCCCCTACGTCTTCGAGCAGCCGCCCGGACGCCTCCGCGGCTTCGAGGCAGAGCTGGCCGACCTCCTCGCCCGGCGGCTGGGCCGGACCGCGCGCCATGTCCAGGGGCCCTTCGCCCAGCTCCTCCCGCTGCTGGAGCGGGGGGACGTGGACGTGGTCATCAACGGCATCGAGGCGACCGACGACCGCGCCCGCGCCTACGCGCTCTCTCGCCCCTACTGGGCCGGACCGGAGCGTCTCACGGTCCGCCGCGGCGACCCGCGCGCCCCTGCGTCGCTGGCGGACCTGCGGGGGCGACGGGTGGGGACGCTGCCGGGAACGCTGGCCGAGCGGATGCTCCGGGAGGCCGGCGCCGAGGTGAGGACCTACGACGGCGGGCAGGAGGATCCCTACCGGGACCTCGCGCTCGGACGCACCGACGCGGTGCTGCTCGACGCACCCATCGCTCTCTACTACGGCGACCGGCCGGAGCTGACCACGCTCCCCGCGGGCTTCGGCGAGCTCCGTTACGCGGTGGTGGCGCGGGGCGGGGACGCCGAGCTGCGCGATGCGCTGGATGCGGCGATCGACTCCCTCACCCGCGACGGGACGCTCCCGGCGCTGCTGCAACGCTGGGGCCTGTGGACGGAGGAGGCCGGGCGGGTGCTGGCCGTCGCGAGCGCGCCCTCCGGGCCTGCCGTGGAGCTCGAGGACTGGCGTTCCCGGCGCACCGAGGGGATGTGGGCCGCGGGGGTGGGGCCGGTGCTCTCGGCGCTCGGACGGGGCGCCCTCGTGACGCTCTGGATCTCGGTGGCGGCGATGGCGCTGGCGGTGGGGCTCGGCGCGGTGCTCGCGCTCACCCGGGTCTACGGTCCGGCGCCGCTCTCGGCGCTCGCGCTGGGCTACGTCGAGCTCTTTCGCGGTACGCCGCTCCTGCTGCAGCTCATCGTCGTCTACTACGGGCTGCCCGAGCTCGGGCTCAAGCTGAGCCCGATGGTCGCCGGATGGCTCGCGCTGGGGCTCAACTACGCCGCGGCGGAGGCGGAGAACGATCGCGCCGGGCTGCTCGCGGTCCCGCGGACGCAGATGGACGCGGCGCGGGTGCTGGGGCTCGGCCGCTGGCAGGCCATCCGCCACGTCGTCGGGCCCCAGGCGCTTCGCGTCGCCCTGCCGCCGGTGACCAACGACTTCATCGCCCTCCTCAAGGACAGCTCGCTGGTCTCGGTGGTGACGGTGACCGAGCTCACCAAGACGTACGGGACGCTCGCCGCGGCGACGCGCGCGCACCTCGGCCTCGGGCTCCTGGTCGGCGCCATCTACCTGCTGCTGGGTCTGCCCTTCGCGCGGCTCTCGCGCTTCGTGGAGCGGCGGCTGGGCGAGCACCTCGAGGTGTCGCGATGAGCGCACTGGTCGTCGAGGGTCTCGGGCGGCGGGTTGGCGCGCGAGGGCGACCGGTGCTGGACGGGCTGAGCCTCCGGGTGGAGGCCGGGAGCGTGGCGGTGGTGCTGGGTCCGAGCGGCTCCGGCAAGTCCACGCTGCTCCGCTGCCTCGCGGGGCTGGAGCCGTTCGACGCCGGCCGCGTGGGGCTCGGTACGCTGGAGGTCCACCCGGGAGGACAGGCGGCGCTGCTCGGCCGGGTGGGGATGGTGTTCCAGTCGGTGGAGCTGTTCCCGCATCTCCGGGTGCTCGAGAACTGCACGCTGGCGTCGCGCCTGCGGGGCGAGGCCGAGCCCGAACGCGAGGCGCGCACCTGGCTGGAGCGGCTCGGGCTCCTGGACCGGTGGGACGCCTGGCCCCAGTCGCTCTCCGGTGGCGAGCGCCAGCGCGTGGCCATCGCCCGCGCTCTCTCCTGCCGACCGGCGGCGCTGCTCTGGGACGAGCCAACCAGCGCGCTGGACCCCGAGCGCAAGCGCGAGGTGGCGGGCCACGTCGCGGCGGTGCGCGACCGGGGAATTCCCCAGGTGGTCGTCACCCACGACGCCGAGCTGTTCGCCGCGCTGCAGGCCAGCCGCTACCGCCTGGCCGACGGACGGCTCACGCCGCTCCCGGCCGGGACGGGCTGACCCCATCCCGGCCGGTCGAGTCCTGCGGGCCTAGTTGCCGCTGGGCGGCGGACGAGGATTGTCGGTGCTGTTGGTGCTCGGCGTCTTGTTGGGGGTCGTGGTGGTGCCGGTGGTGCCGGAGCCGGTCGCAGGATCGGTGTTCGAGCCGCTCCGGGTGCTGGTGCTGTTGCCGGTGGTCGTCCCGGTCATCGAGTTGTCGCTGCCGCTCGTGCCGGTGCCACCGGTGCCCGTGCCGTACGTGCTGGTGCTACCGGTCGAGCCCGTGGAGCTGGAGCCCGTGCCGTAGGTCCCCGTCGTCGAGCCGCTCGTCGTGCCTAGGCTGTCCGTCTGGGCCGCCCCGGGCGCGGGCTGCGTCGCTGCGCTCCCCGACGTGCCGGAGGCAGTTCCAGAGCGCGAGCCCGTGTCCGATGCGCAGGCGCCGACCAGCAATCCCGCTGCGCCGAGTGCGGCGCAGAACCAGAGTTTCTTCATTTGCATGGGTGTTCCTCCCGTGAGGTTTCGCCAAACCTGCGGACGACGGGTCCCGAAAAGGAGGGCGGCTCGCTCCCCTGCGCGCTAGGTTCGCCGGCCAGACGCGGATGGCCGGACGGGGAGGTTCCCAGCAGGCGTGAGATGGCAGCTCGGAGTCCTGGTGAGCGGGCTGCTGCTCTCTCCCTGGTCGGCCCGGGCGGAGCCGGCGCGCTTCGCTCTTCAGAGCGGCATGTGGGGGCTGGGCCCGAGCGCGCAGCATGCCCTGACGGTGGACCTCGAGCTCCGTCCCGGGGTGCGCTGGTGGTGGGTGCGACCCCTCGGTGGCTTCCTCCAGTCCACCGACGGAACGCAGTACGTCTACGCCGGCGTCCTGCTCGAGATCCCACTCGTCTGGGGTGTGACGCTCTCGCCGGGGTTTGCGCCCGGCATCCGCACCGTGGACGGGGAGCGCAACTTCGGCTCGCATCTCCTCTTCCGATCCTCGGTCGAGCTCGGGGTCCCGCTCTCCCTCGGACTCCGGGGGCTGGTGAGCTTCGCGCACATCTCCAACGGCAAGCTGGCCGCTCCGAACCCGGGCATCGAGATCCTCTGCTTCGGGCTGGAGGTCGATCTCGAGTGAGGGTCAGTCGAAGCTGAGCTGCTCGAAGGGAACCGGCACCGCGTTCCAGCTGGTGTTGCACGCGCCGTGGTTCGCGAAGGCGAGGTCGAACACCACCTGGTGGCTGGGATCGAGCCCGAGGACGCGGACGTTCGCGCCGCTGTCGGCCTGGGCGTAGTTGACGAGGACCGAGCCTGCGGCCTCGTAGGCGCTGCCGCAGAACTGCGAGGTGAGGCCGGGCTGGTGCGCGAAGCGCCATACCTCGCGCGCGGTCATCGCCACCGGGTCGATCTCGTAGGCGGACACGACGCTCTCGCTCAGCGTTTGCCCGGCGGGGGCGCCCGCGGGCTGGTTCAGGCTCGGCGTTCCGTCGTTGAAGACCATCAGCAGACCGTCGGAGGTGATGGAGGTCGCGTGCTGCCCGATGGGAGGGAACCCGTCTCCGAGGAGGGTGAGCGCCTTTGCGCGCAGCGAGGGGAACTGCGCCCAGTACTTGGTGGGGTCTCCGAGGATCCAGATCGGCGTTCCGGTGGTGTGATCGAGCTTGATGACGAAGTTCTCGCGGCTGGACACGATGACGCTGTCATCACTCGGGTCGTAGGTCGCAGCGTTGACGTGGAACCAGTCGATGCCGGGGCGGACGAAGAGCGAGGGGTCGTCCCCCTCGGCGGACATGTAAGCCGAGAGGAGGTCTCCCAGCTTCCAGCCGGCGAGGAGAGTGCCGGTGGAACTGATCTCGGCGACGGTCGCGTCCACGTCGCCCTGCACGTCGAATTCGGCCAGGAGCCCCACCTTCCCCGGATCGATATTGTGGGTGAAGTCGATCACCCCCGGATCGTCGAGCTGGGCCCCGGTCACCTCGCCGTCGAGCTCCAGGCGAGCCATCTGCGTGCTGGTGGCGCTCCCGATCACGAACCCGTTCGCGCTGAAGACGGTGGCCGCCGTGGGGGTGCTGGTGCCGACCCATCGGACCTCACCGTCGGTGTCGACCACCACCACCGACTCCATCGCCGGCTTGAGGGCGAAGTAGTCGAAGCCGAGAGTGCTGCCCGCCGCGCGAGGCTGGAGGATGGTGGGATGGTCGTAGATGCCCTGCGGGTCCTCGTAGGAGTTGGTGCTGATGTGCACCATCAGATCCTGAACCGAGCCGTCCGAGCCCTCGAGGTGCACGACGACGCGGTTCGCGACACCGGCGTAAAGGCCGAACACCGGGACGGTGAACGCGTTCTCGCCGATCCATCCGCGGCGCTGCAGCGCGGCGAGCGCATAGCGGACGCTGACCGGCTTCGAGACGGTGCCCTGCTTGGGCTCGATGCTCCACGACACCGCCTCCACGTTCGCGAGGCTGGGGCCGCTCAGCTGCAGGAGGCTGATGAACGGCGTGGGTCCCGGGCTGCCGGTCACCGTCACACCGTGGCTGCCGTCGGACACGACCTGGAAGGCGGTGGGGTCACCGCATCCGGCGACGAGCGCTACGAGGAGGACGGCGGAGGTCCCGAGGCGTGCATTCACGCAACGCCGGAACCCTTGCTCGCCAGGAGAGTTAAGCGGCTCCCAGCCTGACCGATCACCGTCGGCGTCTGCACGTCAACCACTGCGTCAAACACTGGCGTCCACATCGAGCTCGAGACGACGGCCTGCATGCGCCGCACGCCCGCGGAGGCTGTCCGCCTGCGATGCAGCACGCGCTCGGTCGCGCCAGCTCTTTGCCACTCCGGTGCGCCTGCCGGCATGCGCCTGGCTGCTTAGGCTGCCTCGATGAGTGATGCATTCCGCCGGTTTGCCGGCCGGTGTTCCGTCTGGCTGGGCTCTCCGATCAGCTTTGCGCTCTCGCTGTTCATCGTCGCCATCTGGGCCGCCAGTGGGCCGCTCTTCCACTTCAGCGATTCGTGGCAGCTCGTGATCAACACCGGGACGACCATCGTCACGTTCCTGATGGTGTTCCTCATCCAGGCCACGCAGAACCGGGACGCGCAGGCGATCCAGCTCAAGCTGGATGAGTTGATTCGATCCAACCGCCACGCCCGGAACGCCATCGCTGGAATCGAGTCTTGTACGGAGGAAGAGCTTCAACACCTCCAGGCCGAGTTCCGGAAGCTGCGCCAGAAGGACCGCGTTCTCCCTGCCGACTGACCGTCCGGCTCTCGTCACCACACCAACCGCCTGCTTGCCAGCAAGCGGACGGCTCGCACCGATGCAACCGGGTGACCATCTTGAATGTTCAAACAAGGGGCAACGATGGACGCCACGAAGCTTTTGAAGTCGCAGCATGCCGAGGTGAAGGCCCTCTTCGGGAAATTTGAAAACGCCAGGACGGCCGCTCAGAAGCAGGCGCTCTTCGACCAGATCGCGGACGCTCTGGCCGGCCACTGCACCATCGAAGAGAAGATCTTCTACCCGTCGGTCTACATCGGCCCTCTCAAGGACGCGCTGAAGGAGGCCGTCGAGGAGCACCTGGGGGCCAAGCGTGTCATCGCGGACCTTCTGAAGATGAAGCCGACGGACGAGCAGTTCGACGCAAAGGTGGCGGTGCTGAAGGAAGAGATCGAGCACCACGTCAAGGAAGAGGAGAGCGAGCTCTTTCCCGGGGTCCAGAAGCATTTTGGCGCTGAAGAGCTCTCGGCGATGGGCGATCAGATGAAGGCGCTCTTCGATCAGCTCCAGAAGGGTGAGCCCCGGAAGAGCGTGCCCGCGGAAACGAAGGCGGCCGCATCGCTCTAGTCGATCCGGAGCGCTCGGAGCCCTACGCCGTCCAAAGCAGTGCAGCGCCGACTCAGCTGAACGCCCCATCCTGGTCGATCGCGCCGAAGCGAGGATGGCGGCGTGTGGATCTCGACACCATGGTGCTGGACGGAGTGGGGAACTGGGACGCGTGGGGTGGGGACGATGGTCTGCACCACATCAACGTCGTTCGCACGCAGGTGACGCCGGAGGAAGCGGTCTCGAGTGTCATGGACCGTGCCCGCGCGAAGTATGGACCGGCGATCAACTGGGCTCGCTGGCGTTTTCGGGTGGTCGAGTTCGGACAACGGGGCCCGCCCCGCACGATTCACTTCCGCGTGGAGGAGAACGGCCGGGCGGCGCGGCTCGACGCCTGAGGGGACCGGCGCCCCCGTCCCAGTGGACCGTGCTTTTCGGCCCTGGTTCGGACTTTGCCGCGCGTTAAGAACGGTCCGGTGAGCACGACCGCCCCGGGCGCCGTCTTGATCGTCGACGACGACCCCGACGTCCGTGAGGCAATGGTCGACGTCGTGGAGTCGGCGGGACGGAAAGCGTTCAGCGCCTCCAGTGGCCCCGATGCGTTGAGAAAGCTGGACGGTACCGAGATTCGGCGACCCTGCATCATCCTCCTCGATTGGACGATGGCGCCGATGGATGGAGGGGAGTTCCTGACTCACCTGCAAGCACGTTCGGATGCGCCTGAGCTGCCGGTCGTCATCATGACTGCGTCCGACAGAGGCGTCGCCCTGGACCAGCTCGGGCCGCCAGTCGTTGCCGTCCTTCGCAAGCCGTTCGAGATCGACGATCTCCTGACGACTCTCGACCGGATCGACGGCCAGGGCTAGGGCGGCACGGCTGGGCCGATCACGGTTGAGTTCCCAGCGACCCCGGCGTGACTCGAACACGCAACCATCGGCTTAGAAGGCCGACGCTCTATCCAGTTGAGCTACGGGGCCACGGAGGGTCCTAAGCCGCTCCCGTGGCCCCCCGCAAGTTCCGGTTCTGGCGCGCTTCACTTCGGTCCGGGTGAAGTCTCGGTGACGACCGACTCGATCTCCTCAAGGCTCACCGGCTTGACCAGATGCCGCGAGAAGCCGGCCTCGAGCGCGGCCGCGCGGTCGGCGTCCTGCCCGTAGCCGCTCACCGCGACGAGGCGCACCGAGGGGTGCTCGGCCCGCATGCGCTGGGCGAGCTCGTACCCGTCGATGACCGGGAGCCCGATGTCGAGCAACGCCAGATCCGGCGCGCTCTCCCGGGCGAGGCGCAAGGCCTCGATCCCGTCGTGCGCGACCCGGACCTCGTTGCCGAGCAGCTGCAGCACCTCGGCGAGGCTCTCGGCGGCAGCGACGTTGTCGTCCACCACGAGGATGCGGACCCCAGGCTCGGTCCGCGCCGGGGCCTTCGGGGAGCGCTCCGGCTCGACGGGCGGTGCCGCCTCGATGGCGAGTGGAAGCCGGACGGTGAAGGTGCTCCCCTTCCCCACGCCCGGGCTCTTCACCTCCACGTTTCCCCCGTGCAGCTCGGAGAGGCTCTTCACCAGCGCGAGGCCCAGCCCGAGCCCTCCCTTGGACCGATCGACGTCCTGGCGCGCCTGGAAGAAGGTGTCGAAGACCATGGGCTGGAGCTCGGGCGCGATGCCCACCCCGTCGTCGCGGACCGAGAGCAGAAGCTCCGGCCCTTCTCGCCGGGCGGTGACCGTCAGGTGTCCGCCGGGGTCGGTGTACTTGGCTGCGTTGTGGAGCAGGTTGAAGAAGACCTGGGCGAGGCGCGCCGGATCGGCGACGACCCGGAACCCGTGGCGAGGCACCGACAGGCGGAGGTAGTGCTGGCGCTCCTCGAGGAGCGGGCTGACCTGCTCGACCGCCACCGCCACCACGCCGGCCAGCTCGACCACCTCGCGCTTCAGGTCGATCATCCCTCTGGCGATGCGGGAGACGTCGAGCAGGTCGTCCACGAGGCGGGCCAGATGCTGCACCTGCCGCTCCAGGATGCCGCGCTCCCGCTCCAGCTGGTCCGGCGCACGCAGCCGCATCAGCTCCAGGGTGGTCAGCATGGGAGAGAGCGGATTGCGGAGCTCGTGGCCCAGCATGGCCATGAACTCGTCCTTGGCCCGGTTCGCCGCCTCCGCCTCCTGTCGCGCGCGCACCAGGTCCGTGACGTCGGTGGCCACCACCGCGATCGCGTGAACCTCGCCGCGGTCGTCCTTCAGCGGCTCGTAGACGAGGTTGAAGAAGGCCTCCTCCATTCCGGCCTCCGCTCGGCGCTCGAGCTCCACCCGGAGGGCCGTGTGGGTGAACGGCTTCCCCGCGCGGAGCACTCCCTGGAGGAGCTCGAAGATGCCCTGCCCTCGCAGCTCCGGCAGCGCGGTCAGGAGTGGCTTGCCCACCACGTCCCGGCCGGCCACGAGCGTCCGGTAGCTGGGGTTGGCGAAGTCGTAGACCAGCTCCGGCCCGCGGAGGATCGCCATGGCGACCGGCGCGTTCTCGAACACCGCGGCCAGCTGCCGCTCGAAGGTGGTCTTCACCCGCTCGAGCTCGGCCAGGGACACGGTCCGATGCATTTCGTGCTCGAAGGCCCGGGCGGTCTCGAGGGACGACCCCAGCGCCGCGCCGACCAGCTCGAAGAACGTCCGGTACGACTCGTCGAGGGCGATCATCGGGCTGCGGCCGAGCACCAGGAGCCCGCTCCGGCCCGAGGCGCGCTTTCCGATGGGCATCACCCACCCTCGTGGCCCCCCGACGCCGCCACGGGAGGGCAGGTCCTCGGCGCTGCGCGTGCTGCGCACCCGCTCGGCACAGGCGGCGAGCACCGGCGCGAGGGCCTCGACCTCGGGCTTCTCCAGCCCCACCGAGACCGGGGCCCGGGGCCCGTCCTCGCCCAGCGCCTGGTAGAGCGCCCACGGCACGTCGGCGGCGCTCTCGCGGAGCGTCTCCATCGACATCGCCAGCGCGCCCGCCTCGGTGCGGCCCACCGAGGTGGTCTCGGCCAGCCGGCGCAGGGTGCGGGTCCGTCGGGCGGCGAGGACCTGGGAGGTGGTCTCCACCACCGAGCAGAAGACGCCGCCGACCTCGCCCGCCTCGTCGCGGATCGGGCTGTAGGAGAAGGTGAAGTAGCACTCCTCGGGGAAGCCCTTCCGTTCCAGGGGAAGCATCAGGTCCACGGACAAGGTGGCCTCGCCCCGGGACAGCACCGCGTCGAGCATGGGACCGATGACGTGCCAGATCTCCGGCCAGCACTCGCGCCCCGGCTGGCCCAGGGCCGTGGGGTGCTTGGCACCGATGAGATGCCGGTAGGCGTCGTTGTAGAGCATCGCGAACTGCGGGCCCCACCACACGAGGATCGGCATCCGGGAGTTGAGGCAGATGCTCACCGAGGTACGCAGGCTCTGCGGCCAGCGGACCGCCTCTCCGAGAGGCGTCCCGCCCCAGTCCTTGCGGCGCATGTCGGCGCCGAGCTCGCCGCCACCGACGAGGAAGTCGAGCGACGGGTCAGGACGGTGTCGAAGCGAGCGGGTCCCGGGCATCGGCAGGCCACCCGATGGGGGCAACGCCGATGACGTCCGGCTCGAGGGGCGCAAAACAGTCGCATGGCGCTGAGGCGGTGCCTGGCCCGATGAGAGGCGCGGCGTTCACCAGCCAACGGGCCTCCGGGTCAGTGAGGGGTTGCCCGTGGACGGGGGTCAGTCGGCCCGCTCCACGTCGGGAAGCCGCCAGGTCTTCTCGAAGAAGCCCTTCTGAGGACCATGGGCGCGGAAGAGGAGCTCGAATCCGCGCTTCGGATCGGTCCACCCGGTTCGCGCCAGACGCGGAGCACCGGCCCGAGTGGGCGCCGGTTCCGCAGAGTCGGGGCGAGAGGATTTGAACCTCCGACCCCCTGCGCCCAAGGCAGGTGCGCTACCAGGCTGCGCTACGCCCCGAGTCGTTCGCGACAAAGAACACGACCGAACGCGTGGGGTCAAGATGTCCGAGGACCCGATGCGCGCCCGGTCCCGGGTCGCGACGGCGACCGAGCCGGCCTCGACTGTGCTGGCGGGGCCCGTGGCGGATGCGCGACGCTGCTCGCGCATGATCCGCGACGCGACCGAGGCGGACCTCCCGTCGATCCTCGCCATCTACAACGATGTCCTCGCGAGCTCGACCGCCATCTTCTCCGACCATCCATCCACTCTCGAGGACAGGCTCCGGTGGTTCCGCGCCCGCCGCGAGGCCGGCTATCCGGTCCTGGTCGCCGCCGACGACTCGGGCGTGCTCGGCTTCGCCAGCTTCGGGGACTTCCGCAGCTGGCCCGGGTACCGGCACACCGTCGAGCACAGCGTGCACGTCCGCCACGACGTCCGGGCCCGCGGCGTGGGCACCGCCCTGATGGGAGTGCTCCTCGCGCGAGCGGCGGACCTGGGGAAGCACGTCATGGTCGCCGGGGTGGACGCGGACAACCACGGCTCGATCCGCCTGCACGAGCGCCTCGGCTTCCGTCAGGCCGGAACGCTCCACCACGTGGGGTGCAAGTTCGGCCGCTGGCTGGACCTGACCTTCCTCGAGCGGCGGCTCGACGACCGGGCCGACCCGCCCGCGGGACCGCCGTGACCCTCGGGGTGAGCGCATGACGGGGCCCCGGGACCGGATCCGGGTCATCCCCCGCCGCGAGTTCACCGATCGGCTCCTGGCCGATCTGCACGCGTTCTCCTACGGCATCCTTCCGGAGGAGCTCGCGCACTTCCGGGTCCACGCCGAGACCAACGAGGTGGTCCACGTCTTCGAGCACGGCGGGCAGATCGTGGGCTACCAGTTCTGGCGCACCGCCCCGATGGACCTGCCGCGGGCCCGGATGATCATGGGCGGCAAGCTCCGCGTCCTCCCCGAGCACCGAGGCCGGGCGCTCCACCTCCGTTCGGGGCTGCGATTCTTCCTCGGCTCCAAGCTCCGGAATCCACGCACCCGCTACTACCGGTTATCGATCGTGAGCCTCTTCGGGTTCGTCTCCCTGACCTCGGCGCTGGCCGAGTACCACATCCTCGATCCCCATCCGGCGCCCGGGGACACCGAGGGCAAGGCGATCCGAGCGGCCTTCGCCCGGCTGGCGGCGGACAACGATTTCCGGATGGATCCCGAGACGGGCCTGATGTTCGTCGACATCGGGATCTCTCCCGAGACGCTGGCCCAGTTCCCCGAGGGGTACCTCGATCGGCCGGAGGCTCGGGCGTACGCGCGGATCAATCCTGGCTGGCGGGAGAACCGCTGCGACGTGGCGTTCTGGTTCCGGTTCACGCCCCGGAACCTGCTCGCCCTCCTGCGGAAGATCCGCCGCGCCGGGCGACGGTCGAGGCGGCCCGGGGGGAGCTGAGGAGGCCGCTGCTCAGGCGCGATCGCGGCCGAGGCGCCACGGCGTCTCGCCCAGCGCACGCATCAGGCCCGCGTCGGGGAGCTGCGCGACCTGCCCCTTCAGCCAGCGGAGCTCCTCCTCGAGCTCGGACACGCGGCGAACCAGCTGAGGATCGTTCGCCGGTCGAGCGGAGCGATACTCGAGGAGTGCCTTCATCGTCGGCCTCACCGCGAGCCGCCAGCCGATGGCTGCGGTGAAGAGCAGCGTCGAGGCGCCGACGAACATCGTTCCGAGAAGGCCGGCCAGGTCGGAGGGATCGAAGGGCATGGGGGTCTCCTGGAGGTGACCGCTGCGATACGCCCGGCACCAGCGACGATTTCCGGCGGCCGTCAAAACTCGTAGCTGGTGGCGAGGAAGACGAAGACCCCGTACTCGGTCGCGTCCGTCCGGGCGAGGACGTCGAAGTCCAGGTTGCGCGGGATGACGTCGGTGCCCTTCCCCCAGAAGCCGGTGACGCCCACGTCGGTCCGCACGTGGTCGGTGACCAGGCCGCCGGAGAGGGTGAGCCCGTAGTGGTTGACGTGGGAGGTGTTGTCCACGCGGACGCTCAGGGGATCGCTGGAGGCGAAGTCGGTGAACGCGCCGGCCCGGATGGCGAACTGGCTGCCCAGCTTCACCTCTCCGCCGATGGCCACGTTCACCACCGCGTTCCGGACGACCACACGGTCCAGCCCATCGTCGGCTCGCTCCGGGTTGTCGGTGAAGTGCCGGTTGCCGAGGAAGATCACATCCGCGGAGAGGGTCCACCTCCCTGCGTCCCACGCCACGCCGGCCTGCGCCCGCAGGGGGAGGGACGGCGTCGCGGCGAGGTTGCTGTCCTGCCTGGCGAATCCGATGGCAGTGACCCCGTCCGACGCACCGATGCGGACGAAGGAGCTTCGCGAGCCGCCGCCCCACTCCGGCGTGAAGACCGAGAGCCCGAGCCGCAGCTGGTCGGTCACGTCCCATCGCACGCCGGCCGATCCGACGAAGCCGACGGTGCTCAGGTCGTCACGGGCGGAGAGGACGACGAACTGGCTTCCGCCTCCGGCGATGACGTTCAGATCGAGGAAGTAGCGGGTCGTCCCGATCAGCGCGAAGGCGCCGAACCCGATGCCCACCCTCCCGAGGCGGATCGCGTAGCCGCCGCCGATCCACAGGGTCTGGTTGTAGCGCTGCGAGAAGTAGGCGTTGATGCTCTCGCCGAGCTGGTCCCGGTCGTCGGTGGTCACCATGTCCGGGATGAACACCGAGAAGTACACGGTGTGCGGCGCCACGCCGGTCTCGGCGTCGACCTCGCCCAGCTTCTTGATGCCCGAGGTGGCCACCGGGATCACGTTCAGGTCCCGATAGACGAAGTCGTGACCGTCGCCGAGCGCGTCCTTCACCGATCCGCCCACGATCCCGTAGGCGTTCAGCGAGAAGGAGAGCGAGGAGGAGCGAGTGAAGGCCAGCCCCCCGGGGTTGTAGTACCCGCCCGACCCGTCATCGGCGAGCGCGGTGAACGCACCGCCCATCCCCGCGGCCCGCCCGCCGACGACGTAGGGCTTGAAGTTCGACTCGATGCCCTGCGCTCTCGCCGCACCCGCGGCGAGCACCAGGACCACCGCGTACACCCGCCTCGTCGTCATGCTGTCCCCTCCCCGGCTCCGGCAGCCTACGCATCTCCGTCCGGGGCGAGCATGCCTCCATCGCTGCGCTCCTGCCCTCAGGGACGCCCGCTGGGTCCAGCCCTGCCGCCGGCCACGTCCCGCAGGACCGGCTCGAGCGCGTCCAGCGCCCGCGCCCGGTGGGAGATCCGTCCCTTCTCCTCCAGGGAGATCTCCGCCATCGTCCGCCCGAGCTCGGGCAAGAGGAACACCGGGTCGTACCCGAAGCCCCCGGTCCCGCGCGGAGCCCGGAGGATGCTCCCCCGGCACTCTCCCCGGGCGAACCTCACCTCTCCCTCGGGGGAGGCGAGGGCGAGCACGCAGCGGAACGCCCCGCCGCGCTCAGGGTCCGGGACCCGCTCCATCGCGCGCAGCAGTGCCTGGACGCGGTCTCCGTCGGACCCCGGCGCGTAGCGGGCCGAGCGCACGCCCGGGGCGCCCCCGAGCGCATCGACGAAGAGCCCGGAGTCGTCGGCCACGGTCCAGAGCGCGGTCGCCCGCGCCCCCGCCAGCGCCTTGAGCCGGGCGTTGCCCTCCAGCGTGTCCTCCGTCTCCTCCACCTCGGGCATCGGCGGGACGTCGTCCAGCGAGAGGACATCCAGCCCCTGCACCCGGGCCCGCAGCTCGCGCAGCTTCCCGGCGTTCCGGGTGGCGAGGAGCAGCCTCATCCGCCGAGCGCGCGCTTCTGGGCCTCGATCAGCTTCTCGACGCCCCGGAGCCCGGCGTCGACCAGGGCGTCCAGCTCGCTCCGCGCGAACGAACCCTTCTCCGCGGTGCCTTGCACCTCCACCAGCTTGCCCTCGCCGGTGGCGACCACGTTCATGTCCACCTCGGCGGAGCTGTCCTCCTCGTAGTCGAGGTCGGTCACCACCGTCCCCTTGACGATGCCCACCGACACGGCGGCCACCGGAATCATCTTCGGCAGGCTGGACAGCGCCTTCTTCCCGTGGAGGGTGCGCACCGCCTGCGCCAGCGCGACGTAGGCGGCGGTGATGGAGGCACAGCGGGTCCCGCCGTCGGCCTCGATGACGTCGCAGTCCAGGGTGAAGGTGCGAGTGCCGAGCTGTCCCAGGTCCACCGAGGCCCGGAGCGCGCGCCCGACGAGGCGCTGGATCTCCTGCGTGCGGCCGCTCTGCTTTCCGCGGGCAGCCTCGCGCGCCGTCCGGGTGTTGGTGCTGCGGGGAAGCATCCCGTACTCGGCGGTCACCCAGCCGCTGCCCTTCCCTAAAAGATGCGGTGGCACGCGCTCCTCGACGGAGCAGGTGACCCGGACCCAGGTGTGGCCGATGCGGACCTCGGCCGAGCCCTCGGCGTGACGGGACACCCCGGGGGTGATGGTGAGCGGACGGAGATCGAGCGGGCCTCGGTCGAAGGAGCGCATGGACGAGGCCCCCCGTATCAGGGTGGGGCCGTCGAGGCCACCGGCGGACGACGGTCGCGCACGGCGGTCTGCGCCAGGAAGGCCAGCACCCCGTCGGCGATGGCCTGGGCGATGCGGTCCCGGTACTCGGGCCGGGCGAGCTTCTTGCTCTCCTCGGGGTGGGAGATGAAGCCGAACTCCACCAGCACCGCCGGCGCCTCGACGCCGGTGAGGACGTAGAACGGCGCCTGCTGCACTCCGTGGTCACTCCCCCCGGAGGCCGGCACCAGTCGCGAGTGGATGGCGTAGGCCAGCCGCGCGCTGTCGGCGTGCGCCTCGCTCCGCCGGAGGTCGGAGAGGATGAAGGCCAGGGTGTCGTTGGGCACCGGCGCGCCGGCCCCCGCCGAGTCGGCGTTCTCGGTCTCCGCCACCCGTCGGGCGTCCTCGCCCGAGGCGCTGGCGGAGAGGAAGAAGGTCTGCACGCCCTCGAGCTTCGCCCGCAGGCGCCGGGTGGGCATCGAGTTGAGGTGGAGGGAGACGAAGACGTCGGGCCGCGCCTGGTTGGCGAAGGTCACCCGGTCGGCGAGGGCGAGGAGAGCGTCCTGCTCGCGGGTGAGGAGAACCTCCGCCCCCGCGTGCTCGAGCGTAGCCTTGAGCCGGCGCGCGACGTCGAGCGAGACCGCCTTCTCCAGCTGCCCGTTGGGGCTGACTGCCCCTTCCTGGGCCCCGCCGTGGCCCGGATCGAGCACCACACGGGGGCGCGGGCCTGCCGGAGCCACGGTGAGGAGCGCGGCGCAAAAAAATGCCAGGGCGGATGACATCCGCCCCGGCATGTTAGCGGGAGTGCCCGCCTGGGCCTACTTCACCTGGGTCTTGCCGTCCGGCCCGGTCTTCTCGTGCTTCACCACGTTGCCGGAGGCGTCCTTCTCGATCGTCTCCTTGGTGTCGAGCTTGGCGTCGCTCGCCGTCCCCGGAGCGTCGTGCTTGGCCTTCTTCTCCACCTTGGTGGTGGTGCCACCCATGGAGTTCTTGTCGACGTCCTTGCTGTAGGTGCTGGTGTCCTTGGTGGAGTTCATCGCCCCACCCGGATCGGTCTTCGCCTTCTTCTCGGTCTTCACCGAGCCCGTGCCGTCCGCGTTCTGCTTGACGGACGTCTTGCTCTCGGTCGTCTTCGTGTCGTCAGCTCGCGCCGTGCCGGTGAGGGCCAACGCCATCGCGGCGGTCATTCCGATGATCAGTCTCTTCATTCACAGCCTCCCTGTTGCTGGTGCCGTGAAAAGCTGTTCATCGATCGCCGTGAGGCAAGCCCTGCAGCCCGTCGAGCGAGCAAGGCAAGGCCAGGGCGTATGAATCCACCCCGGCCTGTTCCTCTCGAACTGTCGTCGACCTACTTGGCGGGAGCCGGAGCCGCCTTCGTGTCGTCGGCCTTCGTGTCCTTGTCCTTGGTGGTCGTCTTCTTCTCGGACTTGGTCGTGGTGCTGGTCGCGCCGCTGCCACCCATGCCGTCCTTGGCCGTGTCCTGGGTGTAGGGGGCCGTGGTGTCCTTCGTCGTCTCGCTCTTCTGCGTCGTGCTCTTGCTCTCGCTGCTCTTGGTGTCATCCGCGCGGGCAGTTCCGACGAAGACCAGAGCCAGTGCCGCGGTGAGTCCAATGATGATGCGCTTCATGAACGTCCTCCCAGTTTGAGGCGGCTGGAAGCTGTTCATCACCCCCCGGGACGCAAGCGGGGTCCTTCACTCCACGTCGATGCCCGGTTCACCCCGGCGAAGTTCTCCAATGATCGCGGCGTCCACCCGCGCACGGGCGAGCGCCCGCTCGGCCTTCCGGAGGGCGGCACGCGGCACGGCGGCGAGGAGCCCGCCGTTGGTCTGGGCGTCGGCGAGAACGAACCGGATGGCGTCGGGAAGCCCCTCCGGGAAGCGGATCCGGGGACCGAAGTGCTCGAGGTTCGCCGTCGTCCCGCCCGGCACCACGCCCTGCTCGGCGAGCGCGGGCACACCGGCGAGGATCGGCACCCGCTCGAGGAAGAGCCGGGCCCGCACCTTCGCGCCCAGCGCCATCTCGGCCAGGTGCCCGAGGAGGCCAAAGCCGGTGACGTCGGTCAGGGCGTGCACGGGAAACCTGCCGGAGGAGAAGACCTCGCCGGCCTTGCGGTTCAGCCGGGACATCAGCTCGACCACGCTCGCCTCCAGCTCGGGCGTCGCGATCCCCCGCTTGATGGCCGTGGTCGCGATGCCCGACCCGATCGGCTTGGTGAGGAGGAGCACGTCGCCCGGACGGCCGCCGGCGTTGGTGAGGATGCGCCGCGGGTGCACCAGCCCGGTGACCGCCATCCCGTACTTGGGCTCGGGGTCGTCCACCGAGTGGCCGCCGAGGATGGGGATGCCCGCCTCGTCCGCCTTGCTCTGCCCGCCCTCGAGGATGCGGGCCAGGGTCTCCAGCGGCAGCGCCTGGGTGGGAAACGCGACGAGGTTGAGCGCGAAGAGCGGGCGGGCGCCCATGGCCCAGACGTCGGAGAGCGCGTTCGCGGCGGCGATCTGCCCGTAGGCGTACGGGTCGTCCACCACCGGGGGGAAGAAGTCCACCGTGGACACCACCGCCTCGCGAGCGGACAGACGGTACACCGCGGCGTCGTCGGCGGTGGCGAAGCCCACCAGCGCCCGGGGGTCCTTCCTGGTCTTCAGGCGGCGCAGGACCTGCGCCAGGTGCGCCGGTCGGAGCTTGGCGGCTCAACCGGCGCAGTGACTGAACTGGGTCAGTCGCCGCGGCGTCTCGGTGCTCATGGGGCTCTTCTGCCGCCGTTTCAGCCGGCGCGCACGTAATCCTTGCGCATCAGCTCCAGGACGGCCTCGGCGATGGTGGCGTCGTCGGCCTCGGAGTGGTCCATGACCGCCCGGAGGGTGCCGTGGTTGTGCACCAGCTGGAGCAGGTCCTGCTGCTCGGGGGTGAGGTCGCGAATGCGGGGAACGAGCGGGCGACGAACGATGAGCGGAGACTCGGAGGGGGGGAGGTGGGACTCGATGCGCTTGTACTCGTCGAGCAGCCGCAGGGCGTCCATCAGGAGCGCCTCGGTGGAGCGGTCCAGCTCGACCATGAACTCCTGGCCGTCGGGCGGTTGCAGCTCGAAATCGCCCTCCTCCCAGGTGATGATCCGGTTGAAGCTCTTCTGGGGCCCGAGCGCGTGGTCGCCGTCCACCACCGCGTAGTAGACGCGCCCCTGGCGCAGATAGATGCGACCCTCGTGGGCGCCGGTGACCACCAGCACCCCGTTCTTCTTCGAGGTGTGGAAGAGCTGGAGCAGGTCCGGGAGAGGGATGTCCTCGATCTTCCCGGTCATCGACGAGGTCTTGTTGGTCTTCGACGCCTGGACCTGCGCAGCCTCCTCGAGGCGCTCGCGCATCTCGGCATCGGACAGCTCGGCCTGGGCGCCCGCCTCGCGCTGGACCAGCTTGAGGATGGAGGTGCCGATGAGGATCCGGTCCCCCTCCTTGAGGCGGGCCTGGCGGATCTTCTCTCCGTTCACGAAGGTCCCGTTGGTGCTTCCCAGGTCCTCGATCAGCACCTTGCCCGGGCCCACGGTGATCTTCGCGTGCTTCCGGCTGACCATGTCCTCGACCAGGACCATGTCCAGCTCGCTCGAGCGCCCGATGGTGACCTGACGGTTCATCTTCAGGGGGAACTCGCCCCCCTGGTACTTGCCGGAGATGAACCGGAGGGCCCAGGCCGTGTCGATGCTCGACGCTGCCATCGTCGTCAGATCACCCTACAGCAGCCCCCCGGCGAAGACGAAACTTCCAGCATCCCCGGAGGGCACGAGGCGCAGGCGGGCGGTCCGGGGCTCCGGCTCCCTGGACGAGGAAGTCAGGTTTGCCTCCTCGGTGACCAGCACCTCCCCCCGTTCGGAACGGAGATACCAGGCGCGCGCCTCCCACCGGTGCCCCGGAAGGCGCAGCACGGAGTCGATCCGCGCATCTCCCACCGCCCGCTCCCGGTCCGCCGGCAGGACGAGCTCCCCCAGGGCTCCCGGCGCGTTCCCGGAGAGCAGCCGCGCCCGCTGCCAGAGGACGGAGAGCGACTGTGCCAGGGCCGGCGCGATCGGCCCGTCCGGCTCCCAGCGCCCACCCTGTCTCCGGAACCCCACCCGCTCGCGTCCGAGCGAGGAGACCTCGACGCCTCCACAGGCTCCGGAGGCATCGAGGGTCGCGACCGCCGAGGCGTGGTCGCCGTCCACGGTGATGCTGAAGCGGTCGAAGCGGAGGCTCCGGGGCTCGAAGGGGGGAGCTCCGGGCACGGGAATGGGCGCACGGGCGAGCTCTGCGGTGCGGAAGGCGGAGATCAGCTCCGGCTCGGGGCCTGCGGCGGCGCCGAGCATCCTCGGGAGCAGTGCCCAGACGGCGCCCAGCACGAGGCACAGACCGACGAGGACGCCGGTCGCGCGCGCGCCCCGATGGTCGGTGGTCACGACCCGAGCATCTGCTGCGCCCTCTCGGCCGCAGGCGTGCCCGGGAGACGGGTGATGATCCTCTGGAGCGCATCGCGCGCCTTCGACTGGTCCTTGAGGCGCGAGTAGAGGTCGTGCAACCGGAACAGGTACTTGTCGTCGTCCGGGCCCGGGTACTTCTGGAGGACCGTCTCCAGGCGGTTCACGGCGGCAGACCAGCGGTCGCGCTTCTCGTAGAAGTCGGCGACGTAGACCTCGTGACGCACCAGCCGTTCGCGGATCTCCGCCTGCTTCTTCCTGGCGTCCTCGAAGTACTGCGACTGGGGATACATCTTGGTGAAGTCGTTGAGGGCATCCCAGGCGGCCAGGACCTGGGTCTGGTCCTTCTCGCTCGAGGGGGGGAGCATGAACCAGTCGCTGGGGATGTCGCGGTAATGCGAGAGCGCGGCGCGGTAGGCGGCGTAGTCCACCTTGGGGTGCGTGGGGTGGAGCTTCACGAAGCCGGTGTAGCGGTCAGCGGCCTCGGTCCACAGCTCGCGCTCGAAGGACACGTCGGCCAGCCGAAGCTCGGCCTGGCGGGAGGCCTCGAGGAACGGGAACTTGGTCTTGACGTACTCGAAGTACTTCTCCGCCAGCTGGTACTGGCTGCTGTCGAGGGCCTCGTCGCCCCGTTTGAGGTTCGTGCTCGCCTCGCTCGCGTAGTCGGGCTCGCCGAAATCGCCGTTGTTGGAGAACAGGCCGCACCCCGGGAGGACCAGGAGGGCGGTGAGCGGGACGAGGTGGTGCAGGCGCATCTGAGGGGCGAACACCCTAGCCTCCTTCCTCCATCCCTTCCACCCCGGGAAGAAGCTCGCGGACCAGCGCGAGGTCGAAGCCGTGGGACAGAAGAAGGCGGGCGGACCGCCGGGGTGGCGCGCCCGGGACGAGAAGGCGTGCTGCGGCCGCGCGGGCGGTCCAGCCCTCGTCGCGGATGGCCTCGGCGAGGGCCTCCTCGGCCAGGGCGGGCGCGTAGCCCTGCTGCAAGAGCCGGGTGTGCATGGCGTCCGCCGCCCATCCCCCCTTGAGGACGAGCGCGCGAGCGCGGGCGCCCGCCGAGCGGCGATCGTCGAGGGCTCCGAGCCGGAGCGCGGCCTGGATCTCGGCCTCTACCTCTGGCTCCGGCAGGCCTGCACGACGCAGCGCTTCCCGCAGCGCGACGGTGGACACCTCGCGGCGAGCGAGCATGCGCAGAGCCCGAAGACCCGATTCCCCGGCGCCTCCAGCGGTGTTACGCCTCACGGTGCATGCACCCCGCCCTGGGACGGTACATGGATTTTCAGACCGCGTGGGGCGTCTGGCAGCGGCGGAACGGGGGCTGCGCGCCGGACGAGCCGACCGACGAGGCGTTCGTCACGGCGGCGCGGTCGCGGCCGGATCTCTGGTCGGCGGTGGAGCGCGCCTGCGGCAAGGCCCATCCTCCCGAGGAGGCGCAGAACGCGCTGCTCGTCCTCGCCGCCCGGACCGCGAGCACGGTCCTCGGGGACGACGAGCGGATCGCCGGTCCCCTGGAGCGGGCGCGCGGTGCGCTGGAGGGCGAGGGCGCGACACCGGAGCAGGTCGAGGCGCTCGTGGGAGCGGTGCTGCTGGAGGAGGCCTTCGGCGACGACCTCCCGGCGGACGGCTTCGACGCGGCGTTCGTCGCCGAATCCCTGGACACGCTGGCGCACCTGGCGACGCTCACCCCGCAGCGGGTGAACGCCCTGGAGCTCGCCTTCGCCGGAGGGCCGGACGGCGCCGAGCGCCGCAACCGGCGAATCGCCGCGCAGACGCTGTGCGGGGTGGCGTGGTCGGAGGGGCCGGATCTCGTGTCCCGCGAGCACCTCGAGGCGGCTGCGACGCGGCTCGAGCCCGAGCAGCGAATCGCGCTCGCCGAGTTCGTGGATCACCTCGCGGAGGTGCGCCTCATCGGCCCGCGGCGGCGGTCACGCCTGAGACGGGCGCTCGCCGAGCTGGTGTGAGCCCGCGCTCAGAACCGCTCGATGTGGAAGTCGTCGTCCGCGGACGGGAGCCCGGTCGAGCCACCGGCGGCGGGCTTCTGGGCGGGAGCTGCGCCCGGGCGCGGCGCGGTCGGATTGATGCGTCCGAGCGGCGTTCCCGCGCCTCCGGCGGCGCCCGGACGGGGTGACGCGGCCGCGGCAGGCGGAGCCCCCGGGGCGTTGGGAGCGCCGCGCTGGGTGAACGCCACGCTGCCCGGGGCCGAGTTCCCGTCCTGTGCACTGCCCTCGAAGTCGTCCCAGCGGGCGTCGCTGGTGGCGCTGATGCCGCTGAAGCGGAGGGCGAAGTCGTCGGGGTTCGTGGCCTGCCGGTGGGCTTCCTCGTAGGTGATGATGTTCTGCCGCACGAGGCTCATCAGCGACTGGTCGAAGGTCTGGGTCCCGTAGCTCTGGTGCCCCTGGGCGATGGCGTCCGGGATCTCCTTGGTCCGGTCCTTGTCCTCGATGAGCTCCCGGACCCGGGCGGTGTTCTTGAGCACCTCGACCGCGGCGACACGGCCCTTGCCGTCGGCGCGCGGAACGAGGCGCTGGGAGATGACCGCCTTCAGCACGCTGGCCAGCTGCAGGCGCA
>Ga0310810_10000990_pt1 | contig 28786 bp, 61 predicted proteins | sample NCmetagenome_FD_207641 | JGI IMG/M metagenome (GOLD analysis project Ga0310810, IMG submission 207641) | Soil microbial communities from experimental microcosm in Duke University, North Carolina, United States - NC | ecosystem: Engineered > Artificial ecosystem > Soil microcosm > Unclassified ... | reverse complement strand
ACTTCCGGCGGAGCCCCCGACACCCGGCCCCCCTAAGGGAGGACCCTTACTGGACTTATGACTTCGATATGGGGTTTATATCACGTCACAACTGAAGAAGCGTAAGCCCGTACCGCTACTGAGCTTGCGCCAAATGATTAATGCTCTGCTTCTGCGCTGGCCTACTCTGTGCCTGCGTCTCGTCTTGTTCTACGCTAACCTCTGTCGTACCATCGGGATGCGTGGTCTGCGTCTGCTTCGCGTGTGTCGATACTGTAACAGTCTCGATGTATAGACGAGCATCGACAGCGAAACCCAATACGTATAGGCATGCGCAACAGCACGTCAAGAGGCAAAGCAGGATGATGTAAGTCGCATGGGCTTTGGCGCTCATGGTTGGCCCTTAGCTGCGGGGCGCGTCTCTTTCGCTAGGTTGGCAAAAGCTCGGCTGCCTAAGCAATCCTGAACCGCAGCCACCGCGGCTTCGGCTTCGCGCAGCGCGCGCAGTTCATCGACAGTGAGCAGCGTGTCCCAATGCTGCGCGCCATGGAGGATATCCGCAGCACAGGAAAGTTGTGCGCCAATACCAGCGCATGCCAATGCATCAGACATCGTCGTTCTTTCCCTTCGCTTTTCTCTTCCCGGCTTTCGCGGTCGATTGCGCCGGATCATCGAAATAGCACGATGCCGTCCAATAGCCCTGCGGGTCGCTAGAGCTGGCGTTGTCCGCTTTCGCCATATTAATCACGTTCGGGACTTCGAGTCTATCGAATGCCATCAGGCCGCTTCTGTCTGAGGGCGACAGTACGTCATCCAATTCACGCGGCAGCTCCCCGCGCTTCACCATCGCGCGCGTGGCGATAGCGCACCCGGCGTTCCACATAACGGCCGCCAAGTGATCCTCGTCCGTCTGCCCGTCGTTGGCTTTGAGCGCGTGCCGCAGCATGCTATCGAAGTAACGGCTAATCGGCGCGCCTTTGCGCCAATTGCTTTCGCCATATTTCTTCGCGCCACGCTCGAACAACTTGGCCAGGGCTTCTAGCGCCTCGAACGGAATAAGATCAAAGCGCCCTTTTCCTTCTCTGGAGTCGCGTTGATATCCGCTCGCGAAAACCTCATTTCCGTTCCGGTTTGTCGACGCCTTGGGGTCCGTCTGCGAGCTTGGCGAGGGTGTCGGAATAGCGGGACATGACATCGTCGATGACTCGCTTGGTTTCGGGGCCAAGTGTAGCTCTGGCGTCTCGGTAATCGGCAATAAGCGCGTCGACCCGTCGGCGAACGTTAATCGAATGGTCCCATCCGTATGCCCGCATCCAGTCCACGACGAGCCGGTGCCAGCGTGCGAAGCGTCGCGAACGGCGAAAGTATATCCGCCGGATCCGATCGTCGGGTTTTTCGCTTGGCTCTTCCAATGGCGGCGGCGTGCTGTCTCCGGACATACGACGCCCTTCCGCTTCTTATTTGTCTTTTTCTTAGCCATGACTTAGTTGTACTCGCTCGGGTCTTGCTCAATCCCAAGGCCGATCTTACTGCGATGGCTCACGTTGCAGGCCAGTGCCCACACGCCACGTTGAATAGCGTCTAGCGCCTCGATCTCTTCGGGAGTGAACACGTCAGCGAAGCTCTCGGCGGTGAGAAAGTCCGCTAGGGTTGAGTGCATCCCAGCGAGTTGCCCGCAGGCAAGGGCTTGGGTGAAATGCTTAATGCTCTGGTCGCTCATTTCACGGGCCCCATAGGGAGAGCATACCACACCCTTTCGCCCGTCTCGGCGTTTTTCTTGGTCCCGTATAGTTCGCCGCGGTTCAGGTGAAGGTGAAGGCGTAGCGTCTCGGCATCCAAGCCGCAAAACTCGGCGATGTCCCGCACCGGCTGGGGGCCGTATCTCTCCAGGAAGAATCTCACGCATGCGCGGTCCACGGCGCTACGCCGACCCGCGGGCGAACTCCCCGCGCTGGATGCGGTGGTAATGGCAGATGCACACGGCATCGGCCCGGTTGTGGTCAGCGACTCGCCCCCGTGGCGGGATCAGGATTGCGTCCGGATAGTTCTCGCGGGCCCAAGCAATGGACGCCTTCTTAAGCTCCTCGCGGCTTTTAATGCCTGGAATTATCTCTTTTTGCCATTCCTTGGGGTTTACCTTCTTTAATGGTAAGCGCTTGAAGGCGCAGCTAGTTACGATCGCGCCATAGGCTTCGCCAAAGGTGAACATTGATTTACCGGCCTGGCCTTTAATGCCCCAAACGTCTTCAGTCATAGCCACGCAAGGCCGGTGCTCGTCAATCAGGGCTGATAGCGCAGCCTCGTCAATGATCCTGTTCCCGCGCGGGAGCGTCTGCTTGGTCGGCAACGCATAGACGTGCATCAGCAGCCCATCCCAAAACGCAATCGCCCCGTTAATGCCGGGATCTATCGCCGCGATGCAGTCCAATCAGTCAATGCCGCGCTTTCTCCAAGGCCAAAGCGGACGATAAGTCATAGGCTTCTGCCGCGAACTCTTCGGGCGAGCCGTGGAAGTCTTTACGATTCAAGAGCGCGCAAAGGATATGCACGGCAGCGAAGTCTTGGAATGTCATGCCCGCAATGCTGTCCGGCGGGCAGGGGTATGCGTGTCCGCCGTTCTCTTCCAATCATCCGCCCAACTTGTAGAGCGACCAGATGTAGATGGCGACGAAAATAATAAGGAAAATTACGGTCATTTAATCAGCTCCAAGGCGCGGGAGATTCGCGTTGCGTTATACTTGCTCATGCGCCGGACTTGGGAGTACGTGCAAGGCTGCACAACCGATGGCGCTTTGTTGTACTTCCGCCACATTCTTTCCGCGCGCATTTGAACGCGGCGCGGGGTTTGTTCCGTTCCGGCGTAATAAAGCCAAGGGCGGCCGGGCTGCAACAGCACGCGGCGCAGCGGCTTTCCTGTCTCGATCTCAAACGCGAACTTGCGGCCGTCCCACAGGAAGACTTTAGGGACGCTGGGGGGCGGGGGAGTGGTATCCTCGGTCATGCTTTGGCAGTATACACCCGATTCGCTGGCGGTTAGGAATTAAAACGGGCGGCGATTAGGCGGTTAAATTCTTTATCTTGAGCTTCTGTTGCGGCGGCCCCGGCGGCGGCCTCGGCGGCGGCCCTGGCGGCGGCCCTGGCGGCGGCCCAGGCGGCGGCCCCGGCGGCGGCCCCGGCGGCGGCCCAGGCGGCGGCCTCGGCGGCGGCCCAGGCGGCGGCCTCGGCGGCGGCCCAGGCGGCGGCCTCGGCGGCGGCCCAGGCGGCGGCCTCGGCGGCGGCTTCCAATTCGTCTTTCTTAATTTGCCCCAGCAAGAACCGTTCGGCCGCGATAATGGCATCCTTGCTGCGCTGATCCGTTAAAAGATCCCACAACACTTTTCCTTCGCCGATCGGCGTATTCCGCGCGCACCATACCGCGAAATGCTTAACGACGTCGCCAACGCCGTGCATTTCAACGATGCGCCGCGACGTGCATGCAAACTTGTCTCCCTCTTCAGAAACCCATCCGAAGCACTTTACGCGGCACAAGACCGTACCGGGCGCGTAGCTAAGAGCATGGAAGACGTTGCGGCACGCATGTAGGCCGCGCTCGCATAGCTCAGGCTTTCCGGTGATGCGGTAAGTCTTACCAACCTCGGGGCGCTTGTCTTCCCAGTCGTGGTTGAAGGCCTTTGCGCTCGGCAGAAAGTGCCAAGCCATGATCGCGTCTTTAGCGAGGAGCTTTTTCATACTAGAGAAGTACTGCCAAGGGTGGCTTTGCGCAAGATCGGCTTTTTTGCATACCGCTCAGTAAGGTAGCCCTCTACCGCGATGGGGAAGCCGGCGGCCCATTCGGGGGCCGTTAGCATGATGCGCTCTAGGGTCTTTAGCAGCGTACTGGCGTGCGCCTCCGGAACCTCGGCGACAATCTCGTCATGTACGTGCAAGACAACGTCTAGGCTCGCGTTCCGACAGTTAACCAAGGCTGCAGCAAGCAGGTCCCGGCAAACGGCTTGAGTAAAGTTCTCCGTCCACATCCCACCGTACGCCTCAACCCGCACCGGCTTACCAGTCGACAGGTCGTCGAACACCACTTGGCGAACGGGGCGGGGCGGCGCACCGTTAAAGCTCTTTTCGATCGTTTCAACCCGCGCGTTGTGGTAGCGCGTGACGCGCCCCGAAGGGAGCCGCACGCGCAAATCGCCGGCATCGCCAAGGCGCATCTTTAACGGGCCGCATGTTCCACATGGAACCTCCTTACCCACTACCGCTAGTGCACACTTCTCTAGGCGCTTCCAAAGGCCGTCGACTTTGCCGCGGTAGTAGTTGCCGGCCAGCGAGCGGAACTCGTCGCGGAACCATTCGGTTATGGTTTCGGCATCGGTGCCTGCGGCGGCCAGGTCAATGCCAGCCCCTTTAGCTGCCGCGGCCAGTCTTTCGGCGCCCATGCCATAGGTCGCACCCAGGAACGGCACCTTGCCGGCGTCGCGCCCTTTGGGGTCTGTGGCCTTGGATACCGGGCGGCCAAGCAGGCGCCGGGCGATGATGCAGTAAGGCTCTTCGCCGATCCCGGCATCGTAACGCCTGAACCATTCTAGATGCGTCTCGTCCCCGGCCAGCCAGAGCGCTCCCCGGGCTTCAATGGCGGCCCAATCGACTACGGCGAAGACGTGGCCCGCGCGAGGTATCAATGCCGGCCGTACGATCGCTTTTAGGCCATCTTCTATCGCACCCCCACCCGCGGCTTCCAATGCGGCGGGATCGTTCGCCAGAACGGCTGCAATCGCCTTCTCGGGGTCACAGCCAAGGCCCCGGGGTAGGTTCTGTAGCTGTATCCCGCTTTCGTCGCTGGACCGCCAAGACGACTCCCCGGCCGAACGCCAGCGGCCCGTGTGTGCGCCGTGATAACGTAACTGTCCCCGCAGCCGGCCATCGCCGCGGGCGGTCTTCTCAAGCATCGCCCCCAGCTTCTTAACGGACGCCTTGGATATCACCCGACGGGCAAGTAATACCTCACGGACGTGTTCGGGCAGGTCCTTTCGCCGGAGGGTGCTGGCCAGGGAGCTGGCGGTTAGCTCGTCCAGCTCGACGCCTTGAGAGGCGAGCCATTCCAGGAGGAAATCTACGCGCGTAAGGTCATTCCCCGTAATGGCGCCGGCCGTCACTTCTGCCACCTTGTCCGCGAGCCGGGAAGCGATGCTATAAGACATGGCCATGGCGGCGGCACAAAGCTCCCGGTCAATCAGTACGCCGCGGGCGTTTATCGCATTGTCCGCGCGCCATACCTCTTGCTCGAAGGGGGTGAGGGGGTCGAGTTTGGCGACAATGTCGCATTCTATTGCGACGTCCCGCGCGCAGTACGCTACCAGCTCGTCGAACTCGGCGGGCGTCGGCTCGTAGAAGCGGCCATCCTTACCGGGAGAGCACGTTTTGCGCATGATGCGCTGTCCCCCCTCGTGCTTGCCGGTTAGGCCGAGGTATTTAGCGCACTTGTCCAAGCCTTGGGGCAGGCCATTCGCCGCGGCCAGTGCCATTGCGCAGTGCCAAGCCTTGGGCTCAGGCCAGTGCAGGACGTGGCGGGCTATTGCCTGTTCAAAGCTCACGTTCCAGGCCCATACGTCCGCGGCCTCCCAGCCTTCGGGAGGGCCGAAGCCGGCACCCCGGCGCAGGGTCCATTCGCCGGCGGACAGTGCGGCCCAGCATGTTACCTCGGTCGAGGGGTCTAGGCTGTACTCCCAGGCGCCAACGTCGATATCGGCACGGGAGCGGGTTTCAAAGTCGAGGTGGATTGTGGTCATATGACCAACGCCTTTAGTCAGTGGGCTTGCCGTCTGAGTCCCCTGTTTGAGCCCACAAAATGGCGGAAGCCTTATCCCGATACCATCGGAGGGCGTGGCCCGGTTTGTGTGCGACCCAACCGACGCCAGGCGGCTGGTCTTTATACACCAAGGCGCCATTGGGGAGGACCGTGCGGGTGTCGCGCCGTTCGGCGCGGGCTTCCGCCGCGCGGGCTTTGGCTTTGGCCAGGTCCTCAGGCGTAAATTGTCTAGGCATGGGTGAGCATACACCAAGGGGTGAAAGAAAGGAAACCTAACCGAATTACCGCCTAACCGATTTATTTAAAAAGTTTTCCTGGTGGATAAACCAAAAGCCCCAGCACTTATTTTATACCCCCTCTAACCGGTTAGGATGGTAAGGTATATATTAGAATTTCTCTATATCTTCTTTACTGGACTGGACTTCCGTCAACTTAACTCCCGACCACATTTTGACCGCCTTACCGTTTGCCCACTTCGTGGTCCGGGTGCATTTGATCTCCTCGAAACGTTTGTTCAGTTCTCTAAGGCTCAGGCCCTTACCGTTTCCAGCCCTTTTCACCCACTGGGCATAGGCGTCCCGCAGCTCCCAAATACCGCAAGTAAAGCTCTCCCCAAGCTCGCAGCATTCGTCAATAAAGTCCACAATGGGGCTGCTGTCCGCCTGGTAATCCGTCGTCGCCTTGGTGACAATCTCCGGCACCGCCAACCCCTTACGCCCCTTGCCCCGGCTTTGCCAGTCCAGGCACCCCTGGACGGCAAAGGACAGCAGCGCCGACCGCACCCCCGGGTCTTCCAGGATCGCCGCTTTTACGGCCGGGTCTTGGGCGTCCTTGGGAATGGTCCGCATAAAGGGCAGCCGCAGCACGCGCCGCCACAGCCCAGAGTCGTCATCCGCGATAGCCGGCGCGTCGTTGGCCGCCAGCCAAAACTTCATAGTGGGCAAAAACTCTATTTCAGACTCGTAAAGTCGTCTGCAAGTGATTGTGTCCCGGCCGGTTAGGCTCTTAACGATCCCGCTGGCCAGCGCCTTGCCCTTGTCCATCTCGCTGGCAATAACCATGCGCGACCCGTGCAACCGGGCGATGTCGGTCCGGGGCCCGGTGTTCTCGTTCTTGGACGACAGCAGCGTGCGGCTATCCGCCACCGCCGCATACCCGCCCATGAGCTGGCGGAACCCCTCGACCAGCGTCGACTTGCCCGACCCACCCGGCCCGAGCAACAGGAAAAGAACCTCCGCGCCCGTGTCCCCGGTCAGGGAATAGCCAAGCGCCCGCTGGATAAAGCCAACGAACGCCGCATCCTTGCCCGTCACTTGGTCGAGGTAAGCGTCCAGAATCGGCGACTGCGCCCCGGCCACGAACCGCACCGGCGCCAGCTTAGAGCACAGCAGCGCCGGATTGTGCGGGAGCAGATTCCCCGTCCTCAGGTCCAGCGCCCCGTTCTCCACGTTCAGAATCCACGGGTCCGCATCCAGCTTGGCCACGCTCACGCGCAGCCGCGGCAGCGACTTGGCCAGCCGCACAAGGGCCCCGATACGCTCCGCCGACTCGCTGCGCTGCGCCCACCCGCGGATGCCTTCCGCAACCTCGGAGTTGTCAACCCCCTTGGCCTCGTCCGCAATCTTCCGGGCCACGTCAATGGCATAGCCAACGGCTACCACATCGTCGACGGCGGCCCACACAGCCCCCGTCCACTCAAGCCAAGACTGCTTCTCTAGGCAGTACAGCAGCCGCCCTTGGTATGCGTCCGCGAACCGCTCCGCGTTCCCGGCGTCCGTGCACTTGCGCCACTCCGCGCCAGCCCCGTCCTTACCCTCAACCCACCGGGCAATCGTCAAGACTTCTTTCTCGTCCAGCGGCGGCTCGCACTTGGCCAGGTTCTCCGCCAGCAACGCCGCCTCTAGCGCCTCTTGGCTGAGATTCTTATTCCGCAGGCTCGCAGCGATCCGGACAAGTGTCTGATTGCGCTGCCCGCTGCCGATCGAATCCGGAGAAGAGAAAGACGCCCGGGGCTTTTCTGGTGCTCCCCGGGCAGGCTTATCCGCAACAATAAACTCCGCGAAGTCCTCCGGCTTAAACCTGCCCTGCATCGGACGCCTCCAATTCCAGCCCAACGAGGCGGAAGGCTGCATACAGAAGCCCCTCGCGCTTCAACTTATCGTCGGTATCCAGTGCCGCGTCGAGGATGCTTTGTATTGACTCCAACAGGATGGAGACTTCCTCGGCGGTTTTCCCCCGCTTCGCCTCGGCGACCGCTTCTTTAATCGCCGCGATGGCTTCTTTCCCGGGCTTGCTCATTCCGCCTCCACTTGCAAATCATAGGCGTAGGGGCAGTGCCTACTCCATCGCCCGTCCGCGGTAAAGCTCTGCGGAATCGACCCTGCGAGCTTGGCACAATCCGCTAGGAACGGGTACGCCGCCCCCAGGTCGTCCAACCGCTCGCGCACCTTCCAGGGGTTCCCGTTCCGATCGAGGTACGTCTTACCGACTTGCAGTCGCAGCATATCGTATTGCTTTCACTTCCACGGGATCGCCCTTTTTGTGGTTAAAGGTCCCGGGCACTCTCAATATACGCGCTAAATCAAACACGCGGTCGAGTTTCCAGCCGCGCATCCCCGCTTGGGACAGGATATGATTTCCCCAGCCCTCGACCAATCGCCGGGCCGCGGTGCGTTCTTCCGGGGTGCGGATCAGCACTGGCTCATTTAGCAGCCACCAGGCTTGAAAGCCGTAGCCCGAGTCCACCACGATCGTCGGCGACCTTGGCAACCTATCCAAAAACTCTAGCGCTTCGTCTCGCGACCTTGGCAGGGCGCTGGCGGCGTGTGCTCCCGGGTTCTGAATGTCGACGTCCGCCCATAGGGCTACCAAGGCGCCGGCGTCTGATTCCCGGCCGCGTTCAGTGTGTGCCTTTGCAGCCACATACGGACAAGTGCCGACGTAGACGTCACTAGCTTCCGCTAGCCGCTCGCACTCTTCCGCCGCCGCCGCGAAACCTTGGCTAGCGTAGCAGCCCCAGAATCGGCTGGTCTTGTTCCGTTTTTCCCACGTCGCAAAGTTTAGCCCCGCCAGCGCCGGATGCCCAAACAGCGCGCGGAAAAATTCGGCCGGGGTCATTCGATTTCCGTTGCGAGGCAATACGCCTCGTAAATACGGCTATGGACCGATTTCAACGGGCCGCTATCGCCGTCAAAACTCCGGATCATCAGAAGCTCTGCCCATGCTCCGCTCAGTTTACCGCCGATGTCGTCCAGTTTTCTGGCCAGCAACAGCTTTTCCGCCAGCGCCTCGTCCAGCGCGTCCTCTAACCTTGCGGCCGAAGATTTCTTCCCAGCCTTTTTCATACCGCGCCCTCGCTTGTTTGTCGTTCCAGCCACGTCGATCGGAGCCTTTGCCGCTCATTTTTCGGGGCTTTCCGCCAGGTCTTCTATGCGATAACTGCCCGCCCACCCCTGATATACCCGGCCATGCTGGTATATTCGGACGCCGGTGTCGTCCGCCCATACACGGTCGCGCTCCGTACATGCCTCCCCGACGGCAACACCCGCGGGGCTTAAGAATACAACCCGCACTTTTCTAGGGGGCTCACTTTTTAAAAGATTCGGGATCGCTATCGCGGCTATGATAGCGCACATCGATACGCACACCATAAGCTCAACGAGTGTAAACGCGCGCTTCATCCTTGCGGCCCCTCCGGCATTTGCCAGTCGCTTTCCGATTCGTAGTCCAACCCGTTCTCCGTATGCATTTGCTCGGCGACGTCAGCCTCGACGCTCGGATTCCCAGAGTCATCTAACCCCGCTAACTCACGCTTGGCAATCTTACACGCCAGATCACAGGCGTCGTCGTAGTCATACGCGCGCACGGTGATTTGCCGGCGCACAATCCCGATCACGCGGACGCGGTAATATCCCATAGCAACCAAAGCTTACCCCACAAAAACGACAAACCCCGGACCTTTTTAGGGGCTCGGGGCTTTATAGGTCTGGATGGCGGGGCCTTCGCCCGCGGGGGTATACACCCCCTGTCTTGTCCAGTTCGCGGCGATCAACCCGCTCCGGCCCGACACACCCAGGTAAATTGTTCCGCCTCTCTCCTCCACCGCGCGGCCCTCGCCCTTGCTGCGCGGCGTAGTTCCACGGGATGATCCTCGCACATGGCGGCGGTTTCCAGTGCAGCAGCGAGTCGCAGCAGCCTATCGCGCCGGTCCTCGTCCAGCATCGCGGCGCCGCTACCCATGGTTATCGTCCCGCCCCCAGAAAATGTCCCGCACACACTGGTAACTCACCACCACGCAAAAAGCAATGAGGAAGATCAACCCCAGCGCGCGGAAGAAAAGCGACCAGATCACGGCAACGGTTCAAACGCGTGCGGCACTTCGCGAACGATGTCCTGGACGTTCTTTTTCGCGATCCACGCGGCGACCAGCAGGGCCGCCCCGCACGTTAGGATGATTAGGAACCGGGCCAAGCCGCCCCCGTTAATGGGGGTCATAGCGCGGCCCCTTCGCGTTTGTCGTTCGGCTTTAAGCAGGCCGCTAAGATGGCGTTAGCCGCGTGCGCCTGAAGTGCGGCGATAGCCCGCTTAAGTCCGGCGTCCTTCTTTAAGGCTTCCTTGACGGCCTTGGCGATCTCTCGCTTAAGCTCTTCGCGGAAAACCTCGCCGAGGGTCGTTCCGTAGTCGTCCCCGGTAAGGATGCTGTCCAGGTCCACCGTAATGCTGAAGCTCACGGGGCCACGCAACCCAGCGCGCGAAGAACGTAGTAGCAGATCAGGAAGGCGCCCATAAAGGAGCCGACCAGTACGCAAAGGCCAAAGATGACGTCTTTCATGGCTGGCTTTCCTGTAGGTGAGTCTGATGCGGAATCCACTTCCCGTCAACCCGGAACCCCCAATTTCTTGTTCTGGGGCCCATCATAAAGAGAGTCCACACGGACCTGGTAAGGGCGACCAGGCGATGTAAAGATCGCGCCCCGCGCACGCGCAGGGATCCGGCCGTGCGGTACTCGCCACCGCTCGGAAGCTCCTCAAAGTATTTCCCGGCCAGGATAAGACTTACGAACGCGAACGGGTGGTCGTGGCAGTGGTCACGGTCGCTGCGCATGATCTTATGGATGCAAATGCACCAGCGGCGATGATTCGGGCCGCCGATTAGGTAGTACCGCCGCAAGTACTCACAGCCCGGGTTAACGTGATCCATGATCACGCGGCAGCGGCCCTCCCAATGCTCGGTTGGGCTAATCTCGCCCTTCCAAGCCTCGGGAGTCGGCCGCCGCTCCATCCACGCCGCGAACATGTCAAGTAAGCGGCGCACACTTCTCCCCTCAGAAGGGAGTTTCGTCCCCGGCCGCCTTGGCCTTGAATCCGAACACCGCGCCAGCCTTGGGGGCGCTGGTCTTTACGCGCATGCCCGGGCCCATCTCGCCGCCCGGATACTGCACGTCCATGCGGATCAGGCTAATCGGCTTACCGATCCAACCGTCCGTTTCGCCGCCGTACAGTTTCGCCAGGGTCTTGGCGTTGGTCTTGTTGATAACCAAGCCCTTTTTGGTTTCTTTAAAGTACAGTACCGGCTTGGTTTCAGCGTCCGAACCCTGGCCAAGCGTCTCGCGCTTGTACTCGGCGACGGTCAGGTTGATAACCTCGCCATCTTCAAGGTCGGCTTCGGCCTTGAGATACTTGGAGGGGAACTCTGCGAAGATGTTGGCCACGGTTTCCTTAGATTGCGTTGTTTTCAGCGGTCAATTCCGCCGGTTCAGTATACCCCAAAGCCCACGCCGGCGGCGAGATTTCTTTAACCGTCGCTGCATCGCCGTCGCTCCAATCGCCCGACTCGTAACATTTGCACAAGCGATCGAAGTCCGCCAGGTTTTCCTGCATGCCGAGCTGGATATACGCGGCCGAGAGCCGGTAAATCCGAACGCGGTACGGCGTGCCGCTTTCGATAAAGGGTAAGTACCAGTCGCGCACGGTTTGCCGCATAAGCCAATGGTAGAAGGCTACTTGGCGGTAATATTGCCGGCTGTATATTTCCCGTTCAGCTTTGTCGACGTCAAGGATTGTTTTTAGGTCAAGGCCATGTTTCGGCCCGAGCCAATCGATACGCCCCTGGATAAGCGGCGCGTCGGGGGCCACCGCCCGGCGGATCGGAACCTCAGGTTCGCCGACAGCGAGCAGCGCGGCGACGTCGTGGTTTTCTTCGATGGCGTTGGCCATCTCGGACAAGTCGGCGTATTCTTCCTGCGTAAGGACGCGCATGCCGCGCTCTGCTGCCTCTGTTTCGTGGGCTACGAATCCTTTGGCTCGCCGGTCTTTGGCCGGGTCAACCTCGTACAACCCTTCAAAAGCCCCCTGTCCCTCCAGGATCAGCACGTGCGCCGCGGTCCCCAGGAACATGCTCCGCGTAGGTTTGGGCGGCGCGACGGTCTTCCCAACGTGCAGCATCCAATAGAGCTTCGGCGATAGGACGAAGGACTTTAGCTTAGACCAAGAAACCGCCGGATTCGCGCGGTATTCTTCCTCAGTCTCGCCGGTGATGCGGGTTGTCATCAAAAGCCCCCATCGGACAGCCAGACGTGATCTTCCGTTTCCCGGTTAATGTCCTCAATTTGTACGGCCGTGTCAAGGTAGCCGGCCGGTCGGTCGTCCGCGACGTATTTGAGCGCGTTAACCAGCGCATTCCGCAACCGGGCATTGATCCGGCGAACCTCGGCGAGTAGCTCCGGGTAGCTGTCGCTCGCGTAGGCGCCCGAGTTTTCCTCAAGCTCCGCCAGCAACGGGCACGAACTCGGCGCCACGTTCTTTTCAATCCAGTCGAACGCTTCGCGGCGGTTCATTGCGGGACCTCCTCGCGCAACCGCTTGCATTCCTGGGAAAGACGGTGCATGCACTCGGCGCGATCGAAAATGTCAAGGCGCAGGAACGCACAGACGATGTCGTCCGGAGTGACCTCGCCCGATTCTATCGCATCTTCGATAAGCTGGCGCGGGTCGTCTTCCTCCAGGTCGTCATCCGTGTCGCGCGGCACAGACACGCGCGGCAGCAGCTTGGTAGTGTCGGACTGTTTCTTGGTATGTTTCACTTGAACCACCGATCAAGCAGCCAAAGGACTGCGCAGGCAAGGAGCACCAAAGGCCCCAAGACGGTGAAGAACGATGCGAACATGTCAGCGGCGATTTCCCAACGGGTTTTCGCCAGCGGTTGAAAGGGTAGCGGCTTGGGCGGCGCCTTAATCAGAACCGGCGCGGCGGGCAATTCTAGGTAGCGGTCCGTCGGTGTCCCCTTGGCCATAACGATCCCGCACTTGCTGCAACGTGTGGTAAGATCGCCGAGGAGGATCGGATCGTGTCCGATAAACTCGCAGTGGTCGTAGACCGGATCGGCGAGCGGGCGGCGCCAGGTCGGCGGCTTTCCGCCAACGCTGCGTTTCCGGGGAGGGATCTTATTCGAGTCCGTCATTTGCCACCACGCGGTAGAGGGGTGCTTTGCCCACACCGTCGCCATGAGCATACACCAGGATTTCGCGGTCCGCGTTGTGAAGTAGAAGTAAGCTCAAGTGGTGCTTTAGCTTCTCCCGATACATTTCCCCCAGCTTTCCGCGGTCCGCCCACTTGGCGGAATCTTCAACGCTTAGGTGGATTTCCAGGGCGGGGCTGGTGTCTTTAAAGCCCGGGTCCGGTGCATACGGGTCGTAATCGCGCGTTGCCATGGCGGGGCCCTCCGCCTAAAGCTTTACCCCAGGTCCGTAAGAAAATCCAGCGGCAGGCGCAGGCTTTTCATGTCGCTGGGCCGGGCTTGCTTTCTGTACAAAGGCGGAGTAGGTTCCTGGGACAGGAGACTGGCCATGCGAGTGTTTGCCTCAGCGGGTTTCCCATGGGGGGACAAAGTCAATTTCGTCGACGGGAATAACGTGCTCGTCGGCTTTGACACCGACCAGTCCTGCTGTGAACATGCCGGCTGGACTATTCTCCCCCATCCCGCGACAGACGCAGCGCCCGCGCCCGACCCGCTGCCGGATCTAGAGCCCTATTATTTCGACACCTATGCATGCCCCATGCGGGGGACGATTCCGGACAGCATTCTGGATGCCGGGGATAGCATATCCTTCAAGCTGGTAGCGCATGACTTGCCCCCGCTTTGGCTGACCTTATTTAACTGCCACAATGGCTATTACAGTCACGGGTTTTCGCAATCTATCGGCGGGAAGTTGGCCTTGGAGGGCTCCCTGTGACCCCGCTCGACATCGACGCGCTGGAGAAGTTGGCTCATAGAGCCAAGGATTTTCAGCCGTGGGAAATCGGAGACTTCGCCATGATGCGCAACGCGCTGCCTCAACTACTCGCCATCGTCCGCGCGGCGGATGCGCTGCGCGAAGAGATAAAGCAATCCATGGGGAATTGCTGCGACTGCGGCGGGGGGATTGGGGAGTGGGATGAAGCGACTGCCGCATTCGACGCCGTCCGCCACGGAGCCGCTAAGCCATGACCCCGCTCGATATCGACGCGCTGGAGTTGGTTCTACCGCGCACCCAATGCGACGCGTCCTGGGAGACCATAGGGCGCCTAATAGCCATCGTCCGCGCGGCGGATGCGATGCGTAGCGAGTTCCACGTAGGAGAGAAATATGATAGCGGCGCATTTGAAATGAGCGCCACGTCGCAATTAATCGATGCCACTCTAGCCTTCGACCGCGTCCGCGGGGGAGGCGAGGCGTGAAGACTCCCGAAGAGTGGGAACGGGAATATCTGGAAGTCGTCCGAACCATGGACGACGGCTCGGACATTGTTCGCGACATTGTTCGCCGCGCTCAACTCGACGCCTGGCGCGCGGCGAGGGAGCAGGCGGCGGCAATCGGCGAGAGCTACGAGCCGCGATGCGGCGAATGCCCGCGCGGTGTTGCGATGGCGATCAGATGTATGCCCGAACCGGGGAGCGAGTGATGACTGAGCAACCGTTTATGGAAGCAGCCAGAAAAGTCTCGGAGTGCACTCTTCTGGAGAGCTTGAAGATACCGGCCTTCACAAAGCAGCGGCTCGATAGATTCACCGAGCTATTTGTGACCCTCCCGCCCGGCCCGCTGGCCGTGGTGCCGGTGGAGCTGCTGATCGAAGCGGCAGCGGAGTGCGAAATGTCAGCGAATATGCACGAGGGCGAGTTCTCAGCGTACAAGGACGCCGTTGATGCGCGCTCTCTGGCCAAGCGCCTGCGCGCCGCCGTCGGCGGGGAGGGGGAGAAGACGTGAGCGAAAACGCTATTCGTTGGCGCTGTGAAACGTGCGGCGAGATATTCCACCCGGGAGACGTGCTCACCGCGGCTAACCCATTCGACGCCAACGAAAACGTGACCGGCTGTCCGTCATGCAAGGCGATCGATTCTTTTGCCGTTGCCTGCGACGATCCGGGATGCCCGAGAGAGGCAACGTGCGGGTGTCCGACTGAGAACGGCTACCGCAGCACTTGCTGGGAACACGCGCCGATAGAATTGAAAGGAGCCAAGCCGTGACCCGCGCGCAGAAGTTCCGGCGGGTGCGGGCGTGGGCGATCTTTACCGATGGTCGGATGCTTATGAACTTCGATGTTCCATGGCTTTTCGCCTTGCGACGGCACGCCCGTAGCGCCGGCATGGACGTTCGTCGCGTCGAGATCGTCGAGATTCCCCCGAAACGAAAGGCGAAGCATGGCCGACGGTGAGGCAATCCCCGACGGGAAAACTTGCAACGACTGTCGGCACTACGAGCGATGCCGCTGGCTGCTCTCCCGAGAGCCGACCGAAACAAAGTGCGACTGGACGCCGTCGCGATTCGCGGCGCGCACGCTCTACGATCAACCATTTATGAGGTACCGCCCATGACCGACCCCCCCGCCGCCGAGGCGCTGGCGCCATTGCTGAATCGCGACGAGCAGCGCAAGGCGACGCTGCTGCAAGATCCGATCTTCCTCTTGCAGATCGCGTTTCACAAGACGGACGAAGACGACAACGACCAACAAGAAACCAACTGGCACACTGATCGGGTGTTCGCTACGGCAGAAGAGGCTCAAGCCTTCGCGCAGGCGCGGAACTATGATTACGGAACCCGGGGGCGAGATTGGCGCGTGTATTCGGTGCCTGCGGTCGGGATTCTCGCCGACCTGCTCAACAAACCCGAGCGCGCCCCTGCGCCCGCCCCCAACTCTGGGGCACGTCCATCTCCGACGGGTGCGCTGATCCTCTTGGAAACGTCGAAAGCGGTCGACGCCATTCTGGATCGGTGCCAATACCCGATGGGCGCCGCGGGATTGGTGATCGCGCACCAGAATCTAAAGACCGGCATTCGCGCGGCGTCCCCGCATCCGGCCAACGCCCCCGCGCCCGCCGACGCGGTGACGGAGGCGGCGCTCACTCTGGACTCGCTCGCCGAAGATGCGTTCGGTCCGCGCTGGGCGCAGATCGATCAGGGCGACCGCGACGAGATCATAATGGAGCGATGGCTAGAAACGATCGACAGCCTACGTCATGCGTGGCATGCACTCAGAGCCGCCCTCCGCGCGCGGGCTGGTGCGTGATGAGCTACGAGGAGGCGCTCTACAGCGCGATCGATCGGTTCTGCGACGAGATGCTCTTCGGAGCTAAGGCCAACGGGGCTGGCGTCGCCACCACGAGATCCATCAACCTTCGCCATTCACGGCGTCTTCGCCTTCTCGTTCGTCAAGAAATAGAGAAAGAACAGAAGCGCCAAGCGCGGGCGACGGGGGAGAGATGAGTATCTCGAACTGGAATCCCATGGACGGTGGCCCCAGCCAGAAACACCTCGCGACCGTCGATCTAGATTGCTTCCATTGCCACGGCAAGACACGCGTGGTGGTGAAAGTGCTCGCTCACGAAGAGGCGAGATATTGGCAGAAGAGATGCGAAGAGCTGCAAAAGCAGCGCGAGCTTGCTTGGGGAATCGCTGAGCGCGAAAGCAGCAATCCAGAAATACAGAGGTTTATTTTCGGACGGCTGTGGGTCGCTCGGCTGGAAGAGCTAAAGGCCATAGTGAGCGGTGAGGAGCGCGCCGATGGACGCTGAGGCACGGAAGCGGCTGGAAGAATGGGCTAAGGACCTTCACGAAGGGTTCGAGCGTTTAGCCTCCCCCGAGGCAGAGGCTAACCGCGAGCAGTGTGCCCGCGATCTTTCTGCCCTCCTAGACGCGCTCGACGCCGCGGAGAAGGAAGCCGCTGACCTGCGGACGTTTAACCAGCAGATAATCGGCAACGTTCAGGCACTTATGCGCGACCAGACCACCGCCGCCGCGGCGGGCGGGCGCAGGGAGCTGCCGGAAAGTATCGAATACCTTGAACCGTTCGCTGACGAACAGGGGGAGCTTCCCGCCTGCTATCAGAAGCGCGATGCTGCCGTTGCCCTTTACGCGTCCGACTTCACCCCCGACGAGCTGCGCGCAGTCGCCGACGATTTAGAGCGACGCAAGGCGGGGGCGCAGACATGAAGCGTGCAGAGCGAAGGCGCAGGACTGACGTGAAGATCGCGGAGCGTGAGCGAATCATGCGCCAGCACGGCGTCCTTGACGGCAACAACAAAATCCGCGGCCACCACCTGCACAAGCGCGACATCATGGGCTATTGCCACAATCGTGGCTGTGCGCTGTGTGCCATCGGAAGGTCAATGAAGAAATTAGAGAAGCGCAGGGCGCGCTATGCTGGACGACGCAAGGCCAGCGGAGCGGAGGCGGGCGAATGAGCGACGTATATTGCATGAAGTGCGGAGCGACCGGGCAGATGACGACCGGCTCCGTGTGCTGGCGCTGCCGCGCTTTAGAGGCAGTGGCCGGGGCTCCGCCCTCGTGGCCGGAAGGGGCGGTATCCGGGGAGCACGACCCTTCGCACGACCACGCGCTAGCCGCGCTCGTCGAGCGGCTGAGGGGGCTGGTCAAGAAATGGGAGGAGCTAGAAAACCGATGGCCGAGCGATGATTTTTGTGCCGGCCACGGCTGGTGCTCGCGCGAGCTGGACGAAGTGTTAAAAGACTACCCTACAACCGGCGCCGGCTCTTAATCACCGCTTTCACAATCGTCGTCGCGCCGTAACCGTCCGGCGCGTCATCGCCCAAGCCGCTCGGATCCCCGCCAAAGTTCGGCACCAAGCGGATGCACTTGGCATTTTCTGATACCACCCAGCCGACGGAGTGAACCTCTTGCGGCTGCGGGTCATCGTCCATGCCGGCGATGTCGGCCCAATTTGTGTCCGTCTCACTCCAGTGGTCTAGCCAAACGATATAGACGAGCGGGTATCGTCGGGACTTTTTCTTCACAGTTCCCCCGTCCAGCGTCCGCGACTGTCCAGCAGCATAGGCGCAAAGTGCGGCACTTGGTCAACGACGACCCCGGCCCCGAGGATTGGCTTAGCCGGCGTGTCCTTACCGTAGGCAAAGGCGTATTTGTGCCGGTCGATCAGGCACCCGGCGTTCATGCCCCAGAATAGGTACTTGGGGTTCGCGTTGTAAAGGATCCCTGCCCAGGCATGCAGGTGGCCCATGACCACGGGCTGCATATGGGCTTGCGCCGCCTTTAGCGCGCCCTGGGGGCCGCTGTAGCCCTCTCCGTGAAAGTAGCGGATGTCGTCATGCTCCACCGACTCATGCCAAGTCCATCCGACCGGCGCGCGCATAAACTCGGCGTAGGAGCGGAGATAGGCCGACGGTATGCCGAACTTCGCAGCTCGGCGGAATGGCCGTGCGGTATGATTACTATGTAGGCTTTGCACCCTTGGGAAAGCCGCGTAGAACGGCGCCAAGTGTTCCAGCGCCTCCGACAGCTCGTCATTAGCCGACCGCCCGTCCGGGTCATGGTCGTAGTTACTCAGGGCGTGGAAATCGGCCTCGTCGCCGAGGCACACCACACCATCCGGCCTGACTTTCTTTTTAAGCTCCAACAGGAACGCCAGCGCGTCCCGGTGCTCAAAAGGCGCATGAAGGTCCGGGATCGCCAAGATAGTGGCCATATGGATAAGAACAGTCTACCACCGAAAGCGCGCGGATTTGTCGAAAACTCTGACTCTTTCGCGGGTCAGAAAAAACCCCAAAAGGGGCACTTGCGGAGTTGTACGGGATCGCGTACAAAGCCGGCATGAGCGACGCCCACATAACCCACGCGGTCAACACCCTAGAGAGCATGGTTCACGCCTGCTACTGGTTCGTAGCAGCCTGCGCCGCGGCGGGCTTTGTTCTTACCTTCATTTACAAGCGCTGGGGCGACCAATGAACCGCCACGTCTATCTCGGTAAGTACGCGCTTAAGGCGCACGCCCGCGCAGTCCGCTCGCCGCTTGGAGTGGCCAAGTTACTGCACCTAGCGCGGCTGCGGCGCAAAGTCCGGCAAGACCAGATGGCCCTTGAAAACCGGCGGGAGCCCTTTAAGTTCCCGGCCCTGATCGTTGCAGCCACCAACTAGTAAAGGTTCAACCTATATGCGAAATACCGTCATATCTAGCCGCCTGCGCGTAGCCTTGCAAGACTCCGGCCGATCCGTGGCGGAGGTTGCCCGCAAGGCGGGGCTGCCGCATCCGCAGTCCCTTCACAACATCCTGAACGGCCGCGACCCCGGCTATTGCCATTTGCCAAGCCTGGCGGAAGTCTTGCGCAAGCCGCTGCCGTGGATTCTGGGAGCGCAGCCGCTACACCGCATCCCCGATCGCTCGCGCGCAAAGCGGCAGGTGCGACGGCTTCCTGGCTTGCCCCCGTTAGAAGGGGGCGCCGAGTAGTGAGCATCACCTTGATATTCGGCCGGACCCGCCTCGCGGCCGTGCTGGCGTTTGACGATCACCAGCTAGCGACCATTCACCGGAACTTTACCGCCGGCGATATGATCGACGCCGACGGCTACACCGAAACGGACTCGTTCCTGGACCTTCGCGGGCTCGTTCACTTCTATATCAACGGCACGGGAACGACCGTCCGGGAGCTGGCGGCCAACGTCGGACTGCCATCCGGGACGGTGAGCGATTGGCTTACCAAGCGCCACAAGATCAGTGCTATGGGCGCCGATCGCCTGGCCTTCGCCTGCCGGGTCCGCGTGGTGATCGGCTTCTGTACGCTCGGTCACTTGGCCGAGGCGGGAGGATCCTCGGGCGGCGGCCCCTCAAGGTCCTTGTAACCAATGCGGAATTGATCGCTGACGATTCCAAGGAACGCTTCCCGCAGCTCCTTACGCTTCTCGGGAACGCATTGCTCGATGTAATGCTGATATTCGTGCAGGATGATTTCGCACTCTAGCCGCCACTCGCCGTAGACGTAAATGCGGGGCGGAACGTAAAAGAACATCCCCTGGATGCGCTGCGGGTCCTTGGGATCGTGGCCCACGGCTTTGCAAAAGTCCTCGTAGGAGGAAATAGCATAGATGGGGACCTTGCCGCCGGGGTTGACCAGGGCGATCGTCTCGGTCTTATCCTCGCCCCCGTGAGTGACGGGCGGGAGAATAGTTATCGGGCCGTCGCCCGCCTTGGTTGTGCGGTGGATGCAGCCGACCAACAGGAGCGCGGCGAGTAAGGTTAGAAAGTTTTGCATAATCAATAACCGGGGATCACCCCGGGAACGATGCCACCCGGAACGACGACATCGCCGCTGACGCTGGACGCGAGGAACGGAAGCGGGATGTCGAGACGCGGGCCGGCCTCAAAGTCGAGGACGGAGCGAGGACCAGGTACGTAAACGCCGGCGACCTTCGTGTAGTTGAAAAGCTGGTAATAGCAGCGTTGGCCAAACGGCGCTTCGTGATTGATGTAGACATAGCCGCTGTCGTATGAGCCGGCTCCCGACAGTAGTTCATGTTCCCAAATGAGCGTGTCTGCCGGCGTCAGCGCCGTTGCCGGCTGGGTTCCGTCCGATTGCATTCGCACTTGGAGTTTTTCATCCACACCAGCGTCGACAATGCGTAGCCGGAAATAGCGGAGCCCCGTTAGGTAGCCGAACAACCATGGCGCCTCGCCGGTGAACGCGTCGTTACAAGTGAGCGCCAGGTTGTGATGATTGTCGGGCAGCCAGTCGTAATCGTGCAGGCCTTCAGTGCTGCGCACGCGCAGACCAAGATCGGCGGCAGGCCCAGCGAAGCCGAAATAAGAAGAGAACGGCGCTGCATTGAGCGGCGTCCATCGTCCGATGGACATCGGAATGGACAGCGATTGGTTAAGCTGGTGTTGGTGGTCGCGATACAGCCGCGGCGTGTAGCCACTCGGCAGCTCGGCAGGCACAGCGACGATGCAGCCAGTATCGTAATTTTCCTCAACAGTCGCGCGAATATCCCAGGACGTGATGACACCAACCAGGCCGGCCGGATACGCCTGGCCATTTATGTCCGACGCATAGGGCCAATCTACAACCGTCGGGACTATCGGGAGCCGCCCGTTATCGTTGATGGAGCAACGCTGGAAACGCCACTGTGCCCCGCGGGAGCTTGGCTCGTCGGCTACCGGCCAGAAATCGATCCCGGCCTCCAGGCGCGAATACTGTGTCGGTATCGTCATTCAAAGAAAGGAATATAGCAGGTTACGGTATCAGTGTCCGACCCGTCAACGGGCAGCGATACCGTAGCGAACGACTGGCAGCGATCCGGGTTGACCAGCCCGTTGAAGATGCCGTCTTGAAAAACGTTATGGTGGACGACGAGAACGAAAGAGGATTGCAAGAACCCGTTAATCCAGAGCTTGGCGCGGCCGATACCATCGATCGCCGTAAAGTCGCCCGGGACTGGGGGTGGCCCCATGGGGTAGACCAAGCCGGGGTCATACAGCGTCGGAACGGAAGTAATTTCAGACGCCGCGCGTTTTATTCCGTAGAGGGTAGTCCCCCCGGAATTATAGACGGTGTTCCCGTCGAAGATGTCCAGCTTCCAATCCGGCAGAGCGGACGGCGCGATAATCTTTATCGGCCGCTGCGCGATCTCCAACGCCTGCTTATTCAGCTCGCGCCAAATGCGCGACAGCTCTAGGTCGCGGTTGCTCATATCATGAAGTCCAAGGACTGCCATCCGGTTTCCCAAGACGTCAGCCCGGACATATTATCGTAATGGATCCGCACGACGGGGGTCTGTACGACGTGTTCCTCGCCGTTGGCCTTGAGCGTGTTCACGACCCACCCGAGCTTGGGGTACGCAACCGGCCCCTCGCTGCCCGATACAAAGGTAGACGAGCCCTGTACGGCGTCGAACGTATCGAACAGGCCGAAGTCGCGGATTGCCCAGGAAGCAGTCCGCCGGAACGTCAGATACCAAGCGCATGCCAGTGCATGCCGCCGCGCCAGCTCCGCGCGATCGTCCCGCAGTTTGCCGGGTGTCGTTCCGCTGGCCCCAGCCGCCCCGCGCATGCCCGCATAGCCTTCGCCGCGCGATCCATCGTCCTTGTCTAGCTGCCAGATAGCCCCCGGGGCCGCAAGCCAAAGGTGCAAGTTATCATGGTAAATAACCGCGCGCCGCTTGGCGTTCGCGGCCGACTTCCCCTCGGCGTAAGAAGCCATCCGCGCCCGATGCGGCAGGCGTAGTCCGCAGCAGACCACTAATTGTTTATAGTCGTAAGCCGCATTCAGGTCCGCATTGTCTGGATCGCTGAAATACCGAATCCCGTCAATGTTTTGTTGGTCACGTCCGGCGATGATCCAGATTCCGTTTTGATCCAGACGCGTTTGAATGCCGCCGGGCAGCCAATCGGTTTCTAGATACCGGTCATCCCCAACGCGCACCAAGACAAAGTGCTGGCGCCGCGCCTGGTCTTCCGTCTCGGTCAGTTCGTCGATGCGGGTCGGCGGGTTTACTGCGTAGTTGTAGGCGTTGAGCAGGGGCAGGTCCCCCAGCATCTCGGTCAGAACCGGGGACGTTTTTTCACTAGAGCTATCCGGAACGACGATCTCACCGGCGTCGTTGCAGCGATAGTCGACGCGGGTCGTTGTTCCGTTGCCGTTACCGCCGTAGCCTTCCCAATTCAGCGGGAGCCCGTGGTATTGGTAGACGACGCTGTGCCTGATTTCCTGGCGTTGCTCGCTCGTTAGCTCGGTGGTAAAGGTCGTCGTATGCTCGTCGCTCCACCGGCGGGCCAGGGTGGACGAGTCATTACCGGACAGGCCGTCTTGGTAGCTCTGCGTCGTCGCTACTTCGATTTGCTCGCCGAGGCTTTCTACAAAGTCATATCGCCACTGTTCCGGGGCCCCCAGCTCGTAAGACGCTTCGGCGAGGCGGTGGTCGCCGATAAGATCAACGCTGATCGTCGTCGCTTCCGTGTCCGCGCCGGGAAGATCGACCGTTGAACTAGTCGGGTCCGCGTAGGTAATGTCGCTAAAGGTCTGCGGGTAGACGGAGAGCTTACAGGTAAGCGGGCCGCTCGGGGCGCCGCTGTCGTCGTCCCAGTCACAGAAGACCGAACCGATGCCGCGTTCGCGGCGGCACGCGCGGGACAGAAACTCCAGAACCGTCTCGCCCGGCTTGGAGTCCCAGGCGTGGCTCCCGTCCAGCGTCCCCGTGTGCCCTTGGCAAGTAAACAGCGGCTCGCCCGGCGGGCGGACAATCGCGATTGCATTTTCGACGACTTCTTTATCGGTCCACAACGCGCCTACCCCCGCGCGGGTGTGGCATTTGATCGTTGCGCCGTCTTGGGAGACGGTTCCGGTGCCTTTGTTCCCAAGCTTGCGGCTAGCGTTCTTCTGGTAGGTGTTGTATCCGGGGTGCCCGTAAACTACGCCGAAATTGTCAAAGGCGTGCTTGTCCAGGATCCAGCGGGTTGTCCGCGCGAGGCCGTCGATACAGTGATAGATGCGTTCACCGGCAGGGATTTGCGCGCCCGGCCAGCCGGCATCCTCCTGGTAATCGACGATTCCCCACCACACCGTACGCCATTCCGGGGTGCTGTTATCCTCGACCATCGGCGCGGCTTGGATGCGGACTTCGCAGGTGCGCAGGTCCGGAATCGTCAGCGTATCGGCGTCGGAGTCCCACACTTGGGATCCCGTCGTGCTGCCTACCGTCTCGTCATCGAAACGCCCGTAACGGAAGGCGAACCGCGCCCGCCCCACCATCGGCAGCGTGACACGATCGAAGTCGATCAGGTAAAGCCCATGTTGCTTCGCATTGCGGCGCTGCATCGGGTAAGCGGTCCAGGTGCCCCCGCTCGTCGCTCCGCCATTCCACGAGGGCGAGACGAGAAGCCGGAACAGCGGCCACTTGCGGTTTTCTACGGGGAGCGACAGAACCATGGCTTACTGGTTGGTCGACGTCGCAAATTCAGTCTCAACGAACGTCCAGGTGGAATAGACGTAGGCCGTTGCGGGGGTGCCGGCGTCGGCGCCGGAGACGTCGCCGCGGCGGGGTTCACCAACGACGGAAGCGACATGTACTTTGTTGAAGACGAAAGGCACCCCGTCAGCCGTTATGCTGATGTCCACCAAGGTTCCTACGAGCTTTCCGTATGCGGTCGACTTATCGACAGCCTCCGCAAAGTTCGTGCAGCCGGAAACCGTCTCCACCGTGATCGTCGGGAATTGGCGGGACTGCGTGCGCCAGCGGCGGCCGTCAACCCCGGGCGTCGTCAGCTCTTCCTCTACGACAACCGGGGCGTCGGAGCGGAAGAATCCGCCGCCGACCGTACGGGCCGTCAGGAACGTATAGGTTCCGGTCTGGCAATTTATCGTGAACGGAGCAGTCATCGGGCCCCCGACGGTAGGCTCGGCCGGGAGTTTTGGTCCCGCGTCGCCCGCGTATTCGCCTCAAGCGCCCGGATATGGCGCTCCCCGTTTACATCGTTCGTAATCCAGTCCTTAAACGGCCCGCCGAGCTTCGACAGAATCGCCGATAATGGATTTGCGGCTTCTAGACGTCCGGTTGCGGCTTCCGCCAAGCGGCTCTTTACGCCCGCACGGTGCCGGATTTCCCGCTGATCTTGCGCGGAGATGTTTTCATTTTCGCGCAGGTCTAGCTCTTGCTGCGCCTCGTAGCTGAGCTGATTATAGCGAGTCGCCTGCTGCTTCTGAAGCTGGCCCATGCGCCCCGCCTGCTGCGCTTCCAGGATCTCACTTTGCGAGTAGAGCCCCGTGCGGAATAGCTCCATAGCTTTCATGGATTGCCGCGGATGTAGACCATAGGGGTTCTGCGCCGCCAGGGCAGTCATGAACGAAACATTTTCTTCCTGGGAGTGTTTCCCCGCCGCCGCCATGCCCTGCGCTTGCGTGCCGGTCAGTCGCAGCCGCGCCGCCGCCTGGTCGCGCTCCAGGGCGATTTGCCCGCCGGTGCGGCTGGCATCCTTGCCCTTCTGCAAGAGTTGTTCGTAGCCTTGGATTACTTCCGAGATTGCCTTTTTAATGGTGATCGCGGCGAGGACGGCTTTCGCCAGCCCGTCGCCCCACTTGTCGACGTGCTTCCCAACTTCGCCCGCCTTCTTGGCGGTCTTGTCCATCTCTTCGCCAATGAGCTTGGCCATGTTGACCGGCTGCGAGCCGTCGGCACGAATAACAATCTTAACGCCGCTTTCGCTCGGCATAGTGGTTTACCTCGTTCTCGGCCCTTGGAATCCGCCAACGCGGGGGGTCCAGCTAATGTTTGCATCTCGAATGGTGATCTTACCGCCGCGGCTCTTCGGCACCGGCCGCGCCTGTTTCAGCATGGCGCCAAGCTGGCGCTTAACCTCGGCCCCAACTTCTCCCAGCTCATTGTCCGGTATCTTTTTAAAGGCATCGCTGAGGTTTTGTTGTACCGGGTGGCCGTACGGCACCGCGATATTGATTTGCCCGTAGCTCGCCGTTCCGGTAATTTTGACATTCGACCGCTGAACGGCCACCGCCATTTTCTCAAAGTTGCGGGGCGTCTTGGATACAAAGATCTTATTTCCGCGGCGAACAACAGGGAACACGGACCCGCCCGGGACGGTAACGCCAATGTACGGGATCGCGTTGCCTTTCAGCACGCGCCGCTTGTACCGCTTCCATTGTTCGGTGACGCGGTAGCCAAGGCGGTATGCGTAGTTCCCGAACCGTTGCGCCAGGAACTTCTCTAGCCATTGCTGTCCGGCGTTATACAGCGCCGTGTGAATAATGAGCTTCCGCTCGGACGCGTCTAGGAGCTTCCAGAAGGGGCCGTAGAAATCGATCGCCGCCTTGGGGTGAATCTTTCTAGCCGTCATTGGGCACCGTCGCCGCCAAGTCTAGCCCCGCAGCGGCCCCAAGTACTTCCGGCACCAGGCGATCATCTAACAGCGCGAACGCCGCGAAAACCTGCGGGTGCAGGTGATACGTCACGCACAGCAGCTCCGCCGCCCACTGGCAAGCGATCGGCATATCAACCGACCCCGCCGACAGCAGCGCCTCGCGGGCTGCCAAGGCGATCTTCTCCGCCCGCGCCTGTTCGTCACTAAGCGCCGGGAGCCAGTCCGCCCCGTAGGCCACACGGAACGCCCGGCCGCCGGCCTTGTTCAGAATGCGGGGCGCAACCCAGGGGGTTTCCTTTAAATCGGCGACCACTTCGATATCGCACCAAAGTTGATCCCTGGTGAGGATGCCGGCGTTAACCGTCCGCTCGGTCTCCCCGACCAGCCAATCGGCGCTAAGCGTCTTCCACTTCGCCGGCTGGCACATGAGCAGCGGATCACCCGCGCCGACCATGTGGCCCGCATCGCTGTCGCGGTGGCACAACGCCAGGTGTTCGGCCGGAGCTTTCCAGCCGTCGAGCCACGGCGGAACCTCTGGCGGCCCCGCTTGTTTGCGCAGGTAAACGAGCATTTACTAGTCTTAGGTGCTAGTTAAGGAGTCGGAACGCTGGCGCCGGTAGCGACAACCACGGGGTGCGTGGTATCGGTCGAAAGCGCGGCGCCGATGCGCAAGCCGCCGCGGGCGATGCCGCCGGTACCGGCCGAAAGATCGACCGGGATAACGTGCGCATTAGCAACCGTAAAGGAAAGCCCCGTCGCCAATGCCAAGTGCGTGGACGTAGAGTAGTCCCTGGCATACCAAATGAAGTTGCTGGTAAGCGCCGCACCGGTAAGCCCGATCGCGCTGTACAGCGTCGCCGGGTCTTGGTGCTCCATCGTGAACGTCGGGGAGCCGCCGGTATAAGCCGCAACCCGCGGATACAGGTCGCCGTCCGACTTGAACGCCACCAGCTCGTTACCAAGGTCGAGCGCGCAAGACGAATAACCGGCCGTGGTCGTTCCGTTGATCGTCGCCGGGCCCATCGTGCGCAGGGCCGGTTCGGCGCTGAGCGACGGGAGCGACGCCGCGTCGGACGTGCTCCACGGGTGGGTCGTACCGTCGGCCGACAGGAACACGATCTCAACGTCCGCCATCAGGATGCCGTTGGTCGATACGTTCGCGCCCTTGATCGTGGCATGCGCGATGGCGCTAGACGCCAGGGCATAACGACGGTGTACGCCGGACGTCTGGCGCACCGCATCCACGAACTTGGCAAAGTACAGGTTGCAGGTTGTAAACTTGGTCGACTTCAGGCCGATCGCCGCGTACGCCTCATAGAACGGCGTCTTGAAGCGAAAGCGCGGTTCGGCGCCGGGGATCACGGACACGGACGGGAACAGGTTGCCCGAGTGCCGGAACACTTGGCTATCCACCGACGGCGACAGACCAAGGTCGTCCGCCGCCAGGGTCGTACTACCAAGGGTCAGCGGTGCGGCCGAGTAAAAGAGGGCGGCGGTCATGCTTCTAATCCATACTCAATGTTGATCTCGATAGCCCGAACCTCGTTTTGCGCAGCGATCTCCGCAATCGTAGCATCGCCGCATAGGCCGACGTATCCGGTGCGGAAGACGATTCCGCTTTGCTGCGCCAGTAATTGCTCTAGCAAAGCCTGGCCAAGTTGCTCGACGGCGCCAACCGTTCCGGCGCTGTAGACTTCCACCTTGAGCATGCCGGAGCGCAGCCCCTGCGCATTCGTGGCATAGATCCGGCTCCCGCGCTGGTCTTCGCTGATAACCGCGCACGGAAGGGTCGCACTGGACCAAGCCACGGACGGGTAATGAATCCGCGCGGACTCGTTCCCGGAGCCGACGGCGGTTGTCCAAGCTGCGCAGGCAGCGAGCTGCGAAGCAAACTGCGTGAGCAGTGCGGAGGCGTCCGTGAGAGGCATGGTTCTTTACCGAACCTGTCCGCGGTCGGGCGCCAAGGTGTCAACCGGCATGCGGCGCAGCAGGCAGATTTGCTGGCCCTTGGTCATCACCGACTCAACCGCCCAAATGTCCGTCGACGAGCTATCCACTTGAACCTGATAGCCGCGGGCCATGGCTGGGGACAGCGGCCCCTTGAGCGTTGCCGTTTGCATACTCGCCGAAGCATGCCCGGCGCTGTCGTAAGTTTCCGTCGGGACGCGGTCCTTGTGGAAAACCCAGCCGGTCAGGGTTGTAAAGCTTCCGCTCGTCGCGGTGCGATAGCCAAGCGTGAGACCGTCAAAGGCGGAAATCGCAGCCAGCGCGTCCGCCATAGCACTAGAAAGATCGGTCACGGCCCGGGCGTCGCCGTTCTATTCCAACGGACCGTCAACTTGTACCGCAGTGGAGTGATGACCAACAGCGGCGAGTTTTGCGTGAGCGTAATATCGAGGTACCAGATAGCCGACAGGGCGCGCGCATCGTCCCCCAGCTCCATATCGCTCGGGAAGGTATCCCAAGACGCATGCACCGTACGGGCGCTCACGTCATCAAAGTCCGCGTCGATCTCCACGGGGGTGTCGGACGGGTCTTGCTTGAGGGTCGCCGTAATGGTGTCGAACGTGGACAGGTCGGAGAGGCCGACGCGCGTAAGCTTTCCGATCGGAACCGTTAGGATGCCGCTATTCCAGGAATCCCCATCGACCACATCGCCAAGGTCGCCGTCCGAGGCGCTGGACACGGCCGGGATGCCTTGGTTAAGATTCAGAATCCCCGCGATCGAATCCGCATCGTAGGACTGGCCCTCGTCGGCCCAGGCGCTGGCGGAAGCGATGTAGCCGGCCGGAATCGTCACTTCGGCCCACGTAATGCCGGCGGGGACCGCGTAGGCGACCAAGTGCAGGCCGTTACCCTGGTCGGC
>Ga0310810_10000988_pt1 | contig 28799 bp, 30 predicted proteins | sample NCmetagenome_FD_207641 | JGI IMG/M metagenome (GOLD analysis project Ga0310810, IMG submission 207641) | Soil microbial communities from experimental microcosm in Duke University, North Carolina, United States - NC | ecosystem: Engineered > Artificial ecosystem > Soil microcosm > Unclassified ... | reverse complement strand
GGTCGAGCGGCCTGGCGAAAGAGTTCCGGCGGGTTTTTTCCGTGGCGCGCAGTTGCGCGATCAGTTGTTCGATGTTCTGCTCGGCGATCAAACCATCATCGACGAACCCTTCGGCGGCGAAAATCAGAACAGCTTCGCCGCCACTGAGATCGAAGTTGAACGTGCCGGGCGCGGCCAGATCTTCCGTGAAGTCCAGATCGCGCTCTCGCTCCTGTGCGTAGACAAAGTTTCTGTACCAGTCGGGCTCGTGGCGATAGACGCTGTTGTGGAGCGCCGCGATGCCAGGAATTCCTGGGTAGGGATGCCAGAGAACCCGCGTTGCGGAAATACTCGGCTCGAATTGAAAGGCCGAATTCTCGTGATGCAGCGAATGGTAATCGCGGCCGGAAAGAAACGGACGCACACTTAGCGAAGTTTTTGCCGACGCATTCGTCAGACGCCAGGATACGGCGACCAGCGCGGCACCGTGGAGCGCGAAAATTTCCTGTTCGATTTTGCTTCCGTCTTCGAACGCGAAGATCCATTTCGGCCACGGCTCGCGCGCGAATTCGACGATGCGACGGCTGCCGTCGGGGTGAATGACAGCCGCGGGATAGAGCTGCGAGGAAAGCGCACACCTGCCGCTCGCGGTTTCGACCCACGCATCGAAGCCATTGACGAGCACGAAGCGACCGCCGGGCGGCTCGGTCGCTGCGAGCAACAAGGCGTGGTAGCGGCGCGTACGGATACCGGCGACGGTTCCCGAGGCGAAGCCGCCAAGGCCGTCCGCTTCCAGCCACTCCTGCTCTCTCATTTCAATCAGATCAGCTAACGCTTATTCCGATTCACTCTTAACTCCCTCGCCCGTTCCGATCTAGTATAAGGGTAGGGGTGAGGGCCGCTTTTAAACTCGCTTTTACCTTTCGACGACTTGCAAACCGTGGCCGTCGGGATCGCGAGCCAGAAATCCCTTCACGAACTCGAAACTCTTCTCCGATATTTCCGCGATACGGGACGATATCACTCTTTCTGGGCCGCGGCTGAGCTTGCGAAATGCCTTTGCCGCGTCGGTCTTGGCGAGCGTCGTTTGCCAGTGCCACAGGTCATTGGCCTGGGTGTCGCGCGGCGCCGGGCGGCCGGTGCGCGGGGCGAGATATTCCAGAAATTCGATTCCAGGCCCGCGCTGAGCGCGGAGCCCGGTGATGCGCAGGCGCGCGCCGGCGACGTTGTTCAAATGCGCCTGCTCGGTGCCGCGGTTCATGCTCTCGCCGGCGAGTCTCAAGCCGAGGGCTTCGCGATAGAACTTCAAACTGTTCTCCGTACTCGAGACGACGATCGCGGTGTGATCGATGCCGAGGAATAACCGATCAGTTTTTTGTTGCCAACGCGAGTCGCCTTTGTCTGGAGGAAAAAAGATGATTTCCAGAAAATGCCCGTCGGGATCTTTAAAATAGAAAGCACGGATGCCGGCGGCGGCTTTGTTGTCCGCCGGAAGGGTCTGCGGTCCGGTGGAGGCGTGGCGAATTTTATGTGAGCGCAGGTGCTGGTACGCTTTGTCCATATCTCTGACGACGATGGCGATGTGCTGGAAGGAGTAATCGTTGCTGCGCCATTCAGCGGGAATAAGCCTTCCTTCTGGCGCCAGGTACTGCGTCAACTCGATCATTTCATCGCCGAGCTTCAGTCGCGCGATACGCATACGTGCGCCGAAGAGCGCCTGCAGTGTTTCGAATTCGCCGCCGTAGACTTCGGTATCGCTGATTTTCTCGAATCCCAGCACTTGGGTGAAAAAAATCACAGATCGGTCGATGTCGGCGACGGTCATGCCGACGGCGTTGACTGATTTCACAAGCTGCGCTTGTGAAAGCGAATTGAAAATTAAAAATTGAAAATTAAAAATGAGAAGAACGGAGCCGATGATGAATGCGCGCCGATGACTCGCAGCCATTCTCAATTTTCTATTCTCCATTATCAATTCAATCTTTCAGCCAGGTGTTCGCCCACGCGCAGCGCGTTGGCCATGATCGTGAGCGCCGGATTGACGGCGCCACTGGAGACGAAGAAGCTGCCGTCGACGACGTATAGGTTGTCGAGATCGTGCGCCTTGCAATGTACGTCCAGCGCGCTCGTGCGAGGATCGTTGCCGAAGCGCACGGTGCCCACCTGATGCGCTACGCCGGCGAGCGGAATTCTCTGGCCGATGAACAGATTGCGCGCGAAGAGTCCTTCGTGGCAGTCGTGGCCGTGCACTTTGCACTTCCTCTGCTGCTGCATCAGCTCTTTCAATTTCGCGATCAATCGCTTGTGGCCTTCTTCGTTGTTCGGTTTGTAGCTCAGAACGATCCCGCCCTCGGCGTCGAGGGTGACGCGGTTGTCGGGATCGGGCAAATCTTCGGAGGTAAGCCAGAAATCCAACGAGTGTTTCGCCATCAGATCAAGGGTCCAGCCCGGCGTGAGCGCCGGCGCGCCGCCTTTCAAGGTTTCGCCGTCGAGTTTCCCGACGAACGAAATGTGCCCCATCGGATAGTTCCACCCCGGCGCACCGAAATAGAAATCGTTGACCGAAAGAGACTTCTGGAACATTGTCGGATTGGGACATTTCGACAACGCCATCAACACCGAGTTCACGTGTCCCATGTAGTGACGGCCGACCACGTCCGAGCTGTTGGCGAGGCCGCTAGGATGGTTGTCGCTGGCCGAACGGAGCAACAGGGCTGCCGAATTTATAGCGCCGCAGGAAACCACGACGATATCCGCTGAGAGTTCCTCCCGATGCCCGTTTTGCCGCACGATCACTTTGGACACTCTGCGGCCGGAGCTGTCGGTGGCCAATTTTTCCACGTAGGTATTGGTCATCAGCGCGACATTCGGATTTTGGAGGGCTGGATCGACGGCGCAAACTTGCGCGTCGGACTTAGCGGCGACGAGACAGGGAAAGCCGTCGCAGGTGCCGCAGCGGATGCATTTGCTTGTCTGTGGATTTTTCTCGTCCAGCATGATGCCGAGCGGTGTGTGGAACGGCCGTAATCCCAGGCTCGCAAAATCGTCCGATAGCTGCTGGAGACGCGGTTCGTGGCTGATTGCCGGATGCGGATAAGGAAAGCCGCGGCGCGGCTCGGTCGGATCTTCACCGGCGTTGCCGTGCACGTGATACAACTTCTCCGCTTCACTGTAATACGGTTCGAGGTCGTCGTAGCCGATTGGCCAGGCCGGCGAGATACCGCCGTGATGGCGAATCTCGCCGAAGTCTTCCTTGCGCAGTCGAAACAGCGCCGCGCCGAAAAATTTCGTATTACCGCCGACGTAATAGTTCGTGTGCGGGTGCAACTCGTTGCTGTCTCTATCGTGCCATTTTTCCTTGGTCTGATATTTCCCTTGCAGGTTGACCGCGCGCGCCTCCCAGTTGTCTTTTTCCCGCGGCACATAGCCGCCGCGCTCGAGAATGAGAATCTTTTTGCCAGTCGGCGCGAGCTTGTGGGCGAGGGTGCCGCCGCCCGCGCCGCTGCCGGTGATGATCACATCGTAATTATTGCTGTCCGGCATCTCGTTTCCCCCCGATCACGTTTCGCTTAGCGACGAATCGCTGCTCAAATCTTTGCTTTCGGCAGGGCGGGGTCGGCCGTCTGCAACGAAGCCTGGCCGAAGTTCACGCCGAAGCGCGCGCACCAGATCGCGACGTTCTTGTATTTACTCAGGTCAATATTTTCCGGGATATCGTAGTTCTGATCGCCGATGTTTCCCTTGATGCTGCCGAGGTCGATGAAGCCCGCCGCTTTGACCGCATCGTTGCCTTTCTCGACGTCGCCGGCGGTCAGATAGACGTGCACGTCGGGGCCGTTGGAAGTCTCGAACTGGGTCAATCTGAGAGTGCGGTTGCTGTCGGCGAGCTGATAGATCGCCGCCATACCTTTGGTTTCGTGCGCCAGGCCTTTGAAACTGCCTTGACTCAATGCCACCGGACCCTTTTCGATGGAAGCCGTCGCCGCGCCGGCGGGAAATTCTTCGTTGACTGTCTTGTTGATAAACAACAGCTCCGGGCGAAACGCATACCACGCAATTGCCAGAACGGCGACGCCGACTAAAATTAAAACATTACGTTTGGTCATGGACGAATCCTCCGTGATTAATAAGAGTTTCCTTTCACCGTGCCGCGCCCAGCGCGGGATGAGGCAAAGCTTGCAGCTTAGATGAGACGGCGGAGGAAAGAGTTGCAAAGAAAAGCGCGGAAGAACCGAACAGGAGGGGTGATCACCCGGCCGTGAGCATTTCCAGCCATCGATTGGCCAGAGCGATTTCCACCGTCGCCGGTGCTGGAGTGCCTTTGGGCGGCCACAGGTCGTCGTCGATATGGATGCGTGAGTCGGCACACTCGATACGAAGCCGCCGCGCCCTGCGGCCGGTTAGGCCGTGGGACCCGGCTCCTTTTCCGATCCGGTTCGAAAGATATTCGCTCAGCTCCGCTTCGTCGTCTCTGGTGATCAGAACCACGTCGAGTAATCCGTCGCCCGGCTCGGCGTGCGGCGCGAGGACCAGGTTGGGACCAATCGAGCGGATGTTCATTGCTTCGACCAGAATATACTCTCCCGACAAGTCGCGATCGTCCAGGGTCAATTGGAGCGGATGTAGCGGGCAGTTCTCGAGGCGAATGTGCATGATTTCCAGGACCGAGGTGATTTTTTCTTCAGCGGCGTCGAGATGAGCGAGATCGACGTTCTTGCGCGCGTCGAGCCGTGACATCGTGTCCGCGAACAATCCCACTCCGATGCCTTCGAGGAAATAGTTTTCGCCCCACGGACCGCGCGCCACGCCGACGTCGAAACGCTTTGGTCGGGCTTCTCTCCAGGTTGCGATCAATTCTTCCAACGGTTTGTCAGTTAGGCCGAGCGCGCCGGCGATATTGTTTGCCGTACCCATCGGCAAAACAGCGATCGGTAAGTTTCTGCCGAGGCAAAGTTTGGCGACCTTGCCGACAATGCCATCGCCGCCCGCCACCGCGATCAAGTCTGCGTTCTCCTGGAGAAGTTTTTTCCAGTCCGCGTGGCTCGAGCTTTGAAAGAGAACCGAATGGCCGGCGCCGCGGATCAATTTAGCCACGTCGTCAGCCGACGGCTGATCTTCGACACCGGCGGCCGGGTTGTGAATCAGGACAACTTTCATCGAGCACCGATGCTGAAGCGGCCAATTGAATGTGGAATACTGAATATCATGCTTGTCAGACTGACAGCGGCCTCAGTTCGATTCAAGGAGGTGCGAGAAGTATGAGAATTCTGATTGCCAACGACGACGGTATTTACAGCCCGGGGATTTTGGCGCTAGCAGAAATCGCCTCGCGGTTCGGCGAGGTGCGCATCGTGGCGCCCGACGTGGAGCAATCCTCCGCCGGGCACTCAATCACCGGCTGGCGCCCACTCACTTACAAACGGACGCCGATCAAAAACTTCGAATCCTATCGGGTTAACGGCACGCCGGCGGATTGCGTCGTGCTCGGCGTTCACAACTGGGAAAAAGTCGACGTGGTGCTGTCCGGCATCAATCTCGGCAGCAATCTGGGCAATTCCATCTGGCACTCGGGCACAGTGGCTGCGGCGAAGCAGGCGACGTTGTTGGAATTGCGCGGCATCGCGCTCAGCATGCCGGCCACCCAAGAGGAGCCCAATTTCGATGTGCTCAAAGGATCCATGAATAAAGTTCTGGAAATTTTGTTGAAAGATCAAAAGCTCAAGCTGATCAATGTCAACTTTCCCGACGTGGAGCCGAAGGGGCTGCGCTGGACGCGTCAGTCGGTGCGTCACTATGACGGTAAGATCGTGCCGGGGGAAGATCCGATGGGCCGGAAACATTTCTGGTTCAGCGTGGTGCCGATCGAGGGAACCGAGGAGGGCACCGATCGCTGGGCGGTCGAGCAAGGGTATGTGTCGATGACGCCGCTGCGCATCGATCTCACCGAGGAGAAAGAACTGGCCGCGGCGGCGACGCGCTATCCGCTCGAATAAATCGCTGTCTTGGCCATGGACTACGTCGACTTATTGCAATGGCCGGCCATGCTCATGACCGTAGCGGCGGCGTGGCTGGTGGGATCGCAGCGGCCGGTCAAACGAAGCATCGGCTTCTGGATATTTCTCGGCAGCAATCTCCTCTGGGCCATCTGGGGCTGGCACGCGCGCGCCTACGCGCTGATCGTTTTGCAGATCTGCCTCGCCGTCATCAACATCCGCGGCGCCTGGCGCAATGAAGCAAGTACCGAGAGCTCACCGCGCGCCGCATGAATTTCTTCTTCGCTATTTCGTCGGTGTTTTTACTCCGCCGTCGGTGAAACACTAGCACCTGTTAATTCTTTTCAGCCTCGTAAATTCACGGAATTGCAACAGCTTTGTGCTGGCATAAGGCTTGCGCCCTCTAATTCGCAGCATTTCACGAAGTCAAGGAGGCACATATGAATTGGGACCAGATGGCTGGCCAGTGGAAACAAATGAAGGGTAAAGCAAAAGTGAAATGGGGCAAGTTGACCGACGATGAGATGGACGTGATCGCGGGAAAACGCGATCAACTCGTCGGCAAAATTCAAGAGCGTTACGGCATCAAGAAAGACATGGCGGAAAAGGAAGTGGATGACTGGGTAAAAGAATTCTAACGTCCCGCAGAAAGCCGCTCCGTCGAAACCCGCTCATGCGGCTGACGGAGCGGCTCCCACCCCTAATCGATTCTGACCAATTGCGGAACGGAACCTCATGGCAGCAAGAGCACATACAAACGAAGCCACAATGTGAGTCGCTGGTCGCAGTACATGACCGAGACGAGTAACGCCCTCGATCTGAGCAAAGGGGTCTTTTCCAAAGCCAGCCCGAGCGCGATTGCGCGCTCGCTGAAAAGATGCGCCGACCGGAGCCGGCGACGAAAGAGCGGATCCTTGCGCTCGGCGATGTCGATGCTGACGTTTTATATGAATCGGGCGGGGCGCAATCTTTCGAAAACCCGTCGCGCGCGTCTCGAGTCGACGAAAAAAGAATTGCGCCGCTTGTATCACAAACCGGCGGCCTGAGAACCTTTCTCAAGCCTTCATACCGGAAAAACTATTCACGGTCGCGTGTAGATTGCGCGCGAAGTCCGCGGCGCCTTGGGTGCTCATGTGAAACGCCGAGCGGCTGTATTCCTTCAGCGCCAGCACCGCAGCGAGCGGCATCTTCTTCAGATGATCAACTAAAGTTGTGACAGCTTCGTCAAGCTCGCGAGCGGGCACCACATTGCTGATCAGACCGAACGTCAGAGCTTTGTGCGCGTCGATTTCCTGGGCCGAATACATCATGAACGTGGCTGCCTTGCGGGGAATGCGGTCGACCAGAGCGGAAAAGGCGATGGTCGGCATGATGCGGTGCGCGGTCTCGGGAAATGAAAAGCGCGCCGCGTCGCCGGCCAAGGTGATGTCGCAGAGCGCGGCGAGCGCGCAACCGAGGCCGACTGCGCGCCCCTGAACGATGCCGAGAATCGGCGCCCGGCAATTGCGGAATGAGCCGTACAAGTTGAAAATCGTCTCGGCGCGATCGCGCACGGCATAAGCTTCCACGGGATTCGCCGGCTGTTGACCCATCGCCTCACGCCCAAGACAAAAATCATCGCCCGCGCCTTTGAACAGGACCAGTCGCGCGTCTTTCGAGGCGCCGTTGAACATCTCCGTCACCTGCGACCAGGTCGCGTCCGTCTGGCGGTTGCCGGCCTCCGGCCGATTCAACGTGATTGTAACGACGTCGCCTGCCTTTTCCATCAATACCGCGTCTGCCATCGAGTGCTCCTTTGAGTGAAGTGGTTCGACTCTAGAAGAGCGGCGCGCGCATTGTCAACGGCGCGGACTGCGCGTAATCCGGAAGAAACGTTCGTTGCCGCGATGCAGTATTCTCGGTATCTTGAACGAAATTTGAGCGAGATAGGAGCGCAACAGCCCGGAAAAAAAGTTCGGTATCATGACCTGCTGCTCAATCCTTGCCAACCTGTGCGGTCGCCCATAGAATGCGGTCGGTTTATCTAAAACCCATTCGTTCACGAGGAGGAAGTCATGGCCGAACAAAGTTTGAAAGGCAGTTGCCTATGTCGATCGGTGCGCTACGAAGTGACCACGCCATTCATGCGCTTTGGCCACTGCTACTGCTCGCGCTGCCGCAAGGCGACCGGCGGTGTGCGCTCGACGAACATCGCGGTGCCGATTGCGCAGTTCCACTGGACGCAAGGCGAGGATCTGGTGAAACGCTACGATCTACCCGAGGCGAAGAGCTTCGCGCGCCAGATATGCGGCAACTGTAATTGTCCCGTGCCGCACGCTTCGCGCGACCGTACGCGCGTCATCGTTCCGGCCGGCACTTTGGACGATGTGCCACCGGGCAAACCGTCGGCGCACGGCCATTGGACCAGCCGGTTGAGCTGGGTAGAGATCGATGAGTCGGAGCTGCCCTGCACGGATTGAAAATCAATCGCCACAAAAATTCGCCGATTGGGAAATTGGCGGATTACGCTGTGCTGACCGACCCAAGTTTGGGAGTGAGATGAGTGGCTAGGTTGGGTTAGAGGAAGGTAAGTAACCCAACACCTCTTTCATATCCGCATCAATGCATCAAAGCGTGAGCGACGAGCTCGAAGGCGATGACGGCTAACGTGATCACCGATCCGCCGAAGACGATCGCCGTGCGGCGCTTTTCCAGTGCCGTCATGGCGAGCAAGTGCGCCGGCACTTGGGCGGCTGCTCTCAACTGCCGCGCGCGCCAAAGAGTGTACAGATTGGCCGCTGCACCCAGGACGGCTAAAATTAAAATAGGCAGGCGAACGGCACTCTGATCCAGAAAAGTCAGCGCGCCCGCCAAGCCGAAAAGCCCACCGACTCCGAGCGCCACCGCGAGCGGTCCGATCAGAGTCGCAATCGCGCACGGCGCGCCGAGAATGCTAAAAACGATCGCGCCCAAGCTGAGACGCTGCTTATCCGTGGTTTCCGCCGGGTCGCTGTTCAAAGGTCTGCTCGCGTCGCCATGCAGGCGAAAGGCGGTGACCGGATCGCGAAATCCCTTGAGCGCAATCTCTTCGGGGCGAGCTCCGGGAAAGTCCGTAGCGTGTTTCGAATAGCTTTCGCGATCGATCAGAATTTCTCCGGCGCCGGCCTTGCCTTGCAGCCGCGCTGCGAGATTCACCACGTCGCCAATGGCCGTGTAGTCCTTGGAGTCGTCGGAGCCTAGACGCCCCACCCGAGCGTAGCCTGTCGCGATCCCGACCGAGGCCTTGAGCGGCTGCGCCAGACGTTCGCCGAGAGTTTTTAGCTCGGCTTCCATTTCCAGAGCCGCGATAATCGCGCGGCGCGCGTGGTCCTCATAGCGAATGGGCACGTTGAAAAGCGCCATGACGGCGTCGCCGACATATTTATCGATAAACGCGCCGTGCTTGACCAGCACCTCGGTGGCCATGCGCAAAAAAGCGTCGACCACTTCGTGAGTTTTCTCGGCGCCGAGGTCATGGGTCAGCTCGGTGAACGAGGAAAGATCGGCAAAGAGCACCGTCAGCTCCACTAGGCGACCTTCCTCGACATGCGTGGCGCAGCGCGTGCAGATGTTCGGGTTGCGCGGGCTGCGTTTGATGCCGAAGGCGCGATAGACCGCGCTCGCCGCCCCCGATAACAGGGTGCCGCAGATGCCGCATTGAGCCGCGAGACGCGAGTGTGCATGTTCAGACATGGGATCTCAGTTAACGCGGCCGCCGCAGCGCTGTCAACGCGATTGCTTTCGTTTTGGAAATACAGGAATAATGCGGCGACTTTCAGGAGGTAACTACGGATGTCCGAACACTATCACGACGCCAACGACATGAAACTCATGCGCGAGATGCGCAAGCTTGCTCCGGAGGACTTCAACGCCTGGCTCGGCCTCAACAACATCGTCGGCCGCGACGGCGCAATTCCGCGAAAATACCGCGAGCTGATCGCTATCGCCGTGTCCTGCACGACCCAATGCCCGTACTGCATGGAAGCGCACGCCAAGGCGGCGCATGCGGCGGGCGCCTCGCGCGAAGAAGTGGCCGAAGTTTCGCTCATCGCCGCGGCCTTGCGCGCCGGCGCGGCCGCGACCCACGGCACTATGGCGCTGAAGTTTTTCGACCAGCAGGCGGAGGCGAAAAAAGAATAGCGTACGGTCGTTTAATCTCGGGTTTGGTTTCGACCTTGCGGATCGTTCTCACCGGCTTCGTTCTCATGGGGATTTTTGCCTGCGCCGGCGCACGCCCGAATAATCTCGGCGTCAAAGACGGACGGCTCGCGCCGTGCCGGCCGTCGCCCAACTGTGTATCGAGCGACGCGGCAGATGCGAAACATTCCGTCGCGGGGTTTCAGCCGGCGCTGCGGATGGCTGAGGCGTGGACGCAGCTGCGCGAGGTTGTGGGCACGCTGCCGAGAACCGAAATCATCAGCGAAACGACCGATTATCTCCACGTCGAGTGCCGCAGCGCGGTTTTCGGATTCATCGACGATCTGGAACTGCACGCGCGCCCAGCGCAGAATCTTATCGCCGTGCGCTCCGCGGCGCGGCTCGGCTATACCGACTTCGGCGTCAATCGCCGACGGGTGGAAGATCTGCGCACGCTGCTTCTAAATCGAAGCGTGATTCGTCCAGTGGAAAAATGATCCAGCGGGCTGCAGGCGCAGCTCTCATGGCAAGTCGTACTTGCGCGGAAAAACGACGCGAAAGGCGCTGCCGCGCCCTAATCCGCTCTCCAACTCGAGGGTCCCATCGAGAAGCTCGCAGAGACGTTTCACAATAGCGAGACCGATGCCTTCGCCGGAGGGCAGCGGAGTTCGCGCCGCGGCGGATTTCGGCGGTGTAGAAGGCGCTTTGTACGCTGGTGCTACCTGGGAGCCGTGTGGTTCGTCCACCGCCTTGGCTTCCGCAGTGGATTCCTCGATAGCCTGGGCCAACGGCGCGGCAGCGCCGGGCTGAAAGCCCGGACCCGTGTCGCAAACTCTCAAGGCCCAGCGCCGCAGCCCGTCGGTTTCAAGCTCCTCCCAGCTTATTGTTACGCCGCCTTCGCGGGTGTACTTGAGCGCGTTCAAGAGCAAGTTTTGTGCGATGCGCTGGATATTGATCGCATCGCCCTGTACCGGCAGCGACGCGGGCCCCTCGGCACGAAGCGAGAGACCACGCTCCACAGCCATCGCCTGAAATGAAACGGCCAGCTCTTTTAGCAGCGCCGCTGCATCGATAGCTTGAATGTCGCGCTCCTCCTGTCCCGCTTCCAGCCGTGAGAGCACGAGAAGGTTGTTCAACAGGTGGTGCAGGGCGTCCACGCTTTTTTGCAGCAGATTCAGAAACTCGGCCTTCAGAACTTCATCGGTTTCTTCACCGGTCAGTTGATCGGCGATATTTTTTATCACGCCGAAATTACCGCGGACGTCGTGCACCGCTCGACGCCAGGTTTCGATGCGCTTGTGTTCGAGCATGCCCAAAGTTTCCAGGGCCTGCTCCAGATCCTGAATGCGGCCGGCCGCTTCGGCCTGCTGCAATTCGGCGTAACGCGCGGCGCTTTCATTCACGCCGTCGCTGCAAAGCTCCGCCAGCGCGCGCCGCGCGATCACCATACTGGCATTCCCGGCGGCCTCGCGATTCAAATCCAAGTAATTTTCCAGCTCGCGCACCAGGCCGAGATGCAAGTGGGTCCATTCGCGCATCACGTCGCGCTGGTTGTAGCCGTGGTGCCAGCGATGCAGACCGTGCTCGGCGGCGCGCTCTTTTTGCTCTTCTGAGGCATCCGCTTCCTCGTACCAGTGGCGCGCGCGCAGCCGCTGGTCGAAGGCGTCGAGCACGGCGGGGATATGATCGTAGAATTCCTTGCGGGCGAGAGTGGAGGCGGCGGTAAGGTTTCGATCCCGATCCACGGCGTGGCGCCAGTTCTTCAGAAGGGCACCGCGCCGACTCAACAGGTGATCTGCGAATTCGGCGAGCTGCCGAGTGATTTCAGGATCTTCCTGCATGAGCTCAGACTGGGAAAAAAGATTGGTTGTTAGCTTAATGGATTTGGTCGAAAAATCAATTTGATCGGGTTCGGTTTCGGCTTGCATCCTGTACCGATCGACGGTACCAAAGATCATCTCGGCGCAGCCCAGGAAAATTTCAATGCTGAGTTACGATGTCGTTGAGTGGGGCAGACCGCTCGAAAAGATCATTCGCGATACACCGGCGCCGCGCGGCACCGAAGTGCTCGTGCGCCTGCGCTACTGCGGCGTCTGCCACAGCGACGCGCATATTCGCGACGGCTACTTCGATCTCGGCGGCGGTCGGCGTTTGCAGATGAGCGAGCGCGGGATGCATCCGCCGGTGACGCTCGGACACGAGCCTTTCGGTCACGTGATAGCCGCCGGATCGGACGCGCGCGACGTGCCGATTGGCGCAGAGCGATTGATTTATCCTTGGATAGGCTGTGGCCGCTGCGCTCGTTGCGCCGAGGGTTTAGACAATTTCTGCATGGCACCGCGGATGATCGGCATTCAGCGCCCCGGCGGTTATGCCGATCATCTGATCGTGCCGCATCCGCGCTATCTGATCGATACCGTCGATATCGATCCCGCATGGGCGGCGACCTTGGCTTGCTCGGGGTTATCGACGTATGCGGCCGCTTCGAAGCTTCGCCCGATTCCCGGTGACGATTGGGTGGCGGTGATCGGCGCTGGCGGTCTCGGTCTTTCCGCCATCGGCAATTTGCGGGCTTTTGGCCATGAGAAGATTGTTGCCGTCGATATCGATCCGGTGAAATTGACAGCGGCACAAAACGCGGGTGCGGCGGCGGCTGTCGATGGGCGGGAGGACGGTGCTGGGCGGCGGCTCAAAGAAATCATCGGTGGCGCACTCTACGGCGCTCTCGACTTCGTCGGCGCCGCGAGCACGGCGGAACTCGCGCTCGGCTCGTTTCGCAAAGGTGGCAAACTCGTGCTCGTGGGACTTTTCGGCGGCGAGATTCATCTATCCATCGCCGCGACTATTCTGCGCGCGATCACCGTGCAGGGCTCGCATCTTGGCAGCGTGGCGGAGCTGCGCGCGGTGGTTGCGCTCGCGCGAGGAGGTAAAATAAAACCGATCCCGATCGAAAAGCGGCCGCTGGCGGAAGTGAGCCGCACCCTCGATGAGCTGAAAACTGGTGCGATCACCGGGCGGGTGGTGGCAGAGATTTAACGCGAAGATCGATCGATTAGATATGACTGAAAGACAAAACAACCATTCCTGGCTTTTTGTCGTCCTGGCTGCGGCGGCCATGTTGGCGGTGATGATGGGTATGCGCCAGGCGCAGGGGCTTTTTCTTTTTCCCATCGCCGGTTCCACAGGCGTCAGCATCGTGAACGTCAGTTTCGCGATGGCCGTGGGGCAATTCATGTGGGGCGCGGCGCAGCCGATCGCCGGCGCGCTGGGTGAACGCTATGGTTTCGGCCGCGTGTTGATCGCCGGTGTAATGATCCTAGCGTTGGGAAATGCGCTTACGCCGTTTGTGACCTCGTCTTTCGGGCTGGTGCTCACGATCGGCGTCTTGATTGCGGTGGGATCGGGCGCGGGAAGTTTTTCGGTTCTGATCGGCGGCTTGGCGCGCTGGCTGCCGCCGGCGCATCGCGGCACCGCCGCCGGCATCATCACCGCGGGCGGCTCGTTCGGACAGTTCGTCTTCGCGCCGCTGGCGCAACTTTTTATTTCGCTCTGGGGTTGGATGGGCGCGCTCTGGTCGCTCGGCCTGCTCACCTTGACCGCGCTGCCGCTGATTCGGCCGATCGCATCGTTGGCGCCGCGCGAGGGGGAACCGGTGCCGGTCAGCGGCGAATTCAAAGCCGCGCTGAGACAGGCCTTTGCCGATCCCAGCTATTTGCTTCTGCACGCGAGCTTCTTGACCTGTGGTTTCCACATCGCGTTTCTCGTCACGCATCTGCCCGGTGAGGTCGATCTGTGCGGCTTGCCGGCGTCGGTGGCAAGCTGGTCGCTCGCGCTCATCGGTTTGGCGAACATCGGGGGGAGCATCGCCGCCGGTTGGCTGCTCGGTCGCTTTCGCGGCAAGTCCGTGCTGGTTTTCATGTACGGATCGCGCACCGTGCTGATTCTGCTCTATCTCGCCGCGCCGAAGACGAGCTGGACTTTTTATCTTTTGGCCGTCGGTCTGGGGATTTCCTGGCTGGGCACGGCGCCGCCGACGGCCAGCGTGGTCGCCAAACTCTTCGGCACGCGCTACCTGGCGACGCTCTATGGCTTGACCATGCTGTCGCACCAGATCGGCGGGTTCTTTGGAGCGTGGCTCGGTGGCGTGGCGTTTAGCCATTCCGGCAATTATCTCTGGATGTGGTACGCCGACGCGCTGTTGGCGATGACGGCGGCGCTGCTCAATCTGCCGATCCGTGAGGCGCGCGTGCGTCCGGCCGCGGCAGCGGCGCCGGCGTGAAGCGATACTTTATCGAAAGGCAAGTTCGTGGAAGCCGATTTCCGTTCCAAGGTAGATCTCTGGTTGATCGCCGTTTGCGTCGCCATCCCGATCGTGGTGCTGGAATTTTTCGTCGAGGACACGACCGTGAGCGACTGGTCCGCCGACGTGATCGCCTACAGTATTGTTGCGCTCGTGCTGCTGTTGTTCGGAGTGACGTATTTCACCACGCGTTATCGATTTAGTTCTGAATTTCTCCTGATCAAATCGGGGCCGTTCTCGTGGACGGTTCCGCTCCGGTCGATCACCAAAGTGGAGCCGAGCCACAATCCGGCGTCGGGCCCGGCGCTGTCGTTGGACCGGCTCGCCATTCATTACGACGGCAAGACCATCCTCGTTTCGCCCGCCGACAAGCAGGGCTTTATGGCCGAGCTGAAAAAAAGAACGCGCGATCAGTAGAGGAGTCTGCTCGGGCTCTTTTGTTCCGGCCGTGGATCGAGGGTTTGAGCTTCTGTGCAGCCGCGTTCCTGAAGCATCCACATTTAGGCCGGTGTCGCCAGCAGAGACTCGCGCTGTCGCTTCAGGTGACTGCCGGGATCGTCTCGTGCGGGGTCTGCACTCCTCAAAACAACGCTTTAGCGCGGCAGAGCTGCAGAATATTCTCTGGCACTATGCTTGCTCGTATTTTGGCAGGCTCGTTGGCGGAGATTTACTTAATGAAAGATTTGAACTCAGAGGGCGCGCATTACGACCTTCAACAATTGGCCTGGGAGATGGCGCGGCGACAGCGAACCGGCGGAGCAGCGCCGCAAGCCGGAGCGCGGCTGCCGATCAGGGTGTACAGCGTGCCCGCCGTGGTCGAATACCTGCCGCATAACTCCGAGGCGCGCCGCGTTGCGCAGGCGCTCGCTAGATTAATCGCCAAGCGCCACGCCGAATTGCAGATCGAACACATCGGTAGCACCGCTGTGCCGGGTTGCTGGGGAAAGGGCATCATCGATTTGCTGGTAGCGTATCCGGCCGGCTCCTTGCGTGGAGCGCGCGAAACCCTCGATCGTCTCGGATTTCAGCGCCAGGGTGGGCCCGAGCCGTTTCCCGAATCGCGTCCGATGCGAGTTGGCAGCTTCGAATATTTCAACCGCAGCTATCGAATTCATGCACACGTGATCGAAAGCGGCAACCCGGAGGCGGTCAATTTGCTCAAGTTTCGCGATGTGTTGCGCCAGGATATGGATCTGCGCCGGGCTTACGAAGCGGAGAAGCGCGCCATTCTCGCGCGCGGCATCACCCAGGGCACGGAATATTCGAAAGCCAAAGGCGATTTTATCCAGCGCGCCCTCGGCCGGCGCGCCAAACGTTTGTGAAGCGCCGCTTCTTATGTCTATAAAATAGACGTGCCTTTCTCCAAGCTCGGTCTTTCACCAAAAGTCCTCGACGGCGTGAACGCCGCCGGTTACACCGATCCGACCCCGATCCAACTGCGCGCGATTCCGATTATCCTCGGAGGCCGCGACCTGATCGGCTCGGCGCAAACGGGCACCGGTAAAACCGCGGCCTTCGCCTTGCCGATCCTGTCTCGTCTCGGCGGCCGCGGCAAACTGCGCGCGCTGGTGCTCGAGCCGACCCGGGAGCTGGCGGCACAGGTGGAAACTGCGATCCGGGACTACGCGCGTTTTACCGACTTACGCACGGTCGTGCTGTTCGGCGGCACCGGCTACGGACGCCAGGACCAGGCGCTTCGCCATGGCGTTGATATCGTAGTTGCTACCCCTGGGCGGCTGCTCGATCAGATCCACCGGCGCATGCTTCGCCTCGACCAGATCGAAATCCTGGTGCTCGACGAGGCTGATCGCATGCTCGACATGGGTTTCATGCCCGATGTGCGTAAGATCATCGAGCGCTGCCCGCGTAACCGCCAGACCATGCTTTTTTCGGCTACGGTTCCGCCTGAGATCGAGCAGCTTTGCCGCTGGGCGCTGCGCAATCCCGAGACGGTGGAGATCGGCCAACGGCGCGCGCCGGCGGAGACTGTCACTCATGCGTTCTATCCGGTAGACGTCGGCCAAAAACAGGAATTGCTCCAAGAATTGTTGCGTCGCACCGATTATGATCAGGTGCTGATTTTCTGCCGCACTAAAAACGGTGCGGATCGGGTCGCAAAGCGATTGCACCAGGAAGGGCACTCGGTGGCGGTGCTGCACTCGAGCCGCACTCAGCGCGAGCGCGAGAGCGCTCTCGGCGGCTTTCGCAACGGCCGCTACGAAGTGATGGTGGCCACCGATATCGCCGCGCGCGGCATCGACGTGCAGCAGATCAGTCACGTGATCAACTTCGACGTGCCGCACCATCCGGAAGACTACGTGCACCGCATCGGCCGCACCGGGCGCGCCCAGAGCGTCGGCGATGCATTTACGATCATGACCGCGGAGGATTTGCAGGAAGTCGCCGCCATCGAGCACTTCATCGGCCAGAAAATCCCGCGGGTGAAACTGGAAGGATTCGACTACGCCTATTGCCGCCTGCTCGATCCCAATCCAAAACCGGCGTTCGGCGCGCGCGCGAACAAGCGTTCCTACGCGCCGGGCCGGGGCCGCTGGTAGATGGTTCGGCTTTAGCGCCTCGGCTCACTGACATTTCAATTTTCTCCGGACAACAGAATCATGAACCAGAAATTCGATTTGGAAGTTTTCGCGCGCGCCGCCGCCGACGCGATTATCGCCGCCTCGGCAGACGGCACGATTATTTTTTGGAACGCCGCGGCTATGCGCATCTTCGGCTTCAGCGAAGCCGAAATGCTCGGCCAGTCGCTCGATCTGATCATTCCCGAGCGCTTTCGCGCGCGCCATTGGGAAGGCTATCGCCAGGTGATGGCGACCGGCGCGAGCAAGTATCAAACCTCCGTGCTGCGGGTGCCGGCGCTGCGCAAGGACGGTCAGCCTCTCTCTATCGCCTTCACCGTGTCGCTGCTCGACACGCCCGAAGGGCGCGTGATCGCGGCGATCGCTCGCGACGACACGGCGCAGTGGAGCGAAGAGCGCGAGCTCAAGCGGCGTCTGGCTGAACTCGAAAAGCGTTCGGCGTAGCGCTGCCTGAATCCTTCCGCAATGCAGTTTGGTACTGGGTCCAGCAGATTTTTCGAGTTGCCATCCCCAGGGCAATAATTTACAAATTTGAAAATCGAAAAGGCGGAGGACTGCGTGGCGGATCCACAGCCTGGAATTTTGGCGCCGGTGCCGAAGTTGGCGCGCTATCTTAGTTTTTCCCTAAAACCGGGGGTGGCGCCGCGGCGCGGGCTTACCCAACTCAAAGGCGCAGCGGATGGCGACAAGTTCGTAGTCGGCATCGGCCAAGCGACCGTGCTCGCGCTCGGAAAAAGCATCGCCGGGCTGCGCCCGTTTCCGACGAATTTCGGCGCCGGCTTGGTGCTGCCGTCGACATCGGCGGCTTTGTGGTGCTGGCTTCGCGGCCAGGATCGTGGTGAGCTGCTGCATCGGTCGAAAAGCATTTGCGAAATCCTGTCGGCGGAATTCAATCTCGACGGCGTGATCGACGGTTTCAGCTACGCCGGCGGCCGCGATCTCACCGGCTACGAAGACGGCACCGAGAATCCGCAGGGAAAGAAGGCCGTGGACGCGGCGATCGTCGCGGAGCAGGGCGATGGAATGGACGGATCGAGCTTTGTCGCCGTTCAACTTTGGGTCCACGACTTCAAGGTCTTTGACGCCATGCCGAGCGAAGCCCAGGACAATGCTATCGGGCGGCGCAAGAGCGACAACGAAGAATTGAAGGATGCGCCGGCTTCATCACACGTGAAGCGCACGGCGCAGGAAAGCTTCGAGCCGGAGGCGTTTATTCTGCGACGCTCGATGCCCTGGGCCGACGGAATGCGCGGTGGACTCAACTTCGTCGCCTTCGGCAAGTCTTTCGATGCTTTCGAGGCGCAGCTCAAACGAATGGTCGGCGCGGAGGACGGCGTCACAGACGCGCTGTTCCAATTCACCGTGCCGGTGGCCGGCAGTTATTTCTGGTGCCCGCCGATGTCGGACGGAAAGCTCGATTTGCGGGCATTGGAGTTGTGAGCGCGCGCTGAAAAACTCTTTGGAGTCTTCGATAGATTGTAAATTGTCGGAGCATTGCAAAAATTAGGATTCGCAGAATCTAGCTGGTCGACTGAACATGTACGTGCCCCCCCATTTCGCAGAAAGCCGGGTTGAAGTTCTGCACGAGCTGATTCGCGGCCGGCCGCTCGGGGTTTTTGTGACCCTCGGCGCCGAGGGCTTGAGCGCCAATCACGTTCCCTTCGAGATCGTGCCCGAGCCGCAGCTTTTCGGCTCGTTGCGCTGCCATGTGGCGCGCGCCAATCCGGTATGGCGCGACTTCACACCCGACTGCGAAGCACTGGTCATCTTCACCGGGCCATCGACCTACGTCTCGCCGTCCTGGTACCCGACCAAAAATCAAAGCGGCGAGGTGGTGCCGACCTACAATTATCTGGTCGCGCACGCCTACGGCCCCCCGAAAATTATTCATGACGCCGAATGGCTGCGTGGCTTGGTCACGCGGCTCACTCATCGCTTCGAGTCCGGCCGCGAGGCGCCGTGGCAGGTGAGGGATGCGCCCGCGGCCTTCATCGAAAAGCAGCTTGGCGCCATCGTCGGCATCGAGATTCCGATCACCAAGCTCATCGGCAAATGGAAAGTGAGTCAGAACCGCCCACCGCAGGACCGCGAAGGCGTGGCGCGGGCTCTCGGCGAGCTCGACGACGCGGACAGCGCCACGATCGCGCGCTGGATCAAAGAAAAATCGCCAGTATAAAGCTCAGCGGCGCGCAAACGTAATGAGCGCGGACGAAGTGCGATGAAGCAAGAAGCCTCTCTCATTCGCGGCTTCGCCGCGCTGCGACCCGGTGCGGTGCTCGAGCCACGCTCTTTTGACCGCGCCGCGCCGTTACCCACGGAAATCGAGATCGCGGTTACGCACTGCGGCATCTGCCATTCGGATTTGCATCTCATCGACAACAACTGGGGTGTGTCGATCTATCCGTTCGTGCCCGGCCATGAAATCGTCGGCACCGTTCTTCGCACCGGCGCGCAAGTGAGCGGCCTGCGCGCCGGCCAGCGGGTCGGTGTCGGCTGGCTCGCCGGCTCCTGCAGGAGCTGCGAGCAGTGCGCTGAAGGCAACGAGAATCTCTGCCGCGCCGCGCAGCCGACCTGCGTGGGCAGAAACGGCGGCTTCGCCGAATCCGTTCGTGTGGACGCGCGCTTCGCCGCGCCGATTCCGGAAGCTCTACCCGCCGAGCTCGCGGCGCCGCTTTTTTGCGCGGGCATCACAGTTTTTGCGCCGCTCCGCCGATATATAAGGGAAAACTCCCGGGTCGGCGTGATCGGGCTCGGGGGTTTGGGCCATCTGGCCGTGCGCTACGCGAGAGCGATGGGGTGCGGGGTGACCGTATTTTCCAGGACGGCGGACAAGGAACAAAAAGCGCGTGACTTCGGCGCCGATCGATTCGTCGATGCGAGCAGAACCGCTTCGCTCGAAGCCGAAGTCTCGACGTGCGATTTTATTTTGAGCACGGTGCCGGTCAGTTTGCCGTGGGCGGAATACGTCAATGTTCTGAAACCCGACGGCCGGCTCTGTGTGGTCGGTGCATCGCCCGGCGACATCCAGGTCCCCGCGATTGCTTTAATCGATGGGCAAAAAAGCATCGGCGGCAGCGCCATCGGCTCCAACGCGGAAATCCGCGTCATGCTGGAATTCTCCGCAGCGCACGGGATCCTTCCGGAGGTCGAGCTTTTTTCCATGGCCGAGGTCAATCGAGCTCTGGCGCGCCTCCGCGAAAACAACGTAAGATATAGAGCGGTGTTGGCGAACGAAGCTTAAGGTAATTCGACGACGATGATTCATCCGGCTTTTCTGGTGCTCGCCGCTATCCTGTTGCTCATGACACTGGGCCGGGTGGTGGTGCGCTCGGCGCCCAAGGTGATCGATTGGGCGCTGGAGGTCGCATTTATCCGGCTGGAATTTCCCCCTACGCAAAGGATCGTGGCGCAGCAACTGGCTGCCGGTCTGGCGGAAATCGTCGGTATGAAAATCAAGCAGCTCACACCGGAAAATAACCTGAGCCAGATCGCCGAATGGGCCGACAATCAGATCTATGCGAAGGATTTGATCACACTCTTTGTCGTCGCGTTCAGCGTCAAATGCGACGCCAATACCACTTTTCGCGATCTGGTCGAGAAAGTCGCGCAAAAAAAAGCCGAGCATGACGCGATGGTCGTGAAGGCCTCCGCCATGGCGCCGAACTAAAGAAACAATTGCCAGTAGTCAGCGGTCAGTTGCCAGCAAAACGAATTCGCGGTTTACTGATTTCGTCACCGGCAACTGACAACTGGTTACTGCCCAATGATCAAAGCTCTCATCTTCGATTTCGACGGACTTATCATTGATAGCGAAAGCCCTGAATTCCAAGCCTGGCAGGAAGTATTCGCCGAGCATGGCCACGAGCTCGGTATGGACTGGTGGGCGGACCTGATCGGTCGGCCGCCGACGCACCGCGACGTCTACGCGTATTTTTGTCAGAATGTGAATCCCGCCGCCGACATCGAACAGCTTCGCAAAGACCGGCGAGCTCGGGTAATTGCGCTGACTTTGGCCCAGCCTGTGCTGCCCGGCGTACACGATTACCTGCGCGGCGCAGCGGAGTTGGGTCTGAAACTCGGACTCGCTTCGAGCTCGTCGGGCAATCACGTGCGCGGTCACCTCGAGCGGCTGGACCTGTTGCACTATTTTCATGCGACGCGCTGCTTCGAAGACACGGCTCTGCACAAGCCCGATCCGACGCCCTATCTTGCCGTGCTCGACGATCTCGGCGTCGCCGCCGAGGACGCAATCGCCTTCGAAGATTCGCCCAACGGCGTGATCGCGGCGCGCGCCGCGGGAATTTTCTGCGTCGCGGTGCCCAATCCGATTACCTGCCAATTACCGCTCGATCACGCCGACCATCTTCTGGCTTCACTCGCCGACGAGCCGCTGGAAAAAATTCTGGCGCGCGCCGTAGAAGGCCAACGCCGGTGACACCGGCGCTGGAGATCGGCGTCGGCGCCCTCGCTGCGATCGGTTTCAGTTATCTCGTTCAGTCGCTCGCCGGACGGCGCGGAGCGGTGGTTTATGGGATCGGCTTGATCGCCGCCGCGCTGGTCTATTTTGTCGCGGCCCTGTCGGGCGGTCACAAAAGTATTTTAACCGAAACACTCGGCCTGGGAATTTTTTCTGCAATGGCGATTTTCAGTCTGCGCCGCGCGCCGATCCTCCTCGCCCTGGGCTGGCTGCTTCACGTCGGCTGGGATTTGTCGGCGTATCCCTTGACGAGTGCGAGCTCCATGCCGCATTGGTATCGCTGGTTCTGTGCGGGCTTCGATCTGGTGATTGCCGGCTACATCGTTGGACGGTTCGGCGCCAGAGGCTCGTGAATCCTGTCAAGGAACAAAGATGAAGCGCTTACAATTCGCCGTCGCATTTGTCTGTCTTTACGCTGCCGCTGTGAGCTACGCGCAAACCGCGCCGTTAGAGAAACTTCGCCTGACCTACAGCGCGCTCGGTGGCTCGCAGGCATCTTTCTGGATTCCCTACGAGGCCGGCATTTTTCGCAAACACGGGCTCGATGTCGAGCTGCTTTACGTCGCCGGCGGGGGTCGTGCCGGACAAGTGGTGCAATCGGGCGAAGTGCCGATCGGTGTGTTCACCGGCGGTGCGGTGATCAACGCCAATCTCGCCGGCGGTGATCTCGTCGTGATTGCGAGCTCCATGAACGTGATGACCTTCGCCGTAATGGCCCGGCCCGAGATCCGCCGCGCCGAGGACCTCAAGGGTAAGAAGATCGGTATCTCGCGCTTCGGCTCCGCCACCGATTTCGGCCTGCGTTACGCAGAGGAAAAATGGCCGGTCAAGCGCCAGCGCGATTTCGCGGTCATCCAGGTCGGCGGGGTGACCGATGTGTTCAACGCGCTTCGCGCCGGCGCGCTCGATGCGGCGGTGATCAACGCCGAGTTGGCGATCCTGGCGCGCCGGGAAGGCTTCCGCGAGCTGGCCGACATCGCCAAAATGGGCATCAGCTTTCCGACGTCGTCCGTCATCACGACTCGATCGTTCATTAAACGTAACGAAAATACCGTGCGCAAATTCACTCGCGCGTTCGTCGAGGGTGTTTATTTCGCCAAGACCCAGCGTGCCCCCACGATCAAGATCATGCAAAAATATTTGCGCAGCAGCGACGCCGCCATGTTCGACGAGCTCTACGAAATGTACATCGTGCGAAACATCCCGCGGATCCCGCGCCCGTCACCGGAGTCGCTCAAGACCGTGCTTGATCAGATGGTCGAAACCGACCCGCGCGTCGCCGGGCTCAAGCCGGAGCAGTTCATCGACGCGCGCTTCTTCGAGGAACTCGATAGAGAGGGATTCATCCAAAAATTGTGGAAATAGTTCTTCCGTACAAGTTGCTTTGTGGTTCCGTTTCAAACGGACGCGTGCTTTTGCCCCGAGAAAGATTCCTCGCTTCGCTCGGAATGGAAGTGACGGCTCTACGCGTTTGTCATCTCGAACGAAGAGAGGGATCTTTCCTGCACTGACGATCACCTGGAATCGCGTTTGCTGGAACCCACGGGTGACATTCGGTAAGATAGGTAGACGTGACCGATTCCGATCCGAAGCCGCTTGCATCGTCCGACCCTCCGACCGCCTCCGCCGAAGCCCGATCCGAGATCGAAGATTATCTGGAGGTAAGCCATCAGCGGCACAAGCTCTTTCCTCGGGCCGCCATCGTCGGCCTTCTGGCGGGAAGCGTCGCAGTAATATTTCGCGCTTTGCTCGCCGGCGCCGATCTGCTGCGCAATCAACTGATTCATTGGGCCCGGGGGGCGCCGGCGTTCGGCTGGCTCGCGCCGATGCTGTTCAGCGCAATTGGGGTGGTCGTTGCCGTCTGGCTGGTGTTCCGTTACGCCCCGGAGACCGGCGGCAGCGGCATCCCGCATTTGAAGGCGGTGCTGCATCGACTTCGCGATTTGTCTTGGGTACGCGTGTTGATCGTCAAAATGGCTGGCGGCGTGCTCGCGATCGGCAGCGGCCTCGCCCTTGGACGCGAGGGGCCGACAGTACAGATGGGCGGAGCGATCGCTGACGGAATCGCGCGGACCATGAAAGTTTCGCAGACCGATCGGCTCACACTGACAGCGGCCGGCGCGGGCGCCGGGCTTGCCGCGGCGTTTAACGCGCCGCTGTCCGGCCTGGTTTTCGTCTTGGAGGAGGTACGGCGCGACTTTCGTCCGGCGGTGTTCGGCGCGGCGTTTATCGCGGCAGCGTCAGCCGACGTTGTGGCGCGTTCGGTTTCCGGTCAATTGCCGGTGTTCACGGTGCCCAATTACGCCACGCCGCCGCTCAGCGCGCTGCCGGCATTCGCCCTGCTCGGAATTGTTGCGGGCGTTCTTGGCGTTCTTTTCAATCGCGGTTTGCTCGGCGCGCTGGAATTCATGGCGCGCTTTGCGCATCGGCGTTTGGCGCTGTGCGTTTTGCTCGGCGCGGCCACCGGGTTGATCGCCTGGTTTGATCCGCTTGTCGTCGGCAGTGGACATGAACTCGCAGAGATGGCGCTGACGAACAAAATCGCGATCGGCGCGATTCCGTTCTTGTTTTTCCTGCGCTTTGTCATGACCGCGACGGGTTATGGAACTGGGAGTGCTGGGGGGATTTTCTCGCCGCTGCTCGTGCTTGGCGCATTGATCGGACTTGGTGTCGGGCATCTGACGCATGGTTTGGCGCCCGCGGTCGCGCCCGAACCGGGCGTGTTTGCGGTGGTGGGCATGGCGGCTTACTTTACCGCTATTGTGCGTGCGCCCTTGACCGGCATCCTCTTGATCACCGAGATGACCGGCAGCTACGAGCAGATGCTGCCGCTTTTGACGAGCAGTTTTTGCGCCTACGCCGTGGCAGAATACCTGCGCGATCTGCCGATCTATGAAGCCTTGCTTGAGCGCGATCTTGAGCGCGGCGGCCTCGGCAGCTCGCGCACCGAACCGATTGTTGCTGAGTTCGAAGTCGAACCCGATGCGCCGTTTGCGCGGCGCCTGGTGCGCGAGTTGGGCTTGCCCGCGGGTTGTGTTCTCATTCGGTCCACCGTGGACGGTCGTGAGCGCGTGGTGACGGCAGCCACGCAATTGGAACCGCACATGCGCATTACGGCCGTGATCGCGCCGGAAGCGAACCAGGCGCTCGAGATTCTGCGTCACGGCTGTGCCGCGCGCGGGTAGAGAATCGTGCTCGGAGATATCGCTGCATGCCAATAACATCCCCGTTGAAAAAAATCTGTGTCTTCACTGGTTCGAGGCATGGGATCTTGCCGATCTACGGCGAAGCGGCGACGGCGCTTGGGCGAGATCTGGTCGCGCGAAACTTTGGCCTGGTTTACGGCGGCGGCAAGGTCGGTTTGATGAATGCCGTCGCCGAGGCGGTGCTACAACTCGGTGGTCATGTGACCGGCGTGATTCCCAGTGCGCTGGTCAGCAAAGAAGTCGCTCACACCGGCCTGTCCAAGCTGCGCGTGGTGAATTCCATGCACGAACGCAAGGCGTTGATGGCCGAGCTGTCCGACGGTTTCATTGCCTTGCCAGGAGGCATCGGGACCATGGAGGAATTTTTCGAAGTTCTGAGCTGGGCGCAGCTCGGTATTCACAATAAGCCATGCGGACTGCTGAACGTTTCGGGATATTACAATCCGCTGATCAAATTTCTCGACGATGCCGTCACGCAAGATTTCGTAAAACCGAAGCACCGAGCGCTGCTGATCGAGGAAAGCGAGCCAGCGGCTTTGCTCGACCGCTTCCAGAAGATTCTAGCTGAGCCCACTGACAAAAGATTCGACCCTTCCCTCACTTAATTTTAGTTCTTTCCGCACTCCTTTTCCCGCATACTCCAAGCGGTAATTCAGACGGGTCCGGAACTGCCACAGAACGTACTCATGGCGCTGTGCACCTGTGCAATTGGCCCAATACAACGAGTGGACAGCCGTAAAAACCTATGCAATGTTACGCGGCATGATCCTCGACGCAGAAAAATTTCGCACCTTCGAACACAGCGGCTGGGAGAGCATACCGGATTCCTATCATCAGGCCTTTGGCCAGTTGACGAGTCAGACAATCGACGCGCTGCTCGATGCCGCGCGGGTCAAGAAGGGCATCAAGTTTCTGGACATCGCATCTGGTCCGGGCTACGTCGCGGCGGAAGCAACCAAGCGTGGTGCGATCGCCCTCGGTATCGATTTTTCCAAGTCTATGGTCGAGCGGGCGCGGCGGCTTCATGCCGACATCGATTTTCGCGAGGGCGACGCCGAAGCGCTCCCGCTGGGAAACGGTCTCTTCGATGCGGCGGCGATGAATTTCGGCATTCTTCACCTGGGCTATCCAGAGAAAGCGCTTGTCGAAGCGCATCGGGTGTTGCGCTCGGGCGGGCGGTTCGCTTTTTCGGTCTGGTGCAATCCCAAAGAGACGATCGGCTTTAGTATCGTGCTGCGCGCTGTCGAAGCCCACGGCGAACCGCGCGTCGAGCTGCCTGAGGGACCACCGTTTTTCCGTTACAGCGATCCACCGGAGTGCGAGCGCGGTCTCATTGCCGCGGGCTTCGAAGCACCGAGCGTAACCAAAATCACCCAGGTATGGCGCCTGCCGCCGGGCGACGGTTTGTTCAACGCGATGCTCGACAGCACGGTACGGACCGCGGGCCTGTTGCGCGCACAGAAAACCACTGTTTTGAACAAGATTCGTGAGGTGATGCGCGCAGAGGTGGAAAAGTATACGAAGCGCGACGTCGTCAATTTGCCGATGCCGGCGCTGGTCGCGTCTGGAGTAAAGCCCTAAAATAAGTCGTTTAATCGCTTCGCTTCGTTTAGTCGCTAAAAACGTTCAAACCGTTTTTCGGAGATAATGCTTCGCGCGCAGGAGCCACCGCATCACGGTTAGAACGGCTTGAACGTTTTGAACGATTGGAACATGTTGTTCAGGGCCCATGATGGGTCGCCAGCGGGCTTGAGTCGGCCAGTTCCATCATCCGGCGCGCCAGCAGTTCGGTCAACTCCGAGCGCCGCTGCTGCGCACGCGGATCTTCCCAGAGATTGTTCATCTCGTGCGGATCGTCGGCCAGGTCGTAAAGTTCTCCCCAGGAAACACCTTCGTATAAGGTGAGCCGGCTCTCCTCGGTGATCAAGCTGCGCGCGCGAAAGTTGTTTTTCATCCCCATATAGCCGCGCCGCTGATGCTCTTCGATGACCAAAGAATCGTGGCCGGCTTTTTCACCGCGGAGCGCCGGCAGCAGGCTTCGCCCCTGCATGCCATTGGGCGCTTCCAGACCGGCGCGGTCGAGAATCGTATCGGCGATGTCAACAGTGCCGCACAGGCACGAATGAACCGAGGGGAGCGCGTCGGGATCGCCCCAGATGAACGGCACGCGGACGAGACCGCGGTAATGCAGCGCCGCCTTCAGGAGAAGTTGGTGATCCCCCATGAAGTCGCCGTGATCGCTGGTGAAGACGACAACCGTATCTTGATCGAGACGAAGGGTTTTGAGCCAGCCTAGAATACTGCCGACGGCGTCGTCGATCATCGTGATCATGCCGTAGGTCAGCGCGATGGCTTCCTTCACTTCGCGCTCGGTGATCGCAAAAGCACGCTGGCCATCACGGTTGCTCTTCTGTTGGGCGCGTTCCTCGTAAAGGGTCTTCAGATGCGGCGGCAGCGCGCGCTCGCCGGCATGAAACGACGGCGGCAGGGCGATGGCGTCGGGGTCGTACATGTCCCAATAGCGCCCGGGCGGGGTGAACGGATGATGCGGGTCGGGAAACGAGCACTGCAGAAAAAACGGTCGGCGTCGGTCGGTGCGCGAGTAATTTTCGAGATAAGCAATCGTCCGCTCGGCAACGTAGGCGGTCGGATAGAGAGACTCCGGCATTCGGGTGCGCCAGGCCTGAGGCGCGCTGTAGTGATTGCCAGGCAGTTGATTTTCCGGGCCGCGCAACGAATCGGGATTGGGATGGCGCGCCGTGAGCCAGCGCGCGTAATGCCCGACGGCTTTGTCGCCGTGGCCAATGGCAAGCTCCACGTGATCGAAGCCATAGTAGGGAAGCGTCGGCTCGAAATTGAATTCGCGCGCCCAAGTCGACGGTAATTCCTGGTCGTAGCGGCCGTGGCGCGCGCGCGAGTTGTCGGCTTCGCGCAGCTCGGCGGGTGGCGGCGCGCGGCGCGCATCGGGCTCAGGCATGCCCACCACGGGCGCGTTGCCGTTGATGCTCTGCAGGTGGCACTTGCCGACGAGCGCGGTCGCGTAGCCAGCAGCGCGCAAGATATCGACGAAGGTCGTGGCCGTGAGCGACAGCGGGATGCCGTTCTGGCGGGCGCCGTGGAGCGATGGCATGCGGCCGGTCATGAGTGTGGCTCGATTGGGCATGCAGATCGGCGTGGCCACGTGAAAGCGCTCGAAGCGCGCGCCGTTTTGCGCCAGACGATCGATATTCGGCGTCTGCACTACAGAGTTGCCGTAGCAGCCCAGATGATCGGCGCGGTGCTGGTCGGTGATGATGAAGAGAAAATTCGGTTGGTTCGCCATGAGAGCCCTTTCGTCGAGTTCGACTTATCACAGCGTCACGTTAATGAAAACGCGCCGCGCCTCTCACGCATAGAGTATCGTCTTGCACAGGCATAGAGAGAAATGTAGTGGACGACTTTCGCGCGTCCATATAGAAGCTGCGCTGTGAAATTTCTCAAGACAGGGGAGGGCAAGGCGCGACCCGCGTTGACGATTTTGAGCACGCCGCGTCTAACCTCCTGGCTCAAGTGCGCAGTCATCAAGACGCCGACGCCCATTCGCTCCATTACGGCGCTTTTGACCGCCTCGGCGGAGTTGCACTTTATCATCACGTTAGGGACAATGCCGAGCGCTTCGATGTGCTGAAGCAGGTCCAGTGTCGCGGCGCCGCTGCGACCGCTGGTCGCTTTATGGACGATCAGGGGCCGGCGTGCGATATCCCGCAGGCTCCAACGGCGCTTTTTTCTGGCCAGTCGATGACCCGTCGTCTTTGCGGCCCGTTCTTTCTGTAGTAAACAGAAGCATGATCGATGCGGCGGTCGTGCTTCCTGTCTATCGTTCCCTCGACGGTGAGCTTCACATTGTTATGATTTTGCGCAACCCCGGCGGCGTGCATGGGGGGCAGATTGCGTTTCCCGGCGGTAAGCACGATCCGGCGGATGAGACCATGCTCGACACCGCGCTGCGCGAGGTCCGTGAAGAGCTGGGCCTGGTGATTACAAAAGACGATGTGCTTGCCGAGTTGCCGATGGAACAGACGCGCACCACGGGCTATCGCGTGTTTCCGTATC
>Ga0310810_10000986_pt1 | contig 28833 bp, 29 predicted proteins | sample NCmetagenome_FD_207641 | JGI IMG/M metagenome (GOLD analysis project Ga0310810, IMG submission 207641) | Soil microbial communities from experimental microcosm in Duke University, North Carolina, United States - NC | ecosystem: Engineered > Artificial ecosystem > Soil microcosm > Unclassified ... | reverse complement strand
AAGTATCCACTTCCGGGTTGATTTGGATAGCAGCTATCCAATAACATCCCCACGCGCGAATGTGGACCGCCTGACCTAAGTACCAAAATATCACCGGCTTATCGTGGTAATGTCCAACTTGCCGCCCCGCGGATCGTAGTGGGCCTGCAACTTGATATATCTCCGGGCAACTGCGATTCTCGAGGGACCACGACTATGGAACAGCGCCTTCGCCTTGTGGGCGGCAGCCGATACGAAAAGCGAACCGAAGACCGTCATTCCATCGCGGTCCCAGGACAGATTCTCTGGAAAGATTCCAAGGGCAATACCAGAATGGCGTCGGTTGTGACCCGCGACGTCAGCGCACACGGCGTCAGCGTCGAGTGCAGCGGCGGGACCCCGATTCCTCTGTATCGCCTCGTGTACTTCCAGGTCGACCGCGCGGCTCGCGATCGGGCCGACCTGCCGGCTCCCCTTCGCAAGTCAACCGTCCTGTCGGCGATCTTCCGCGTGGGGCCGGTCAGCAACGACACCGGCGCTCCCAGCGGCTACGCGCTTCGTCTGCTTGTCGAGCCGGAACGGCGCGCCGACACCGCCGCACCGGAATGGCAGGCGAACGAGGGTGCAACGAGGACCGCATGAGCGTCGGGACGTTGCCAGGTCGTCCGGCCCCCAGCGGATTGGATGCGACGATTTGTCAGACCGGGACGCACTTTCGCCTGCGAGTGCATCGGTGGGACCAGCGTCGCGATGGACCGGTGACCGAGGGCGCTGTGCAAGGCAAGCTCACCTCGCTCGGGTACGATTTGGTTCCCCTCGTCGATCCGCACGGCGCGATCGTGTCAGCGCGGGTTCACCCGCTCGACCGCGCCGATGCCGTTCTCGCTGGTCTGCTGAAAGTCACAATCGAAGGAGAGTCCGCGATCCTCACCGCCGGCGACATCGTGTTCGTCCCGGCGGGGGCGGTGCGCCGCGTCGAGCCTGTGGGCACCTCGCCGATTCTCTGCGTCGAAGCCGTGCGACGATCGCCGCAATCCTGAGCCGGCTCGGACGCTACCCCTTTTTCGCCTCTTCCATCTCACGACGCGCATCAGCGGCGTACGCCGACTGCGGGAACTCCTCGACGACCCTCGTGAACGCGTGTGCCGCCTCGTTCTTCTTGCCGGCCTTCATGTAGGCCCGCCCGAGCTGCATCAGCACGCCATCGAGCGGAAGCTGCGACTTCGGATCGGTCGTGGCTTCCTGATAAATCTTGATCGCGCTGTCGTACTTGCCCTGCAGAACCTGCACGTCGGCCAGTCCCAGCCTTGCCGTGCGCCCGTAGACGCTGCTGCCTGCCTTGTCGATGACTTCCTGATACCGTTGCTCCGCCTCCGCATACCTGCCGAGAGACGCCAGCACGCCGGCCGCGTGGTAACGCGCGGCGATCCCGGCGTCGGTGCTCGGATACGCATCCGCCGCCTTCATCAACGGCGGCAGCGCCGCTTCGAGCTTGGCTTGTTCGGTGGCATAGGTGCCCGCCTGCTGCACGGGGATCGGGCTCCCCGGTGCGGGGGCGGTCGGCGCGACCACCGGCGCTTCCTCAACGCTCAGCGCGGTGGCAAGCAGCGTATTCGCCTTCGCATTTCGCGATTGGCGCCACCATCCGTACCCGCCGGCGAGGACCAGCGCGACGATGGCGATTAGTGCCAGCGAGACGAAATCGCGCTGGCGCGTCTGGACCACGTCCCGCGCGTGCGCCACGGTTCTGGCGAATTCGTTTTCTTTCAGCTTGTGACGTTCTTTACTTTTCATATTTACTCCGAGGGGCTTCGCCCCTCGGACTCCCTTACACACTCCCTCGCGGGCCGCTTCGTCGGCCCGCTCCGGTCGTGTGGCTCGCTTCGCAACGCTCGCTCGCGTCTTGGTTTGGGGCTTCGCCCCTCGGACTCCCTTACACACTCCCTCGCGGGCCGCTTCGTCGGCCCGCTCCGGTCGTGTGGCTCGCTTCGCGACGCTCGCTCGCGTCTCTCTGCTTCGCGTGTGCCTGCAAACCGTAGCTCGCGCATGCGTTCGCAAGCGTGAGCAAAGGTTTGCGCCCGGCAGGTCTCGAACCTGCGACCCCCGGTTTAGGAAACCGATGCTCTATCCTGCTGAGCTACGGGCGCGGAAAAACATCAATTTTACCGCAGGTTGACGCCAAGGGCCGCTCTCCATATAGTGCACGGCTCACGCATGTTCAGGAAGAGCTCCGTCGTCTCGCCGGTGGAAGCCCATTCGGAACTGCTCCAGGCCGAGCTCGCGCAGTTGCGCGGGCTTCCCTACAGCATCTGGCGCGACGTCGTCGGCCGCGCCATCCGCAAGGACGCGCTGGGCCGCGACGAGCGACATTACCGCCTGTCAGTGACCCCATCATGGACGCTCGACGGCTCCAGAGACGTCCGCGTGACCGTGTCGCTCGAAACGCGATCGCTGCACCGGCCGCTGATGCGCCGCAGTTTCGTGATCACGCCCGACAATCAGCTGCGTGAATCATGAAATGCTGAGTGCTGAATGCTGAATGAGCGCGGTCTGCCGACCGCGCTTCAAGAAAACGTCCTTCAGCAGTCAGCATTCGAAATTCAGCATTTCACGACTCAGTATTTCAGCACCACATGAATGTTCTCATCCGGGAGTTTCGCACGACCGTTGAGCGCGACGAGCTCGATCAGAAACGCGATGCCCTCGACCACTCCGCCGAGCTGCTTCACTAAATTGACCGTTGCCTGCGCGGTGCCACCGGTTGCGAGGAGATCGTCCACCACGAGCACGCGCTGGCCCTTGTCGACCGCGTCGCGGTGCATTTCGAGGCTGTCGCTGCCGTACTCGAGATCGTAGGTCGCGCGCACGCGTTCCCACGGCAGCTTTCCGACCTTGCGCACCGGCACGAACCCGGCGCCGATGCGGTCGGCAACCGCGGCACCGAGGATGAATCCGCGGCTCTCGACGCCGACCACCAGGCTGATGTTTCGATTCAGGAACGGCGTCGTCATGCTGTCGATGGCAAGGCGGAAGCCCGCCGGATCGCGCAGCAGCGTCGTGACGTCGTAGAAGAGAATGCCGGCTTTCGGAAAATCCGGCACGTGGCGAATCTTCGATTTGAGGCTCTCCATCTGCTCTCTTATCTCTCCTGCTGTCAATACGGCTCACCGGGTTGAAAAACCGGTGAGGCGGTGGGTCGGCTCGACGTCTTCGACCTCGCACGTTTCGACCAGCGCGTGCGCAGGTCCGCGCCGCAGCGCGAACTCCACGCGATCGACGGCTTCTTCATCCCCTTCAATCAGCGCCTCGACGCGGCCATCGGGAAGGTTTTTCGCGTAGCCATGAATCCCTTCCGCCGCCGCGCGCGCCGCGGCAAACATCCGGAAGCCGACGCCTTGGACGCGGCCGCCAATGAGCAGCCGTCGAGCGACGATCATAAACGCTCATTATAGCGGCTCATGGTACAGTTCCCCGCATGCATCGGATTGGCTCGAGCAGCCATGGCGAGTCGCGCCTCCGCATGCTCAGGCTCACCCGCCGCGGCGACCGCGACGATCCGAAGGAGCTCTCCGTCTCGTTCCGCTTCGAGGGGGAGTTTGCCGCCGCGTTTCGCGAGGGGAAGGCTGACGGGCTGCCGCCCGGAGAAGCGCTGAAGAATCTCGTGCACCGCGCCGCGCGCGAGCATGGGTCGCGCGAGATTGAAGAGTTCGGTCTCGCGGTCTGCCACCGCGTCCTGAGCGATCATCCGGCGATCACCCGAACCCGCGTGGAAATTACCGAACAGGCGTGGACCCGTCTGAACGCCGGTGGCCGTGCGCAAGGGCAGGCGTTCATGGCCGGCTCGCCGGAAGCAAAGACTACGGCGGTGACCAGCAACGGGCGGCAGATCGCCGTCGTCTCCGGCCTGGACGGGCTGACCGTGATGCGGACGACCGGCTTCACACCGCGCCGCGATCCGCAACCAGACGACGGGCGCGCGGATGGTTTGCAGCGACTGCTGGTCGGAAAGCTGTCGGCGAAGTGGACTTACAGCAGCCCTGACGTCACCTTTCGACCGTATCGCCAGGGTGTCCGCGACGCAATCATCGACACCTTCGCCTGGCATGCCGGCCGCTCGGTTCATCAGACCCTCTATGCGATCGCCGAGGTCGTGCTTGCGACCTACCAGGAGATTGCCGACGTGACGGTGGCGTTTCACGAGCGTCCATACCGGCCGGCGGATCTGTTCAGCGCCGGTATCGAGAACCCGGACGATTTGTTTGTCTCGCTGGAGGAACCGCTCGGTGTCGTCGAAGTGACGGTCGAACGACAAACGTAGTGCATGTCGCGCCGCACCCGCCGACGGCAGACGCTGAGAACCGAAGATCCGAAGATCCGAAGCTGCGGGTCGCGTCCGCCGTCAGCGCGTGCAGCGCGACGGTGGCTGTCGCTGAAAGGGGTGCCCGATGCGGTGAAGCCGCGCTACTTCTCCGCCGGCATCGTCGTTTTCACCGCATCGAGTTTCTTTCGCGCGAGCAGCTTGTTGAACGCGGGCAGATCGACGCTCAACAGGGTGTCCAGCTGGCCGAGTTGCTTGTCGAGTTGTTCCGACAGCTGCTTGAACACGGCATACGACTGATCGGTCGGGCGATAATCGCCGGTCTCGACGAGCCCCTGCAACGCCGCCAGTTTGTTGTTCAATCGGATTGGATAATTGAGCGGATCCTGGCTGCTGCGATTGCGATACTGGTAGATCTCCCCTTCAACGGCCGTCAGCCGGGCGACCAGCGGTTCCGCTGCGGTCGTGATGGCGGAGTCCTTGGTTTTGGTCAGGCGATCGCTGACCTGCTCCTTGACGTTGCGTATGCGCAGGACCGCCTCGTTGGCGGCGCTCACCTTGTCGTTGATCTGCCGGGCCAGTTTGAACTGCTCGAGCAGGTCGGCGTCGGTGACGGTCTTGACCGCGAGGTTCCGGCTGATCGAAAAGCTCTCAGTCTTCGTCACGCCGTTAGCCGTCAGGCGCACCGAGTATTGTCCCGGCGGCGCCTCCGGTCCACGCGTGCTGCCGGCCCACATGATCAAGCCAGGAAAGTCGCGTGCGTTCGGGTATCGCATGTCCCACGTAAATCGATTCATGCCCTGCTTGACTGCCGGATGCGGTGTCACCTGACGCGGCGTGTCGTCGCCGCTGTCGGCCGGCGACGTCGAAGCTGCGTCCTTCTCGTTCGAGGGAGCGCCCGTGAAACTGCGGATGATCGATCCTTGCGTGTCGAGAATGTCGATGGTCAGCTTGTCGGCTGCCGATTTGAGGAAGTAGTCGATTGAGACGCCGCGCGAGACCGAACGCACCGCACCGGCAGGCTTGAACAGGACGACCGGTTCGCTGTTCGTGGTGCGAGTGACCTGCCGCAGCACCGAGATGTCGTCCATGACGTAGAACGACCGGCCGTGGGTCGCGATCACCAGGTCGTCCCCCTTGACTTCGATTCCGTGCACAGGCGTAACCGGCAGATCGAGCCGCAGCGACTGCCATCCCGCTCCGTCGTCGAACGACACGTAGATGCCATTCTCGGTGCCGACAAACAGCAGACCCTTTCGCTTTTTGTCTTCACGAATCGCGCGCGCAAAGTCGGAGGGCGGCAGTCCGCGGACAATCTTCGTCCAGCTCTTGCCGTAGTCGGTCGTCTTGTACACATACGGTGCCCGATCGGCGCGCTGGTAGCGATTGCCGGCGAGGTAGGCGGTCCCGGGATCGTGCGGCGACGCTTCGATGAAGCTGATGCGAGTGAAGTCCGGCAGATCCGGCGGCGTGACCCTCTGCCACGTTGTTCCGCCGTCGCGCGTCACGTGCACGTAGCCGTCGTCGGACCCGGCCCAGATCACGCGGCCATCGACCGGGCTTGGTGCGAGGGCAAAGACGACGGCGTACGTCTCCACACCGGTTTGATCCAGCGTGATCGGACCGCCCGACGGCCCCATGGTGGATGGATCGTGCCGGGTGAGATCCGGACTGATGCGCTGCCAGCTCTGGCCTTCGTTGGTGGACCGCCAGACGTGCTGCGACGTCGCATACAACGTGTTCGGATCAGTCGGAGCGATCACGATCGGATAGGTCCATTGGAACCGTTCGGTGATGTCGCTTGACGAAAAACCCATCGGGTTGTCCGGCCACACATTGATCGCGCGCGTCTCTCCCGTGCGGCGATTGATTCGCGTCAGCAGACCTCCGTAGCTTCCTGCATAAAACACGTCGGTGTCTTCGGGATCCGGAGCGATGTAACCGCTCTCGCCGCCGCCCACATCGTACAGAGTTCCGTCGCCGGTGCTCGACACGCAAGCCGTGCTGTTGTCCTGCTGTGCGCCGCAGACGTGATAGGGCACGTGGGCGGTCGTGAACACGTTATAGAACTGTGCGGTCGGAAAGTTCTGGTTGGTCCAGCTCTCACCGGCGTTGACGGAGACGTTGGCGCCGCCGTCGTTGCTGTTGATTATCCGTTTCGGGTCGTTGGCCGCTATCCAGAGATCGTGATTGTCGCCGTGCGGCACGCGAATGCCACGGATGGTCTTGCCGGCATCCGTCGATCGATAGATGCCGGTATTCAGGACGTAGACGGTGTCTTTCGCCTGGGGGTCGGCGTAGATTCGCGTGTAGTAGAACGCACGCTGTCGAAGCCGGCGATCGTCATTGACCCGCGTCCACGTGCCGCCTCCGTCGTCGGACAGGAAGACGCCACCTTCGGCGGCCTCGATGATGGCGTACACACGGTTCGCGTCAGCGCCTGAGACCGACACGCCGATTTTTCCCCACACCGGTTTTGGCAAGCCGGGTCTGCTCGTGAGTTCGGTCCACGTCGCGCCGCCGTCGGTCGTCTTGAAGAGGCCGCTGCCGGCCCCGCCGCTCGACAGCGAGTGCGGCGTGCGATAAACCTCCCACAGCCCGGCGTAGAGCACGTCGGGATGAGCGGGGTCCATCGACAGATCAACCGCGCCCGTGTTGTCGTTTCTGAAAAGGGATTTCGTCCAGGATTTGCCGCCATCCGTCGTCTTGAAGATGCCGCGATCGGCGTTCGGGCCGTAGGGATCGCCCAGTGCCGCGACGTAAACGATATCGGAGTTGGTCGGGTGAATTCGTATGCGCGAGATTGCGAGCGTTTTCTCGAGGCCGACCCGGGTGAAGGTCTTACCGCCATCGGTGGACTTGTAGACCCCGTCTCCCTGGATGATGTTACCGCGCAGCTCCGTCTCCCCCATCCCGACGTACACGACGTCCGGGTTGGACTCGGCCACCGCGACAGCGCCAACCGACGAGGCCTCGAACGACTTGTCGGACACAGGGCGCCAGGTGACACCGCCGTCAGTGGTTTTCCAGAGGCCGCCACCGGTGGCGCCGAAGTAATACTCGAATGGTCTCGACGAACTGCCGGCGACGGCCTGCGATCGTCCGCCGCGGGCGGGGCCAATCGATCGCCATTTCAACCCGGCGAGCAATGCCGGATTGATCGCATCAGTGCCGGATGTCGGCGCTGATTGCGCCTGAACGGTTGTTCGAAAGGCCTCTGCGCCGCTGCCGGGCAGCATGACGGCGAGGGCGAGGGCAACCGCAACCGATGTAGTCGTGCGCATCTGATCTTTTCCTTCTCTCCTTGTCGAGGCCTGGGAAGCTCGAGCGCGAAACGTCGAGGTTGCTCGCGTGATGCTAGCAGAGCCGCGCCTCATTGATGGAATCACGCGCCACACATCTGAACCGCAGTGGATGTTTTCGTCACGGTTCAGTCGCGTTTCCCGCGGCATGCCTTGTGCTGAATCAACCTCGCAGGAGGGAACGATGCTTTTCACGATTGCGGTGATTCTGCTGGTCCTGTGGTTGCTCGGTCTGGTCAGCGGATACACACTCGGCAATTTCATCTATGTGCTGCTGGTGATCGCGCTGGTCCTGTTCGTGGTCGGTCTGCTCAGCGGACGGCGAACCGTCTGAGCCCGCGCGAAACCATGGTTGGAGACGGGGCAGCTCCCCTCCGGGCGGCCAAGCCATTGGCTACCGGTCAACGAATTGGCCGCCCGGACACCCTGTCCAAAACCGAGAATCGCAGGAAAATCTAGGAAAATCAGGCGAGAGGGGGTGCCGACCGTCGGGCATGGCTGTTGCTCGATGTTCGGAGGACTCCCCATGCCTCGATCGTCACTCTTCTCTACCACTCCACGCGCGGTCGATATCGCCACCCTTAATCTGCAATCGAGCTTTCAGGTCGGGAGGCGCGACTTCACCTGCGCGCAGTGCGAGTACCCGCTGGAGTGTGTCGAGCAGAGCCGCCGCTCGGGGTCATGGCTGGGTTCACTCATCTGTCCGAACTGCCGAAGCGAGTACCTTTACGCCTATCGGTGGGGACGATTGATGCGCAGGAGTTAGCGGTCGATCGCGACAGGCAGTAGACAGCAGGCGCGAGGGTGAGATTCCGGTCTCCTCCGGACCGGGTTGCCGTTTCAGCTTGCAGCGCTGATTTGGTTCCAGCCGCCGACCTGCTGTCTACTGGCTGACGCGATCCCCGGAAACACTCTGGCCGCCTCTCTACTTATCCAACTCATCGTCGGCGAGATCGTCGTCACCCCAAGGACTCGGTTGCGGGCCTGGAATAATCCCGGCAATGTCCGGGTCCTCGTCACCAGCCTGGCGGGGCTCGTTCGCCTTTCGGACTTTGGCTTCTTCACGGCGCCGGGTTTTCTCCTGCTGGCGTTCCTGCTTGGCGCGTTCGCGCGCCCGTTTCTGTTGAGTGACTTTGGTCCGGTTCGCCATGGAGAATCTCCCTGTATCTGTCGCCGCGATGCGGGTACGGAAAAAGGGCCGGTCAGCGACCGGCCCCGGGCGGATGCGTGAGACTGCTGGTTCCCGATTCGGTCATCCAGTATAGATTCTAGCTGATCCGGAGGAGGACGTGTCGAAAAACGGTAAATCAGCGTTGGTGACCACAGCCATTCAGGCGCTCAAGGAACGGCTCGGCGCTCGGGTGAGCGATACGGACTCGGTTCTCGAACATCACAGCCACGGGGAATCCTATCATCCGCCAGCCCCACCCGATGTCGTTTGCTTTCCGGCATCGGTCGACGATGTCGTCGAGATTGTGCGGATCAGCGCGGAGTACGACCTTCCCATCGTTCCGTTCGGCGCAGGCACCTCGCTCGAAGGGCACGTGCAGGCCCTGAAGGGCGGCATCACGATTGATACGCGCGACCTCAATCGCGTACTGCGGCTGAACGTCGACGATCTCGACACCACCGTCGAAGCCGGCGTCACGCGACTCCAGTTGAACAAGGCGCTCCGCAACACCGGCCTCATGTTTCCCGTCGACCCGGGCGCCGACGCGACAATCGGCGGCATGACGGCGACGCGGGCGTCGGGGACGACAGCCGTCCGTTACGGCACCATGCGCGAGAATGTCCTCGCCGTGACCGTGGTGCTCGCCGACGGGCGCGTCATCCACACCGGCACGCGGGCGCGCAAGTCTTCAGCCGGGTACGACTTGACCAGACTGTTCGTCGGATCCGAGGGGACGCTTGGCGTCATCACCGATATCACCCTCAGGCTTCATCCGGTGCCCGAAGCGGTCGCGGCCGCCGTTTGCGCGTTCGATTCGATCAAAGGCGCGGTCGACACCGTGATCGCGACGATTCAGCTTGGCGTGCCCGTCGCGCGCATCGAGTTGCTCGACGAAGCGCAGGTGGAGGCGGTGAACCGCTATTCCAAGACGGCGTACAGCGTGGCCCCGACGCTGTTCTTCGAGTTTCATGGCGACAGCGATCGTTTCGTCTCGGACCAGGCGGCAACCGTGCAGTCGCTGGCGTCGGAACGCGGAGGGCGCGGATTCGAATGGGCGACGCGGCTCGAAGATCGCGAGCGCCTCTGGCATGCGCGACACAACGTCCACTTCGCAGCGCTCGCGCTCAGGCCGGGTTGTCGGTCGTGGGCGACCGACGTCTGCGTCCCGATTTCCCGCTTGTCGGAGTGTGTGCTCGAGACGAAGGCCGATCACACCTCGGTTCCATTCCCGGTCTGCCTTGTCGGCCACGCCGGTGACGGCAATTTTCACGTGATCTATCTGCTCGATCCAGCCAGCGAGGCGGAGTTGACCGAGGCGCGCCGCCTGAATGAGCGCATGGTGGCGCGCGCGCTCGCCATGGGCGGCACGTGCACCGGCGAGCACGGTGTCGGCTACGGCAAGATGAAGTTCCTCGAGGCCGAACATGGCGAGAGCCTCGACGTGATGCGCTCAATCAAGCGCGCACTCGACCCGCACAATCGAATGAATCCGGGGAAGGTGGTCAATATCTGAATGCTGAATGCTGAAGTCAAGAATTGCCGATTGGGTGAACACTCAGCAATCGGCAATCCACTCCGCATTCAGCATTCAGAAATTCAAGATTTCTTTACCGCCTCTTTGCCCGCCGCGATCACCCGCAGAATGGCGTCGGTGTCGTAAACGGCTCCTCCCCACGCACCGCCGCTGACGTCTTGGAGCGCGGCCCAGATGCGGGTGTCGTCCGGCAGGTTCGTGTCCGGCGCCAGATCCGGCCGAGGCCCGCGGCGCTCGAGAATGCGCGCGCCTTCGTCGGCGCCCACATCGATTCCGTTTTCTCCGACGAAGTTCAACGACCCTTCGAGTGTGCGGGTGTCGATCACGATCTCGATCAGATCGTTGTCGCGGACCCTGCCAATCGGCCCTCCCGCCAGCGCTTCAGGCGATACGTGGCCGATGCACGCTCCGGTCGAGACGCCGCTGAACCGCGCATCGGTGACGACGGCGACGTGTTTGCCGAATGGCAGGTAGCGCAGCGCGCCGGTGAGCTGGTAGGTCTCTTCCATGCCGGCGCCCATCGGCCCGCGACAGATCAGGACGAGGACGTCGCCGGCAGCGATGCGATTGCCTTTGATTGCCGAGATGGCTTCCGGTTCGGTCAGAAAAACTCTCGCCCGGCCCTTCAGTCGGTACACGCCATCAGCGCCAACGACGGAGCGATCGATCGCGGTGCTCTTGATCACGGAGCCCTCGGGCGCGAGGTTTCCGTGCGGAAAGCAGACGGTCGGAGTCATGCCACGCGCCAGCGCCATTTGAGGCGCCATGATCACGTCATCTGGATCGATGCCGTCCCGTTCGCGAAGCTGTTGGCGGAGCCTGACGCGCCGTTCGGATGATTCCCACGCGTTCAGCTGCTCGTCGAGCGTGATCCCCTCGACGGTCTGGACGCGAGTATCGAGGGCTCCCATGCGCCGCAGGTGGAGCATGACTTCCGGAACCCCGCCTGCGAGGAATACCTGTACGGTCGCAAAGTTGCGAGGCCCATTCGGAAGCGCGTCCACCAGGCGCGGGATCCGACGGCTCACACGGGCCCAGTCGGCCGCGGTCGGCCGGCGAAGGCCGGCCGCGTGGGCGACTGCAGGAAGATGAAGGATCAGGTTCATCGATCCGCCAAACGCGGCGTGAACCGCCAGCGCATTCTGCACGGACGCGTCGTTGAGGATCTCGCCGATCCGCAAGCCGCGCGCGTCGAGGGACATCAAGGCCCTGGCCGAGCGGCGTGCCATGTCCAGCCAGATCGGATGTCCCGACGGCGCCAGCGCCGAATGACCGAGCGACATGCCGAGCGCTTCGCCGATGACTTGGGCGGTTGCCGCCGTGCCGAGAAACTGGCAGCCGCCGCCGGGAGACGCGCACGTGTGGCAGCCGACGTCCGCCGCGTGCTCCAGGGTGATCTCACCCTGGGTGAATCTCGCGCCGATCGTCTGAACGCGGGCGGTGTCCTCGCCCTGTTCCGGCAGCAGCGTTACGCCACCGGGGACGAGCACGCACGGAAGGTTCCGGCTCGACGCGAGCGCCATCATCATGGCCGGCAGCCCTTTGTCGCACGTCGCGACGCCGAGCACGCCGCGCCGCGTCGGCAACGAACGGATCAGCCGCCGGAACACGGTGGCGGCATCGTTGCGGAACGGCAGACTGTCGAACATGGCGGTCGTTCCCTGTGACCGCCCGTCGCACGGGTCGGTGCACGACGCGGCGAATGGCACGGCTCCGCTGCTCTTGAACGCCGCCGCCGCGGCCTCCATCAGCAACCCGACTTCCCAGTGTCCGGTGTGATAGCCGAGCGCGATCGGAGTGCCGTCGGCTGCACGGATGCCGCCGTGCGTCGAGAGCATCAGGAATTCACGGCCGCCAATCGCTGACGGGTCCCACCCCATGCCCGCATTCTGCGACCATCCGAACAGGTCGCCTGATGGTCGCTCGCGCAGCATTTCGGGTGTGAACGGCAGCGACCCGGCCGGACCGGGCACGCGCGTTCGGACGTCGGTCAGGGTCGGATCGTCGGAGTCGAAGGGATTTGTGGCCACAGGGGAATGGTATCGCGCGAGCCGCAAACCGCGAATCGCGAACTACCTGCGATTCAGGTCCCTGGAAAGAATGAGCTTGAGCGTCAGCTTGTCCGAGGCGTCGGTGAGACCGAATCCGATCCCCGCTTCGATGTCCATGTACTTTGTTGATTTATCGATGACGCCATACAGCTGATGCGCCTGTTCGCTGGCCGAATGAAAGTGGTTGAACGGGCCGAAGTCGGCGTACTCCTCGGCGGCAATTGCCCAACCGGACTTGTAGTTGTACGCGACGCGCATGGAAGGGGCGAAAACGAGATTTCCGAAACCGTCGTAGGCCGTATCGACGATTGGATTCACGACGATGTCGACCGGTCTCAAGTGCCAGCCGACAATCGGGCGCACCTCGGACGTGTACCGGTGTTCGTCCCACCGTTCCGCGTTGATGCTGAATTCGAAGTTCGCGCCGTAAAAGAACCGTCGGGTGTCCGCGTCGGGCACTGCGAACAGCGTGCGCAGCTTGAATCCGTCGAGACCCCAGCCGTTGCTCTCGTCGTAACTGTAAAGCGGCAGGTACAGGCCCGCCTCGAACCACTTCGTTACGCCGAGCGCCCACTCAGGTACGCCGTTCAGCGACTTGTTGGGCGTGACGCCGCCGGGAAACGCGGGAGTGTTGACTCCGTTGGGCGTGTAGTTGTTATGCCACGTCAGGTTGAAAGTCCCGACCGGGGCGAGACCGCCATCGTAGACCTGGATCTCGTCGGCCTGCGCGAATGCAAGGCCGGGAACGGCGAACCAGATCACGGCGCTCGCGATGCACGTTCTCGCGCAATGTCTGACGATGTGGCGAATGGCTGCGCTGAATCGTGGGGTCCTCACCAGCCGCATCAGTGAATGGCCTCCGCGCGTCCCGTAAGCGTCGCTGACAGCGACCGGAGTCGACTCGCGTCAGCCCCCTTCGCCGCGCCGGCGTCTTCGAGCAGCTTTGCCGCAACGTTCGTCAAGCTCTCAGCGGCGGCGGCCGCTCCCTTGTCGGACTTGCTTTTTATGTGGTCCGCTCGTTCCATTGCGCTCCTCACGTCGCTCGCGCGCGCCGGCGCGATGCCGTGGGTTCGTCCGAGCTGATCGAGATATGCCTTGGCAACGGCGTTCGTTGGCGGCCAGCTGATGCGCTGTTGGTGCTGTGCGTTGAACTCGGTGGAGTGCACCTCGGTGGCGGCGTCGATTTCGTTCTGCGTCAGGAATTGGCTCGGCGTCAGCTTGAAGATGTCCAGGCCACGGGCGATTTCAGTGCCGTAGATGTTTCCGTTATACCAGTAGGTCGACCAGAAGCCGCCGGTAATCAACTTCGTCGCATCGAGAGGACCTCGATCGAAGAACGCGATCTCGACCGGATGCGCCGAGTCGGTGAAGTCGAAGACCGACACGCCGCCCTGATACCACGCTTGCGCCATGATGTCGCGCCCCGGAACCGGGATGATCGATCCGTTGTGCGCGACGCAATTCTCGGTTTCAGTCTGAGCCGCCGGCATCTTGAAGTAACCGGCGAAGCGGAGTTTCTTGTCGACGATGTCGAAGATGGCGTCGGCGCCCCAGTTAGGCTGATCGGTGGCGCGGCAGCGGGGACGCGTGCCGCCTCCCCACTCGTCGGTGAAGATCACCTTCGTTCCGTCGTTATTGAAGGTCGCCGAATGCCAGAACGCAAAGTTCGGGTCTGCCACCTCGTCGAGCCGCGTTGGATGGACCGGATCGGAGATGTCGAGCAGAATGCCATTGCCGGAGCAGGCGCCGGCGGCCAGGCCAATTTCCGGGAACACGGTCACGTCGTGGCATTTGTCGGTCAGCGAGGTTCGCTGCGTGCCGGGGCCGTGATCGCCGCCGGGCCACAGGCCCGAGATGGCGCCTGATCGCGGGTCAGAGAAGATTCGAGGCCGATTCACGATGCGCGCTTTTTCGGGGGCGGCCAGGGGAACCTGGATCACGTCGATGCTGAAGAGCGCGGTATCCGGATCCGTTTTCGGATCGGCCCCCGAGCAGCCGGCGAGCTCCTCCCCCGACCGGACCGTGCTGGTGCCCGATCCGTAGATGTAGACATTTGCCGAATCCTTCGGATCGACGACGAGCGTGTGGGTGTGCGAGCCGCGGCAGGTTTGAATCGCCGCGATCTGCCTGGGCTTCTTCACGTTGCTGATGTCGAAGATTCGAACACCGCGGAAGCGGTCCTTGCTGACCGTGTCGGCCACACCCTGAGTGCCGCAATCAATGCGTCCCCGGGTCTGCTCGACGGACATGAAGAGCAGGTGACCGTACACCGAAACATCTCCCTGACCTCCGGGGCACACCACCGACGCGAACAGCTGCGGCTTCTTCGGCGTCTCGATGTCGTACGTATTGAATCCGTTGAAATTGCCGATGAAGACGAGCGTGCCGCTGAACGCCAGGTCTGAATTCGAGAAGTTCAATCCCGTTCCTCGCGTGGGTGACGCATTGCCGGTCACGACTTGATCGGCAGGCAACGGGGCACTCGGAGGAGTGCCGGCCGGCGTTTCCGGTCCGGTGGGCTCGCCCACGGGTTTGGCCGGATCGAAGAATCCGTCGGGCTTGGGGACGCTTGCCACGAGCTCCATGTTTCGAGCCGCCTGGCCGGCATCTCGAAATCCGGCTTTGAGGCCGACACGCGGATCCTGCTGCGCCGCGCCGTGAATCGTGATCACGAGAATCGCCGCCGATCCGCAAAGCAACCTGAGTGCACCCGATTTCATTTCTCAAACTCCTTCAACATCATGCTCATGCGATCGATCTCCATGCGCTGATCGGCGTCCACGTCGGACGCGAATGCAAAAATTTCCGAGTCCTGCCCGGCCCCACGCGTGGCGAACAAGTCCTTGACCATCGTGAGGGCGCCCTCGTGATGTTTGATCATGCCTTCGAGAAAGAGGCGGTCGAACTCCGGTCCTTTCGCTTGTGCCAACCGGTTCATCTCGGCTTCGGTCAGCATGCCCGGCATCAGCGTCATGCCCATCATGTGCTGTGCGTGCGGACCGGGAACTTGCTCGCCGCGCGCTTCCAGCCAGTGCTCCATCATCTTGATCTCGTCAGTCTGCGAAACCGCGATCCGCTGTCCGAGCTTGCGCATGGCATCGCTGGCGGTTCGCGTCGACAGCAGGTCGGCCATGTCGACGGCCTGCGCGTGGTGGCTGATCATGCCCTGCATGAACCGCACGTCGGCAGCCGTGTGGCTGACCTGAGAGAGATCGACGGCTTTGTCAGGTGCGATCACGCGGCTGGCCTCTCCCGGCGCCCCCGGTTGGACGATAGGCGGTTTGGCCTGATTGGCCGCGGCGCCGCAGGAGGCGGCCGCAACCGCGAGGAGCACCAAGGCGAACAGGTTCATCAATCGCGACAAGCCCTCAAAGGATACACACAGAACGCCGATGCCGTCATACTGTGCCCGTGCAACTGATTCTTGTCGCCGTCGGCGGAGCCCTTGGGTCGGTGAGCCGCTATATGCTGGCAACCGCGGTCCAGCGCTACACGTCGCCTTTTTTCCCGTATGGAACGTTCGTTGTCAACGTTCTAGGGTGCATGGTCTTCGGGATTATCATGGGCGCCGCCCGCCAGCGCTTCGTCCTCGGTCCATCGGAACGCGCATTCCTGCTGATCGGCATCCTTGGCGGATTCACGACGTTCTCGACGTTTACTTACGAGACCTTCGCGCTGCTTCAGGACGGCGAGGTCTTTCGCGCCTGTGTCAATGTCGCGGGTCAGGTCGTGTGTGGGCTCGTGGCGCTCTGGGCGGGCTACGCAGTGGTCGCGACACTTTAGTTTTACTCGAGGGCTTCGCCCCTCGAACTCCCCCACACGCTCTCTCGCGCGCCGCTTCGTCGGCGCGCTCCGATCGCGTGGCTCACTCGCAATGCTCGCTCGCACCTTGAAACGAACGTCAGATTCATGAGATAGCTTCGACGGTGATCTATGAGAATACCAGCGGAGGGCATGCTCCTCAGAGTGTTCATCGGCGAAAGCGATCGCCACAACGGCCGCCCGCTCTACGAGGCGATCGTCAACGAGGCACGGCAGCGTGGGCTGGCAGGCGCGACGGTGTGGAAGGGTTTCATGGGATTCGGCGCCCACAGCCGGATGCATACGGTGAAGATCCTGGAGCTCTCCCAGGATCTGCCAATCGTGATCGAAATCGTCGATGCGACGGACAAGATTGAAGCGTTTCTGCCGGTCCTCGATGGCCTCGTCGGCGAAGGACTGGTGACGGTCGAACCGGCGCGGATCATCCTGTACCGCGCGCCTCAGCAACCGCGCGGCTGACGCGTGATGCTGGCGCTGGTCGGTCTCGCCACGGTCGTCATTCTGCTCGCGGCGATTCTCAGTCGCGCGATGTCCCCACTGGTCGCCCTCATCGTTGTGCCGGTCACCGCGGCGCTGGTGGCGGGGTTCGGTCTCAAAACCGCCGAATTCATGGTGAGCGGGCTGCAGCAGACCGCATCCGTCGCCGCGATGTTCGTCTTCGCAATCCTGTATTTCGGCATCATGACCGACGCGGGTTTGCTCGATCCGGTTGTCAGTCGCATTTTGCGCTCGGTTGGAAGCGATCCCACACGCATTGTGATCGGCACTGCGCTTCTTGCGCTGCTGGTGCACCTCGACGGCTCCGGCGCGGTGACGTTTCTGGTGACGGTTCCTGCGCTGTTGCCGCTGTACGAACGGCTGCGGATGGACAGGCGTATTCTCGCGTGCGTCGCGTCGATGGCCGCGGGCGTGAACTTTCTTCCATGGACCGGACCAACGCTGCGGGCAGCGGCGGCGCTGCACGTGTCGACCACGGACCTGTTCCGGCCGCTCATACCCGTGCAGATCGTGGGCCTCGCGTACGTGTTCTTCGTCGCGTTCCTGCTTGGCCGGCGCGAAGCGCGGCGGCTGAATCTCACGCAGACGGCCCCGGCGGCGGACCCGATCGCGCGCGAACTTCCGGAGAATCACGCGCTACGGCGGCCTGGCCGGTTCTGGGTGAACGTCGTGCTCACGATCGTGATCCTCGGCGCCATGATCGCCGGGCTTGTCGATCCTGCCGTGATGTTCATGATCGGCACGGCTATCGGGCTCGTCGTGAATTACCCATCCGCTGACATGCAGCGCGCCAGAATCGACGCTCACGCGAAAGCGGCGCTGATGATGGGAGCGATTCTGCTGGCGGCCGGATCTTTCACCGGGATCATGAAGGGATCCGGAATGCTCACGGCGATGGCGGCTTCGATGGTGCACGCGGTTCCCCCGTCGATGGCCTCTCGCATCCCATTTGCGCTCGGTCTGGTCTCGATGCCGCTCAGCCTGTTGTTCGACCCCGATTCGTTCTATCTCGGCGCGCTCCCTGTGATAGCGGAAGTCGCGAACACGTTCGGTGTTCCACCAATCCAGGTCGGTCAAGCGGCGCTTCTCGGCCAGATGACGACAGGCTTCCCGGTGAGCCCGTTGACCCCGGCCACGTTCCTGGTCGTGGGTCTCACCGGCATTGAGCTGGCTGAACATCAGCGGTTTACCGGCCCTCTCCTCTTCGCAGCATCCGTGCTTATGACGTTCGCAAGTGTTGCCTTTGGGGTCTTCCCGCTGTGAAGACCATCCGAATTGGATGCGGCGCCGGCTTCTCGGGCGACCGCATCGAGCCGGCGGTGGAACTGGCACAAAAAGGAGAACTGGACTATCTCGTGTTCGAGTGCCTGGCCGAGCGAACCATCGCGCTGGCGCAGCAGGCGAGGGTCAGAGATCCAGACGGCGGGTACGACCCGATGCTCGTGGCGCGAATCGAGGCGGTGCTCGAGGAGTGCCGAAAGCGCGGGACAACCATCATCTCCAACATGGGCGCCGCCAATCCGAATGCGGCGGGCGACGCGGTGCGGTCCGTGGCTCGACGTCTTGGAATCTCCGGCATCCGTGTGGCCACGGTGACGGGTGACGATGTCCGCGGGCTCATCGGTACCGCGGATTTCGTGGTGATGGAGACTGGTGCGCCGGTCCGCGAACTTGGCGATCGCCTGGTTGCGGCGAACGCCTACATTGGCGCAGAACCGATTCTCGAGGCGCTCTCCGACGGAGCCGACGTCGTGATTACCGGGCGGGCCGCGGATCCTTCACTCTTCGTGGCGCCGCTGGCGCACGAACATGGCTGGGGGATGGACGACTGGGCGGCTGTCGGCCGCGCAACGCTTGTCGGACATCTGCTCGAATGCGCGGGACAGATCACCGGCGGGTATTTCGCGGACCCAGGACGAAAGGACGTCGGCGGTCTCGACGCTCTGGGATTCCCTCTCGCGGAAGTTCCGGAGCGAGGCCCCGTGGTCGTCACCAAGGTGCAGGGATCCGGCGGCGCCGTCACACCAGCGACGTGCAAAGAGCAGCTGCTTTACGAGATTCATGACCCGGCCGCATATATCACGCCTGACACCGTGGCGGACTTTACCGGCGTCCGCATCGAGCAGGCCGGAGCCAATCGTGTGGCGATCGACGGTGCGACGGGACGACGGCGACCAGACACGTTGAAAGTGTCGCTTGCCTGCCGCGATGGTTTCGTCGGAGAAGGACAGATCTCCTATGCCGGCTCCGGTGCGGTCGATCGCGCACGGCTCGCGGCCGAGATCGTTGTTCAACGCCTCAAACGCGCGCGACTTCGCCCGGTCGAGGTCCGATGCGATTTGATCGGAATGAACTCCCTGCACGGCTCAGGAGTGGGCCATTCGACCCGTCCGTACGAGGTTCGGCTCCGAGTGGCCGCGCGCACGAGCAGCCTCGCTGACGCGCAGGCCGTCGCCAACGAAGTGGAATCGCTCTATACAAACGGGCCGGCAGGAGGAGGCGGCGCGACGAGGTCTGCGCGCGAGATCCTGTCCCTGGTGTCGACGCTGATCCCTCGCGAGCTCGTGCAGTGCCGTGTTCGAGCGGAGGTCGTGTGAAGCTGCGGGACGTCGCCCACTCGCGCAGCGGCGACAAGGGAGCGATCGTCAACGTGTCGCTGATCGCCTTCGACCCGCGTCATTATGCATCCCTCGTGCGTCACGTGACCGCGGCGCGCGTGAAGGATCATTTCGCCGCTATGGCAACGGGCGAGGTCGTGCGGTACGAGCTGCCCCTGATTGGCGCGCTCAACTTTGTCGTCCACGGCATCGTCGGCGGCGGGGTCACCCGAACACTCGCGCTCGACGCGCACGGCAAGTCGCTGAGCTCCGCGCTGCTGGAAATCGAGATCCCGGATGACGAATGGTCTCGGTGATTGTCGATGGTCCCGCACCGCCTGCCAGCAGGAACGGACGTTGCCGCAGCTGCACGCTCTCATTCAATTGGAGGAATTGTGAGATCACGCGCGTTACTTTTCGGAGCCATGGTGCTGGCAGCAGCCACTGCTCGAGCGCAGATGCCGCCGCCAATTGTCTCGCCGGAGGTGTCCGCCGATCGGAACCTGACGCTTCGTTACAGAGCCCCTGAGGCGAAGCAGGTGACGGTCAGCGGCGAACTCGATGGCAAGCCGCACCCGATGACCAAGGGAGCCGACGGTGTGTGGACCGTGACGATCGGTCCGCTGGGGCCTGATATCTATACCTACGCGTTCAACGTCGACGGTGTCGTGGCGCTGGATCCGCAGAACACCAACACCAAGCTCGGCTACGGCAGCTTCGGCCCCGTCAGCGTCGTCCAGGTGCCCGGCGATGGTCCACAGTTCTACGACTCGAAGCCGGTGCCGCACGGCGACGTCCGTATCCGCCCCTACGAGTCGAAGTCGCTTGGGTTCTCGCGCACAGTCTGGGTCTACACCCCGCCGGGATACGACAGCGGCAAGGACTATCCGGTCTTGTATCTGCTGCACGGTGCCGGCGACGTGGAGTCCGGCTGGGTTCTGATCGGTCGCGCGAACCTGATCCTCGACAATCTCATCGCCGAGAAGAAAGCGAGGCCGATGGTCGTCGTGATGCCGCTCGGTCACGCGATCCAGAGCTTCTGGACCGGACCGGCGAAGGCGTTGCCGGATACGATGGGCGCCGCGTTTGCCAAGGGAGGAATCGATGCCGTCTTGACCGCGCTGATGTCAGGGGACGGCAAGGGTAGACTCTCACCGTTTGGCAAAGACCTGATGGATGACGTCGTACCGATGGTCGAGAAATCGTTCAAGGTGTCGAAGAAGCCCGAGGACCGTGCTATTGCCGGGTTGTCGATGGGCGGAGGCCAGACGTTGAACGTCGCGCTCAACAGGCCGGAGATGTTCAGATACGTCGCCATCATGAGCGGCGCCGTGACCGGCAAGGCCGATGAGATCTACTCGAAGTTCTTTGCTGATCCGGCGGCCGCGAACAAATACTTCAAACTGTTCTGGACTGGCGTCGGGAAGGACGACGCCTTGACCGGCCCCGGCGACCGCGCATTCGACGAGATGCTGACGAGGCGCGGGATCACACACACGTTTCGGTTGACGGACGGCCGGCACGAATGGACCGTCTGGCGTCACCATCTCAACGAGTTGGCGCCGCTGCTCTTCAAATGATCTCCGGCGCTGTCGATCCGCAGGCGTGCCGTTCGACTGAGATCGCAGGAGGGCTCTATGAAATATATGTTGCTCATTCATGACAGCGAACAGGCGTGGGCGGCCCTGAGCGCGACCGAGCAGCAGGAGATCATGGCGGGCTACCGCCGATTCTCAGCGGAGATCCGGGCGACCGGTCAGTTCCTCGCCGGATCTCAGCTTCAACCGACGAGCAACGCGACTACCGTCAGGGTCAAGAACGGTAAACGGATGGTGACCGACGGGCCCTTCGCCGAGACACGGGAGCAGCTCGGCGGATTCTATCTGGTTGAGGCGGAAAACCTGGATGAGGCCATCGCGATGGCCGAGCGCTTGCCGTCTGCCATTACGGGCACGATTGAAGTACGGCCGCTCGCCTGAGAGCTACTGGCGTCCCGATCGCTGCGACCAGGTCGGGCCGGCGCGTTGCGGGACATCGAGCGCCGTAAAGACTCCGACGGTCTCCATTCGTTCGACCAATCGCTGTCGGGCCTTCTCGAGCGCTTCGAGTTCGTCGCTGAAGTCGGCGAGATGCTTCTCGTAGACGACCATTTCTCCCCAGTACTCGACCAACAGGTATCTCGTTTCCGTGCCGATGTCCCGCAGAAACGAGCTGCCAAGAAACGACCGGCTTCGGCGTGAGAGCTTCGTCCAGTCGCCGTCTGCGCCGTAGAGACGTTCGAACTCATCCGCCGACTCCGGCCTGACGTCAATCTGCCACACTATTGCAACCACGGAGCCTCCCGACAGCTCGACTAGTATAACGAGGTCTGTCGGTCCCGAGGTGTCCGCTGTCAGCCCAAATCGACTGCCATCATGTTGCGCCGATCCCGAATGAAGAGCCGCGTTCCGACCAGCACGGGTGGACTCCACGAAAGGCGTGACAGAAGCGGGGCTTTTGCCGCGATCTTGAAGCCCTGCGGCGACGGATGCGCGATCATCAGGTTTCCGTCCTGGTCGAGCGTAATCAGCTTCTGGTCCGCCCAGACAAACGTCGCCTTCTCGATGCTGCGCTCCTGCCAATGAATCTTGCCGGTCCGCGCATCGACTGCGCTGAGGATGGCCTGGCTGCCCTTGCCGCCGCTTGAAAAGTAAATCGTGTCGCCGATCCGCATCGCGTTTCCGTGATGCAGCCGAAGGCGAATCGAATTCCACAGCTCGGTCGCCGTCGTTTGGTTACCGTTGCGTTTCAGCTCGATGCCCTTCGAGCCGGCGTTGTACTCCGACGACACGAAGAGCACATTGTCGGGTCCCCACACCGGCGTCGCCACGGCGATCGAGTAATCGGCCTTGAACGGCACGGACCACTGGAGATCGCCATTGTGAGGATTGACACCGATCACGGCGCCGTCCATTACCAGCGCGAGCTGCTCCAGTCCATCGACGTTGATCAGGATTGGCGAGGAGTAGACGTTGCCATAGTTGTTCTGGCTCCACGCGACCTTCCCATCTGCCTGCTGGAAGGCCATGACCGCCTTGCCGTTGCCGCCCACCGGCACGATTACGAGATCCCGAAACGCGATGGGACTCGACGCGTAGCCGTACATCAGCGGCGATCCATGGTGGTCGGTCCACAGCTGCTGCGTCCACTGCATCTTCCCCGTTTTCTTGTCGAAACACTGGAAGCGCCCGGCCACGCCGGTCGTGAACAGACGATCTCCGACGATGAGCGGCGTGGAGTACGGCCCGTTACCCTGCTCGGGCGCATCGCTCTGAAACGTCATCGGCGTTGTGTACTCCCACAGCGTCTTCCCGTCTGTGGCACTGGCGGCGAGGACGACCTCCTGCCGGGCCCTGCCGTACATCGTGTAGAGCACGTCGTTCTCGACCGATGGTGATGAGTAGCCCTCCCCGATCGAGCGTTTCCAAATCACGTTGGGCCCTGACGCCGGCCACGTCTCTTTCAGGCCCGTCGCCTCCGTCTGAAAATTCCGGTGCGGGCCGCCCCATTGGGTCCACGCTGGCGGCTTGGCGGGTGTCGGGACCAGAGCAGGCACCTTGCGGGGCGCCGTTGTTGGCGTCTGCCGTTGAGCCTGAGTCAGTGCGGGTGCGGCGAGAGCTATCGTCAGGAACGTTCGTCGGTCCATCGTTGTCTGCCTCCCGGAGCAAGGATTGCCGAATCAGGTTCTTTAGACGCTCGACGCCGCCTTTCGTGCCAACCTTGTGACGAATACCCGCTCGTCGGGGCCGAACCAGGGCGGATCGCCAGCCAGCGCATTCGATCGCATGTGCTCGTCGCTGCTCGTGGCCGGGATCGCGACATGGCAACGCGGATCGCTGAGTGACCACTTCAGCAGTGCCTGCGACCATGTCGTGACACCGAACGGCTTCAGCGGCTCGAGATCGTGGGCTGCCGGCGGATGCCGCATCAACGATCCTTCGCCGAAGGGTCGCATGACGACGACCCCAAGGCCGAGGTCGCTGGCAAGCGGCAGGATCACTTGCTCGATCGCAGATTCGAGCGGGTTGTACGGAATCTGAATCGCCGCTATCCGTCCCGTGTTCATGATCGTTCGTAACTCGCCGAACGCCGACGGGCTATAGTGCGTCGCGCCGATCGCCGCAACGCTGCCGTCTCCTTTCAGCCGCTCGAGCATCGCGAGATGCGATTTCCAATTCACTAGGTTGTGTATTTGATAGAGGTCGATACGTCCGCCAAACAATGCGAGCGCGTTGGCGACCTGCTGGGATCCTTCGTCAGCTGACGTCGCCCACACCTTGGTCGCGATCATGACGTCGGCGCGCCGATCTCGAACCGCTCGTGCGAGGACGTGTTCGGCGTTGCCATACATCGGTGACGAATCGAAGAGATTCGCCCCCATGTCACACGCGCACCTGACGATTCGAGCGGATCTCGCCTCGGCGCTGGAGCCGTAAACGTCGAATGTTCGCCAGGTGCCCATCCCTACCGCAGGGACTTCGAGACCGGAATTGCCAAGCGCTCGTCGTTGCATATTCGACTAATGTTGAAGGGGCGATGCTCGATGTTCAAGCCGGGCCGCTGATCCGGGACCACGGATCCCAGCAGCGAGAGACCCTGTCGATCTGGCTCAATCCCGTTCGACCAGGGAGTGAGCGCGATCGTGCTCAGGCTGGCGCCGGCAAGCGGTGCCGATCGGAATAGGGTGGAGACAACGATGCGATTCATGGTTCTGATCAAGGCGACGAAGGACTCGGAAGCCGGGGTGATGCCCGACCAGAAGCTCCTGGAAGATATGGGCAAGTTCAACGAAGAGCTGGTGAAGGCCGGCGTCATGCTGGGGGGCGAAGGCCTGCAGCCGAGCTCGAAGGGCGCCCGGATCAAGTTCGCCGGTGCCACACGCACGGTGATCGACGGACCGTTTCCTGAAACGAAAGAACTGATCGCCGGCTACTGGATTTGGCAGGTCAAGTCCAAGGAAGAAGCGATCGAATGGGTCAAGCGCTGCCCGAATCCCATGCCGAACGTCGAGTCAGAAATCGAAATCCGACAGGTCTTCGAATCGGAAGACTTCGGCGCCGAGTTCACGCCCGAACTCCGGCAGCAGGAAGATCGCCTGCGCCAGGAAATCGAACAACAGAAAAAGAAGTGACGAACCGCGAGACCGTTGTCTGGTTTGATCGAGACCAGCCGGGTCCTGTAGGGTTGTGGTGGAGCGCCGCCTGGAAGTTCACCTAATCGATGGCACATACGAGCTGTTCCGGTACTTTTATGCCCTGCCGTCTGCCAGGGACGAGGCCGGGCACGAAATCGGTGCGGTGCGCGGGGTCGTGACCTCGGTGCTTCAGATGATTGCGAACGGAGCGACCCATGTGGCGGTCGCGACGGATCACGTCATCGAGTCGTTCCGCAACGATTTGTGGCGCGGCTACAAGACCGGCGCCGGGATCGATCCTGACCTCGTCGCGCAATTCACGCCGCTCGAGGACGCGCTCGCTTCGGCCGGTGTCGTGGTCTGGCCGATGATCGAATTCGAGGCAGACGATGCGCTGGCCGCAGCCGCCGCGGCGTGCGAGCGTGATCCGCGCGTCGAACGCGTCACCATCTGCACGCCCGACAAGGATCTGGCGCAGTGCGTCCGCGGGAATCGTGTCGTGCAACTCAATCGCCGCACCGGCGTCACACGCGATGAGGCAGGCGTGCAAGAGAAGTTCGGCGTCGCTCCCCTGTCGATTCCCGACTACCTCGCGCTCGTCGGTGATGCTGCCGATGGATATCCCGGTCTGCCGGGCTGGGGTGCGAAATCGTCGGCTGCCGTGCTTGCAAAGTTCCTTCACATCGAGGCAATCCCCGCGGAGTCGCGCGACTGGGGTGTCAATGCGTTCAACGCCGCCTCGCTGGCGCGAACCCTGGTCGAAAGACGAGACGACGCGTTGCTCTTTCGCCGGCTGGCGACGCTCCGGACGGACATTCCGTTGTTCGACGACGTGGAGCAACTTCGATGGACGGGACCGAGGGCAGACTTTCCTGCGCTTGCCGCGCGCTTTGATCGCGCCGTAGTTAGTGATCGGGAAAAGCGGCGAAGTCCATCCGCGACCCCGAATATTTCCTAGTGTCCAGCGCAGTGGCGCATTTCCTGCTGACGCCCATCGGTTCAAGCGGTGACGTCCATCCGTTCATCGGCATCGGTCGCGCGCTTCGATCGCGCGGTCACGACGTCACCATGATTACCGCCGAGCCGTTCCGCGACGTCGCCACCCGCGCAGGTTTCCGGTTCGTTCCATCGGCGTCGCAGGCACAGTTCGACGAGATGACACGTCACCCCGATCTCTGGCACAGCCGAAAGGGACTGATCGTCGTGCTCCAGGGGATCGCGTCGCATCTGGAGCTCAGCTACTCGCTGATCGAAGCGGCGTACGAGCCGGGACGAACTGTGATCGTGGCGCACGCGCTCGCGTTCAGCGCCCGGGTGTTTGAAGAAGCCCACGGCGCGCCCGCCGCTACTGTGCACCTCGCACCGTCAATCTTTCGATCAGATTTTCAGTCGCCCGCGCCCGCGCCTGGCGTGGATAGCTCGCGCTGGCCCGCGTGGTTTAAGCGATCGCTCTTCTGGCTCCTCGATCGGTGGATGATCGATCCGCAGATCGCTCCGGCCTTGAACGGGCTCAGAGCGCGGGTCGGGCTTTCACCCGTGTCGCGCGTGTTCAACGAGTGGCTGCACTCTCCGCAGAGAATCATCGGTCTGTTTCCCGAGTGGTTCGCTGAGATTCAACCCGACTGGCCGAGTCAACTGCGGCTGACCGGATTTCCACTCTACGACGAGGCCGATGCTCACACCCTCAACGGCGATCTCGAGCGCTTTCTGAATGCAGGGACGCCGCCCATCCTGTTTACTCCCGGCTCCGCGAACCGGGCGGCGGACGCGTTCTTCGCCGCCGCTCTCGAGGCGACGAAACGTCTCGGTCGACGAGCGCTGTTTCTGACCGCGTATCCAGATCAATTGCCCGCAACCATGGATGGCGATGTTCGGCACGAACGATACGTGCCCTTCTCGCAGGTCCTTCCCCGCTGTGCCGCCATCGTTCATCACGCCGGCATCGGCACGTCTGCACAGGCGCTCGCGGCGGGGATTCCGCAGGTGACGACGCCGCTGGGATTCGATCAACCGGACAACACGACGCGTTTGTGGAAGCTCGGCGTGGCGCGCTGGGTGCGTCCGGCGAGTCTGACGGGTGAACGTCTCGCGCAAGAGCTGGCGATGCTGCTCGATGATCCCCGAACGTCCGAGCGTTGCCAGCGCTGGGCGGGCGAGATCAAACGGAGCAATCCCCTGAACGAAACCTGCGCGACGCTCGAAGCACTGATTTGATCGGCCGATCCCGATCCCATCCCATTACGATCCTGTTCCCGCGCTCACGGTTCGGTGGCTGCGCGGCCTCACTTCGCGGTGGGCAACCCGCGACAAGTGATTGACCGGCGACCAGTTATTTGGTTGCCCGCTCCGGGCAGATTCCTTGCGGTCGAGCGACGCTGACGCATCCGGGACGCGGGGAGGTCAGGATGAAACGAACAATCTGTACGGTCATCGCAGGATTGCTGATGTCGGCGACCGTGTACGCCACGCCGGCGGCCAGTGACAAGGAGAAGGGAAAGAAGGCGAAGTCCGAGCCTGTCGTCGAAAGCACGCGGAGCGTATCGGTTCGCGTCGTATTCGAACCGCGCGAGGTTCGCGTCATCCGCGAGTACTACGGACCGCGGTATCGGAACCTGCCTCCCGGACTTCAGAAGAAGTATCGGCGTACCGGTCAGCTGCCGCCGGGATGGCAGAAGAAGATGCAACCGTTTTCCCCCACGGTCGAGCGCCAGCTGGCCGTGCTTCCGGGGGGATACCAGCGCGGGCTGATCGATGGCCAGGCGATCATCTACAACTCGCGCACTCAGGTGATCGTCGATCTCGCGGTTCTGTTTTAACACCGCCTCACCGCTCTCTACGGCCGGGCCGCTGCTGCGGCTCGGCCGATCGCTTCCTTCCAGTTCTGCCGCATTCTTCAGCGTTCTTCCGTGGTTCTCCAGCACATACCTTGCAGACTGAGGAGCCGGAGGTGTGTTCATGGCGAAGTACGGCCGATCGGCTTCAAGGAACGTGAAATCCGCGATGCATCGCCGAAAGAAGGGCACGCTGAAAAGCGGATCGGGAAGGAAGGTCACGAGCCGCAAGCAGGCGATTGCGATTGGACTGAGTGAAGCACGTGAAAAAGGGGGCAAAGTGCCGTCCCGGAAATCGTCGCGAAAGCGAAGCTCTTCACGGAAGAGTTCCAGCAAGAAACGCTGACGCAGGGGCACTGGATCAGCGACACCTGCACGTTCAGAACTTCCCACCGGTTGAAATCGCAGCGGTCTCTTATTGACGACCAATTTGGTCGGATATATGCTGGGTGGCGAAAATGAGACTGGTTCTCATCTTCGCCGCTGTTTTGGAGCCGCGTTTCCTCTAAACAGTCAGAACACAGAACGGCCCGTCGAGTGCGTCAACACTCGACGGGCCCTATCGAACGTGGTCTCGGCAGACCCATCAACGCTCGCGCGTGGACTCGTCCGACTTCGCAATTCTACGAACGTCGGCGGCGTCGGCGCAAATGAGCCTGGAGTAATGGCCCTATGCGCCGGTTCCGTCTCGTTCTGCTCGTGTGCCTCGCCTCGGTCGCGGTTGCCTCCACGGCAGCCGCCCAGGTTCCTTCCTCCCGATTCATCATTCGCGGCACGATTGTCGATCCCACCGGCGCAGCGCTCGCCGGGGCCGTGATCACCGCCACGTCGGACGCCGGCCGTCCGTCTGCGTCCGTCACGACCGACCAGACCGGTGCGTTCGCGCTGCTGCTCGATCAGGGCAGATACAGGGTGACGATCTCTGCTCCGGGATTCCACGACGCGATTCGCGAGATCGACGAGCGAACCGACGCAGTGCGGATTGTGCTCGAACTTGCGGGTGTGCAGGAGAACGTCAGCGTCAGCGTGCGTCCGGGTTACGAGGCCGCCGCGATCAGCAGCGCCACCAAGACGTCGACCCCGCTCAACGATGTGCCGCAGTCGGTCACCGTCGTGACCCAGCAGCTGGTGAAGGATCAGCTGATGACAAGCATCGGCGACGTCGTCCGCTACGTGCCGGGGGTCACCTATCACCAGGGTGAGAACAATCGCGACCAGATCATCATACGGGGCAACAGCTCGTCTGCCGATTTTTTCGTCGATGGCGTACGGGATGACGTGCAGTACTACCGTGACCTCTACAACCTGGAGCGGATCGAGGCGCTGAAGGGACCGAACGCGATGATTTTTGGCCGCGGCGGCGGTGGCGGCGTGATCAATCGCGTGATCAAGCAGGCCGGGTTCCGGCCGCTCCGCAGCGGCGACGTGCAGGTGGGCGGCTATGGGAACCGGCGGCTGACGGCGGATTTCAATCAGCCGTTGTCGGACACGATCGCAGTTCGCCTGAACGGAGTCTTCGAGAACTCCGACAGCTTCCGAGATTTTGTGAACCTGGAG
>Ga0310810_10000985_pt1 | contig 28834 bp, 25 predicted proteins | sample NCmetagenome_FD_207641 | JGI IMG/M metagenome (GOLD analysis project Ga0310810, IMG submission 207641) | Soil microbial communities from experimental microcosm in Duke University, North Carolina, United States - NC | ecosystem: Engineered > Artificial ecosystem > Soil microcosm > Unclassified ... | reverse complement strand
GCGTGGCCGACGGCAGATCCACGTTATCGGTGCCCGTGCCCCACAGCGACACCAGGCGCAGGCCGGGACAATGCCGGAACACATTTTCGGTGAAGCGCGTCGAGGAGCGGATGCTGATCACGATCTCAGCCCCGGCAATGCGTTCAATGAGGCGTTCTTCAGCTCCGGGCAGCGTGTCGTAATATTCCACCGGCGTTTCGTGGAGCAATTTGCGGTAAGCCGCGCTCGCGGCCATCACGGGCGGGGCATCGTCGGGGATTACTATGCGCGGCATGTGCCATCACAATAGCAGAGCCAGTGGCCGTTGCCTCGCGGGCGGAAGGCGAGCATCGCGAGCGCTACTTCTACGGTGATCGTGGCCGTCCGGCGTTCAAGCCCGCAGCGCGGGGGATCGCTGGAAGTAACCAGTGAACGACACGCAGCCGTGGGAGGTCATAGCCTTGTGGAATTCCTTCGCCCGCGCGCCCAGGAAGGAAAGGCTCACTCCAAAATAGGAGACAGCAACCGCGGCCAATCCGGCCAGCGCGTAGCGCACGTACAGCCAGCGTCCGGAGGGCAAGGTAACAAGCGGCGTTTGAAGTATGGGAAGTATCACCACGCCGGCGATCACCAGGAGCCCGGCCAGCAAGCTCAGCGCGCCAACGGTCAGCATGACTCGATAGCCGCGGCGCAACCGGTTCAAATTCGAATAGGTGCCGTTCGACTCGTTGTGAAAGGCAAGAGCGAGCAGTCTACCATCGCACTCATAGCCGCCCAAAATGACGCGGTCTCCGGCGTCCATGGAGATGGGTGTTGCGGAATGGATCTCCGCGCCGCGGCCATCCACATTCAGAAAAGCGCTGTATGGGTGTTTGCCCTCGCCTTGCGAAAATCGAATGCTCTGCACGGCGCCTCGGACGACTTTCGCCGGCGGCAATCCCCAGCGCGGCAACGCAGGCTCTTTCCCGTCGTAGAAGGCTTCGATGCGGCGGACGCATTGGTCCAGCAGGCGAGTCTTCGACTGCTCAAACTCCGCGGGCGTGAGGGCGCCGGAGTCTCTGAGTTTCTTCAGCTTCTCGAGTTCGATGGCTATGCTCATAGTTGATGACTCGTGCTTCGATCCTTCATTTCATTCAGCGGCTGGATGGCGGCGCGATGTCTGCATCACCGGCGGCGCTGGCCCCCGGCGGCAGTCCGATCCGCCTAGCCGTTTTCTTCCAGTGTTTCCAGTTTTCCGGGCTCTCCCGGAGCATGCGCAGAGCCAAACGCTTCTGGAATGCGCAGTCGTAGATCAGGTTCATCACCTCATCCCGTTCCGCGTTTGGGGCGAGGTTGAATTTCGTGACGAAGTGCCGGAATGTTCTCTCGCGAAACTGGAGGCATCCATAGTTGTAGCCCCCGTCGCGATCCTGATGCGCGATCCATTCGCGGTTGCCCGATTCCGCCACAGCCAGCGCATCGATCCACTGCGCGAGCGTCTGCCCGGGGTAGGCAGCGGAACCCGGTTGCGCCGATGCTGCCGCCGCATGGTCATCGCCGGCTGCGGCGCAATCCGTTTCACCGGGCGTCGCGGGCTGGCCGCAAATGACGAGAAAAGCGGCTGCGCAGCGAGACGACATATGAATCAATCGATGGATGTCAGGCATGAAATCGTCACCATCGTTTTATTGTTTAGCCGATTATGTGCCACATAGGGATCACGCTCAAGACCTGTTTGGTTATCAGCGGCCGGTTAACCGTGGTGGTAGCCACCCAGGCTCGGGGTGTATCCTGAACGTGCTTTGAAGCACTTACGCGTCTACGCAACGCTTGGCGGACCCCAGTTGTGCGTGGGCGGGAGTGGTAGTAGCTTGGTGCCGGAAGGACTAGCGGAAGCATGTCACACTCCAGAAGATCTTTCGTGCAGGCGACAGGCGCTGCGATGGCCGGTCTCGCCATGGCCGCGCCGGGGGAGACGCTGGCTCTCAGCGGTGGCCCCAAGTCGGTTACATTCCCCTCGGAACAACAGACCGCGCTCTTCAAGTGGCCCCGTTATGGTCCCGCCGAGAAAAAGGCGCTGCACGACCTCATCGACACCGGAAAATTCTACGAAGAGCTGCCGCTTTTCGAGAACGAGTGGAAAGCGTACACGCGCTCGCCATTCGTCAAAGCGCACATGAACTGTTCGAGCGCACTGACGAGCATGTACTTCGCGCTGGATCTAGAGGCTGGCAGCGAGATTATGGTGCCCTCTTACACGTTCTTCTCCACGTGCCTGGCCATGCGCTTTTTCGGATATGTGCCGGTCTTCGTCGACGTGGACCCCAACACAGTCTGTTTCGATCTGGAGGACGCCCGGCGCAAGCTCACGCCGCGAACCAAAGCCCTGATGGTGATGCATTCCTGGGGACTTCCCTGCGAGATGGACGGCATCGCAGAATACGCCAGGGAGAAAGGTCTCATCCTGCTCGAAGACGCAGCGCAGGCGCATGGAGCCGCGATGCAGGGACGCATGATGGGCACGTGGGGTGCGATGGGCGCCTACAGTTTCCAATTGAGTAAGGTGATGCCCACGGTCGAGGGCGGAATAGGCATGTACCAGACGCGCGAGTATTTCGAGCGCGCGGCGGCGTTCGGGCACTACGAAGATCCGGCAAAGTCCGCCGCCGATAGCCCCGTCCGGCAATATGAGGGTACCGGATTCGGGCAGAAGTACCGGATGCATCCGTTCGCCGCGGCCGTTGCACGCCAGCAACTGCGCGGTCTTGAAGAGCGCGGCGCTTTGGTGGCCGCGAATGTCCGCAAGCTGAACGGCCAGCTGATTCAATTGCCCGGCCTGCGCGAGCCACGCTGCCGCCCCGACCAGAAACGCGCCTACTACTATGGCAACATGCTGCTGGTCGATCCCGCCAAGGCCGGCGTCTCCCGCGATGCGCTACTGAAAGCTCTCCGCGCCGAAGGCGTACGCGCCAGCGTGTGGGATTATCCTGAGCAGCACCGGCTCAAGATCTATTCCGAAGCCAAGTGGTGGCACCCCGCACCCGTGATTCCGACCGCGATGCCCGGCAACCAACAGGTGAATGCCAATCACATTTTCCTGCCGCTGATGCACGGAGAGGCGTCGGAATTAATCGATCAATACGGCAAGGCGTTTGAAAAGGTGTGGGCGCACCGGGCGGAGTTGGCCGGCGTGTAGGCAGATTCGGGCATTAAGCCCTTACTTCCGCTGCAGCAGTGGGACACCGTCCTTGTTGGGTTTCCGCGCCAGCTGCGTTCCGGAAAATTTCGCGATGGTCAGTTCGGCGCGGTAGAGGACGCGGCAGCCCTTCTCCAGGTGCCCGCCGAAAGCACCCTTCGCGCCCGAGAGCGTCAGATGGAGGTGCGGCTCGCCGCCGGCGATCACGCCGTTGATATTCAGGATCTCCATGGGCTCTTTCACCGTGATGAACTCGTCTTCTGGTTTTTCGGCCATCGACTTCACACGATGAAACGTGCATTCCTGCAACGAGCCGGCAGCGGTCAAGACCGCGCCATCGGCGATGCCGTGCTTGTGAATGACCTCCTGTATCGATTCCAGCAGCACGTCGCCGCGATCGAGACGGACGCGATACACCTCAGCGGTTTGCGCGCCGCCGAAACTCTCGGCGCCGTAACAAGGCACGATAAACAATAACGAAAAAAGCGCGGGCTTCATCATGTGCTCCTCCGGGCCAGTGTACGCCAGGAGTGGTGCGCACGATGTACCCCACGCGCGCCCGTGTCGCGCAGGCTACCCCGGCAACGGCGCCGAAACGTGCTCGTGCACGATGATCCAGTGTGCGCCGCGCTTCTCCCAGATGGCCGTGTGTCTTCCGGCCACCTCCGTGTTTTTCCCGTCTTTTTCGTGAATAGTGCCGTGAAAGGTATTGCTGGTCCAGGCGACGTTTCCACGGCGCGTCACTCTGAGGTCGTCATTCGGCACGATTGTGGCGCTTGCCGAGCCGGCGAAGACCTTTTTGACGCCGGCTTTGTACTCTTCCCAGCCGTTGTACTTGAGCGGCGCCAGATCATAGAAGACGGCGTCGGTTTCCTTTGCATACATGGACGCGGCGTTATCCGGGTTGAGCGTGCTCCACGCCTCCCAGTAGTGCTGAATGAGCGTCTTGAACTCACCGGTGTCAGTTGGTTTGTCCGCCCCTGTTAGTCCTGCGGCGACTGCCAGCAGTATGGCGAATACCGTTATGACCTTTCGCATCGTGTTTCTCCTTCGGAAGATCATATCCCGGTGGGCGTGGTTGGCGCACCCCGCGTGGCTTCAGCCCCCTGCATCGGCGTTCCGCCGGCCTTCAATTCGATTCGAAAACTCTTTTCGGGATAGGGTGGGGCAGACGGAACCGGCGCCGGCTTCTCCTTGGCTGTATCCGCGGCTTCCACCTCCGAAATTACACGGCGCATTTGGATGTCATGTTCCGGACTCCGGCGCGTCGCGTCATCGGATCGCGCACTTCTCTCCCAGGCTCAGCTTGTGATAGCGCTTCTGCAGTTCCTGCGAGAGCCGCAGTTTCAGTTCGTCCGGATAACCGTGCATCCAGAACGCCTGCTGCTCCGTTTCCCGGTACGTGCCGAAATGCTGCGGGAATATGTAGGCGGGCTGTAGATGGTTGATCAGGATCATCGACCGGTCCATGTACATGTTGTGCACCGTGGGCGAGACGAATAGTACGTCAATGTTCTTCAGCGCGAGATGTTCCTCGGTGAGCACCGAATCACCCGGATGAAAGAGTCGCTTGCCGCCGATGTTGAGCACGTAGCCGCAATTGTGCGCGATCTTTTCGACAAAATCCGGCTCGCGCGTGAGCACCGTGAATTCCTGGTTGCCATGGATAGCGTGTACCGGCTCGACGTGGATGCGCTTGACGTCGAACGGTTGGAGCGGCTCGGGGATGATGACCCGCTCCTTGGCGATGCCCAGTTCTCCCACTTCCTTGAGGCACGGCCGCGGCAGCACGAACGTGCACCGGCTCGCTCGCGCCAGTTCTTTGATGGTCGGGACGTTGCAGTGATCGCCATGATGATGCGACACAAACGCGACGTCGAGTTCTCCGGCGAGCTCACGCGCTGTGATGGGCGGAGGCTGGATTTTTTCGTCCATGCTGAGATCGAGATCGGTGGCGATCAGGAGGTCGCCGGACTTGATGAGCCAGCCCGCGTTGCCCACCCACCAAACCGCGATGCCGCTGTGATGGGCACGGATTTCGTCGAGAACCGTAGGGGCCGGCCGGGCCGCCTGCGGTGCCGCTAAAGCGGCAGTCATCATCGCAATCAGCGGCAGGCGCGCCGGCTGTCGCGCAAAGTCAACGTTTCGCATAACCCATAATTCTAGGCTTACTGCGCCAATGTTGGACGAATTCCGCAGCGGCTCAGCCCGTTTCATGGCCAGTCAGGGTGCCAGCTACCTACGGGGCTCCGCCACCATGGTAATTTCGATGTCGCGCGCCAGCCGTACCACGAGTTGGAGTGTGCTGCCAGCGACCGGGCCAACCTGACTTCGGCATTGGGCCACCAACCAGCCCTTCGCAAGACTCCGGCCCGTGAAAATCTGCGTGGCCTGATGGTCGCGCGCAAACTGCAACCGGCACGCCTCCAGACCGCCCATGCCCGGCATGTTCAAATCCAGCAGAACTAGATCGGGAAGGAAGGCGCGGATTTTTCGAGAGCCTCCTCACCCGTGCGTGCTCCTCCCCTGGTGGCCACTGTCAATGAGCGTCGCCCGCATCATCCGGCGAATTTGCGGCTCATCATCCACGACGAGAATTTTTGCGCCGGTCATCGCACTGCCTGCCCTTTGTAGATGGGCAACGCCACGCTGAACACCGACCCTTTGCCCGGCTCGCTGGTCACCCAGATCTTGCCGCCATGCGCTTCGACAATGCCTTTTGCAATCGAAAGGCCTAATCCCGTGCCCCGCACATTGTCGCCTGAACTGCGCCCGCGGTAAAACTTGTCGAAAACTCTCGACTGCTCTTCTTCGGCAATTCCTTTACCCCGGTCCATCACGCTGAGGACGATCTTTTCGCTGACGACCCCCGCGGAAAGAGTCAACGGCGAGCCCGCCGGCGAGTAGTTCACGGCGTTGTCCAAAAGCTGCTTCAGCATCTGCTGGATGAATTCGAAATCCACGTCCGCGTGCGGCAGCGACTTCGGTATTTGCAGCTCGATGTCACGTCCCTTCAGCGATTCCTCCTGCACTTTCAATGACGCGGCAACGATATCCCCGATGCCGTGCGGCGCCCGGTCGGGGTGCAACTTCGCCGCCTCGATCCGCGACATCTCGAGCACTTCCACCACCAGCTGATGAAGGCGGTCCGTTTCCTCATTGGCGATCGTCAGCAGTTCCTGTTCCTCGCGTGCGTGCGGTTTAGCCAGCAGGTGAGTGACCGCGCCTTTGATGGACGTAAGCGGCGTCTTGAGATCGTGCGCCAGCGCGTCCAGCAGCGCGGATTTCAGAGTCTCGCTTTGCCGCGCCACTTCGATCTTGCTGGCCTGTTCGAGCGACCGCGCCCGCTCGATGCCGATCGCGACCAGGTACGCCAGCGCGTGTAACGCCGCTGTAGAGAGTTCGCCGCCGATGAATCCCAGGCTGCCGGTCACCTGCCCGCCCAGGCGGATCGGCACAATGGCAATTTGCCGCTGGCGGTCGATCAGCGGCTCCTCGCGATCCGCGATGCCTCGTAGTTGCTCATCCGAAATAACGAGCGCCTGTGCGTCTGAGCGGAAGAATTCGTCGTCCACTTTGCTGTAAAAGACCGCGGCGGGAATCTCGAATGTCCGGATGATGCTGTTGACGGCGTCCCGGGCCGTGCTGCGCAGACTGCCGCTGAGCAGCATGGCTTGTCCGAGCGCGTAGAGCCGCTCGACTTCCTGGCGGCGCGCAATAGCCTCCGCCGCCCGCCGCCTGGCCCGGACCGAGAGCTGGCTGCCGGTGATGGCAGTAACCAGAAACGCCAGCAGCGCGACCCAGTTCTGCGGGTCCGCGATGGTGAACGTTCCCACGGGAGGCAGAAAAAAGTAGTTGAACCCCAGCATGGCCGCGATCGAAGCCACGATGGATTCCGTCAGACCCCACTTCGTGGCGAGACCCAAAATCGCCAGCAGCAGCGTCAGCGCAACGGTGGTGGCATTCACCGGCACCGTCCGGCAATAAACGAAGATGATGGCAGCGACCAGCACCCCGACGCCACGATCCGCGCAGTCCAACGAAGCGGCGTGTTCACGGACGAATCCTCATCGGTATAATATCGTGCCGTCCGGGTTCGGAAGAAGTCCGTGTGATTCGCGCCAAACCGTCTCCTCAGGTTCGCTCAAACGCGCGCCTGATTGTATCCTGAAGGTGGGAGCAATCTTTGGGACGCATCTCGCTTGCCATACGCAGCTTCTTTTCTATCCTGTTCAGCGGCTCTCTTCCGGAGGACGGGCTGATCAAGCTTGGTCTCACGCGCCGTGGCGCCCCCAAGGCGCAGACAGCCTCGCCACCCGCCGTCCCGCGCCCCGCCGATGGCGCCCTGCAAATGCTCTCGATCCTGCAGCGCGATGCGCGCCTCATCGATTTCATCATGGAAGATATCGCCGCCTATACGGATGATCAAGTAGGCGCAGCCGTGCGCGGCCTGCACGATCAGGCCCGCGAGTCGCTGGCCCGCTATGTGAAGCTCGAACCCGTGATCGACGGAGTCGAGGGCACATTCACCAAGCCCGCGCTGTCCGACCCCGCGGTCGTCAAGTTCGTCGGTAATGTCCCCGTGGGTAAGCCGTCCGGCGGCCTGCTGCGCCATAAGGGTTGGCGCGCCGGCAAGATCGATCTCCCGCCGCTCAACCCCAAACAGGATTCGAGCATCCTCGCTCCGGCTGAAATTGAAGTGGAATGAAGTACGTCATAGGAATCGACCTGGGCACCACCAACTCCGCCCTGGCTTACGCCGAAATCAGACCTGACGCCGACCCCTTCGACACGCCGGAGGTGCGGCTCATGGATATTCCGCAGCTCGTCAATCCCAGCGAGGTACGCGATGAGCCTTTGCTGCCGTCCTCGCTCTACGTCCCCGGGACGACCGATTTTCCGGTAGGCTCGCTTGCTCTCCCGTGGGATGCGGAGCCGCCATTTGTTACTGGCCGCCTCGCGCAGAAACGGGGTGTGGAGAATGCCGGCCGGCTGGTGGCCTCGGCGAAATCATGGCTCTCGCATGCCGGCGTCGACCGCACCGCGCCGATTCTCCCTTGGAATGCGCCGGAAGGCGTACCGAAGCTTTCGCCTGTGGATGCCTCATCCCGCTATCTCGATCACCTGCGCCGGGCGTGGGATGCCAAGATCACCGATGCGCCGTTCACCGAGCAGCAGGTGCTGGTGACGGTTCCCGCGTCGTTCGACGCCGTGGCACGCGAGCTGACCTTGCAGGCCGCCGAGCGCGCCGGCTTCCGCGATGTCACGCTGCTTGAAGAGCCGCAAGCTGCGTTCTACGCGTGGATCGAGCGCCACAAGGACTGGCGGGAGCGCGTGAAGCTCGGCGATCTGATTCTGGTCCTGGATATCGGCGGTGGCACCACGGACTTTACGCTCATTGCCGTGACGGAGCAGCAAGGCGAGCTGGCGCTCGAGCGCATGGCCGTCGGCGAGCACATTCTTCTGGGCGGCGACAATATGGATCTCGCGCTGGCCCGCCTCGTCGCCGGAGAGCTGGCGGAAAAAGGCACGCGCATCGATACGCTGCAACTCCACGCCCTCTGGCACAACTGCCGCATCGCCAAGGAGAAGCTGCTGGCGCCGGGTGCGCGCACCAAAGAACAGCCCGTCACCATTCTGGGAAAAGGGACGGGTCTCGTCGGCGGCACGATCAAAGCCACGCTGCGCCGCGAGGACGTCGATCGCGTGCTCGGCGAGGGTTTCTTCCCGCGAGTTTCCAGCTCCGAGATGCCGCAACGCGCGCGCCGCATGGGTTTGCAGGAAATCGGCTTGCCCTACGCCGCTGACGCCGCCGTGACCAAACACTTGGCGCAGTTCCTGCGGCAGCAGGCATCTTCAGCCGAGCACGAGCGCGTGCGCCGCGGCCCATCGGGGCTTGCCGCGCCGACGCACGTTCTGTTCAACGGAGGCGTGCTGCATGCCCGCCTGATCCGCGATCGTCTCATCGAAGTGCTCGACGCATGGCTTATGGCGGAGGGCTTCGGTCCCGTCCAGCCCCTTGCCGGCGAAGACTTAATGCACGCTGTCTCGCGCGGTGCGGCCTACTATGGTCTTGCACGCCATGGCCGCGGGGTGCGCATCCGCGGCGGCGTGCCGCGCACTTATTATGTCGGCATCGAAAGCGCCATGCCGGCGGTTCCCGGCATGGCCTCACCGCTCAAGGCTCTGACTGTCGCCCCCTTCGGCATGGAGGAGGGATCATCCGTCCGCATCTCCGGCCGTGAGTTTGGTCTGGTCGTCGGCGAGCCTGCCGAGTTCCGCTTCTTCTCGTCGAGTGTGCGCAAGAACGACACGCCGGGCGCCATGATCGAAGATTTCGGTGACGACCTCCAGGAACTCTCTCCCATGGAAGTCAATCTGACGTCCACCGACGGAACCGGCACCGTGCCGGTCTCGTTTGAAACCGTGGTGACCGAAACCGGCGTGCTGCAATTGTGGTGTGTGGCGCGCGACGGCCGCCGCTGGAAGCTCGAGTTCAACGTTCGCGAACGCGTGGCGCAATGAAAATCGGCATCGACCTCGGCACCACCAACTCCGCGCTCGCCTGGGTGGATCCCCGCGAGGCCGAGGACGTCAATTATCCGCCCATCCACATTTTAGAAGTGCCGCAGCTTGTGGCTCCTGGCAAAATTGAGCCGCGGCGCACGCTCCCTTCGTTCATGTTCCTCGAAGACGGACGGCCAGTCGGCGTGTACGCCCGCGAGCAGGGGGCGCTGGTGCCCACGCGGCTGGTGCATTCGGTGAAATCGTGGCTGTCGAACCCCGATGTCGACCGCACCGCGAAAATCCTGCCGTGGGATTCCCAGGAGACCGGACGCGTGCTCTCGCCGGTCGAGGTGTCCGCGGAGTTTCTGCGCAAGTTCCGCGAGGCATGGGATCAGCAGCACGCGACTCCCTTGGCCGAGGAGGACATCGTCCTCACGGTGCCCGCTTCGTTTGATGAAGAAGCGCGGGAACTGACGGTCGCCGCCGCCGCGGAAGCCGGCCTGCCGAAGCTCACTTTGCTCGAAGAACCCGTTGCCGCGTTCTATTCGTGGATCGCCAACAACTTCGAGCGCTCGCGAAAGCTCCTCTACGAAGGCCAGATCGTGCTGGTCTGCGACGTCGGCGGCGGTACCAGCGATTTCAGCCTGATCCGCGTGGGCCGGGAAGGCGACCGCATCGATTTCACGCGCACCGCCGTCGGCAAACATCTGCTGCTCGGCGGAGATAATCTCGATCTGACGCTGGCGTGGCTGGTGGAGAACAAACTGGGTGTGCCGCTTTCGATTCGCCAGCGCAGTGGATTGCGCCGTCAGTGTAGCGCGGCGAAAGAGCGGCTGCTTAGCGATCCGCATCTGAAGAGCGTCGAGATAACCGTGCTCGGTGCGGGGGCGTCGCTCATCGGCGGCTCGCTCAAATCGGAAATTCTGCGCGAGGAAGCGCTGGAGTTGGCGCTCGATGGCTTTCTCCCCATCACGGAGCGCGGCGATGCGCCCAAGGAAGAGAAGCGCAGCCTGTTCCGCGAGCTGGGCCTGCCCTACGTGACCGATCCGGCCATCACAAAACATTTGAACGCGTTCCTCGATGGCGCCGGCCAGCAACCTGATGCCATTCTGTTTAACGGCGGCTTCTTCATTCCCGAAATCTGCCGCGAGCGCGTGGCCGATGCGGTTGGCCACTGGTATGGCAAGCGGCCCGAGATTCTGGAGAACCGCGATCTGGATCTCGCCGTCGCCACCGGCGCGGCCTATTACTCCTACGTGCGTTCTACTGGCAGCGGCGTGCTCGTGCGTGGCGGTCTGCCGCGCACCTATTACTTGGGCATCGGCCAGCCCGCGGAAGACAAAATTGCGGCCGTGTGCTTAGTCCCGCGCGGTGCCGAGGAAGGCGCGACGCTCGAGATCGATCGCGACGATTTGCAACTGGTGGCCAATCGCCCGGTTTCGTTCCGGCTTTATAGCTCGCTCACGCGCACCGAAGATCAGCCCGGGCAAGTTCTGGAGTTCGCCGCCGGTGATGAGAGCCTGCACACGCACGCGCCGCTCCACGCCGTGATCCGCTTCGGAAAAACAGGCGAGCGCCTGATCCCGGTGAAAGTGGGCGCGCGGCTCACCGAAATCGGCACCCTCGAAACCTGGTGCGAATCGAAAATCAGCGATCAGCGTTGGCGTCTGCAGTTCGAATTGCGCAAGCACGCCGGCGAACCGGCGAGAGCGAAACCTGCTGCCGTGGTGAGCGAGGCCACGGTCCAGCAGGCGGCGGAGCTGGTGCGCAACGTGTTTTCCACCAGCGCCAAAGCCCAGGTCGCCCCCGAGGAACTGCCGGCGAAACTCGACGAGACCATGGCCCTGGGGCGCGCGTCTTGGCCGCTCACCGCCATCCGCCAGCTCGCCGACGTGTTTCTCAAATGCGCCAATGGCCGCAAGAAAAGCCCGGCATTCGAAGCCCGCTGGCTCAATCTCTCGGGATTCTGCCTGCGTCCCGGCTTCGGTTTTCCCGGCGACGATTTCCGCGTGGAGCAAGCGCGCCGCGTTTACGCCGTCGGCTTGCAGTACACCAACCAGGTGCAATGCGAAATTGACTGGTGGATCTTCTGGGGCCGTATCGCCGGCGGCCTCAACCGCAACCAGCAGGCCGATATCTACCAGCGCATTGCGCCGTTCCTGCTTCCGCGCGGTAATAAGAAGCCGCCACGGATCAATAGCAGCCTGCTGCGCGAGATGTGGCGCACCGCCGCCAGCCTGGAACTTCTGCCTATCCAGACCCGGACCGAGCTCGGCGATGCGCTGGTTCGCGGCGTCAAGGCGGGCACGGCGCGCGAATCCGAGCTTTGGTGCGTATCGCGCATCGGCGCGCGCGAGCTGTTCTACGCGCCTATCAATCAGGTGCTGCCGCCCGCCACGGTTACACGATGGGTGGAAGCCCTGTTGCCCTTGCCCGCGGCCGCCGAAACCCTGGCGTCACTCGGACGCCGCACTGACGATCCGACGCGCGATCTTTCCTCTGCTACGCGTGATGCGGTGCGCCAGAAGCTGGCGGCGCAGCCACGCTCCGCGCAATTACTCACCATTTTCGATGGCGAAGAGGAGCGCGACGAACGTGCCCTCGGCCGCATCTTCGGCGAAGAGTTGCCGTCGGGACTGGTGTTGTCGTCCGCGGCGGAGCCGGCTTTATGAGATTTCTCACACGGCGCGGATAGTTAAGTTGCCACCTCTGAGCTGCCGGGACTACTGCGGCGCGGATGCATGCAGGTCTGCTAATATGCGGGACGTGCAACCCGCAGAGGGTCTGTGGATGAAAATCATCGGCGTCCTGCTGATCTTACTGGGCCTGACCCTGTTTGCTTCTCCCCGAATTAGTTACCACGCAAAGGAAAGAGTCATTCATACTGGGTCAATCGACGTTACTGCTAACCGGCAAAAGACCGTTGTTATCCCGCGGGTTGTCGCCTCCCTTATCGTTGGCGCCGGTGTAATCGTGCTCGTGCTTGCCATCAGGAAGCCGCAATCTTGACATGCCAAACTCCAGGCATGACCCTCCGAATTCTCACATCCACCACGCGGTGGCACCTATCCCGCTGTACCCGCCGTTTGGTTCGCGGCACACGACGCATGACCGCACTCACAGGCGATAGATGGTTGCTTACCTTGGCTCTCGCAATAGTCGCTGCAGTATTTGGCGTTGTTTGACGTAGGACAGCCGCAGCCCGGATGTGCGCATTCGTGAACCTGTTTCTCAGCCATGACACGCTCCTCGCAACGCGTAGCATATCAGTAGCCGCGTCCCAGCGTCTAACAAAGCGGAATGAGTAATGAATGAAATAGCACATTCCAGGCGTTGTCACGGATCGTCAATGCCCCAGGAGGCTGCCGCCGACGAACGCGGATAAACACCGATCGGCAAAGCCAGGTTATTGCTTTCACTCGGCCTTAATCAGCGGCCATTGTTCTGAACCCTTTTCCCACGACTTCTTACGCCGGCACTCCCGTCGACAGCCGTCCGTACAGCTTCACCACGTTCTCCATCATGCGCAGCCCGCAGTCGCCCTCGAGCGTCAGAATGGATTCCGGATGAAACTGCACCGCTTCCACTGGCAGTTCTTTGTGGCGCACTCCCATGATCACGCCGTCTTCAGATTCCGCGGTGATCTCGAGACAGCTCGGGAACGTCTCGCGCCGCGCGTATAGCGAATGATACCGGCCTACCTGAAACCGGTCCGGCAGCCCCTCGAACACGCCTCTGCCGCGATGCGTGACCCACGACGGTTTGCCGTGCATGGGATAATCCAACACGCCCAGCTCACCGCCAAACGCCTCAACCACGCCCTGCAATCCCAGGCAAACGCCAAACACCGGCACGCCCAGGCGCATGGCACTCTTTACCAGGTCCGGCACTCCAAAATCCGCCGGCCGTCCTGGTCCGGGTGAAATCAGAATCAGGCTCGGCGCGATCTCGCGGATCATCTCCGGCGGAAAGCCCGCGCGATACGTTACCACGTCGGCGCCGGTCTGCCGGGCGTAATTGGCCAGCGTGTGGATGAAACAATCGTCGTTGTCCACCAGCAGGAGGCGCACGCCCGCGCCCTCGTGGTCGCGAACTTCCACGGGCGCCTTTGCCGGTTCGCCGCCCAGGATTCGAAAGAAGCCCGCAGCCTTGAGCCGCGTCTCACGCTCTTCCATCTCCGGTACGGAATCGTAGAGCAGCGTTGCGCCCGCCGGATACGTCGCCATACCATTCTTGAGATACGTCGTGCGGATGAGAATACCGGTGTTGATGTCGCCAGAGAGCGACAGCATCCCAATGGCCCCGCCATACCAGCCGCGCGGCTCCTTTTCGATCGCCTCGATGGCCTGCGCGGCGGCTTTTTTTGGCGCGCCGATCACCGTTACTGCCCACATATGGCTCAAGAACGCGTCGAGCGAATCAAAACCGTTTTTCAAGAACCCTTCGACGTGGTCCACGGTATGAAACAAGCTGACATACGATTCGATCACCCGCCGCCCAATTACTTTCACCGTGCCCGGCTCGCACACGCGTGACTTGTCGTTGCGATCCACGTCGGTGCACATCGTAAGTTCGGACTCTTCTTTCGTCGAGTTCAGCAGCTCGCGGATGCTGACTTCGTCGCGGATCGGGTCGCCGGTGCGGCGCGCCGTGCCTGCGATGGGGCAGGTTTCGACGCGCTGCCCTTCCACGCGCACGAACATTTCGGGCGATGCGCCGACAAGCTGCTCGTCGCCAAACTGCAGCAGGAATTCGTACGGGCTTGGGCTCGCGCGCTGCATGCGCTCGAACAACTCCGACGCTTTGCCCGCGTACGGCGTCCGGAACGTCTGGTGCAGCACGACCTCGTAGTAGTCTCCGCGTCGCATGCCCTCGCGGACTTTTTCCACGCCCGCCATATATTCTTCGGGCGTGTGGTCGGATTCGATGGGCCCCGGCGGAAGCTTGGGCGGCGCGGAAACCGGTTCCGCCGCGCGTGGCAGCGCCAGTGTCGAGAGGCCGTCGTAATCGAACTCATACTGGTAGCGCTCGATCTGCTCCTTCTTCCGGTCCATGAAATAAATGTCGTCGCACAGAAACAGATGCAGGTCTTTCTGATGACTGCGCGGGAGCCGCTTCTCGATAGGGTCGAACTGGAACAGCAGATCGTAGCCGAACGCCCCCACCAGGCCCAGCCGCCCGTCCTGTTCGTTGTGGAACTCCTGGATCAACGCCCGCAAAATTGAAAAAACGGATGGCTGCTTGCTACGTTCTTCTTCCGGAAAAAGTTTCGGCAAGGGCTTGAGCATGCCGGCCACCACGCCGCCAGTTTCCGGGCCGAACGAATCCCAGTGCGGATGATCGCGCAAAACGGCGGCCAACATCTGGTTCAGCGTTTCGCCGCGTGTATTCAGCGGACGGAACTCCACGCGCCGGTCAAACGCCAGAATCTCGATGGGCGGCCGGGTCGACGCCAGGTCCCAGCGTGAGTACCTGCCGGGAAATTCATATCCCGAGGACAAGTAAATGCCGCGGCACGTATCCAGCTCGCGCAACAGATGCCGCAGGCCTTTCCGGTAACCGGTCTTCGACATGGTGCGGGCGACTGTAATGCCGTGTGGCGTTGAATACTGGAGTGTGCGCATGAGACCGACTGCCGGCGGAACTGATTTCATTAGGATAGCACCGGGTAGCGCCTCGATACGCGGCGAACAAACGGCGGCATCGATCGTAAGCGTGCAGTTTGCGGCTGCCGGCGGCTGCTGCGCTACACTGTTATCATGCGACTCCGTCATGTGCTCGCCGCGTTCGCGCTTATGGCCGGGCTGGCTTTCGCCCAGCAGGTGCCGCGTCCCGCAGGTGAGTTCGCCATCGGCATAAATAGCGGCAGCCAGGTGCTGCTCAGCCAGTATTCCGGGAAAGTCATCCTGCTGGCGTTCCTGTACACCACTTGACCGCACTGCCAGCACACCGCTCAGGTTCTGAGCGGCATCCAAAAAGATCTCGGGCCGCAAGGTTTGCAGATTCTCGGAGCGGCGTTCAATCCCAACGCGGCGCAACTGGTGCCGGATTTTATCCGCACGTACGGCGTGAATTTTCCTGTGGGTTTTTCCGAGCGCGAGCAGGTGCAGGAGTACATCCAGCATCCTCCCAACAAGCCCAGCTATGTACCGGAACTCATGTTCATCGACCGTCATCGTGTGATTCGCGCGCAGTATTCCGGCGCCGATGACTTCTTTAAGGATCAGGACAAGAACATTCGCGCGCTGGCCGAGACGCTGCTGAAAGAACCGGTCACGGCCAAGAAAGCCGGGCACAGTGGGCGCAGGAAACCGTCATAACCACCGGCGCGGCACGCTTCGCGACCGCCAATAACGGCCAGGTATTTCCGCCGGCCTGTAAAATCACCACGGTAATTCATGCCGGGTCTCGGTCCCGCCGCCTGGCCTCGGGTCCCGGCCGGATTACCATAGAAGCCTATGCAGCGAAGAGAGCTTTTGAGAACCGGCGCCGCATTGCTCGCCGGCGCGACGGCATCCACCCCGCAGCAACCGCCGCCGCCCACAGCCAGAATCACCAGTTCCGTAATGCTGTGGACGCTCAAAGGCTCGTTCGAAGAGAAGCTTGAAACGGCGGCGCGGTCGGGCGTGCAGTCGGTTGAGATGGTGGGCGAGTACGCGAATTGGACCGATGCTGATATAGCGCGCATCAAAAAACTCGCGCGTTCGTTTCGGCTGGGCATGGATGCGCTCATCGCCACGCCAGACTGGAGCAAGCGCCCAGTCTCGATGCTCGATCCCGCCCAGCGCGACAACTTTCTCGCCGATGTGCGGAACGCCATCGCGTACGCGCAAAAGCTCGATGTCGTGCAAATTCTGCTGATGAGCGGCAACGCTATCCCCGGCCGTACGCATGACGAGCAGTACAGGAGTCTGCTAGAAGGGTCAAAACGCGCGGGCGATCTCGTGGCAGCCGCGAATCTAACCGCCATCGTCGAGCCGCTCAACTCGCTCGTCAATCACAAAGGGTTTTTCCTGACGACTTGCGTGGAAGGCGCGAAGCTCATCCGCCAAGTGGACAATCCGCACGTGCGCCTGCTGTTTGACATTTATCATGAGCAGGTACAGGAAGGGAACGTGATCCGCACGCTTACCGAAGCCGCCGATCTGGTCTCCGTATTTCACGTGGCCGATAATCCCGGCCGCAACGATCCCGGCACCGGCGAGATCAACTATCGCAACGTCTACAAAGCGATTCAGAAAACCGGTTACAGCGGCTACGTGGCCATGGAATATCTGCCGCTGGGCAATCAGGTCGAGAGCCTGACCAAAGCCCTGAACGACTTTCGCACTGCGATGGTGTGACTCGGAATCATGTAAATGGGGAATTTGTGTGGATCGGAAAGGCCCCTCCCGCCCCCAAATTGGGTTGCGCTGAGCGAAGCTGCCGAGGACGTAAGGTGATTACCTGGAGGGGGTTTGCCTAAACGGTACGTTTCCACACCAGACCGAAAACGTAAGTTTTTTCACAATAGATAAAATTTGCCTGGAAAAATTGCAGCTACAGGGCGGGATTTCCCCGCCCTGTACGCGGAGGGACCTACTGCTTTTGTGCGAGAGTGAGGGACTGGTCGGCGCTGAAGAGACGGATTTCCACACGGCGGTTCTTCGCGCGCGCTGCGCGATTCCGTCCGGTGTCGGCCGGCTTCTCGTTGCCTAATCCAACATCCTGCACCCGGAAAACTGGGATATTGTGTTGCGTGATCAAATATGCCATTACGTGCTCGGCCCGGCGGCGGCTCAACGTTTCGTTGTATGCCTTGGAGCCGGTTTTGTCCGTAAAGCCTTCGATCGTAATAAAGTAGCGCTTGGCCGTAGCGTGCTCCTTCACGAACTGATCCAATTGCTCTTTAGCTTCGTCGGACAGGGCATCCCGGTTGAAACCGAACGGCACCACTGTTTCCGCCTGCATCTTGTAGTCGTCCAGGTTCCCCAGGGTGGTGTTGACGGAATCACGCAAAGAGCTGATTTGTTGGCCGTTCTTGTCTGCCGCGCCCTGCGCCGCCAACGCGTCTTGGTCGGCCTTCTGGGCCGCCGTCATGGCCTCTTTGGCCTGGTTTTCCGCCGAAATAGCGCGTTCCTTAGCGGCGTTGATACCCGTCTCATGCCGCTCGATGTCTTTTCGGGCCTCTTCAATCGAAGTGCCCTGTTTGTTGGACTGATCTGATACCTGATCGACCTTGCTCTGGATGGGAGCCGCGGTCTGTTGAACGTACTTCTTAGTTGCGCAACCTCCGGCCAGCAGCGCCCCGGTCAAAATCAGGGATATGCCTAAGGTTTTATTCATGGTGTGACCTCCCACCGAACTAAGTAGCAATTTGGTGGCCTTTTTTCCCAAGGGGTATTGAGGGGGGAGTAGAATATAGCTTAACATTCCTTCACCTGAACGGTTTTGCCACGTTTTTAAAGGACGGGTCGCATGACCGGCCCACATCTGGGAGAGAGGCACAGCATGGCTGAGAATTCATCCGTAAATCGCAGAGACTTCGTGAAACAGGCCGCCGGCATCGGCGCTACGTTGGGAGTCGCCGCCCAGGCTTTTGGCGCGCGTCCCGCCAGAGCATCCGCGGGACGGGTTGTCGGCGCGAATGATCGCATCCAAGTTGGCGTGATTGGAGTCGGCGGCCGCGGTTCGTACCTGGCGCGAACGTTTGCCGGAATCGGCGAGCGCACCAATGATTGCAAAGTGGTCGCGGTCTGCGACGTTTACGAAAAGCGCAAGAAACAAAACGCCGAGCAGCTCAAGTGCGATGGATTTCTGGATTATCGCGAGGTGATCAACCGCCCGGACATCGACGCCGTCGTCGTGGCCACGCCCGATCACTGGCACGCAAAAATTGCGCTCGAAGCCATGGACCAGGGCAAAGATGTCTACTGCGAAAAGCCCATGTGCCACACCATTGAAGAGGCCAAGTTGCTCGCGTCGACCGTGCACGAAACCAAGCGCGTTTTCCAGGTGGGCTCGCAGACCACGTCGGCCGAGCAGTGGTGGAAGGCCAAGAAGGCCATAGCCGACGGCATGATCGGCCAGATGCTCATGAGCCAGGGTTCCTACCACCGAAATTCGGTTGAGGGCGAGTGGAACTGGCCCATCGACGCCGAAGCCGGGCCAGAAGGAAAGGGTGAAAATTACATAGACTGGAAAATGTGGATAGGTTCGGCGCCCAAACGCCCGTATAACGCCGACCGCTTCTTCCGGTTCCGTAAGTACTGGGACTACTCGGGCGGCATAGCCACCGATTTGTTCTTCCACGTGGTGGCGCCGCTCAATATTTGTTGGCCCGAACCTCAGTTTCCCCATCGAGTCATGGCGTCGGGCGGCATTTACGTTTTCAGCGACGAGCGCGAGGTCCCCGACACCTTCAATCTGATGGCGGACTTCGAGAAGAAACATTCGCTGATCTTGAGCTCCTCGATGGCCAACTCGCAGCACATTCCCGGCCTGATCCGCGGCCACGAAGGCACCATCATCATGGTGGACCACGGCAAGTTCGAAGGAGAAACCGACCACATCACCGTGAAGCCCGAGCGGCGCACCATCAACGACGCCTACAAAGCCAAATGGGGCGACAGTGACATCACCATTCCGGTAACTGAGAAGCCGGAATGGGCGCACATGCAGAATTTTCTGGATTGCGTGCGGAGCCGCCAGAAACCGGTGCTCGATGTGGACACCGCCTTCCGCGCCCAGGTGACCATCTCGATGTCGGTGCAGTCGTACCGCGAAGGCCGAGTGCTGTACTGGGACGACAACGCGCTCAAAGTGGTCGCCAAAGCGCCCAAAGCGTAGGCGGCAAGCCGCCCGATAACGAAGACCGTGCGGCTGGGTGGAACTATAACCTAAAGATAGTGCGCGTCTTAACGCACTGGGTGCCTGTCCCCTGCATGTCTGTGGCCTCCGCCATCTTTGAGCCGTTGAAAGCCCAGACATGTCCGAGCGGCCCATCCGCCTGCACCATACGCATCGACATGGTTGTCCCAACTGAGGGTCTCATCGAAGCTACGCCACGCACGACGCAGTGGGAAATCCCCACTTGTATCGATATCACCAACCCGCTGCACACGCGTCGGCTCTCCCAATTCGCACAACGCGAATGCGGCGAGCAGCAGCAGTTGGCCACCGAGCTATGGCGTGCGCTCGGCTACGTTGCCGAGATTCAGGGGTCCCAGATGGCGGCTCTGCGGTTGGGTGACACGCGCACGGAGCAGTTCGAGGGGGAGATCATCGCTGTCCTCCAAGGGTTGCGGCGAGCAAGGAAACGCTAGATGGCGCACGTGCAAGAACATGCCTGCTGACCAACCGACCGATCCTTATCCGCTCATGAGATTGGATTATGCGCTGGAGGCATTGAAGCTGCGATTCACCGCCGACCGCGTGATCGAGGAGACAGGGCGAGTCATCCTGAAATTGGAGTATCTCGGGCAGCCGGCCCTTGTCTTTGTGAGCTTGACGGTTGAGCAGGCTAAAGTCCTGGTGGTTCATCCGATCAGCGCTAAAGAGCTGGTGGACGAGAATTATCCACCAGGTTGGCCGAAAAGTCTCCCGTCGCGATCAACCTTCGCTCGGCCCTCTCACAGAGCAGCCGAACCTGTGAGGTTTTGTTTGCCAAGAGAAGGATGGCCCAATGCAGTGCAATTTGCATGGCGCAACTGCCACCGCGGTAGAGCGTGTATGAGCCTTGATACCGAACGACATTTACCAAGCAGAAGAGCGCCAAACAGCCGCGAAGCGGTAACTACAGCGGCATACGGAGATCACACCGATGTTACTCGAATTGTTTTTCGACGTGTCTGAACCAGCCAAACGGTCGGCGAAAGACGCCCCCCTTTCCATGGAACCCTCCCCAATGCCTGCGCGAGTTTGATGCCGCCGCAGACAAAGAAATAGTCCAAGACCTTATTGGTTCGTTCGTGACCGATACAGCGGAACGGCTGTATAGCTTGCGGCGGGCTATGCTGGCCGGTGATGTCGTGGAGCTCACGCACCTGGCACACAGTCTCAAAGGCAGCGCGGCGCAAATGGGTGCCGAACAAATGGCGGAACTGTGCCGGCAGATTGAATTCGCAGGCCCTGCGCGCGCCGAAGGGCTACCGAAACTGGAGCAGCTTGAAACGTACTTCCGGTCTACTAGTTGCGCGATCTTGGATTACGCCGGCTGCAATTTGCCTTCCGGCTCTATGCCGGAAACGTCACCGTAACTCACCAGAGGTGGTCGAACGGCTGAAGGACGTCAACCTGCCGAGAGTCAGACCAAGTGAATTTCTCTCGAGTATGCGCCACATAAGCATAGATGCCTTGAGCCACCGCTTGATCGCATTTGTCAGGAACAGTGAGCACGTCTCGCTCTCGCAACCGGCGTGCGGCGCACGGGTCCCGGTGGCCCACTAATGGGCCGGAGGGACACCGCCGATGGTAGATAGGAAGGGCTGCATGCGCCATCTCCGCTGCTCCATACCACTCGTAGTGTTGGCGCTCGCGCTCCCCACATGGTTAGGCGCGCAGCGGTACAACTTCAAGTACTATGCGCATGGGGACGGGTTGGGCGGCATGGAAGTGCACAGCTTGCTCCAGGATCGCACCGGATTCATTTGGATCGGTACCTCGTCGGGTCTTTATCGCTATGACGGCCGGCACTTCCGAGGCTACACAACAGCCGACGGCTTACCCGACAACTGGATCGAGTCGATGCATGAGACAGCGAGCGGCATCTTGTTGGTGGGCACGCACGATGGTCTGGCGCGACGGGACGGCGAGACGTTCAAGCCGGTCCCGATTTCCGGGACGCCCGCAATCTCGAGCCAGCAGGGCGTTACTTCAAGCCCCCAGAGGTTGCTTTATGTGGGCACCAGCCTCGGTCTCTATATCGGCCAGCCCGCGGGTGTTGAGTACAATTTTCGTCTCTATCCGAATCCGGCGCGGGCCGGCGGCGCAGCGGCCTACGGAGTGTCCCTCGATTCGAGCGGCGATTTGTGGTTCGGCTGCGGCACGGCTCTGTGCGGCCTTCGCAAAGATGGAGTAACCGTTTTCGGCGCTGAGGCCGGGGTGCCACGCGGCCGGTGGGACGCGATCCTTTCCGATCCGGAGGGCAACCTGTGGATTCGCAGTCCGCGCCATGTTCGCGTGCGGCGCCGGGGTTCTGCGAAGTTCGTCGAAAGCCTGACCACCACCGTCAACTCGGCGACTGCCACCTCCGTTTCCTTGCACTTGGATCCGCAAGGCCGCCTCATTGTCCCCACCGAATCTGGACTGCTGCGTCGCCGCGGTCCCGGCTGGGAGCGCATCGCCATCCCGCAAGGCCTGCCTACGAATCCGACCTGTTGCGTGCTCGCCGATCGCGAAGGTTCGGTGTGGGTCGGGCTGGCCGGCGCCGGTCTGGCACGTTGGGTGGGGTACAACGAGTGGGAATCCTGGACCGCCAGCGAAGGCCTGCCGGGCAGCAACGTGCAAGCCATTCACCGCGACCGGTCCGGCGTTCTGTGGGTGGGCACCGAAGACGGCCTCCATCGCCGCAGCCGGGATGGCAAGAGCTGGACGCACTGGACGGAGAAACAGGGGCTCGCCGGTCAGAAAGTACGGGCTATCGCATCCAGTTCGGACGGAGCTCTCTGGATCGGCAGCTCTCCGGGCGGGGTGACTCGCCTCGATCCGCGTACTAGGGCCACGCGCCATTACCTGCTTGGTTCCGCGCCTGGACAGGATTGGATCATGCAGTTGAAGGTGGATGCGGACGACAGGCTGTGGGTAGTGACGCGCGGCGGGGCCTTTCACAGCACCGACGTGCGCCGTTCACTGCGCTTGGAACCCTTCGTGCCCGGGATCGGCCCGGCCGGCCAGCTGATCCATCAACTGGCGCAGGACGCACAAGGCCGCTGGTGGATGGCCACTACGCGCGGTCTTCTTAAGCTGGACCACGGGCGCTGGGAGCGGTACACCACCCGGGACGGACTGCGCGGCGATATCCTCCAATTCCTGGCTACCGGCACGGGTGCAGTCTGGGTGGGATATGAACATTCCTTGGGAGCGACGCGCCTCGACTTCGCCGGCGGCCGCCCGCGTGCCCAGCAATTCTCCGAGGCCAACGGGCTCAGCTCCGACGAGCTGTCCGCCATAGTGGTGGATGCCGAGGGATGGACCTGGATCAGCGGCACCGACGGCCTGAATGCCTTTGACGGCCGCGCGTGGCGGCACTACGGACAGGCTCAGGGCATGTTGTGGAACGATTGCGCCAGCCGCGCTCTTTATGCCGATCAAGACGGCAGCATATGGGTGGGTACCAGCCGGGGACTCTCGCACTTTATGCCGGCGGCCCGGTACAAAGCCAAGGTCCCGCCGCCGGTCTTGCTGACTTCCATGCAGTTCGGAGCGCACCACGTGCAATGGGCGACCGCGATCCAAGTGCCCTATCGGGACCGGTCGTTCCAGGCTGAATTTGCCGGGCTTACGTATCTGAACGAAGCGGACGTGCGGTTTCGCTACCGCATGATCGGCCTGGAAGAGGACTGGATCCAAACAGCCGAACACGCCGTCCGGTATCCGGCTCTGCCGCCTGGCGCTTATCGTTTCGAGGTTTTGGCGCGTAGCGCCGAGGGTGTCTGGAGCGCAGCGCCGGCCACGGTATCCTTTCGGATCCTTCCGCCGTGGTGGGCCAGTTGGTGGTCGCGCACGCTCGGCGCGTTGTTCCTGCTGCTGCTGCTCGTTACCGTGTGGCGCTGGCGCATGCGTCGGCTCCTCGAAGCCAAGCGACTCCTGGAGTACGCGGTCGCCGAGAGGACGCGCGAGTTGCACCTTGAAAAAGCCAACGTGCTGGCGGAGAAGGCCCGCGCTGAAGAAGCCAACGGCTTGAAAAGCGAGTTCCTGGCCAACATGAGCCACGAAATCCGCACACCCATGAACGGCATCCTGGGGATGACCGGACTGGTGCTGGCCACCGATCTCACCGCGGAGCAGCGCGACCTTCTCGAGACTGTGGACAGTTCAGCCGAGTCCTTACTTAGGATACTGAACGATATTCTGGACTTTTCCAAGATCGAAGCCGGCCGTCTGGAGATGGACCCGACACCCTTCTCAGTACGGCAGTGCCTGGTTGAAATCCTGAAGACCTTATCGATCACGGTCCCGCCTGACAAACTGGAACTGAGAAGCATCGTGGCCGAGAATGTTCCCGACGCGCTGTTGGGTGACTCGCTGCGCATCCGGCAGATCCTGTTCAATCTCCTCGGTAACGCCATCAAGTTCACCCGCGCTGGTTTCATATGTATGCGGGTGCAACTGGAATCGCAGGTCGAGGAATCGGTCGTGCTGCATTTTAGCGTGGCCGATTCGGGCTGCGGCATTGCGCCGGAAAAGCTCCGGCTCATTTTCGAGCCGTTTGCGCAGGCCGATGGTTCCACGACTAGAAAACACGGGGGCACTGGGCTGGGACTGACCATCTGTGTCCGCTTGGTCGAGCTCATGGGCGGGAAGATCTGGGTGGAAAGCGAAATCGGCCGCGGAAGCACGTTCCATTTCACGGCGCGGCTTCACACACAATCGGCGCAGTCCGCTGGCGAACTATCATCCGCCATCGCGAAAGCGGAATTGCCCGGCGCCGTGGCCGGTCGTCCCGCACCGCTTTGGATTCTCCTCGCTGAAGATCACCCGGTCAACCGGAAACTAGCCCTTCTGATCTTAGAGCGGCAGGGATATCGTGTAACGGCTGTGCAAAACGGGCGGGAAGCTCTGGCGGCCCTTGAGCGGCAATCCTTTGATCTTGTCCTGATGGATATTCAGATGCCCGAAATGGATGGGATCGAAGCCACATTGCTGATCCGAGAGCGCGAAAAGGGCACCGGGCGCCATGTACCCATCCTGGCAATGACGGCTCACACCATGCAGGGCGATCGCGAAAAGTGTCTGACAGCCGGAATGGACGCTTACGTATCCAAACCCATTCGCCCCGCTGAATTGTTCGCGGCAATCGGCGCTTGTGTAGCCGGACGCCTGACCATCCCCGGGTGAGTTCACAGGGCTGGCACGATCGCAACAATCCTTCGAAGGCATGGTGAGAGCGGGCGGGACGTTGCGGGCGCCGCTACGCTGCGCGCCTGGAGGGGTCGAGCGATCCCGCGATCGCGATCTCGCCTTTCCCCCAAACCGTTTGCCTGCCCACTCCGGTCCACCGCGCAACGCGCAGGTAGGGCATGAATTCTGCCAGGGCGCCTTGGTATTCGGTTTCGCCCGTAAACCCACCCCACGGGTGTACCTGGCCGGTGCGGCTGGAACGCCGCACACGAAACTCGGTTCGCAGATCGCAGCGCGTCATGTGGACGCGCGCGGCCCGCTCTCCCATTCCACGAAAATCGATTTCAAGAGGTCCTGTTCCGTAAAGCGCGCGCAGCGTACTCAGCCGGTCGCGAATGCGCGCGAACAGCACTGAAAATTCGGGCCGTTCCATCGGTCTATTGCCGCACTTCAGTTCCGTGGGCGTCACGAAGCGGACACGGACGGCGTCGCAGGGCTCGGCTTCGAGAGGTGCGGCGGAAGGGGCGGCGAGCGGCGACAGTTTCTCTCCGTTCCAAACGCTTGCGGCCAGCCGGTCATCGGTATCCCGTTGCTCGATGCCTGTGAGTATGGCGCGTCCGCGCCGCGGGCCAAGCCCTTCGATGGCCAAACGTTTGAGGGCCTCCGCGAAATACAGCACAGGGAGCTGAAGATCGAACAAATGGATGTCGAAATGAAAGTCTTCACCCGCTGGCAGCGTGCGCCTATCCAAATGCCGGGTGCGGAAAATGAAGGGGCGGGGCCAGTCCGCCAGACCGCTGGGCCCGTTCGGGCGCACTGCTCGCGGCTCAAAGATCCGAGCATACGCGCACGCTGGGTGGTGTTCCGCGGCGGCGCCGTGCCCTGCGGCATCGCATGGGGGTGTGCAGGCGACCGCGCGTAGAACCGTTCCAAACGCTCCGCGCAAAGTATTGGCGGAGTCTCCGAACCGCACTATATCGACGGCTTTGAAATGGAAGCGGATGCGGAAAAAATCGAACTGCACGCCCTAAAGTATAGCCTGCGCGCGGACGCCGCCCCCTAAATACGTTGCGAAGACGAAAAAAACTCTTTAACGCCGAGACGCCGGCCGCCGAGAAATCAAGTTTCTGCGGGGCTCGTTGGCTTGAGACGCCGCACCTGCTGGGTGAAATCTCAATCCCGTCGCATCGCATCACGCTGCGGCGTCGGCTGCCGTTCCGGATTGCACGGCTAGCCAGGGGACGCCTTTTTCTTGACTTGTGCGGCGTCTCGGCGTCTCGGCTTTAAAAAGTTTATTGACGGATTTCGGACGCGGCATCGCGGGTTGGCCGCCAGATTGTTTTGGGTATAATGAATGTGCATTTGACTCTTACCGCTTTTCAGCCAGCCATAAAGTTGGGGGTGTGCGTGCGTCGAACCCGCGTTCCCCGGCGTTTTTGGGGGTGGGGAAGGAGTTCCAACTGCAATACAGTTGAAAAGGAAGCACATGAAAGAAAAAGGCACAGTGAAATGGTTTAACGCAGCCAAGGGCTATGGGTTCATCCAAAGAGAGAATGGCGAAGACGTATTCGTGCACTTCTCAGCCATACAGTCGGATGGCTATCGTAGCCTCGAAGAGGGCGCGAAAGTGGAATTCGAGGTGACCAAGGGGCCTAAGGGGTTGCAGGCGGCAAACGTTACGATGGGAGGCTGAAAGGCCTCGTCGATAGAAGCATGCGGAACCGGCGGGTCGGCGCCTCGCCGGTTCCAGGAAGCAGAAAGGTTTGGATGAGTAAGGAAGACAATATAGAAGTAACCGGAGTCGTGTTGGAGAAGTTCCCCAGCGGTTTGTTCAGCGTGCAGTTGGATCATAACCGCGTAGTTTTGGCGCACCTGGCGGGCCGCCTGCGGCGCAACCGCATCCGCGTGCTGGCCGGCGACCGCGTCACCCTCGAGCTCTCCCCCTACGATCTGACCAAGGGGCGGATCACCTTCCGCCACAGATAACATCATCCGTAATACCCCATTTCCGTTGCGGCACTACCCTCACAAATCCTGAGACAGGTTCGGGCCTTCGGCGACTTACATTCGAACGGTCCATGCACAAGATCCTGTTCGTCCTTGGGACGAGGCCGGAGGCCATTAAGTTGTGCCCGGTCTTGCTCCATCTGCGCGGCCGGGCGCCGGAGTTCGAAGTAAAGGTCTGCGCCACGGCCCAGCATCGCGCAATGTTGGACCAGGTGCTCCAGGTATTCGAGGTTACGCCGGATCACGATCTGAATCTGATGCTGCCGGCGCAGACGCTTTCGCAATCCACCTCACGCATCATGGCGGCGCTCGAGCCGGTGATGAAGGCCGAGGCTCCCGATATGGTGCTGGTGCAGGGAGATACAACGACCACCCTATGCGGCGCCCTGGCCGCATTCTACAGCAAGGTGCCGGTGGGCCACGTGGAAGCGGGACTGCGAACATGGGACCCATGGCGGCCGTTCCCGGAAGAAATGAACCGCGTGCTTACGGCGCGCATGGCTGACCTGCACTTCGCCGCGACCCCCGGGGCGGCGCGCAACTTGGAGAGCGAAGGTGTAGCGCGCCACCAGATTCACGTGACCGGCAACTCCGGAATCGACGCCGTACTGCACGTCAAGGGAGGGCTTGAGAGAGGCACATTACAGGGCGCGAACTGGCCGCAACTGGATTCCGCGAAGAAGCTGATCGTGGTGACGGCGCACCGGCGCGAAAGTTTCGGTGACGGGTTCGAGAACATCTGCGACGCGCTGGCGATGCTGGCCCGGCGCGACGATGTGCAGATCGTCTATCCCGTGCATCGGAATCCAAACGTCCTTGACCCGGTCAACCGGAAACTGGCGAATCTGAGCAATGTTTTCCTGGTCCCACCGCTCGATTACGTGCCTTTCATCGATCTGATGCGGCGCGCCTACATGCTTATTTCGGACTCGGGTGGGGTACAGGAGGAAGCGCCCTCGCTCGGGAAGCCGATATTGGTGTTGCGCGACAAGACCGAGCGTCCGGAAGCCGTGGAAGCCGCTACCGCCCGCCTGGTGGGAACCGAAACAGGCAGGATCGTGAACGAGGCAAGCCAGTTGTTGGACGATCCACAGGAGTACGCGCGGCGCGCCCGCGTTCACAATCCTTACGGGGATGGACACGCCAGCTCCCGGATTGGCGACGCAATCCATTCATTCTTCGAAGCAAGACAGAGATAAGTTGGGTTTCACAAATGCCGCCACTGGACGATCTGGATAAAGGTTATAGGCCAACTGCTCGATATAATAGGAGCAGTCTTATGGTCGACCGAACCAAGAACCCACAGCCCGCAGCGCGGCCCAAGAAGCAACCGGTGGAACCGGCAGAGAACCTGACTGCGATCCTGTCGCAGAAGGTGGTGGGGCAGCCTGCCGCTACGCGGGTGATTGTTCCGTACATTCAAATGTTCCAGGCCGGCCTGGCTCCCGAGGGCAGGCCCGTCGGCGTCTTCCTCCTGCTGGGGCCAACAGGAACGGGAAAGACCAAGACCGTGGAGGCGCTGGCGGACATTCTGCACGGCAGCGAAAAGAATCTTTTGAAGGTCGACTGCGGCGAATTTCAGATGGAGCACGAGGTAGCCAAGCTGATCGGCGCGCCACCCGGTTATCTTGGACACCGCGAAACCCAGCCCATGCTGACCCAGCAGAAGTTGAACGCGGTGACCAGCGACCGCTGCGGCCTTTCTCTGGTGCTGTTCGACGAAATCGAAAAAGCCGCGCCTTCGCTCACGCGCCTGCTCTTGGGAGTGCTCGACAAAGGCGTCCTGCGCTTAGGTGACAATTCGACCGTCAACTTCGAGAAGAGCCTGGTATTCCTGACGAGCAACCTGGGCGCGCGGGAGATGATGAAGGAGATCAGTCCCGACTTTGGCTTTGGCGCTGGCGCCGGCATGGAGCGTGCCGACCTTACGAGCAAGCTGCAGAACATCGCGCTGGTTGCGGTGCGGAAGAAGTTCTCCCCGGAGTTCGTCAACCGGATCGACTGCGTTATCACCTACCAGCCGCTGACGCCCGAATCGCTCTCGGCCATCCTGGATCACCAGATTTCGGACCTGCAGAACCACGTGAACACGCGCCTGGGGCCACGCTGCTTCACCATCGAAGTGCC
>Ga0310810_10000984_pt1 | contig 28875 bp, 19 predicted proteins | sample NCmetagenome_FD_207641 | JGI IMG/M metagenome (GOLD analysis project Ga0310810, IMG submission 207641) | Soil microbial communities from experimental microcosm in Duke University, North Carolina, United States - NC | ecosystem: Engineered > Artificial ecosystem > Soil microcosm > Unclassified ... | reverse complement strand
AAGATCCAGGCGCCGTTCTGGTGCTTCCACGACCGCGACATCGCCCCCGAGGGCAAGTCGCTGGCCGAGTCGAATCGCAACCTCGACAAGCTCGTCGCCCACGCGAAGGCCCACCAGAAGGCCTCCGGCATCCGCCTGCTCTGGGGCACGGCCAATCTCTTCAGCAACCCGCGCTACATGTGCGGCGCCGCGACGAATCCCGACGCCCACGTCTTCGCCTACGCGGCGGCCCAGGTGAAAAAGGCGCTCGAGGTCACCCAGGAGCTCGGCGGCGAGAACTACGTCTTCTGGGGCGGCCGCGAAGGTTACGAGACGCTGCTCAACACCAACCTGAAGCGCGAACAGGACCACCTCGCCCGCTTCATGCACCTGGCGATCGATTACGCCAAGAGCATCGGCTTCAAGGGCCAGTTCCTGATCGAGCCGAAGCCGAAGGAACCGACCAAGCACCAGTACGACTTCGATGTCGCCAGCGGCATCGCCTTCCTGCGCACCTACGGCCTCGACCGCCACTTCAAGTTCAACATCGAGACCAACCACGCCACGCTCGCCGGCCACACCTTCCAGCACGAGATCGAGGTGGCGGCCGCCGCCGGCATGCTCGGCAGTATCGACGCCAACGCCGGCGACCAGCTCCTCGGCTGGGATACCGACCAGTTCAACACCGATGTCCGCGAGCTGACGCTCGCGATGGTCTCCATCCTCAACGCCGGCGGCCTCGGCTCGGGCGGCTTCAACTTCGATGCCAAGCTCCGCCGCCCGTCGATCGATCCCGAGGATCTGTTCCACGCCCACATCGGCGGCATGGACGCCTACGCGCTCGCCTTCAAGGTGGCGCGCCGGATCATCGCCGACGGCCGGCTCGGCCAGTTCGTGGCGCAGCGTTACGCCAGCTATGATTCGGGCTACGGCCGCGACATCGAGACCGGCAAGGCCTCGTTCGCCTCGCTCGAAAAACTGGTCCTGTCGAAGCTGGGCGAGCCCACGCCGCGCTCCGGCCGGCAGGAATATCTCGAGAATCTGTTGATGAGTTACCTGCACGGTTGAGCCCGGCCCGCCCGGCCTCTCCCCCATGCCCCTCAAAACCCCCGATGCCGACGCGACCGCCCGGCCGCATCTCGACCCGGGGTTGCCGGTGGCAAAGCGGATCGAGGCCTTGGTGGCGCAACTGACGCTGCCGGAAAAGATCAACCAGCTGCTGCACGAGAACAATGCGGTCGAGCGCCTCGGGGTGCCGGCCTACAACTGGTGGAGCGAGGCCTGCCATGGCGTGGGCCGCAATGGCCGCGCGACCGTGTTTCCGCAGGTCATCGGCCTCGGCGCCACCTGGAACCGCGCGCTGGTGCGACAGGTCGCCGGCGTCATCTCCGATGAAGCGCGGGCCAAGCACCACGCCGCCGCCGCCGAAGGGCGCCGCGGCCAGTACCAGGGCCTCACGTTCTGGACGCCCAACATCAACATCTTTCGCGACCCGCGCTGGGGCCGCGGGCAGGAGACGTTCGGCGAGGATCCCTATCTCACCGGTGAACTCGGCGCCGCCATGGTCCGCGGCCTCCAGGGCGAGCACCCGCAGTACCTGAAGACCGCGGCCTGCGCGAAGCATTACGCCGTCCATTCCGGCCCCGAGCAGGAACGCCACGGTTTCGACGCCCGACCGTCGGCGAAGGACCTGCACGAAACCTACCTGCCGGCGTTCGAAAAACTTGTCCGGGCCGGCGTCGAGGCGGTGATGGGCGCCTACAATCGCACGCTCGGCGAGCCGTGCTGCGGCAGCCGCCTGCTCCTCGTCGACATCCTGCGCGGCCGCTGGGGCTTCCAGGGCCACGTGGTCAGCGACTGCGGGGCCATCGACGACTTCCACCACCATCACAAGGTCACGCGGAACGCCGCCGAGTCCGCCGCCCTTGCGGTGAAGAATGGCTGCGATCTCAACTGCGGCTGCACGTACAACGACCTCGTCGTTGCGGTGCGCGACGGCCTGATCACCGAGGCGGAGATCGACGTCTCGCTGCGCCGGCTGCTCGCCACCAAGTTCAAGCTCGGGTTGTTCGACCCGAGCGACCGCGTGCCTTGGTCCAAGATTCCGCCGGCGGTTGTCGACTCGCCCGAACACCGCAAGCTGGCGCGCCAGGCCGCCGCCGAGTCGATCGTGCTGCTCAAGAACAACGGCCTGCTGCCGCTGCGCCCCGACCTGGGCACCGTGCACGTCTGCGGCCCGACGGCGGCGAACACCACGGTCCTCGTGGGCAATTACTACGGCTTTTCGCCGCGGCTGGTCACCATCGCAGAGGGCATTCTCGAGCGGGTCTCGCCCACCTGCCGCTTTGTCTACCGCACCGGCAGCCCGCTGAGCGGGCCGATGTCGCCGGGCGTCAATTACACGTTCTCCACCGCCGCCGAGAACGAGGTCACGATCGCCGTGCTCGGGCTCGACCCGTCGCTGGAGGGCGAGGAAGGCGATGCGGTTGCCTCGTCGACCGGCGGCGACCGCGCCGTCATTGAGCTGCCGCGGGTGCAGCTCGATTTTCTCATCGAACTTCGCAAGCACGCGAAGAAGCTCGTCGTCGTCCTGACCGGGGGCAGCGCGCTGGCCGTGCCGGAGGTTCAGGATCTCGCGGATGCCGTGCTGCTGGCCTGGTACCCGGGTTGCGAGGGCGGCCGGGCGCTGGCCGACGTTCTGTTCGGCGATGTCGCTCCGTCGGGCCGGCTGCCGGTGACCGTCCCGCGCTGCACGGCGGACCTGCCGCCCTTCGGCGACTACGCCATGCGCGGCCGGACGTACCGGTTCGCGGAGCGGGAGCCCCTCTATCCGTTCGGCTTCGGCCTCGGCTATGCGTCCGTCAGCTATGGGCCGCTCGTGCTCAGCACGACGCGCCTCGCCGCCGGCCAGGAAGTCGTCGCGTCCACCACCGTGTCGAATCCCGGCGCCCGCGCCGCCGCGGAGACCGTACAGTGCTACGTCATCCCACCACGCGCCTGGCCCGACGCGCCGAAGGCCACGCTGGTCGATTTCCAGAAGATAACCCTGGCGCCCGGTGCGTCCCAGCGCGTCGAGTTCCGGTTGCCCGCCGGCGCCTTCGCCCAGGTCGACGCGGCGGGCCGCGCCGTTCACTTCCCCGGTGACTACGGCCTGGTGCTCGGTCCCGCCTCGCCCGGCCCGCGCGCGCAGGCCCTCGGCGCACCCGCTCCGGCCACCGGCGCCATTCGGCTCGTCTAGCACGCCCTCCGGTCCTACTTTCCGCCACCTATCAACCCCCGCCCCATGAAACTGCCCCTACGCGAAAAAGTCGGCTACGCGCTTGGCGACGTCGCCACAAATTTCTTCTTCCAGTCGATGATCCTCTACCAGAACCGTTTTTATACGGACACGGTGGGGCTCTCTCCGGCGGTGATCAGCTTCATGTTCCTCATCGTGCGCTTGGCGGACGCCTGCTTCGACCCGATCATCGGTGCGATGGCCGACCGGACCAACACGCGGTGGGGCAAGTTCCGGCCGTGGATCCTGGCGACGGCCATCCCGTTCGGGGCCATCTTCTGGCTCGTCTACATCGTGCCCGACGTCGGCCCGCAGGGGAAGGTCATCTACGCCTACGTCACCTATATCCTGCTGATGATCCTCTACTCGGCCAATAACACGCCGTACTCCGCGTTGATGGGCGTGATGACCCCCGACGTGAGCGAACGCACGAACATCGCCCGGTATCGTTTCGTGGCGGCGATCTTCGGCCAGTTTGTCATCCAGACGGTGGCGCTGCCGATGGTCGACAAGTTCGGAGCCGGCAACGATGCGCACGGCTGGGCCGTCACCATGGCGATCTTCGGCGTGATCATGGTCGTCTGCAACCTGATCGTCTTCTCGACCACCAAGGAGCGCCTGCTGCCGAATCCGGGGCAGAAGCCCTCGCTGAAGGAAGACCTCAAGAACGTGTTCAGCTGCAAGCCCTGGCTGACGATGTTCGTGCTCACCCTCGCCGTCTTCACGATGCTGGTCGCGCGCGGTACGTGCCTCTTCTACTTCTTCAGCTATTACCTCGAGCCCGAGGCCATAGGCCGCTTCCTCGGCAATTGGGGCCTCATGGCGTCGCCCGGGGCCGAGATTCACGGCCTGCGCGTGCTTCTGACGGAAAAATGGTTCAACCTGCTCGTCCGCCCGGATTACTCGAACGCCGTGGCCGTGGGCTTCAGCTTCTTCAACGATCTCGGCTCGGTGGTGCAGATCCTGTTCATTCCCCTGTCGAAACCGTTGTCCGACCGCTACGGCAAGAAGGCGGTCTTCCTCGCCGGCGTCGCCGTCACCACGCTTGCCACCGCCAGCGTCTTTTCCGTCGGCCCGCATGACCTCACGAAGATGTTCTGGATCAGTGTGCTCTGGTCCGTGGGTTGGGGCCCGACGATCCCGCTCCTCTGGGTGATGATCGCCGACGTGGCCGACTTCTCCGAATGGCAAACTTCGCGCCGGGCCACGGGCTTCATGTTTGCCGGCATCCTTTTTGCCCTCAAGGCCGGCCTCGGCCTCGGTGGCGCCGTCGCCAATTGGATCATCGGCGGCTACGGGTACGTAGCGAACGCCAAGCAGACCGAGCATGCCTTGCTGGGCATCCGGCTGGGCGCCTCCTTCTATCCGTGCCTGCTTCTCGCGATCGTGCTGGTCTGCCTCGCCCTGTACCCGATCGGCAAGGAACTCAACTTGCGCATCCAGAACGAACTCACGGACCGCCGCAAGAAGTTCGCCGCGACGTGAGGCGGGCGGCCCGGGGGCGGGCGCGGTCCGCCTCCCGCCGCGTTTCCAGTTTTTCAACACCGCACCGACCGGACCTCTCCCCTGTCGGTGTCGAAAGATTGTCATCATGAAAAGGAACCTTCCCCTCGCCTTCCTGTGTTCGATTGCGGGCATCCTGTCCGGGTGCGCGACGGCGCCCGAACGCGCCGCCCCGGCCTCCGCCACCCCCGCCGCGGCGACCCCGTCGCCCGTCAAGCTGGACAACCTGCAAAAAGGCATGACCACCGCCGAACTCGTCGCCCAATGGGGCCAACCGGCGGAGAAGAAAACGCTCAAGAGCTCGAACGAGGCGGAGGTCTGGACCTATCGCGAGGTGACTGGTTCCTACCAGGACCAGGTTGCCACCGGCACCCGGATGGTACCGCGCGTTGACCCGATCACGGGCGTGCAGTCCGACTCGCCCGAACCGATCTACAGTCAACAGACGGTCGAAGTAGTCCGCACGTCCGACCTGCTCATCTTCCAGGGCAAGGTGGTCGAGTGGAAAGTGCGCGACGAAAAGCGCACGAAGCTCAACTAGGGGCCTTAGCCGGCGATTGAATGCGATGTGCGCGTTGCCAAAACACCCGGGCCGGCCCGTCGCCTGGCTCGAGGCGATGGGGACCGTCGCTCTGGCGGTTCTCGGCTTCGGGCTGCTGGCCGGTTGCGCGAGTTTCCAGGGCGCGGGCGGGACTGGAAGCACCACGGCATCGATCTTGCCGGATTCCGGCCGATTCCATCCCGGTCTGAAAGGCGCGGAATTGAAAGCCCTGCTCGGCTCGCCTGAGAGCACCCGGCAGCTCCTGTCGGGCGGCGTGGTCTGGACGTACCGTTATCGCGTTGCCACGGACGTGAAGGCGGTCCCGATCGGCACCATCGAGGTGCCGGCCGTCAACCCTCTCACCGGCCAGCCGATCACACGCACCGAGCAAGTGTACGAAAACCACGCCACCGACCTCGACGTTTTCCTCCATCTGCTGCTCGTCGACGATCAGCTCGTCGAATGGCGGTTCATCCGTAAGAAATCCGGCTCGTTCCAGTGAGCCCCGGTCCCCTTCCCATGCGTCACCTGTCCTCCGGCATCGTCCCCCGCTCGCGCCGACTTGCGCTCCCTTGTTTCGCGATGGTCCTCGCGCTGCTGGCCGGCAGGTCGGCTCTCCACGCCGACGATGGCTACCGCCTCTGGCTGCGCTACGACCCCATCGCCGATTCCGCCCGGCGCGACCAGTATCGCGCGGAACTCGCCCGCGTGCGGTTGCAGTCGCCATCGGGCGCACCCAGCGCGACGATCGCCGCCGCGCAGGCCGAGCTGGCGGCGGGCCTGCGGGGCCTGCTGGAGACCGACGTGCCGGTCACGCAGGAGGCCGATGCGTCGACCGCCGCCATTCCGGTCGATGGCTACAAACTTAACCAAGGTCCCGGCGACAACGTGACCATCCAGGCTTCGACGGACCTCGGCCTGCTCTACGGCGCCTTCGCCCTGCTGCGGCAGCTCCAGACCGGGGAGCGGCTGGCTCAGCTCGATCTCTCCAGTGCACCGCGAATCCAGCGCCGGCTGCTCAATCACTGGGACAACCTCGATCGCACGGTGGAACGCGGCTACGCGGGCTTCTCGTTGTGGGAATGGTTCTACCTCCCGGACGTCCGCTCGCCCCGCTACCGCGACTATGCGCGGGCCTGCGCCTCGATCGGCATCAACGGCACCGTGCTCACCAACGTCAACGCCGACGCGCAGATCCTCACGCCGTTCTACCTGCAGCGCGTGGCGGCGCTCGCCGACGAATTCCGCCCGTACGGCGTGCGCGTCTACCTGACCGCCCGCTTCAGCGCGCCGATCGAACTCGGCGGGCTCAAGACCGCGGATCCCCTCGATCCCGGCGTGGCGGCCTGGTGGCGCGCAAAGGTCGACGAGATCTACCGCTTCATTCCCGACTTCGGCGGCTTCCTTGTGAAGGCCAACTCCGAGGGCCAGCCGGGGCCGCAGGATTATCACCGCACGCACGCCGATGGCGCCAACGTGCTGGCCGACGCGCTCGCCCCCCATGGCGGCATCGTGATGTGGCGCGCCTTCGTCTACTCCGCCGACAACACCGAGGACCGGGTCAAGCAGGCCGACAGCGAGTTTGCGCCGCTCGACGGGAAATTCCGCCCCAACGTCGTCGTGCAGATCAAGAACGGGCCGCTCGACTTCATGCCCCGCGAGCCGTTCTCGCCGCTGTTTGCGCACATGCCGGGGACGCCGCTCGCGGCCGAACTGCAGATCACGCAGGAATACCTGGGCCAATCGCTCCAGCTCGCCTTCCTCGCTCCCCTGTGGAAGGAGGCGCTCGACTCCGACACCTACGCCGGCGGGCCCGGCGCCACCGTCGGCCGCATCGTGGATGGCAGCGTGAACCACCACGCGCTCTCGGTCATCGCCGGCGTCGCCAACACCGGCACCGACATCAACTGGACCGGCCACCCGCTGGCGCAGGCCAATTGGTACGCCTACGGCCGCCTGGCCTGGGATCATTCGCTCCCTTCCGCAGCCATCGCCCGCGAATGGACGCGGATGACCTTCGGCTCCGACGCCGCCACCGATGCGACCATCGAGAAAATGCTGCTCGGCTCGCGCGAGTCGGTCGTCAACTACTCGATGCCGCTGGGGTTGGCGCACCTCATGGCCACCGGCCACCACTACGGACCCGGTCCGTGGGTGGGCAACCTGGAGCGTGCCGACTGGAATCCCGTGTACTACCACCGCGCCGACGCGCAGGGCCTCGGTTTCGACCGCACCGCCACCGGGTCCAATGCGCTCGAGCAATACGCTCCGCAGTGGCAGAAGCTCTGGGGTGACCTCGCCACTTGTCCCGAGAATCTTCTCCTCTGGTTCCACCACGTGCCGTGGGACCACCGCATGAAGTCAGGGCGTACGCTCTGGGACGAACTCTGCCTGCGGTACCAGCAGGGCGTCGACGAGGTCCGCGCGATGGGCCGCGCCTGGGACGGGCTCAAGGGCCGCATCGACGACGAGCGTTTCGCCGCCGTACAACAGCGGCTCGCCCGCCAGGAGAAGGACGCCATCGACTGGCGTGACTCGTGCCTGCTCTATTTCGGCACGTTCTCGAAACGCCCGCTCCCCGCCGGAGTCGAGGAGCCGGCACATCCGCTCGAGTACTACGAGTCGATCCAGCTCAAAAACATGCCCGGGCACCATTGAGACTGAATTTGGAGGCGGGGTGCCCTCACCCCGCGTGGCGCCACCATCGGGGCCGGCGAGCCGTGGGGTGAGGGCACCCCGCCTCCAGAATCCGGATTTCCAGCTTTGCTCAAAATGACATACCTCATCCTGCCTCTTTTCCTCGCCACCACCGCCCTCGCCGCCGCGCCCGCGCCCGTCGCGTTTGAGTCGTTCACCTATACCGGACACGACGCGGTGTTCGACCAGCCGCTGCCGGCGGGGCATTTCCGAAATCCGATTCTCGCCGGCTACAATCCGGACCCGAGCATCTGCCGGGTGGGCGACGACTACTACCTGATCAACTCCACCTTCGCACACTATCCGGGTATTCCCATCCGCCACAGCAAGGACCTCATCAATTGGAAGCTCATCGGCCACGTCATCGACCGGCCCAGCCAGCTGAAATACGACGGCCTCGGCATCTCGCGCGGCATCTTTGCGCCGGCCATTTCCTACCACGATGGCGTTTTCTACGTCGTGTGCACGATGGTCGACGCCGGCGGCAACTTTGTCGTCACGGCGACCAATCCCGCCGGCCCGTGGTCGGATCCGATCTGGTTCGACATCGAGGGCATCGATCCGTCGCTGTACTTCGATGACGATGGCCGCGCCTGGCTGCTAAACAACGGCGCACCGGATGGCCAGCCGCTCTACCCGGGCCATCGCGCCATTTGGGAACAGGAATTCGATCCCAAAACGATGAAGCTCGTCGGTCCGCGCCGCGTGCTCGTCAACGGCGGCGTCGACATCACGAAGAAGCCGGTGTGGATCGAGGGGCCGCACCTCTACAAGCGCGACGGCTGGTATTACCTGTGCTGCGCCGAAGGCGGCACCGGTGAAAACCATTCGCAAGTCATCTTGCGCAGTCGCGCGGTCACCGGGCCGTTCGAGCCGTGGACCGGCAATCCCATCCTGACGCAACGCGGGCTGAACGCTCATGGCGTGGGCGCCGTCACGTCCACCGGCCATGCCGACCTCGTGGTCGGGCCCGATGGCAACTGGTGGTCGGTCTTCCTCGGCTGCCGGCCGTATGCCGACGGGGTGTTCTATGCCACAGGTCGCGAGACTTTCCTGCTGCCCGTGCAATGGACGGACGACGGTTGGCCGCGCATTCTCCCGCGAGGCGAACGCGTGCCGTTGATGGCCGCGTCGCCGCGCGGCGCCAGCGTCGATCCGGCGCTGCCACCGCTGACCGGGAACTTCACCGCCACCGACACCTTCGATGGCACCACCCTCGATCCGTCGTGGATCATGCTGCGCGCGCCGAAGGAGACCTGGTGGAACGTCGCCGGCGGCAAGCTCAGCCTCGTTCCGCGCGCCGACCTGCTCACGGGCCGCGGCAATCCGTCGTTCCTGGGCCAGCGGCTCAAGCATGCGCGTTTCGACGCGACGACGGAGCTCGCCCCACCCGCGACCGCCGGCACCTCCGCGGGCCTGGCGGCGTTCCAAAACGAGAACCACCATTACTACTTCGGGGTCCGGCGCACGGCCGCGGGCCTCAGCGCCTTCGTGGAAAGGAACAGCGGAAAGGAGAGCGAAGTTCTCGGCACCGCGCCGTTGCCGGAAACAACGTCGATTGCGCTCCGGCTCAGCGGCGATGACGCGAAACTCTCGTTCGCCTACGCGACTCAACCCGGCGACTGGCATGTGCTGGTGCCGGACGCCGACGCCAAGGTCCTCACGACGCGCGTCGCCGGCGGATTCGTCGGTGCGATCGTCGGCCTCCACGCCCGCCTCGAGCCGTAGCAACGGACGCGCGAAAGCAAGGCGCGCCCTACCCCGACAAAACAAATCGGAAAACCCAGATCACCTCACGACCGCTTCAACCACGCGGCGAGCGCCACGCGCAGTGCCTCCGGCGTCCAGGCAGCGCGGCGCACGGCGATGCGGTAGTGCAGCTTCCATTTGCCGCCCGCGGGCAGGTGTCGGACCTCGGGCGCGAGGATGGCCGCGTCGGCAAACCGGAACTCGTCCGAGTTGATGAGGTACCATGGCGCCTTGGCGCCGACGTTGGCGGGATCGCTGAGAATGGCGATCGCGCCGACGTCCTTGCCTCCGTCGGAGAAGCTGCAGCCCACCGCGGCGCTGGCCGGGCGGGCGCGATCGTGGACGAATTCCGTCACCGGGCCGTCGGCCGTAACCATCGCGATCGCCAGCGGCGCCGCCGCCAGCCGCATGCTGAGGCCGGCGTAGCCGCCGTTGACCACCCCGTTCGGTTCGTTGGGCATCGGCGTGCGATCCAACACGGCCCCCTCGGGCCCGGCGGTGAAGTCCGCCGACCAGTCGAGCGTGTAGCCTCCCACGGAATCGGGGGCCGAGACCTCGATCGTACGCACCTCGGTCATGTCGACCCGGCCCGAGGGAGGCGTGTAATTCAATTCGAGCCGGATGATCGCGCTGCCATCCGGGCGCGTCACGATCTCAGGCGTCGTCCAGGTGGTCTTCCCGACGGATTGGCCGGTCTGGCGATCCTCCTCCCAGTAGTTGGCGCCATTGATGTATTTCCACGAGAACCAGAGCGCGTAATGCCAGGGATGGTCGGTCGGGCGGAAGTTCGTCAGGCTCGGGCCGCCATCCACCGAGATGGGGTGGAAGAAGGGTTTGCCCTTCGCCGGATCGAAGGAGAACTGCCAGACGGGCGTCTTGCCGGCGGCCCAGGCGAGTGTGGTGTCGGTGTGCTGCCAATCGGCCCGGGCCGCTGGGAAGGCGGCTACGGTCGCCGCGAATATCAGTTGGCGAAGTGGACTCACGGGAAACCCTTCGGATCAGTCGGGTTGCCGCCAGCGGCGACCCAGCTAGGATCGACTATTTGATATTGTCGCTGTTGCTGACGAAGGCGACGTGCGTGTTGTCCGGCGACCACGAGGGCACGTTGATCGTGCCCTGGCCGCCAAAGACGTAGGCGATCACCCGCGGGGTGCCGCCATTGGCCGGCATCATCCGCAGGTAACACTGCTGATAGTACGGATGATTCTCCGGCTTCACGTCCTGGTTGTAGGAAATGAATACGATCCACTTTCCATCGGGCGAGAGGTGCGGGAACCAGTTGTTCAACCCGTCGTTGGTCAACTGCTCCTGCTGCGAGCCGTCCGGGTGCATCCGCCAGAGCTGCATCAAGCCCGTGCGCGTGGAGTTGAAATAGATCCAGGCGCCGTCGGGCGAGAACTCCGGGCCGTCGTTCAGTCCGGGTGAATCCGTCAGGCGCACCTCGTCGCCGCCGTCGGACGAGATCTTGTAGATGTCGTATTTGTCCGCGCGGTCGTCGGGGTGCAGCTTCCGGCCCCCGGTGAAGGAAATCCATTTGCCGTCGGGCGACCAGCCGTGCGCGTAGGACGGGGCATTCGCCGTCAGCCGCACGGGCGTGCCGCCGGTGGCGGGCACCTTGAACACGACGGAGCGCCCCTTGTCCTCGCCGCTGCTGATGGCGAGCTGCTTGCCGTCCATCGACAGGATGTGATCGTTGTTGTTGTGCGTGATCGTGCCGGTGTCGACGAGCGACGTCGCGCGGGTGATGCGATCGATCCGCTTCAGGTGCCCCTTGTTTGGGCCGGGGCCGCTGACGTTTACCAGCAGCGTGCGGTCGTCCTTCAGCCAGTCGGGCGCCTCGAACTGTTCCGGCGACCGGTAGATCACCTCGAGCTGGCCGGTGAAGACGTTCAGGATCTCCAGCTGGGCGCCGATGAAGTCACGATACGGCACGTAGCCCGCCTTGGGCGGCTGGATGATGCGAACGTCGCGGAGGATGGCCTCCTCCTTCACCTTGCCGTTGTGGGCGCAAAGAAAGACGCCGGCGTTGACCTCGTCGCCGAGCTCGAGGTTGTCGATCGTCGCGCTCTCGAAGGTTTCACCGTAGCGGGCCGCCGAGAAGATGTAGGTGTTGCCGCGGCGTTCCAGCTGGATGACGTCCGCCCCGGTGCCCTTCAGCTCGATTTGCTCCGTCGCGGCGCCTTTGGCGCGGCGGAACTGCAGCGACGTCAGGCCGCTGCCGTGCACGACCGCGTCGGCGTAAGGCGAGTCGGCGTCAAGGGTCGAGCGCACCATCCAGCCCATCTTGCGGTGCGGGTCGGTCCCCTGCCCCAGGAACTCAACGCGGGCGCGCAGGATGAAATCGCCCTTCAGCTTGTTCCACGCGAATTGGAATTGGTCTGATTTTGCCCAGACGTTGATGCCCCCGGCCGTCATCCGGTATTGCTGGGCCAGTTCGTCGTAGGTGGTGGACCCGGCTATCGTCGGCCCGCCGATGTCGGCGGAATCGGAAAACTGCCCGACCGGCGAACCGGCGGACGCGTGCAGGGCAACGGCGAGACAACCGGCGACCAGGCCGGCAACGTGGAGGTTTTTCATGGGGTGCGGGGCGGCGGAAAAAGTTAAGCCAACCCGGGCGAAGGCGCCATTCCTATTCCAGCCTAATCCGGTCGACCATTTGACCAGAACGCCGCCTCAAAACCCCATCGCCACGCCGCCGTCGACCGGCAGGACCGAGCCGGTGACGAACTTGGCCGCGCGCGAGGCGAGGTAAACCGCCGCCCAGCCGACGTCGGCCGGCTCGCCGAATTTCGCCATCGGCGTACGCCCGATGATCTTGTTGCGCCGCGTCGGGTCCCCCTCCATCGCCTTGCGCGACATCTCCGTCTCGATCCAGCCCGGGGCGATGGCGTTGACCCGAATGCCGTGCGGCGACAGCTCCGTGGAAAGGGTGCGGACCATGCCGAGCATGGCCGACTTCGCCGAGGCGTAGGCGACGACAAGCGGGATGCCGAACAGCGACGCCATCGACGCGGTGAACAGGATCGTGCCGCGCTTGCGCTCGATCATGCCCGGCACCACGAGGCGCGTCAGCTCGTGCGCGCCGAGGATGTGGGTGTTAAGCACCTCGAGGAACTCCTGCGAAGTGGTCTCGATCGCCGGTTTCTTGAGGTGGCGGCCGGCGTTGTTCACCAGGCAGGTGATCGGACCATGTTCCTTGGTGACGCGTTCGACCAGCGCGGGGGAATGGGCGGTGTCCGTGATATCGTGGACCGCATAGGCGGCGCCGTTGCCCATGCCCTTGACCGCGGCGGCGAGTTCCGGCTCGCGTCGGCCGACCAACACGACGCGGGCGCCGGCCGCGTACATCGACTGCGCGATGGCCTGGCCGATGCCGGTGCCCCCGCCGGTGACGACGGCCAGTTCACCCTCCAGGGAAAAGACCTGCGGGAATGCCAGGTTGGTCTTCATGGTGGTGCGTTGGTCAAATCTTTGCGCCGAACCGGTCCACCATCCGGCGGATCTCGCGGGTGTGGTCCGGCGTGCTGCCGCAGCACGAGCCGATTATGGCCGCGCCGGCCTCGATCGCCGCCGGCACCTCGCGGGCGAGGTCCTCGGGCGTCTGCTTGTACACGGCCTTCAAGTTCTCCAGCACGGGCAGGCCGGCGTTGGGCTGGACCATCACCGGCAGGCTGCAATTCGCGCGGTAGATCTTCGCCACCATCGCCGCGCCCTTCATGTCCATGCCCGTCCCGCAATTGAGGGCGACAATGTTGGCCCCGCGCTCCTCGACGAAGGCCGCTGCGTCCTCGGGCGCGATGCCCATCATCGTCTTGTAGAAGGTGCCGTCGTTCGACAAGTCGTAGGCCAGCGAGGCGATCACGCACGGCGCGTGCGCCGCGCGCGCGGCGTCGATCGCCAGGCCGAGTTCCTCGAGCGAAGTCTGCGTCTCGATGATGATCGCGTCGACCCCGGCCTGCACGAGCGCCCGAGCCTGTTCCTCTAGCGCGACCCGCGCGTCCGCTTCGGGCAAATCGCCATAGGGCTCGAGGATGGCGCCGAGTGGCCCGATGTCGCCGAGCACGTAGCCCGGCCGCTCGCCAAAGGCCTCGCGCGTGATGCGCGCCGCGGCGGCGTTAATGGCCGCGAGGTCGGGTTCGTTGCCGTGGCGGCGCAGCATCAGCCGGCTGCCGCCAAACGTGTTCGTGATGATGCAGTCGGCTCCGGCCTCCGCGTAGCGGCGCTGGATCGCGAGCACCCGGTCGGGGTGCGTGAGGTTCCAGGCCTCGCCGCACGAGCCTTGCTCGAGCCCGGCCAGCATGAGCTGGGTGCCCATGGCCCCGTCACAGACGAGGCGGCTTTCGCGTGCGAGTTCGTGCAGGGGTTGCTTCGTCACGGGAAAGTTCATTTCAACGGCAGTTCGAAGAGCGCGCAGCTCAGCGCGGGCACGACGAGGTTCGCCACCGACGCTTCCGCTTCCTGGATCTTCACGACGCGCGGCTGGCCGGGCGTGTTGTGCGCGTGTTCGTCCTGCCCGGTGATGTGCCAGCGCTTGGCCGGACCGGCAAAAGCCAGGCCGCTGGGCGACAGATGGACGGTGGTCTCGTCCGCCGTTGGGTTGACCACGCTGAGCGTGACCGACTTGCCGTCCTTGGTCAGGGCTGCCGCGACGTCGAGCGGGCCAAAGTCCTGGGCGATGACGAGAGGCGTGCGGCCGTAGTGCGCGCGATAGAGTTCGAGCACGAGACCGGTCGTTTCAATCTCGGCGGCGGTCTTGGTGGTCTTGATGGCGCCGATGACGTTCACCGTCTGGGCGTAGTGCGCCATGTGGATGAGGTCGCTCTGGCGGTAGTACTCGTGGAGACCCTCGGCCACGCCGAGGCCGTCGGCGAGGTCGTAGCTGCAGCCGAGTTCGCCGTAGGTGTACTCGCGGTGCCAGTAATTCCATTCGTCCATCGTGATCGGCATCAGCCGGCCCTTGAGATTAGGCAGCGAGGCCTGGAGCTTGCGGTGCCCTTCCGCCTTCTGGCGGATGGAATCCTTCAGTTCGCCGACGTGCGTGAGGATGTCCGTCGGGCCTTCCTTCGTCCACGGCAGCCGGCCGCGGTAGAAATGCTCCGACAGGATCGACATGTGGTCCGCGCAATTCTCCAGCATGATCTGCGAGCAGGTCTTGCCCGATTTCGCCTGGTCGGGATCGTAGTCCTTGTTGATGGTGGTGAGGTCGCCAACCGCGGTGAGCGAGAGCGACGGGTCGACCTTCCACATGGCCTCGGCAAACAGGTTGTGCTTCAGGACGTAGTGCTGCATCTGCATGAAGCCGAGCTGCCAGGGCCCGAACATCTCGTTGCCCACGCACCAGAACTTCACGCCGTACGGCTGGGCGTGGCCGTTCTTGACGCGCCAGCCGCCGCCGATGGTGTCGGCACCACGGTTGCAGTATTCGACCCACTGGGCCGCCGAGTAGGCGTCGCCGAAGCCCGTGTTGGCGGCGATCATCGGCTCGGTGCCGATCTCGCGGCAGAACGCGATGAATTCGTCGGTGCCGAAGTCGTTGTGCTCGACGCCGGTCCACGCGGGGTTCTTGCGCGGCGGGCGGCGGTCGCGGTCGCCGATGCCGTCGCGCCAGTCGTAACCGCTGGTGAAATTGCCGCCCGGCCAGCGATAGACCGTGCCGTTGAGTTCCTTCAACAGCGTGATCGTGTCGCGCCTCATGCCGTGGATGTTGTCCGACGGCATGAGCGACGGCGGCCCGAGCAGCACTTCGCCGCTGACCACCTTGATGGTGAACGCTCCCTTCGCGTCGCTGCCGCCGGCGGCGGCCAGGGTGAACTCCCGCTTCACATAGTCGTTGCCGGCAAACGCCAGCCGCGTCGCGATGCGGTCGCCCGGTCCGTCGCCCCAGGCGAGGGTCACTTCCAGTTCGGCCCGGCCGTTGAGCGGCTTCGCCCAGACGTAGCCGGTGTACTGCGCGCCGGCCTTGACGCCGAGATCGTGCTGGCGGAGCCCCGTGCCGGCGTTCACGCGCGGCGAGTGGTCGCCGACGAAGGCGCCTTCCTTCACCATGGTCACGGCCGCCGGATCGCCGACGATCTGCCACGGCGAAGCGCCCACCACGGGGAAGGCCGTGTCCTTCAGGTCGCGATACGGCGAGTAGTCCGCCGTGATCGGAAAATAGAACTTCCGGTCTTCCAGCATCTCGGCCCAGATGCCGCCGTAGATGCAGCGGCCGAGATGTTCGATGAACTGCCCGTAGATGTACGGGCTGATCGGCGCGCCGGTTTTCGCGGCGTCAAGCTTGACGTCGATGGAAGCGGCGCCGAAGGCGGTGAAGGGAGCCGTCAAAAGGCTGACGAGGGTGAGGATGAGACGCGGGGTTTTCATGGGATATGGGCAAAGCCAATATTGGATATTGGGGTCAGAGATAGAACCGGCACATCCCGTCGCTTCGCGCCACCCCTCTCCAGAGGGGAGCCAAGCCTACGCCAGCGAAGGTCCCCTCTTGGGAGAGGGCTGCTCGGCAGCGCGGGGTGCGTAAGAGATGTTTTCACGTCTGCGGCGCTTGGGAATCTCTGCGAGCCGCGGCCTCGAGTTCGGCAGTGACCGCCTTGACGACTTCCTCGGGCGATCCGGCGCGCTCTTGTTCGTCGCCCCAGCGCAGCTGGGCGATGTAGTCGTCGCCCTTGCCGAGACCGAGCTTTTGCGCGGCGATGTCGATGCGCTCGGCGAACGGCGACGGCAGGTCGCCCTTCACCTCGCCGAAGTCGTCCCAGGCCTTGATCGCGGACGGGAGGTCGCGCCAATAGAGGATCTGGTATCGCGACTTCGCATTGGGGTCGCGTTTCGCCGCCGCCACCACCGGCACGGCCACGCCGCGCTTCGCGGTGACACCCGGCGCCGGGCCCTTGCCGACGAGGTACATAAACAGGTCGACCGCGCTGGAGGCGTCCGCGCCATAGCCGTCGGCGCCGATCTCGTCGGCGAACATCTGGCTGATGGGCGCGCCGCCGATGGCCATCTTGATGTGGTCGTAGCCCGGCTTGTCGAAGCCATCGATGACCGTCTTCATGTAGGTCATCGTCGTCGTGAGCAGCGCGCTCATGCCGATGATGTCGGGTTTGAACTCATCGGCCGCGGCCATGAATTTCTCGACGCTCTGGTCGACGCCGATGTCCTTGATCTGGAAGCCGGCGCCCTCGGCCATCATGCAGACGAGGTTCTTGCCGATGTCGTGCAGGTCGCCGCGCACGGTGCCCATGAGCAGTCGGCCGGCGGCCGAATCGACGGCGCCGCGGGCGCTGAGCAGCGGCTTGAGCACGCCCATGCCCGCCTTCATCGCGCGGGCGGCGATGAGCACCTCCGGGACGTAGAGGATGTTGTGTTTGAAATCCTCGCCGACGACGCTCATCCCGGCGATGAGGCCGTCCTGCAGGATTTCCTGGGCGGTGCGGCCCTCGGCGAGCGCGTCCTTGGTCATCTGTTCGACTTCCTTGGCTTTGCCCTCGTAGAGGCACTGGTTCATCAACGCGTAGTCTGGCATGGGAACTGGATGGGAGCTTGGGACGGGCGGGGTGCTCAGCCTTTCTTGAAATGGGCCTGGTTGAATTCCTTGAGCGCCGCCTGCATCGCGAGGATGTTGGCGCGCGGCATGCCGGGGCTGGTGCCGCCGCCGACGGAGAGAATCATGCCGCGGTTGTCCTTGGCGCCCTTCTCCAGGACATCGAGGGTGGCGGCCCGGACTTCGTCGGGCGTGCCGCGCACGCCGACCTCGAGCGGGTTGACATTCCCCATGAGGCACATCCGGCTGCCCACGCGCGCCTTCACGTCCGCGATGTCGGTCTGCTTGCCCCAGTTGAGGACGTTGAAGCCGACGTCGGGCAGGTGGTCGAGGCAGGCCTCGACCTCGGCGTCGTTGTGGTAGATCTTGACCCAGTCCTGCGGGAAGGCGTCGCAGATGCGCTTCAGGTAGGGGTGGCAGAACTCCTGGTAGTGCTCCTCGTTCACGAAGCCGACGATGTCGTCGAGGATGAAGATGCCCTCGACGTCGCGGCCGATGGCCTTCGCCTGCGCCTTGAGCCAATCGATGATGATGCGGGTGGACAGGTCGAGGAGCTTGTGGGTCCACTCGGGCTTCTCGACGAGGTCGATCATCAGCTCGGTGGTGCCGCGCGCGAAGCCGGCGGTGCACATCGGCCCGCGCGAGGTCACGATCGGCATGATCTCGCCGGTGTCGAACACGCGCTGCTTCTGCATGCGGATGCGGTGCAGGGTCAGCGCCATGAAGGCGTCGTTCTCGACCTCATACTCGGGATACTTGTCGAGATCCTCGATGTTGAAGAGCATCGGGTACTCGCTCGGCGTGTTGTCCGACCAGAACTTGATCTTGGACCCCAGCACGGAAGGCTCGGCGGCCATGCCGTATTCCATCCACCAGCCGGGCACGAAGATGATGTCGGGGTATTCGCGATGGATCTTCAGGTGCGACTGGAACCAGACCTCCGGGTCGAGGAAGAAGTCCATGTGCTTCACGCCGACGTAACCCGGGATCCACGGGCTGTCGATGATGAGGGCCATCGAGATCTCGTCGAGCGGCTCGAGGCGGGCGGCTTTCTTGAAGGTTTCCCACTGGGCGGGTTTCATGGGCGGGCGGGCGTAATTCGGGTTGGGCGACTCAGGGGTTAAGGAGAATTTCGGTCGCGGTGAGCTGCAGTTCGACGCCGGCGGCCTTCGCCGCTTCCTGCAACGCGGCCGGGAGCATGACGACCGGATCGGCGCTGACCGCGAGCCGGCGCATGAGGCCCTCGCCTTTCTTGGCGCCGACCCGAAGCGTGATCCGCAGGCCCTTGCGCTTGCAGGATACGCGCGTGGCCGCCGCGTCGGCCAGCGTGGCGTTCATCGGGGCGATGAAGGCGTCGACGTAGTGGACGCCGATGCCGGATTTGTCGCGGAAGCCGGGTGGAAGCTTTTCCCTGGCGGCCGGGTTGATGTCGCACAGTTTGATCATGGACTGAATAAGGTGGAATTCGCCAAGGCGAAGTGGATGGCTTCGAGCGCGAGGCCCCATTTGTGGGTGCGGCTTTCGCCCGTGCAAAAGCAGCCGGCCGGGGCCGCGGGTCGATTCCAGCCCAGCACAGCGTCCAACGGCCGGCCGAGCAACGGCTTTTCACGGGCAATCGCATCCATCAGGGCCGCCGGGTCGCTCACGTAGGCACACATCGACTTGTATCCTTCGTCGCCCGGGGCCGGCCGGCAGTCCGCCGCGAGGATTGCGCGGCCGTCAGCCGCGGGACCAAGGGTAACGGTATAATCGAAGGCCAGCGGCAGGCCTTGGTTCGAGCAGGTCGTGCCGTCGAAGCGGAAGGTGGCTTCAATGGTCCCGTCGGGTCGCGACTTCAGCCGCACTCGTTCGCGCGACCATTTCTGCAGGGCCCGGCGATTGGTGGTGTACGCGGCGGCGGGAATTGGCTCGGCGGCGCGGTTATTCGCCGTCGCCACCGTATCCGGCTGGGCCGGCGCGTGGCGGTAAGCGGCACGACGATAGGCGCAAGGGGTGAAGGCGCAGGCCCGACACGGGACCAAGCTCGGCAACGCGCGCCCGGGCGAACCACTGGGAACAAGCCCGACCACCGCTAGCAGCGATTTCTTCGGCCGGAGCATGCCGCTGGGCAGAACCTCCAGTTTTTCGGGCCATGGCTGCGCCATGCCCCGGGTGATGAGTTCGTGCAGCCGGACCTGGTCCGCGACATCCCAGCCCGTGTAGCCGGGGCTGTAGTGCGCGATGGCCGCGAGTCCCTCGCGATCGGCCGCCGCGCACAGCCGGCCGCTGAGTGTCGCCATCAGGTGCTCGACGACGGCCGAGCCGAACATCTCGAGAAAGAAATATTCGTCGGGCTTGGCGTCCTCCCAAAGGCGCCGGGCCTCCTCCTCGCAGGCGTGCCCGGCGCTCACCGCGACGAGCATTGCGCGCATCGCGCCCCCGTCGCGCAGGTGGGCGTGCAACTGCGGGGATTGGAACTCCTCGCCGTCGAGGCGCAAACCGGCGGGCATCACCTCCAGATCCACCTCGCGCGCATACAGCCAGGGCCGGCCATGTTGGGCGTACCATGCCCTCGCCCATTCCGTGAGTTCGCGCGCTCGCTCGCCCGGCGCATGGTGGCGGGGATAGCCGAGCAGCCGGCGGTATTCCGCCTCGACGACGTCCACAGCCGGGCGCACCTCGAGCAGCTCCAAGGCGCGAAGCTTGGGTGCGTTTGCCGTGCTCACGGCTCCTTTCCCTCCAGGTTGTTCTCGACCGGGGCGAACTGGCAGCCGTTGACAAAATAGTCGAAGAAGCCCGGATGCGTCTCCAGCCGGCAATGCACGACGCGCCGAACGATCTCCTCGAGCTCGGCCCGCTTGGCCCGCGAGAGCAGCGCGATGCACGCGCCCTCGACCGAGGCGTTGCCGACCTGCACGATCTTCGCGGCGTCGATGTTCGGAATCAGGCCGATCCGTTTGGCCGACGCGATGTCCAGGTGCCGACCGAAACCGCCGGCGAGGTAGAAGATGTCGAGATCGGCGTAGCTGATGCCGTATTCGGCGAAGGCGATCTGCAGCCCCGCCACGTTGGCGCCCTTGGCCTGCGCCAGGGCGTTGATGTCGCTCTCGCTGAACGTCACCGGCTGGTCGCCCGTGGCATCGACCACGAAGTCGTGCGCCCCGTGCTCGAAGCGTCCCAGCGCATTCATGCGCCCGGTTCGCGCCAGTTCGGCCAGCAGGTCCACCAGCCCGGATCCGCAAAGGCCCGCGGGCCGGCCGCCGCCGATTACGGTGGTGCGGACGGTGCCGTCGGCGGCGATCGCGACCTTCTCGATGGCCCCCGGCAACCCGGGCATGCCGAAGGTGACCTGGCCGCCCTCGAACGCCGGCCCGGCCGGGCACGAGGCGGCGAGCACGCGGTGGCGGTTGCCGACGATCAGCTCGGTGTTCGTGCCAATGTCCATGACGGCGATCGTCCGGTCCTCGTGGGGCAGGTCCACCGCGAGCATGCAGGCGGCCGCGTCGGCGCCGACGTGGCCGCTGATGACCGGCAGCCCATGGACGCGCGCCTGCGGATGGATCGGCAATCCGAGGCGCCGCGCGGTGTCGCTGAGGCTCGTGCTGGCGCGCTTGCCGGCCGCCAGTTCGATCTCGGTGAGCGATTGGTACGGACTCTGGCCGATCGAGTGGACCGACAGGCGGAAGAACAGGTCCCGCATCGTCGAATTGCCGGCGATGATCACCTCGTAGATCGAACGCGGATCGACCGGAAACTCCTGGATGGCGCGGGCAAGATAGCCGACCAGCGTGCGCTGCAGCGTGCGCGTCGGGTCCTCGGTGTCGTACTGGATGCGCGCCATGACGTCGGAGCCGCCGAAGCGCTGCGGATTCTCGAACGAGGAGTCTGCTACTACCTCGCCCGTCTCGAGATCGAGCAGGCGCATGACGATCGTCGTCGTGCCCAAATCGATGGCGAGCCCGTGCAGCGGACCCGTGCCGCGATCGATTTCGGTCCCGTCGAGCAGGATGCGGTCGCCGTCGCGCGTGACAGCGGGATCGAGCGCCCAGCGGCGGGCGCCCGTCGGCAACGCGAAGGCGTGTTTTTCGATCCGCATTTCGCCGCGCCGCATGGTGTGGCAGCGGACGAGGCCGGCGTCGGACTTCACGCGCGCGCAGCACGACAGGCGAAACAGGCCCTTCAGGTGGCGTTCCGCCGGCGCCGGTGCCGACAGGTGTTCCAGTCCTTCGACCACCTCGACAACGCACTCCTTGCACTTCCCCTGCTTGTTGCAGGAGGTCGGAACCTGGAGGCCGAGCCGCTCGGCGTGCGTGAACAAGGACTCGCCGGTCCCGATGGTCGTCACGTGCCCGTTGAAATGGAGCTCCACGCTCATGCCTTCGCTTCGAGCGCCTTGAGGCCGGCATGGATGTAACCCATCGCGAACGCCATGCCGGCGTGCCAGGGCGCGCCGCAGCTCATCTGCGGGGCGTGGTCGGGAATGACGACGCCCTCGAAGCCGTTGCGCTGCAGGATTGCGAGCACGCGGAGGATATCCACCTCACCGTCGTCGATGAACGTCTCCTTGTAGTACGGCACCTTGTCGCGCACGTTGCGCAGGTGGACGTAGCCGAGCCGGTGCTGGCGGCTGTAGTGGTCGACGACGTCGTAGATGTCGCCCTCGGTCATCTCAGCGAGCGAGCCCACGCAGAACTCCAGCTGGTTGGCCGGACTCGGGTTGAGGTCGATGACTTTCTGGTAGAGGTGCGGCTGGTAGACGAGGCGCGGCTGGCCGCGGATCGTCGGCATCGGCGGGTCGTCCGGGTGCAACGCGAGCCGTACCCCGGACGCCTCCGCGACCGGGAGTACTTCGTTGAGAAATCGCTCCAGGCGACTCCACAGCTGCTCCGGCGTGGTCGACGGAAGATTGCCCGCCGGCGCCTTGGGATCGAACACCATGTTCCAGACCATGCCGTGCGGCATCGGAAGGTCGTAGGGGCCTTCCATCCCGACGGACGGCGCCTCGCCCCGCGCATAAGTCCCCTTCGTGCGGCCGGCGACGCCTGCGATGGAGAAATTGTACCCCATGATCGGGATGCCGGCTTCCCCCAGCCGCCGGAGGATGGTTTTCACATTCTCGATGTGCAGCGCGCGCTTCGGCCCATCGAGCAGGATGTCGTGCCAGTGCGCCGGATCGAAATTCTCGATCGCCTCCAGCTTGAGGCCGGCGGCCTCGACGTTCCGGCGCAATTCGACCAACTCGTCCAGCGTCCAGAGGCGGTCGGGATCGCCGGCGAGGCCCCAGCCGTAGTCGGTGCCGGTGGGCTGGTCGTCCGCCCCCTGGTGCATGCCCCCGCGGAAATAATCGACGAGATGGGCCACGATGTGCGTGGCGCCGGCCTGGCGCGCGAATAGAAAATTCTCGCGCGTCAGCATGTGCCGGTAGAGTCCGAGTCCGAGCTTCATCGGGGTTGATACAGGATGTGGGTCCGGCGGCGCAGGGCTACTCTCCGCCCGGTCAACTGTTGACTGCCCGGCGGCGGGCGAGCGACCCGCCGTCGATCCACTCGCTTTCGACGAGTTCGATGCGCGGGTTGGCGGGAATGCCGAAGTCGCGATTGGCGATGCGGGCGGCCAGCAACTCCACCGCCCAGGCTCCCATCAGGTGCTGGTTCTGCTGCAGCCCCGAGAAACCCGTGCCCTCGACCTGGTGGCTGAGCACGACCACGCCCACGTCGCGAGGAACCTTGATCCCCTCCGCCTTCAGGATGGCGCGCAACCGCACCACCATCTCGGGCAGATGCACGAAAACCAGGACATCAGGCTGGGTGGACCGCAACCAGTCGCCCAGCGGCTTCGCTTCCACCTCGTCCATCCGGAGGATCGGCAACGCGCGCCCGGGCCTCAACACGTGTTCGCACCAGCCCAGGTAAGCCGCCGAGTGGGCGTTTGCACTGCGCGTCTCCTCGTACGCGCCCAGCACGAGGCCCGGTCGGCGATAACCCAAGCGGTGCACCCGGTCGAGCGCGGCGCGCGTGTCGTTGTAGAAATGGCTGGTGATGCGGTGCAGCGGCGTGCGGATGCTGAGTCCGAGGGTGACGACCGCCTGCTGGTCGAGTTCCGCCGGAAACTCCTGCTCGAAGTCGGGACTGCCAAAACAGAGCAGCCCCTCGATGCTGCGCGCCTCGAGGATGGAGCGAAACCGCCGATAGTTCATGCCCGGGGCCCGCAGCCACAGGGGCTCGAGCCGGTAACCAAGTTCGCCGGCGCGGCGGGCCATACCCTCGTGAATCCGCGCGAGGTGCCGCGACTGCTCCCAGGGCCGGGCCTGGTCGTAGAAGGAGATCACGCCAAAGCACGCCTGCTGCCGGGCCGCGCGGGCCTTACGCAGGTGGCGCATGAGGTGCACGATCGCCGCGTCAGGGGTGTAGCCCTCCGCCTTGGCGAGGCGGTGAACGCGAGCCTTGGTTGCGGCCGAGATGCGCGGGCTGTCGCGGAGGGCCAGCGAAACCGCGGAGGGCGACACGCCGGCGAGGCGCGCGAGGTGGCGGACGTTCATCGGGTCAACTGTTGACCTATTCGGGCGCCGCGGCGAGCGCGAAGGCGGTCCGCCCGGGGTTGGAAACAGGGTTCGGCGAACTTGAGGAAGATCGGCCCGTCGAGCGGGTCACTGCGCCGGACCATGAAAGCTTTCCGGCGGCCCGAGGTAGCTCGGTTTCAAGCCGCCAAGATCGACGACCAGCTTCTGCATCACCACGCCCGGATCGATCATCCAGATCTTGAGCGTGTGGTAGCCGGCCGTCCCCAGCGTGTGTTTCGATCGGCCGAAGCGGGCATTGTCCGCCACCGACTTTTCCCAATCCCGATTCCCGTTCTGCGCCTGGTATCCCTGCGGCACGAGCGTGACCACCTCCGGCGGCTCGTCATCGAACGAGACGCCATAGCGCAGACCGCGGTCCGGCACGAAGTTCAAGGTCGGGGCGGTGACCGCCGTCACCTCCACCGGCCCGTTGTCCCGAACGAACATTCGATATTCCAAGCAGGGCGAATCCTGTCCGGGCGTGGCGCTCGGCGTGTCGACCGGGGCCTCGGCGCGCATGCCGGAGAGAGTCCGGCCGTAGTCGTCGATCTTCATCCAGTGTCGCGCGCCGACGTCGGTTCGCTTCGAGAAATGCCCGGGTTCGATCGAAACGACGCCCTGCCCTTCCGCGAAGCCCTGCAGGTTGTCGCGCGTGACATCGGCCAGGGTCACCGCCTTCACGTGAATCACCACCTCACGCCCGGCACTGGTCACGACAATGGTGCCGGCGGCTTCGCCCGCCGGAACCTGGCTCCAGTCGATCGACACGCCGATGCGCTTGTCCGGGCCCAGGGTACCGCCGTCCGCTTCGAGCACGATCCACGGCGCGCTGGTCTTCGCCGCAAACCGAACCGGCTGGCGGGTGCGGTTGAAGACTTCGAAGTAGCTTTGTTGTTGGTTGAGCGAATCGAATGGCGGCAACGTCGCTTCCTTTTCGACGGCGTCGGCGACGCCCTCGACCGCGACGCCCAGGGCGGCGCCCGGCGGCCCAAATTGCGGCACGGCGGGCTCGACCAGCGTGAGATGAAGGAGGCTGTTCTCCGGGGGATCGCGCCAGGTCGTGTAGCCGAGCACGGGCTGGTCCATGAAATGCGCCCACTTGCCGTTGGCGAAGTCCCCGTTGAAGTGGTGCATCATCGCCGTGAACTCATCGAACAGGCGGTGAGTCTCGGCGGCTTGTTCCCGGGCGCTGGCGCGGCCCTGTTGCGCGTAAAGCGCGTTCCGCCCGGCTGCGAGGTAGATCCGGTTCAGCAAGGCACTGGCCTGGGCCGGAAACTGCACGAGTTGGTAGAACGCATCGCGCTTCGCGGCCGGCAGCGCGGCGGAGATCTTGTCGGCTTGGGCGGCGATGGCGTTGAAGTCCGCCACCACCGTTTCCGCTTCGCGATAATCGGTCAGGCTGTAGGTATCGGGCGCCAACAGCTCGGGTTTGCGCCGGCCATTATACTTCGCGTACTTGGCGACGATGTCGGCGATCTCGGCGGCATGCGCCGGACCGAATTCGCGCGTGGCCCAGGCGCGGCCGAATTCGTCGAAGTTCGAGGCGGTCCATCGCTTCGTGTCCCACGCCAGGCTCAGGTAAAATTCGAGCGGGAACTCGTAGCCCTTGAAGTGGCCGACATTGACGATCCAGACGCGATCGGCGCCGTAGCGCTTCGCCAGCGAAAGCTGGTCCCAGATCTTGGGGAGCGGGTTCGAGTTGAGCCATTGGTAGCTGCGGGGGCCGCCGTGGTAGTCGAAGTGATAGTAGACCCCGGCCCCGCCCGGGCGGACACGTTCGGCGGCGGTCGGCAGCCGCCGGACATTACCCCAGTTGTCCTCCGCCCAGAGCAGCGTGACGTCGTCGGGCACGCGCATGCCGTGCTCATAAAACTCCTGCACTTCCTTGTAGAGGCACCATACTTGGGAAATCTCGCCCAGGGGACGGCCGTATTCCTGACGGAGAATGTCGCGCTGCACGTCGACGATGTGTTCGAGCAGCGCGCGGTTGGCGTCAGGCCCGCCCGGCGCCATCTCGGTGTCGTTCGCTCCGCGGAGCCCGATGGTCACGAGGCTCTCGTAGTTCTTGTTCCGCCGGATGCCCTCGCGCCAGAAATCCTCGAGCACCTGCGGGTGCGTGGCGTAGTTCCACGGGCCGATGGTCTTCAAGTAACGCCAATCCCATTCCTTCTGGGCGCGCAGCATCGGCTCCTGGTGCGACGTGCCCATCACGATGCCATAGTCGTCGGCCAGGCGCGCATTGTCCGGGTCGTCCTCGTTGAAGGCGTTGTTCCACATCGCCGGCCAGAGGTAGTTGGCGCGGAGGCGGAGCAGCAGCTCGAACAATTTCGAGTAGAATTCATGCCCATAGTTCGCGACGCCTTCCGGCGCGCGGGGGTTGGCGGCCTTGGTCACCGTCCCGAATTTCGCCCGCACCCAGTTGGTCAGGTCCGGCGCCTCGTCGTTGAGGAAGATGCCGCGATATTTGACGGACGGGGACGCGATGACGTGGCGGCCGGCGCGCACGTACAAAGCCTCGCGATGCTCCGGCGGCAGGTCGGCCCACCAGTACCAGGGCGACACGCCGATCTGCTGCGATAGTTCATAGATGCCGTAGATGGTCCCGCGCTTGTCGCTGCCGGCGATGACGAGCGCGCGATCCACGCCGGGCATCGGTTTGTCCACCGTCTCGATCACCCAGGATTCCCATTGGCCGCGAACGGGGGTCACGTCGAGCTTCCCGGCGCGCACCAGCGCATCGACCATCGCGCTCCGCCCCACCGTTCCGACGATGACGGCCAGCCGTTTCCCCTGGAGCTCGCCGGCGACGGCGGGCGTTACCCCGGCCACGCGATCGATGTCGGCCTGCAGGTCATGCGCGGCGCGGACCACCCCGGGATAATCCGCGGTGTCGACCACCAATGGGGCTGCCTTGCCCGCCACGACCAGCGGAAAGTCACCGGGCGCGTTGGACGAAGAGACGATCGACGCGTCGCCGAGCGCCGCGCGGGCGCAAGAACCGGCAAAAAACAGCAGGACGGCGGCGACGGCTTTCGCGCAGGCTGACGATCGGGTAAACGGCGTCATGGCAACGGGGGTTTGGGGGCAACCCGACCGCAATGCCAGCGCGATTCCGAGGCGGCAATTGCACTAATTATAGTGCGGCGCATGCGTCATCGCGGGTGGGTTTGGCGTTCGCCGCGGCGCCAAAAAATTCATCGCCAAATGCCCCGGCCGAGGGACAATGGCCCCGCTCACGCTCGTGAGGCCTCGCTGGAAGGGTGGCAGAGTGGTCTATTGCGGCGGTCTTGAAAACCGCTGAACCGAAAGGTTCCGGGGGTTCGAATCCCTCCCCTTCCGCCAGCGCCGGAAGATGTTCAAGGGGATCTCGGCGCCAACAGGCCCCGATACCGGAGCCATTCCTCCGCCCGACGCGGCCACTCCGACGCATTGCCCAGACCGGCGCGCATGCCCATGCCGTGGGCGCCTTTCTCGAATACATAGAGTTCGGCCGGTACGCCGGCGCGCGTGAGCGCCTGGAAAAAGCGGATGCTGTTCTCCACGGGAACCGACTGGTCTTCCTGCGTGTGGATGAGAATGGTCGGCGGTGTGCGGCTGGACACCTGGTTCTCAAGTGACATGCGATCCAGCAAGGCGGCGGTTGGCTCCTTGCCGAGGAGCGCGTCGCGCGACCCGCGGTGCACAGCCGGATCGTGCATGGTAATGACCGGATAGAGCAGGATCAGGAAGTCCGGCCGGGCGCTGACCGCGTCGAGTTTCGCGCCGGTCTTTCCGGCGGGATCGTCAAAAAGGGTTCCGGCGGTGGCTGCGAGATGTCCCCCGGCCGAGCTTCCCATCAGGCCGATGCGATCCGGGTCGACGTGAAATTCGGCCGCCCGAGACCGGACCAGGCGGACGGCCCGCAACACGTCCTGCATCGGCGCCGGGTGCCCAAACTCGGACAGGCGATATTTCAGGACAAACGAGGTCACGCCGAGCGTGCTCAGCCAGTTCGCAAACTGCACGCCTTCCCGTTCGAAAGAGAGGCGAACATAACCGCCGCCGGGACACACGATCACCGCGGTGCCATTCGGCTTGTCCACCGCCGGCGCAAACACCGTCAACGTCGGCTCGCTGACATTCGACACGCGCCCGTCCTCCCAATGCTCGGGTCCCAAACCCGGCTTGGCACCGGGGACTCCCTCCGGCCAGAGCGGGATCACGGTGGGCGCGGCAGGGGCGGAGGTGGCGATCAGGGCCATGAGCAAGGGAACAATCGTTTTGAAGTGCATGGCGGCGCCGGAGTCTGATGGTTGTCGAACCAGCCAACCGCGATGAAGCATCGGCGCCGGCGCGACGCCGGCAATACGATTTCGCCGTGGCGCCTCAGTTGCTGCGCCGCCCGCCGTTGAGGATGAGCAGGATTTGGAGCAAGCTGCCGAGCGAAGCGACAAACGCCGCGACGTAAGTCAAGCCGGCTGCATCGAGTGTCTCATTGACGCCCGGCATTTCACTGCGGTCGAGAATGCCCAGGTTGACCAGCTGTTTCTTGGCCCGGTTGCTCGCGTCGAATTCGACCGGCAGCGTGACGAGCTGGAAGAGGCAGATGACCGCCAGCGCGGCGGCGCCCAAGGTCAGGAACGTGCCGCCGAGCCCCTTGGCCCCGAGAAAAATGCCGAGGATAATGAGGAACTGCGACGCACCGGCCGAGATCTGGGTGGCGGGAACCAGCGTTTGCCGGAACTTCATCATCGCATAACCGGCCTTGTGCTGCAGCGCGTGACCCGCTTCGTGGGCGGAGACACCGAGGGCGGCGAGGCTCGTGCCGCTGTAATTGTGTTCCGAGAGGGCGAGGCGCTTGTGGATCGGGTCGTAGTGATCCGTCAACGTGCCCTCGACCGGAACGATTTCGACATCGTAGATCCCGGCGCTTTCCATGACCGCGGCTGCCGCTTCCCGGCCGGTGATGTGGCCGCGGGACGGTATTTGCACGTTCTTGCCGTAGGCGCTGTGCACGCGCATTTGCGCGTAGAGGCCGAACAACATGGGGACGGCAATGAGGATGATCCAGAGCA
>Ga0310810_10000983_pt1 | contig 28881 bp, 27 predicted proteins | sample NCmetagenome_FD_207641 | JGI IMG/M metagenome (GOLD analysis project Ga0310810, IMG submission 207641) | Soil microbial communities from experimental microcosm in Duke University, North Carolina, United States - NC | ecosystem: Engineered > Artificial ecosystem > Soil microcosm > Unclassified ... | reverse complement strand
ACCTTGTAGCGCTCTGCGTTGCCGGCGGCGATGGCCAGCGCCTCGCGTGAAACGTCGGTCGCCGTAATGCGAGCATCGGTGACCTCGTGGGCCAGGCTGACGGCGATGTTGCCGCAACCGGTGCCGATATCGGCGATCTTCGGCGCCTCCAGCTCGAAGCTGTTCAGAATCTCGAGTGCTTCTTCGACGATGAATTCCGTTTCGGGACGCGGAATGAGGACCGCCGGTGTGACGGCGAAATCGATGCCCCAGAACTCCCGGACGCCGACGATGTAGGCCGCCGGCTCACGGGCGATGCGACGCGCGATCCATTGAGAGAACATCGGCTCGAGCGTCGCTGGAGGTTCGCCACCGCGCTCGGTAAGCAGCCTCACACGATCCCACCCGAGGATGGTACAGGCGAACAGCGGCACATCGACCGCGGCTTCAGCCGGCGCGATTCCGGCGGAGACGAGCTGTGCGCGTGCCCCGGCCAGCTTCTCGTGCAGGGAGAGTGCGTGGTGAGCCAATGATGTGTCCGCGTCAGTGCCTGGTCGGGCCCGGCTCTCCGGGATCCACGGTGGTGACTTCCTTGAGCTTCTGGGCGTTGTAGAACGACGACACCTGATCGAGCAGCTCGCTGATATCACCTTCGAGCACGTCGTGGAGCTGATGCGTCGTGAAGTTGATGCGATGGTCGGTGATGCGGCTCTGCGGGAAGTTATAGGTGCGAATCTTTTCGGATCGTTCGCCGGTGCCCACCTGGCTGCGGCGATCCTTCGCGATGGCGTCCTGCTGCTTCTGCATCTCCATTTCGTAGAGACGGGCGCGCAGCACCTTCATCGCTTTTGCCCGGTTCTTGATTTGCGACTTCTCGTCCTGCTGCGACACGACGACGCCGCTGGGGATGTGCGTCAGCCGAACGGCTGAGTACGTGGTGTTCACGCTCTGACCGCCAGGCCCGCTCGAACAGAACGTGTCGATGCGGAGATCCTTCTCGTTGATCTGGATGTCCACGTCCTCGGCTTCCGGCAGCACGGCAACGGTGGCTGTGGACGTGTGGATACGTCCGCTCGCTTCGGTGTCCGGCACGCGCTGCACGCGATGCACGCCGCTCTCGTACTTCAACCGGCTGTAGACGCCGCGGCCCTCGATTGAGACGATCGCTTCCTTCAGGCCGCCGCCGCCGGTGTCGCTGCTCGACATGACGTCCAGCTTCCAGCCCTGCCGTTCGGCGTAGCGCGTATACATCCGGAACAAGTCGCCCGCAAACAGCGCGGCCTCGTCTCCGCCAGTGCCGGCGCGGATTTCGAGGAGGACGTTCTTCTCGTCGTTCGGGTCCTTCGGAATGAGGAGGACCTTCAGTTCCTGGAGCAGCGCCTCGCGTTTCACCGTGAGCGTCGTCAGTTCCTCTTGCGCGAGCTCGCGCATCTCGGCGTCGGTGCCCTTGGCCAGTTCCTGGGCCCCGGCGATATCCTGCTCGACGGTCTTGTATTCGCGGAATTTCTCGACCAGCGGCTCGAGCTCCGAAAGCGCCTTGCGCGCTTTCTTGAACTCAGCCGGATCGGCCTGCACTTCTACCGTGCCGACGCGGGCCATCAGCTCTTCGTAACGGGATTCGACGGTCGTCAGTTTGTCGAACATGCGATGTGGTGTCCGGCTTTAGCCGGACGATCGAGGTCCGCCTGAAGGCGGACACGACAGATCGTAGCGTATTAGCCGCCGGAAACGGGCGGCAGGAAGGCGACTTCGTCGCCCTCGCTGACTGACGCAGTCATCCGCGAGTAGTCGGCGTTGACCGCGACGGACATGGTTCGCTCGTATTCGCCGAGCGCGGGCATCTCCGTCACGAGCGTCCTCCACACTGTTTGGACGGTCGCCGGGTGTGGAACGTCCCGGACGAGCTCACCCGAGCCCGCCAAATCCCTGAGCCGCGCAAACAGTCGGATCGTTACGCGCATGCGATTCGATAGGCCGTCTCCCGTGCAGCCTCATCCTCTGGATCGGCGGTGGCGCCTTCGAGCCACACATCCCCGCCGGCGAAATGCTCGTGTTTCCAGATTGGCACGATCTGTTTGACGCGCTCGATGGTGTATCGGCACGCCGCGAACGCGTGTGCACGGTGCGGTGACGCCGCGGCGATGATGATGCTTGCTTCGCCAATGTCCAGACGTCCCGTCCGGTGATGCACCGCGACACGTGTGTCTGGCCACGCCTGCCGCGCCTCATCGACGATGCGATTGAGCGCACGAACGGCCAGTGCATCGTAGGCTTCGTATTCGAGGTATTCGACGCGGCGTCCCTGATTGTGATCGCGCACCAGCCCGACGAACGGCGTGATCGCGCCGTCGCCCGAACCGGTCTTGGCGAGCTCATCGACGAGACCCTGCAGATCAAGCACCTGGCTGGTGACTGCCACGAGCGGGACCGACATACGCTCAGTATAGCGACGGCACTTTTTACTTTTCCACTTGAACGAAGTGCTGCATCGGCCCGTGTCCCTTGCCGAGATCCGGCGCATGCCGAATCGCATCCGCAATGTACCGCTGCGCACGTGGGATGGCCTCGCGGAGGGTGCGTCCCAACGCCAGGTGCGACGTAATCGCCGCCGCAAACGTGCACCCGGTGCCGTGCGTGTGACGACCGGGCACACGCGGATGACGGAACTCCACGAATTCGCCGTGCTCGAACAGCAGGTCCACGATGTCGTCGGATGGATAGTGGCCGCCCTTGATTAACACCGCGGTGGCGCCCAGTGCACCGATGCGACGCGCGGCCTCATGTCGATCGGCGTCGCTCGTGATGCGAATGCCGCTCAGCGCTTCTGCCTCGGGAATGTTGGGTGTCACGAGAAAGGCTTCGCGCAGCAACTCGGTCTTGAGACTGCCGACGGCTTCCTCGTCGATCAACCGGTCGCCGCCTTTCGCAATCATCACCGGATCAACGACGAGGAATGGAATCTCGAGGTCTTTGACCGCCGCGGCGACAGCTTCGACGATCGCCGCATTGGCGAGCATCCCGGTCTTGGCCGCATGCGCGCCGATGTCGGCGACGACGGCTTCGATCTGCGCGGTCACCAGATCGGCAGACACCGCTTCGAACATGGTGACGCCGAGCGTGTTCTGCGCGGTGACGGCGGTGATGGCGGACGTGCCGTACAGACCGTGTGCGGCAAACGTCTTGAGATCGGCTTGAATACCTGCGCCGGCGCCGGAATCACTTCCGGCGATCGTCAGCGCGATGCGCATTGACTCTTCAGCGAGCGTGGCGCCCGACGACACGCCACAGCGCCGGCACGAAACCGGCGGCGATCGCGAGCTTGATCATGTCCGGCAGCAGAAACGGGTAGAGTCCGGTGGCAAGCGCGGCTTGCATGCCAACGGGTGTGCTGCCCGTGAGCGTGCGTGCGAAGAGCCCGAGCCACAGCACGCCTGACGCGAAGATGATCGCCAGGCCGCCGAGCATCGCGAGCACAGACGTGACGTAGCGCCGATCGAATCCTCGCTCGGCGAGATAGCCTGTGACAAACGCGGCCAACGGGTACGCCATCAGATAACCGCCCGTCGGTCCGAGCAGACGAAGCGCTCCCGGCGGCAGCGTCGCCGATGCGGCAAACACCGGCAGACCAGCAATGCCGGCGGCGAGATACAGAATCTGACTCACAGCGCCGAGCCGCGAGCCCAGCGCGAGACTTCCCACCAGCACGACCATCGGCTGCAGCGTCAGCGGGACGGTGGTAAAGGGCAGCGGCACGCTGATCTGTGCGGCAGCGGCAGTCAGTGCGGTGATGAAGAGCACCGACGCGATCTGAATGCCGCGCGGAGTGGCAGTCGAGTCTCCGCGCACTGTGAGCACACGCAGCAATGTGTCGGAAGTCGTCGCCGTCATGAAGGTCAATTCTAGACCACCCCACCAACCACGAACCACTAACTACGAACCACGAACTAACGCGACAACACCAGCAAGTACTGGTAAGGCAAGTCCTCGTGGGCGATGACCTTCAGGCCCGCCGCGGCCGCATCGCTCTCGACGAGGGACTGCGCGACCCGTTCATTGGGGTCAGGTCCGGGCCCGCCCCGGCCCGGTTTCCAGTTGACGATACCGATGAGGCCGGTCGGCTTCAGCGCGTTCGCCAGGTTGCGCAGATAGTCGACGCGGTTTTCGACTTCCTGGTAAGCGTCCACCATCAGGATCGCGTCCAGCGTTTTCGAGGGAAGCATCGGATCGTTACCGTGCGCCTGCACCGTGGCGACGTTCTCAAGACCTTCCCGCTGAACGCGCCGCTTGATTCCGTCCAGCATGACACGCTGCACGTCCTGCGCGTAGACCTTGCCCTTCGGTCCAACTCGTTGTGCGAGACGGATCGTGAACCAGCCGGCGCCCGCACCGATGTCGGCGACGGTCGACCCATCGGCAACGCGCACGGCGTCCATGATCTGCTCCGGCTTCTGCCAGAGCGTGCGATCCGGCTGCTCGAGGAGTCCGAGATCCTGAGGGGGGAACAGGCGCCCGTGACGTGGTTGCGGTTGTTGGCTTTGAGCATCCAGGCGGATCTGAAGATCCGTCCCTACGAACACACATGCGACCAGCGCAGCCATGATGCAGCGGCGCGTCTTGAGACCCGCCATCAATCGCGCGCTCATGACCGTTCTTTCCCCGCGATGCCCGGCCGCGTCATCGCTTCCACTGACAGGATGCGATCGAGATCGGCGGCATTCATCAATCCGTACTCGAGCACCAGCTCGCGAATCGAGCGCCCGGTAGCGACGGCGACCTTGGCGATCTCCGCAGTCTTGGCATAGCCGATGTACGGACTGAGCGCCGTGGCGACCGCCGTGCTGCGTTCGAGCAGCTCGCGGCAGCGCTGGACGTCGGCCTCGATGCCGTCCACCGTTCGGGTGCGCAGAGCGATCATCGCGTTCCGGAGAATGGTCGACGAGTGTATCGCGTTCCACGCGATCACGGGCATCATCACGTTCAGTTCGAGCTGTCCGGCATCTGACGCGACACACACCGTCGTATCGCAGCCGTACACCTGATAGCACACCTGGTTCACCATCTCGGGCACGGACGGATTGACTTTCCCAGGCATGATCGATGACCCGGGCTGTACTGCCGGCAACACGATCTCGGCCAACCCCGCGCGCGGACCAGAACTGAGGAGCCGCAGGTCGCTCGCGATCTTCGACAGCTCCACGGCCAGACGCCGCATCGCACCCGAGTAGGCGAGCACATCGCCCATGCTCTGTGTGACGCGAAAGCGATTCGGCGCCGCTGTGACGTCGATGCCGGTGTGGACTCCGATGTTGGCGACGGCGCGCTCAGTGAAGTCGTCTCCGGCGTTGAGTCCCGTGCCGACGGCGGTCGCGCCGAGGTTCAACTCCTTCAGTCCTTCAGACGCGAGTTCGATATCGTGTGCCGCGCGATCGATGCAGCCGGCGTAGCCGCTGAACTCCTGGCCGAGCGTAATCGGCACCGCGTCCTGCAAGTGCGTGCGGCCGACTTTCAGCACCGACGCGAACATGTCGGCCTTGCGCGCGAGCGAGCTGGCGAGCGCGTGCGCCGCGTCCACCAGCCACTGATGCCCGAGTAGCAGCGCCAGACGCGTCGCCGTCGGGAACACGTCGTTGGTGGACTGTCCCATGTTGACGTGATCGTTGGGATGGACCAGCCGATATTCGCCCTTCGCGCCACCGAGAATTTCGGACGCGCGATTGGCGAGCACCTCGTTGACGTTCATGTTGTGCGACGTGCCGGCGCCTGCCTGATACACGTCGACGATGAACTGGTCGCTCAGCGAGCCTTTGAGGATCTCGTCCGCGGCCTGAATGATCGCGCCGCCGATCCTCGCGTCGAGACGACCGAGCGCTACGTTCGATTGGGCCGCGGATTTCTTGATGAAGACGGTGGCAGTGATGAGTGGCGTCGGCGCGTGCAGGCCACTGATCGGAAAGTTCTCGACCGCACGTGCCGTCTGGATGCCGTAATAGGCATCATCGGGAACGGCGTATTCGCCCAGCGGATCGCGTTCGATCCGTGCCATCAGTGCAATCGACGATGGACGATGGAGGACGGACGAATGAGGGCGCGGGAACGCAATCCGTCAATCGTCCCTCGTCGATCGTCCATTCATTGTTAATTATACTGAGCGGATGCCATCAGCCTTTCTCGACAGCGTGCTGGCCCTGGTCGTGCGGACGTCCACCGATCTTCCACCTGATGTACGGGCGGCAATGCGGGTCGCCATGGGGCAGGAGCGCGAGGGCACGCAATCTTCGCAGGCACTGGCGGTGATCGCGCAGAACATCGACCTCGCGGCCGACGAGGAAGGCGCCATCTGCCAGGACACGGGCATGCCGACGTTCGAGGTCAAGACGCCGGTTGGCGCGAATCAGATCGCGATGAAGAAGATGATTCGCGAGGCCGTTGCGGAGGCCACCAAACGCGGCAAGCTGCGGCCAAACTCAGTGGACTCGCTCACCGGTGAAAATTCCGGCAACAACCTCGGTCCGGGCACACCCATCATTCACTTCGAGCAGTGGGAGAACGATGACGAGATCGAGGTGAAGCTGATCCTCAAAGGCGGCGGCTGCGAGAACATGAATGCCCAGTACTCGCTGCCTCAGGAGTTGCCGAATCTGGGCCGCGCCGATCGCTCGCTCGAGGGCGTGCGCAAATGCATTCTGCATGCAGTGTGGAACGCGCAGGGCAAGGGTTGCGCGCCGGGCGCGATCGGTGTCTGCATCGGTGGCGATCGCACCTCCGGATACGTCAACGCCAAGGAGCAGTTGTTTCGAACACTCGACGATGTGAATCCGGATCCACGACTCGCCGAGCTCGAGGCGTCGATCATGGGCGAGGTCAACAGGCTCGGCATCGGCACCATGGGATTCGGCGGCCGCATCTCGCTGATCGGCTGCAAAGTCGGCGCGCTGAACCGGCTGCCTGCCAGCTTCTTTGTCTCGGTCGCCTACGACTGCTGGGCGTATCGCCGGCTCGGCGTCGTGCTCGATGCTAAGAGCGGCGAGATCAAGCGGTGGCTCTATCGCGATGCGGCGACTCCGGTCGTCCACATGGCCGATCAGTCCGGCTTCCCGCGCACCGGACGTGAAGTCGTGCTGCGGACGCCGCTGACGGAGGAGCAAGTGCGATCGCTGAAGGTCGGCGATGTCGTGCTCGTCTCCGGGCGCGCCTACACCGGCCGCGACGCTGTGCATCATCACCTGATGTCGCACGAACCGCCGGTCGATCTGCGTGGCGGTGTCATTTATCACTGCGGGCCGGTGGTCAAGAAAGAGGGAGAGACGTGGCGCGTCACCGCCGCTGGCCCGACGACGAGCATTCGTGAAGAGCCGTATCAGGGCGACATCATCAAGCGGTTCGGGGTGCGGGCAGTCATCGGCAAGGGCGGGATGGGTGGCAAGACGCTCGCGGCTCTGCAGGAAGCGGGTGCCGTTTACCTCAATGCGATCGGCGGTGCGGCTCAGTTCTACGCCCGCACCATCAAGAGCGTGGATGGCGTCTCACTAATGGAGTTCGGTACGCCTGAGGCAATGTGGCATCTGACGATTGAGGAATTTCCCGCGATCGTGACGATGGACGCCCATGGGCACAGCTTGCACAAAGATGTTGAGCAGGCATCGGCCAGGGAACTCGCCGGAATTGGTAAGTAGTGGCGGCTGAGTGAGATACACTGGCCGTACCAGGCGGACGTGCTTGCCCGACCGCTCGGCCGGACGGTATAATTCTGGTTGGTTTCAACGGAGAGACATCGATGATTAACGTGTCCCCCACGGCAGCGACGAAGATCAACGAGCTGCTGGCTGAGGAAGGCAAGGCGGGCAGCGGCCTGCGCGTATTCGTGCAGGGTGGCGGGTGCTCGGGCTTCCAGTACGGTCTGATGATCGAGGAAGGCGGCGGCGCGGGCGACCAGGTCTACGAGTCGAACGGCGTCCGGCTGTTCGTGGATCCGGTCAGCATCAGTTATCTGAAGGGCGCCGAAGTCGATTTCGTTGACACCGTAACGGGCGGTGGATTCACGATCAAGAATCCCAACGCGACGTCTACGTGTGGCTGCGGTTCGTCGTTTAGCGTTTAACCACTCAGGGAAAGGTCAGGGCCCCGCGTGAGTTCCCTCCCTGATCTCAGCAGACTGACGCCGACGGGCGGCAAGCGCTCCAGTAAGCGGGAGCAGATTGTCAACGTCTTCCTGCGTCAGGAAGGTCATCTCAGCGCCGACGATCTCGTCGATCTGATTCGCAAAGAAGACCATCGCATCAGCCGCGCCACCGTCTATCGCACCTTGCAGTGGATGGTGGACGCTGGCATTGCTCGCAAGGTCGATTTCGGCGAAGGCCGATTCCGTTTCGAGCATTCGTATCGTCAGCCGCGGCACTTCCATCTCATTTGCAAAACCTGTCATCGGTCGTTCGAATTCCTCAGCTCCGACATCGAAGGGCTCGTTGAGGAAGTCGCGGCGGCCAGAAACTTCTCCGCCTCGCAGAGCGTCGTCCAGATCTATGGCACGTGTGAGGAGTGCCGCACTGGACGCACGTCGAGCCTCGAAGGCGGTCACACGGATCTCGTCTTTGCGCGTGACGCGCTGCGCATTGCGATTGCGACTGAGCGCAGCGGTCTCGATTTCTACACGCGCGCGGCCAAGGTGACGAAAGACGCCCGCGGTCGAAAGGTATTCCAGGACCTGGCGTTGGAGGAGAAGGAACATCTCGGCAAGCTCGAGACGCGCTACGCCGAGCTGCTGCGTCGCGATCCGCAGCTCGAATCACGGCCGACGTTCCTGTTCTTCAAGGGCGCCGCGAACGGGTTGTTCGCCGAAGGCGCGGATCGCCTGATGCGCGGCGTCAACGATCAGCAGGCATTGATGATCGGTATCCGCTGTGAGCGCGGCTCACACCGGTTCTTCAAGAAGTACGGCGAGCGCTTCGAGGATTCGGAAGGCAAGCAGATCTTCCTCGAGTTCGCCGACGAAGAGCGCGATCATCTCGATCTGCTGATTCGTGAATACCGTGCGCTCGTCAAACGACAAGGCCGCACACGCCGCGCCCGCTCGTCGTCTGCCACTGCACGCGTGAGCGCGCGGTGAAGCGCGTCGACCTTCACCTTCATACCACCGCATCCGACGGCCGCTGCAGTCCGCTGGAGCTCGTCGAACACGCTGCCGCCGCGGGCATCGCGGTGATGGCGGCGACCGATCACGACACGACCGGGTCAGTCGACGAGGTGCGCGTGCGCGCCGCGGAACGCGGGATCGAGGCGATCCCTGGTATCGAGATCACGGCCGTCGAAGATGGCAGCGATGTTCACGTACTCGGCTACTTCCTACAGACAACTGATGCATCGTTCCGGGAGTTTCTCGCCGGGCAACGGCGGACGCGTGTCGATCGTGTGCGCGCGATCGCTGGACGCCTCGCCGAACTCGGGATGCCCGTCGATCTGAGCGAGGCGCTGGCGGCCGTCGGGCAGCAGAGCAGCCGCGCGATCGGCAGACCACAAGTCGCGCGTGCGATGGTGGCCGCCGGTCACGTCGCCGATACGCGTGAGGCGTTCGATAAATGGCTCGGCCCCAATCTCCCGGCATTCGTGCCGCGTTCCGGGCCGTCGCCTGAGGCCGTGATCGAGACGATTCATCGCGCGGGTGGACTGGCGTCGCTGGCGCATCCCGGACGCACGCAGATCGACGCCAGAATTCCCGCGTTGCGCAACGCCGGTCTCGATGCACTCGAGGCCTATCACTCCGATCACGATGCGGCGGCTGCCGATCGCTACCACCGCATGGCTGACGATCTCGGTCTCCTGATCACCGGCGGATCCGATTACCACGGCGACCCTGCGCATGGTGTGTCGATTGGATGCTCCACGCTGCCGTCCGAGTGCTGGCAGCGGCTGCACGCGGCACGGCATCGACATGCCGCCGCCTGACAGCCTCGTTCAGATCCGCAAGATCACCAAGGACTATCGCAGCTTGCGCCCGCTGCGGATCGAGTCGCTTGACCTGCAGGCAGGCCAGACGCTGGCCCTCTGCGGGTTCGACAGCATGACGGCGGAGATTCTCGTCGATTTGATCACCGCCGCTATCGTGCCCGACAGTGGTGAGATCAGGGTGTTCGGCCAGCTCACGACGGCGATCGCCGATCGCGAGTCCTGGCTGCAGACGCTCGATCGCTTCGGCCTGCTGACGGAGCGTGCGGTGCTGGTCGAGCAGTTCACTGTCGAGCAGAACCTGGCGATCCCGTACTCCTTGTCAGTGGAGGATCTGTCGGCGGATCTCAAGACGCGCGTCGCCGCCCTCGCCGACGAAATCGGGTTTGACAGATCAGATCTCCGGCGTCAAAGCGGAGTCCTGCCGCCGCTTGGCCGTTTGCGTCTGCGGTTGGGCCGCGCGCTGGCACTGAATCCGAGCGTGTTGCTGGCCGAGCATCCCAATGCGACGCTCGCTCCCGAGGAAGCCGCGCGTTTTGGCGCAGATCTCCAGCGTATCGTCCGCGCTCGCGGAATGTCCGCACTGGTGCTGACCGCGGATCACGACTTCGCGCGTGTCGCCGCCGACGAGGTGCGGGTGTTGCACCCCGCGACGGGCACACTAAAGTCGTCATCCGTGTGGCGCCGCTGGTTCTCGTAGACTCGGGATTGCGTGAGGGCGGGAGCGACGGGCGGCGACGTGGATTTTAGCCGGCCTCTAGGCCGGTTATCCCCGGGCGCGGGGCTCAGCCTTCGATGAGACGAACGTCTCCGGCGCGTGGGCCCTTGGTGGATTCCTCCGCCGTGAACTCAACGCGCTGTCCCTCGCGCAGCAGCTCGAAGACCGCCTGGCGTACGGCGCTGCGATGAAAAAAGTGCTCGATACCGCTCTCATCGCGAATAAAGCCGAAGCCCTTGTCGATGAGCAGACGAGCGATTGTGCCGGTCGGCATAGCCGTGTCCCTCCGATGCTTCGCCAGAAGCTGGGCCAGTGTAGGGAAGACGCCTCTGCGAAGTCAAGCACGCCCAAAGCCGTTCGTTGTCCGTAAGTTATACGAATAGCAGGGCTTCACATTAGGATGATTCGTGCTCTCCGCCGTGATTCTCGCCGCCGGCGACTCCTCGCGCATGGGCGCGCCGAAGGCAGCGCTCATCACACCTGACGAGGGCGACAGTTTCATTGCTCGCATCGTGCGTACGTTGCGTGCGTCGGATGTTCACGACCTGGTCATCGTCACCGGCCGGCATCACGATGCGGTGATCGACGCGCTGACGCGCGATCGAGTGACGCCCTCACCGCGCATCGTTCGCAATCCGGATCCATCGCGAGGTCAGTTGTCGTCACTGTTCGCCGGCATGGATGCCGTGGTGACACCGCGCACCGAGGCGTTGATGATGACGCTCGTCGATGTGCCGCTCGTCCGTGTCTCGACGGTGATCGCCGTGATCGACGAGTGGCGCCGTTCGCGCGCGCCGATTGTTCGTCCGGCGATCGGCGATCAGCACGGGCATCCCGTCATCTTCGATCGCGCGGTGCTCGACGAGATCCGCCGCGCGCCGCTTGATGCGGGTGCGAAGTCAGTGGTGCGTGCGCACGAACACGAGATCGTGAACGTGCCTGTCGATGATGAAGGATGTGTGAGGGACGTCGATACGCCGTCTGATTACGAGGCGCTTGGTCGCAAGTGATCTGTCAGAGATAGCGGAGAAAACGGAGGCAACGGTTTCACACGGAGAAACGGAGGAACGGAGATCAGTCATCCGTTCCCTCCGCAAACTCCGTTTCCTCTTACTTGAACATATATCTGAGCCCGCCCCAGAACTGATAGTTCACATCCGGGTCGCTCATGCGATCGAAGAACTGACGCCACTCGAAGCTCGCGTCGAGCCGGTGTCGCTTCGTCGTGTTCTTCCACACCGGGAACCCCGCCGTGCCGAGCCATCCAAACGTGAACTGGTCGCCATGCGTGAAGTCCCACAGCGTGAGGCCGGTGCCCAGCGAGATTCCGCGCGCGAACGTATAGCCGACCTCGAGGTCACCAAAGAGGCTTGTGCGATCGGTTTCCTCGAGATTGATCGCGACACCAATCGCGGGAGTGAACATGAAGCCGCTCTCGAAGTCGCCGGCGACGCGGACCTGCACACCGCCCTTGACGCCGAAGAGCTTGTCACCAAACGCGGAGACCGTGTTATCCGGATGGGTGAATCCGAGGCCAGCCGGATCGTCCTCGTCGTACTGCCGCTGTTGCTTGCCAAAGTACCCGGCGAAGAACGGTCGGTATGTCAGTGCCTGGTCTTCCGCGGCCAGCCGATCCTCTTCGGCTTTCTTCGCGGCGGCCTCCGCAGCCCTCTTTGCAGCTGCTGCCTTCGCGGCCTCGTCGGCCTTGCGCGCCTCTTCGGCCCTTTGGGCCTCCGCAGCCTTTCGCGCTTCTTCGGCCTTGCGCGCCTCTTCAGCCCTGCGCGCTTCGTCCGCCTTCCGCGCGGCTTCTTCCGCGGCCGCTTTCGCCGCTGCCGCTCTCTTCGCTTCCTCGGCGCGTCGTGCCGCTTCGCGGCTTGGCTCGCGGCTGAGGAGGGAGATGTTGCCGCAGATCTTCGGTACGAAGAACGTCAACGTCTCCGAGAGGTTGTCGATGACGAATTGAAAACCTTCGAGTGGCTTGTCGCCCCCCCACTGGACTCTCGTCACAGTGGCCGGCTTGCCGGATCGACGGAGCGCCATCCATTCGATCCGTGTCCCGGGCGCGATCGTCGTTTCCATCACCATGCCGCCGGCGAGGATCTTGTTGACCTCCGCGGTGTTGGCGCCCAGGTTATCCATCTCGAGCACTGCGCGGACATCGCTCTGGATGCGCGCCTGCGAAAACATCTTCTGCAATGCGTCGACAGTGTTGACAGGCCTGGTAAAACGCGTGGCACCTCCGAGCCGCCGGATGGGTCGATAGTCAGTTGTTGCCTGCGGCTGCTGCTGTGCGGCGGCAGCCGCTTCGCCGGCGTCATCTGCCGATGCTGGAACTGGGGATCCGATTCCTAGGAAGAAAACGAGGCAAAGATAGGCAAAGCCTCGAATGCGCGAGCGTGAACTCATGGCCGATACCTCTTCAAGAGTGAGGTGTTACCACTAGCAAGTCTACCCTGCTGAGCGCGCGTTTGGTACGCAAGAACGTAACCAAATCGCAGTATTGAGTGTTTGTCTGCACGCTCGCTACAGTTTCGCGGGCGTGACGGACTCCTCTCCTGAAACACATATCGGCTATGAGGGCTGGCGGGTGGCTGGTGCGGCGAGCGTTGGTGTCTTCGTTAGCTTCGCCTCGCTCCTTGTCTATACATTCGGCGTGTTGCTCAAGCCGTTGGCCGGGGAGTTCGGCTGGTCGCGCGAGTCGGTATCGGCGGCATTTGGCGTCGCCGCGATCACCGTGGCCGTCTGTTCGCCGCCGCTCGGATACTTTTTCGATCGCGTCAATCCGACGCGCATCATCGTGCCGTGTCTCATCGTCTTTGGCGCGGCATTCGCCTCTTTATCGCTGCTGACGCCCCATCTTTGGCATCTCTACGCAATCTTCTTCGTGCTCGGGATTGTCGGGAACGGTACGGCGCAGATGGCCTATACGCGCGCCGTGTCGAGCTGGTTCGAAAGCCGGCGCGGTGCCGCGCTCGCCATCGTGATGTCTGGCGGCGCCTTGGGTGCTGTCGTGCTTCCACCGGCAGCGGAAGCACTCATCCAATCGATCGGCTGGCGGCAGGCCTGCATGGTGCTCGGAGCGCTCGTCATCGTGGTCGGTGTCCCGATCGTGGCGCGCTTCATTCGTGAGCGGCCGGTCGATCACCGCACCGACGCCATTCTGGACGGAGCAACGGTTCGCGAGGGACTGACATCGCCGGTGTTCTGGATTCTCGTAACGGTGCTCTTTGCACAGTCGATCGCGCAAAACGGTGCGCTGACGCATATGGCCGCGCTGCTGACCGATCGCGGCGTGCCGGAGAGCGGTGCGGCGCTCGCGCTGTCAGCGATGGGAGCGGCGAGTTTGCTCGGACGATTGACGACCGGCTGGTTGCTCGATCGCTTTTTCGCCCCCCGCGTGGGCTTCTGTCTCTTGTCGATCGCCGCGGTCGGAACCTACTTGCTTGCCGGCGCGCAGTCCCTGGCGGTCGGCGTCATCGCTGCGGCGCTGATCGGATTCGGCATGGGTGCCGAAGCCGATGTCACGCCCTACATCTTGTCGCGGTATCTCGGTCTGCGATCGTTCGCACTGCTCTACGGCTTCACGTGGACGGCGTACGCAATCGCCGGCGCAGTCGGCCCGATCCTCATGGGCCGTGCCTTCGACGCGACAGGGTCTTACACGACGCTGCTTACGCAACTGGCATTGGGCACCATGCTGATTGCGGCATTGATGCTTTTGATGCCTGGATACGAGCGCGCGTTTCAGCGCACCGCCCTGATTCCTGATTCCTGATACCTGATTCCTTCCTTCGGTAGGGTAGGATTCCCCTCAAATGAAACACGCTATCGTCCTCACCGCGATCGGCATCGTGTGGGCATCGGTCGCCCATGCACAGGGGCATGGATACACGCCAGGGGACATCGAGAACGGCGGGCAGCTCTATCAAGCCAACTGCACCGCCTGTCATGGTCCCGACGGCGACGGCGTTCCGTCGATCAATCTTGGCAGCGGAAAATTCCGGCGCGGCACGACCGACGATGAGATCGTGAAGATCATCATCGGCGGTATTTCGGGGACGGCCATGCCGCCCAGTAGTTTTTCGGAGGGCCAGGCCGGCACGATCGTCGCCTACCTTCGATCGCTGGCCACGTCATCCACAACCGGAATGCTCAAGGGGGATGCCGCACGCGGGCAGGCACTCTTCACCGGCAAGGGGCAATGTCAAAACTGCCATAGCGTCGCGGGCGTGGGCGCTCGCGGCGGTCCATCGCTCAGTGAAGTAGGCGGGTCACGGCGTGCGATCGAGCTGCAGCGCGCGATCGTCGAACCGAGCGCCGACATCCGTTCCGATCACCGGCCGGCACGCATCGTCACGCGCGACGGCGCGACGATCACGGGCCGCCTGTTGAATCAAGACACGTTCACCGTGCAGGTGATCGACAGCACGGGTCGCCTGCGTTTAATCGACAAATCCACCATCCGCGAGTTCACGATCCCCAAGGAGTCTCCTATGCCGTCCTACAAAGACAAGCTGAACGCGCAGGAGATCGCCGATCTAGTCACATACCTCTCGACGTTGAAGGGCAGACGATGAGAATGCGCGGATTCGTAGTGTTTGTAGGCGTGCTTGCCGCGGTCGCCGGCGCGAACGGTCAAGTGCGTGAGTGGACGACGTACTCCGGCGACATGCTCGGGCAGCGGCACAGTACGCTGACGCAGATCACGGCTGAGAACGTGAAGAACCTCGAGCTGCAGTGGGTGTTTCAGGCGCGCTCGCTGGAGAAGTTCGAGGCGACGCCGCTGGTAGTGGACGGCGTCATGTACACCGTTCAGCCGCCCAACGACGTCGTCGCGATCGATGCGGCAACTGGTCGCGTCTTCTGGGTCTATCCGTACATCCCGTCGCCGCTGGCGCGTCTCTGCTGCGGTCGTGTGAATCGCGGGCTGGCGATCCACGACAACACGCTCTACATGGCGACGATCGACGGCCGGCTCATTGCGATCGATGCGAAGACGGGCGGTCTGGTGTGGAACATCGCCGTCGGTGGCGCGCGCCCCGACACGGGCTATTCGTTGACGGTCGCGCCGCTCGTCGTGAAAGACAAGGTGATCCTCGGCACCGCCGGCGGCGAATACGGCGTGCGTGGATTTATCGCCGCGTTCGATGCCAAGAGCGGCCGCGAAGTCTGGCGGTTCTACACGATTGCGGGCCCCGGTGAGAAAGGCAACGAGACGTGGGCTGGCGATTCGTGGAAGACGGGCGGTGGGTCGATCTGGGTGACCGGCACCTACGATGCGGATCTCAATCTGACCTACTGGGGCGTTGGCAATCCTGGTCCCGATTGGAACGGTGACGGCAGGCTCGGTGACAACTTGTACAGCGATTCAGTGGTTGCGCTCGATGCAGACACTGGCGCGCTGAAGTGGCATTTCCAGTTCACGCCGCACGACGTCTACGACTACGACTCCGTGCAGGTGCCGGTGCTGGCCGACATCCAGTGGCAAGGCAAGCCGCGCAAGGGGGTGTTGTTCGGCAATCGCAACGGCTTCTTCTACGTGCTCGATCGCACGAACGGTCAGTTCCTGCTCGGCAAGCCATTCACGAAGGTGACGTGGACGAGCGGACTCGACGCGAAAGGCCGCCCGCAAAACATGGTGCCGCTCTCTGAGGACGGCGTGCTCATCTACCCCGGCGTGCAGGGCGGCACGAACTGGTACTCGCCGGCATTCAGCCCGCGGACCAATCTGTTCTACCTGCCGATGTGGGGAGACACGTATTCGACGTTCACAAAGCGCCCAGTCGAATACAAAGAGGGTCAGCGCTTCACCGGTGCACTGCCGGCGATGCCGATCCGGCTCCTGACGCCCGGACCATCGATCAACCGCCGGCGGCCTGAAGAAGGGTGGGGCGGCATACAGGCGATCGATCCGACTACCGGCGAGAAGAAGTGGGAGTACAAGATGGCGGACGTTGTGGACGCGGGTGTCCTCAGCACCGCATCCGATGTGCTCTTCACCGGTGGACGTGAAGGCTACGCGCTGGCGCTCGACGCAAAGAGCGGCGCGTTGCTGTGGAAAGCAAACGTCGGGGGATCGGTCTCCAACGGACCGATGACCTACATGCTCGGCGGCCGGCAGTATGTCGCGTTCGCTGCGGGCAGTTCGTTGTTCGTCTACGCGTTGCGTCAGTAGGCGCCGGCGGGCAGTCGATACAGCGAGACGGTTGTGGCGTCGCCGTCAAGGCACGCCGCGACGACCATGTCTCGCGACACGTCAGCATCCATCGCCCAGCATCGCGCGTCGGGTGCGAGCGTGATGACGCGATGCGCGTCCATCATGGTCAGCGCCGGCCGTCCGTTGACGATGCCGGCCACACGATCCTGTGAAGTCTGGAACGGTTTCCACAGCATCTGACGCATCTCGCCAAGAGGGTCGAGTCTGCCGCTCGCGAGATTCACCCGCCATAACCGCGACGATCGTCCGTCGAACGATACGCAGACGCTGCCGGTCACGTCGATGGGTGGCGTCGTGCACTCGACACTGAGATGTGACGTGGCGATCTCGGTTGTATTCGTTCCGTCCACATAAAAGAGCCGCTTGGTTTCGCGCCAGTCTGCTAAGAGCGACGTGAACGATGGTTCATGCCACACCGACGCCAGTGCGAGTGCGCCGGTGCCGCCATCGTTGAGTGGCATATCGACGTAGCTTTGCTTATCGGCGGTCACGGTCCAACCCGCGGTGGTGAACAGCGAGGAACCGACACGCCCCTCGAGCCGTTGGAACTGACTGCCACGCCGTGCGAACGCGCGCCATCGTCCGTCGGGTGCTGCGCGAATGGTCGAGAGATCGGCGTCAGTCAGTGCCAGCGTCCACAGCGTTCGGCCGCTACGCAGGTCTTCGGCCCGCAGCAGACTTGACCCGCGCTCGCGATCGAGGATGAGTAGCCGTTGATCGTCGATCACGGCGACGTCGAGCGCGCGAATCTCACGTTGCCAGCCATCGAAGGCGCCAGCGATGAATCGCAATGGCTGTGGCGTACTCGAATCGTCGTTGTACTCGGCCTCGTACTCGCCGGCCAGGACGAAGTGCGCCGCGTCGCGTGTGAGGAGCACAGTGCTGAAACTGCCGCGTACCGACTGCGTGGCGAGCGTCGTCACTGGGACGACCGTCTCGTGTAAGAGTGGCATGTCGGCGACGAGTGGATCGGCGACCGCGTGAAGCAGGAACCACGGTGAGCCAACGACGAGCGCGGCGGTCGCAACGACGGCCACGCCGAGACCGATCCGGCGCGCTATGCGTGGGTTGGTCTGGGCGATGTAGAACGATGCCATTGCGGCGAGCGCAGCAGTGAACCACGCGCGATCACGCACCGCTGCATGCAGCCCGAACAGATCGCTCGCGTTCGCGGCCGCAAAGATCACACCGACGAGGACCGGCACGAGCAGACCCAGCCGCTCAATCCAGACCCATAGCGGGGTCTCGGGCTCTTCCTGGGATTGGCGGCGAACGGTCATGCTCAACACGACAAACAGAGTGAGCACCGCCATCAACGTGACGCGTGTGACGCTGGCGTTGGGATCGTTGACCGACGCGATCGCCGTGCCGGCCAGAGCGGCGGCCAGCGCCAGCATCAACGGTCGCTTCGGCCGGCGAAACGCGAGCAGTGCCGGCGCAAGCACGGCACCGAGGGCGTTATAGGGCGCCGCCAGCAGAAATACCAGCAAGATAACCGCGCGGCGGACCAAGCCGTAGTCTCGCGCGGCAGGCGGTGCGACGATGAGGTGATCGACGCGATCGAGCGCGTGCTGCACACGAGCGGCGTCGATCTCGCCGATAGGCATCGACCAACGGCGCGACTTGCGGCCGACCGCGATCAGATCGATCCGTCCACGTGTGGCGGACAGTCGCAGCTCGCACAACTGGTCGAAGCTAATCATCTCGACGCGGCTCGCTCGCTCGAGGAGCATCGTCACATCCGTGTCCGCTTCGCTGCGGCGAGACGACTCGTCGATCCACGCAAATGCCACACGTTGCTGATCGAGCACGGCGTAGCGACCACGTTCCGATGAGGCGACGACGAGTCGCTCGATCGGCTCCGGCGCCGTGTGGGTGGCCGCCATGCGATCGCGGATCGTTCGAATGCGCCGCGCCAGGCTTGGGTGTGTGGCGCGCTCCTCGGTCATCGAGGACCACCGCCGTGGGATGTGATTGATCTCGTAGATGCGAATGAGCCCGCGGATCAGCGATTCGGGGTCGCCGCACAACTCGATCGCGCGCAGATCAGCATCGGTTTCATGCGCCTGCATCCGGCGCGCGCGTAACCACATCGCGGCGAACACGCCGGCCACGGAGACGATCCAAGACCACTCCTCGAATCCCGGCACGAGGAGGGCAGCCACGCCAGAGCCCGTCATCAGCAGGACGATGAGGCTCGTCATCGTGATGTAGATGCCGAGCAGCCGCCGTCGATGGAACTGCTCGAGGTGAGCGACCTCGTGCGCGAGGATCGCGGTGATTTGCTCCGGTGGCAACTGATCGAGCAATGAATCGAAGAACAGCACGCCCCGCCGGTTGAGCGTGATCATCGCGAACGCGTTGGCGAGCCGGCCGCCTTCGAAGCCGGCGCGCCACAGCATCGGCCTCGGGACTCGCGCGCCTGCGAACACGCGCGCAAAGTGCGCATGGAGATCGGGCCGCTCGAGAGGCGACGCACACAGCAGCCAGAGCAGGATGCGGCCATTAAAGTGATGCCACGCCAGCGCGATCGCGAGCGCGAATGCCGTGAGCCACCAGGTTCTTGACGGGTCTGCTAGTGCGATCAAGGTGGGGGCGAAGGCAATGAACCACCACAGCCCGAACATGCCCGCATGGAAGCGGGATCTCCACGAGAGATAACGCCAGAACGGCCACGTCTCGCCGAACATCACCCGCCGCGTGCGATATGTGCTCGCTGCGAGCGCGACGAACTGCACCGGGAGAATCCAGACCGCCTGCCAGCCGGCGCCCAGGATGATCGTGACGATGCACAGCATCGTGACGAATGACACCCGCTGCGTGATCGCGAGATGCCGTTCTGGGAGGACGGCTGAGGCTGCGGTGTCGGTGACCGATCGGGTCCACCACCAGTGAAGAGCGGCGGGCAGCAGCGCCAGCGGGATGAGAGCCCTGAACATGCTTTCTCGCCTCGGATTATCGGCTCGAACGCAATGGGGCTATGATTCAGCCTCTCACGGAGGCCACTATGAAGCGGTTTGTGCAGTTTCTGCTGACGGCTGCGGCGGTCCTGTTTGCTGTGGACGCGTCGGCGCAACCGGTCCCGCCGCGCGCCACCGCCTACGCGACGGCACCAGACATTCCGTACGAGTCGGTCCCGAATTTTCTGAAACTGCCGACGAACATCTATCTGGGCGAGGGCATCGGCGTCGCGCGGAATTCGAAGGGCCACATCTTCATCTTCACGCGCAGCGGCGACACGCGCCTGTTCGAGTTCGATCAGAACGGCACGTTTGTTCGTGAGATCGGTCAGGGCCTCTATGGATTCGAGATGGCCCACGGCGTCCGCGTCGATTCGCAGGACAACATCTGGACGGTGGACGAAGGGACGAACATGGTCGTCAAGTTCAATCCCGAAGGCCGCGTCCTGATGACGATGGGCAGACGGCCGGAGGCCGTGGAGGGACTCGAGCCGACCGCGACACCCGTGCCACCGGCCGAGCCGTATCGCTTCAATCGGCCGACCGACGTCACGTGGGACCCGCAGGGCAACATCTTCGTGGCCGACGGCTACTTCAACTCGCGCGTGGTCAAGTACGACAAGAACGGACGGTTCATCAAGGCGGTCGGCACACGCGGCACCGAGCCGTATCAGATGAACATCCCGCACTCGATCACGGCCGACGCGCAGGGCAATATCTACGTCGCCGATCGACAGAACCGCCGCATCCAGGTCTTCGACAGCAACCTGGTGCTGCGGGCGATCTACGACAACGTTGGCGCGCCGTGGGCGGTCTGCATCAGCCCCGGCCCGCATCAGTATCTGTTCAGCTCGAACTCGAACCCCGACAACAACAACTCATTGCTCGCAGCGGTGAGCGGTGAGATCTACAAGATGGAGCTCGATGGCACGGTCATCGGCAAGTTCGGGAAACCGGGCAAGCAACTCGGCGAGTTCAGCACCGTCCACGCCATCGACTGCCGGAATCCGGACGAACTGATCGTCTCGGAGATCACCGCGTGGCGCGCCCAGAAAATCATCCTCAAGTCGCCGGCGCAGGCGCCGCGCTCGAGCAGCACGAAGTAGGAGGCGATGATGAAGCGCTCACGTCAACTCCTGCTCGCCGCTTCTGTCGTTCTTCTCGGTGTCTCGGTGTCGGCGCAGTTGACCGTCCCCGAGATCGCCTACGACGCCGTCGATCCGATCAAGCTCCCCGACAACCTCTATCTGGGTGAAGCGGTCGGCGTCGCTACCAATTCCAAAGGCAACATCTACATCTATACGCGCACCGGTAACCCGGCGGCGACACTCGGCACGCGCCGCACCTTCGCGCGCAACGCCGCGCGGCTCTTTGAGTTCGATCCGTCCGGCAAGTTCACCCGTGAGATCGGTCAGGATTCGTATGGCTTCGTCTTCGCGCACACCGTGCGCATCGACAAGCAGGACAACATCTGGGTCGTGGACGAAGGCTCGAACATGGTGATCAAGTTCGATCCCGCGGGCCGCATCCTGATGACCATGGGACGCAAGCCTGAAGCGCTGACGGTGCCCGGTGGGACCGGCGGTCGTGGGGGCGATGGCGAAGGCGGACCGGCACCGGCAGCCGCAGGTGGCCGCGGCCGCGACGGTGGGCCTCCACCGCCGCAGGGGACCGGCGTGCCTGGCGACAACTTCAATCGGCCGACCGATGTCGCATGGGATGCCGCCGGCAATATCTACGTCGCTGACGGCTACGGCAATTCGCGGATCGCCAAGTTTGACAAGAATGGCAAGTACATCAAGTCGTGGGGATCCCGCGGCAGCGCGCCAGGACAGTTCAACATCCCGCACACGATGGCGATCGATGCGCAGGGGCTCGTCTACGTCGGCGATCGCGGCAACAACCGCATTCAGGTGTTTGACGGCGACGGCAACTTCAAGACGCAGTACGTGAACGTCGGCGCGCCGTCGGCGATCTGCATCACGCCCGGTCCGCAGCAGTATCTGTTTGCGTCGAATTCGAACCCGTCAACGTCGATGGACAACGGCGAGATCTACAAGATGACGCTCGACGGCAAGATCCTCGGCAAGTTCGGCACCGCGGGCAAGTTGATCAAGGAGTTCGGATCGGTGCACGAGATGGACTGCCGCAGCGAGACCGAGCTCTACGTCGGCGAGATCACGAACTGGAGAGTCCAGAAGCTGACGCTCAAAAAATAGCTCCTTGGTACTTAGTGCCAAGGACGAAGGAAGAGACGGCGTGTTACCGAAAGCAGGGCCACGCGGTCTTTTTGTCAGTACCGGTGCGAATCGCGTCCGAGCCGTTTCGCACCAGCACGCGAACCGTGCGGTCCTGATCGAGAGGAATCTCCGTCATCGGGCCGAAGTTGGCGCGGACGAAGGCGTCAATCGGAACAGACTCGGCGCGCCACTGCGGCTCCTCGTCGCTCAGCATGATCACAAACAGCACGAACTGCTGCTGCAAGCGCTCGATGATCTGTCGCTGCGCCGCCTCCGATACCTGGTAGCCCTGAATGAACTGACCATGTCCGCCGGCAAAGAGCCGCCGAGCGTAGGTGAAGATCTCCGGCGCATACCCAGCGACAAACAACCGGTGCTGGATCGTCGTGCAGCGGTCCAGATACTCGAAGAACGGAACCATTGCCGGGACGCGACTGCTCGGCACGTAACGCGAATCGAAGCGATCCTGCAATCCCGCAGCGCGCAGCTGCAGCACCGTCGGGGTATATGCGAATCCGCGACCGAGGTCGGTGCGGTTGAGATTCTCCACGACATTGCCGATCGCGAACACTGAGTTGGCCGCGAACGCTGCAACGATGACGACGAGGCCGACCGCTGCGCGTCGTGACCACGTTCCGGACACCTGCAATGCGCGACCCGCCAGCCATGCGCCGCATAACGTCGGCACGACGATATCCGCCACCCGTACCGGTAGCGGTTCACGCAGAAAGCCGACGTTGGTGACCAGCGCGAGCGCGGCCAGTGGGACGACGACCGCGAGAGTGCGGCGTTGCGGGACGACGCCACGCGCGCGTGCGTCGATCGCGAACCAGGCCAGCATCGCCAGCGGCAGCAGGTAGGAGAGATACACCAGCCGCGCGTCGTGTCCCCAGGCGAGCGTTGACCAACGAAGCTGCGTGCGATCGGCTTCACGGCTGCTGTAGCCCCATGCCGCGCGGAGAAACGCGAACACACCCTCCGACCGTTCGATGTAGATCGCGTAGGGCAGCATGAAGATCGTCACGAGCACGGCGAACCACGCGACACGCGTGGCGCGTTCACGGTATCCGCTCGCCGGGGCCAGGAGAATTGTCGCCACGGCGGCACCACCGAGATACACGGCGTGATCGTGGCGCAGCAACCCAGCGAAGGCGACAAAGGCCGCCATCGCCATCATGCGCGGCCACGTCGGTCTCCGTAGCCACGCCCACATCACCATCGGGCCGGCGACGTACAACAGCACTTTGGGATAGGCGTACGGCCGTGGGAACAGTGCCACGGTCAGCACCGTTGCGATCACCGCGACCAGCAGCGATCCTGAGAGGCGATGCGCGGCCACGATGAGCAATGCGGCCGCGACGCCGAACGCCAGTGACGTGAGAAGCGCTTCGGCAAAGAGCGGTTGCCCGAAGACGAGCTGAGCGGCTGCCGATGCGACGTACATCAGCGGTCTGCCCGGATCGAAGAAGTCACGCGTTGGCCATTCGCCGCCGAGCAGCATCTGCTGCGCGCCCGCGAGATATTCGTGTTCGTCGTTCGGAAAGCTGGCGGTGGCGAGATATCGGTAGAGGACCGTCAGCGCGAACGCGCAACACGCCACCCAAAAGGTCGGAGTCGGCTTGAGCCGGCCCACTCGCGCGAACCCTTCGACGTCGCTCAGGGCGAGCACCCGGTCAGAGTGTTGGTGATTCGAGATGGTCGCCGAACTCCTGCGCGAGACGCGCGTACATCGGCTTGCGGAAACTGGTGACACCGTCGATCACGCGGCCGAACGGCATCCATCGCCAACCGCGTGATTCGCGCGTGCGCGTCCCGGCCTGTTGCTGATCGCCAACGAAGCGAAACAAAAACCAGTACAACACCTGCCCGCGACCGGTCTTCTTGCTGCGCGCGTCCAGCGGCAGTTCGTAGACGAGCAGCTCAGGGCAGGCCTTCACGAACTCGAGGTCGGCTTTCTCGACGCCGGTCTCTTCGGTGATTTCTCGATACGCGCCGTCCAACGGTTCTTCGTCGTCCTCGAGGCCGCCTTGCGGCATCTGCCATGCGCCGGCGATGTCCGCGCGCTCGATGACGAGCACGTGACCCTGGTCATTGATGATCACGGCGCCGGCGCCGGCACGAAAATACTGTGCGGGTTTTCCCACGGATCGATGTTAGTGCAAGGCGGGTCTAAAGACCCGCCTCTACGAAGTGGTGTCAGTGCGTCAGCGCGTACAGCATGACGTTGATGCCGAACGCATATCCCGGGACGCCGAATCGATAGAAGAACGTCGGGTCGTCGCCCTCGCGTTCCCATGAATCGCCGATATCAGTGTTGTGCGTCATCAGCACCATCACGCGTCCGGTCTTGTCCGAGATGATGCGCGCGTGCGGGGTCGCGCTATCGGCACCTTGCTCCGACGTGTCGCCACCCGAGCGCATGAAATACCCGATGTTGGGAATCTGCGGCACTTCGCGAACGATGAACTGCGTGGTCAGCATCGGGTGCGACAGTGGCAGATCGACGATCGGGTACTCGGAGGGCGGCAGTACTTTGCGGATCTGCGTCAGCCACTGCTCCCACTGATACGAGCCCCAGAAGTCATCGGCCCAGAGGAACCCGCCCTTCAATACGAACTCGCGCAGTCGTTCAGCGTCTTTGTCACTGAATCCGGCGCTGCCCGGCGCGGACATCAACACGAACGGACACTGAAACAGGGCATCGTCGGTCGGACGGACGAGCAGGGGATTGGGCTGCGCGGTGGTGAAGCTGACGTCAGTGTGCGTCAGCTCCGACAGCCGGATCGACATATTGATATCGGCACGCGGAAAGTCAGTACGCCAGCTGCCGCCCGTGCCGGTCGGTGATGGTTCGTACACGAGTCGGCAGAAATGCCAGCGGCCGTCGAAGTCTGCTGGCCGGGCCAGACGCACGCCGAAGAGACCGCGCCGGAACTGCGCGTCCGCGGTTGCGGCGAGCCCGAACGCAAGGGCGACGAAGAACGCCGCGCGCCATCGCATCGTCAGGGCAGCGGCTTCAGCTCCGGCTGCACACCGTCTGGCAGCGGGTACTTGTCGGTGTTGAGCAACATCGAGACGACCTGATAGTACCCACTGACACCGATCAGATCGACGACACCGCGCTCACCGAACTTCGCCTTCGTTGCCTCGAACGTCTTGTCGCTGACCTGCTTCGTCGTCAGCAGCTCGGACACGAAGTTGTAGACCGTCTCCTCGTCGGCATCCATGCCTGTTGGACGCTTCCCGGTGGCGATGGCCTGGATGATGGACTCATTCAACCCGTTATTCGCAGCTGCGCGACGATGGGCGTACCACTCGTAGTGGGATGTCCAGTGGCGAGCGGTAATGATGATTGCCAGTTCGTTCAGCTTCGGCGGCATCGATGAGTGGAAGCGCATCGACGCGCCGAACTGCTGCGCCAGGTCGCCCATCTCGGGACTGCGCAACAAGACGTTGAACGGTCCGGCCGCGCCGCGGCGCTCGCCGGAGATGAGGTTCTCGAACATCTTCTTCTGCGCCGGATTCATCGACTGGTAGGTGAGCGGCGCGAAGCGGTTGCCGATGAGTTTTACGCTGTTGGGATCTGGAGGTTTGGCACCGGGGCCAGGATTTTGTGCGGTCACGACGCCAATCGTACCAATGATGCCGACGAGCATGCTCCAGAAGACGATGGTGCGACGCATGTCAGTCTCCAATCAACAATCACAAATCAATGAATCACCAACGAATCGACAATCACCAATCAACGATCATCAATGTTCTATTTTTTGACATGCCGTTCGAGCATGCGGCGGCGAACCACCGCGCCATACACATTGCCCTGCGCATCGACGCCGATGCCTTCCGCGCCCGAGTGATCGGCCACCGTCGATTCCATGTCCTCGATGAACGTCGTCACGACGCCGGTCTTCGCATTGCCGATGCGAATGCCCTTCTTGATTCCCGGCAGTTCATGCGCGCCGGTGTCGGGACCGGATTCGGAATCGGTGACGTAGATGGTGTCGTCACGGGTGATCGAGATGCCGCTCGGACGTCCGAACTGCCGCCACTCGGCGAGTAACTTCCCCTCTTGATCGAAGATCTGGATGCGATTGTTCTCGCGATCGCCGACGAAGACGCGGCCCCGTGAATCGAGCGCGATGGTGTGCGGTTCACTGATCTGGCCCGGGCCGGATCCCTTCGAGCCCCATTCCTTGATGTACTTGCCGTCCTTGGTCAGCTTCACCACACGATTGTTTTTGCCGTTGCGATGGCTGTCGGTCACGAAGATCGTTCCGTCGTTGGCGACGACGACGTCCGTGGGCTGATCGAAGAGATCGGCGCCCGATCCGCTCACGCCGGCCTTGCCAAGCGTCATCAGCACCTTGCCGTCGGGATTGAACTTGAAGACCTGGTGCCCTTTGCCGTTCTCGCCGCGCGCGTCGGTCACCCAGAGGTTGCCGTCACGATCGACGGTGGCGCCATGCGGGAACACGAACATGCCCGAGCCCCACGCCTTGAGCAGCTTGCCGGTGCGGTCGTACTTGAGAATCGGATCTTCCTTCCGACCCGCGCACGAGTTCTCGAAGCAGCGATGGATGACGTAGATCGTGCCGTCGGGCGCCGGCTCAACGGCAGTGACTGCCGCCCAAACGACGCCAGGTGGGAGCTGTCCCCAATCGCGTGTCGTGCGATAGGGCTGCGGCAAATCGTTGCGCGCTGTGCTTTCTTTCTGGGCGCTCTGTGTCTGAGCCGAAGAAGATTGTGTGACGAACGCCGCAGCGACGATCGCCAGCGTCACTATCGGTTTCAGCATCCTGACCTCCGGCTTGGCCGCCGTTGTCTTGGCGAAGGCGGAGTGTAACGCGTTTTACACTTGAGCGGTGTCCTTTCCGATCGAGCCACCCATCGAGCCGATGCTGGCGAAGCTGTCCGAGGAGCTGCCGCCCGGCGGCGCGTTTCTCTACGAGCCGAAATGGGACGGCTTTCGCGCCATCGTGTTCCGCGGGCGCGGGGAGGTCTACATCCAGAGCCGCGACCTGCGTCCGCTCGATCGCTATTTTCCCGAGCTGCATGACGCGCTACTGGTGCATCTTCCCGACGACTGCGTGATCGATGGCGAGATCGTCATCGCCACACCGCGCGGCCTCGACTTCGAGGCGCTGCAGATGCGTCTGCATCCCGCAGCGTCACGCGTCGCGAAGCTGGCGCGCGAGACGCCCACGTCATTCGTCGCGTTCGACATCCTCGCTGCGGACGGAAACGACATTCGTGAGATCGGTCAGAGCGAGCGGCGCCAGATGCTCGAGCGCGTGTTGGCTGGCTCCAAGCCGCCGGTGCATCTGACCCCGGTGACGCGCGATCGCGATCTCGCGACGGAATGGCTGGCACGATTCGAAGGCGCCGGCCTCGACGGTGTGATCGCGAAGCCGATGAGCGCCAACTATCAACCGGGGAAGCGCGCGATGCTCAAGATCAAGCACGCACGTACGGCGGATTGTGTCGTCGCCGGATTCCGCTGGCACAAGCACGGGAAAGATGAGCTCGTCGGCTCGCTCTTGCTCGGCCTCTTCGATGATCGTGGACGGCTGCACCACGTCGGCGTGACGTCAGCGTTCACGATGGCGCGTCGTCGCGAGCTCGCGGCTGAACTCGAGCCACTTCGAGCCAATGCGCTCGAGAAGCATCCGTGGCGTGAGTGGGCCGATGCGTACGACGGCACGCGCATGCCGGGAGGTCAAAGCCGCTGGAGCGCCGGCAAGGATTTGTCATGGGAGCCGGTGCGCGTCGAGCGTGTGTGCGAAGTGAAGTACGACCACATGCAAGGCGATCGCTTTCGGCACGCCGCGGTCTTCGAACGATGGCGACCCGACAAGCCGCCTCAGGACTGCCGCTACGATCAACTCGAGGTCACGACTCCGTACGAGCTCGAGAAGGTCTTCGGCGCGCTCTAGTACCACCCTTCGCCGTCCACGCGGCGATTTCCTCCGCCGTCCAGCCGCCAGGCTCTTCGTTGGGATCCAGCGCTTCCTGCGCGGGCCGCAGATTCTCCGGCACGTGCTGGAGATTTATGCGGATGCGCGTCCACGTGTGAAAGCGACCGCGCATCGCGTCCACGAGGATGTCGGCGGGCTGCAGGTGCGATGCCGCTTCCGGATGACGTTCGCGCCATCGTTCGAGACCTGCCAGCGCATCGTCTTTCTTTTCAGCGCGGCCGATCTCGATCAGCGGGTGCTTCGATACACGTCGTTTCGACGGTTGGACGCGCGCCGGCTCGTCGGGTTGCTTCTTGTAATGAGGCGGCCAGGGCGCGTCGCCAAGGCCTTCCTTCTCGTGACGAGCAGCGAGTTCGAGCAGGGCGAGCAGTGATGCGGGGTGCTGATCGATTGCGGCATGACGATCGCCCACCGACGCGAATCGCGCCGGCATTGTCGCCAGTGTGAAATCACCCGGCTCGCAGGCGTCGATTTCGTCCCAGGCCAACGGAGCGGACACACGCGCATCGGGCTTGGGCCTCACCGAATACGCAGCGGCGACGGTCCGATCCTTTGCGTTCTGGTTGTAATCGAGAAAGACACCGTGCCGTTCTTCCTTCCACCATTTGCTGGTGGCCAGGTCGGGCGCGCGCCGCTCGACCTCCCGTGCAAAGGCGAGCGCCGCGCGTCGTACTTCAGTGAAGGTCCATCGACGCTCGATGCGGACGTTGATGTGAATGCCACGCGACCCGGAGGTCTTCGGCCATCCGACGAGTCCGAGATCGGCCAAGGTCGCGCGGACGACGCCGGCGACGGTTCGAATGTGAGGCCACTCGACCCCTGGCACCGGGTCCAGATCGATCCGCAGTTCGTC